>Ga0066710_100000630_pt1 | contig 22463 bp, 20 predicted proteins | sample GraSoiAngelo_159_FD_79666 | JGI IMG/M metagenome (GOLD analysis project Ga0066710, IMG submission 79666) | Grasslands soil microbial communities from the Angelo Coastal Reserve, California, USA - 14_1009_16_40cm | ecosystem: Environmental > Terrestrial > Soil > Grasslands | place: USA...
CGGGACGAGGGACCCGGGACGAGGGACGAGGGACGAGGGACTGACATGATATCGCTCATCACCGGCGCCTCGTCCGGAATCGGGGAACAACTCGCGATGCTCGCGGCGGCAGACAAGCACGACGTTGTCCTGGTCGCGCGCAGCGCCGACAAGCTCAACGCGCTCGCCGAAGCGCTCGCGCGGCAGCACGGCATCCGCGCGACGGCGCTGGCCGAGGATCTTTCCGATCCGGCGGCGGTGGACGTCATCGCCGACGTCCTCGCGGCGCGGAAAATCGACGTCGACGTCCTGGTGAACAACGCCGGCTTCGGCACGTGGGGACCCTTCGTCGAGAGCGACGTCCGGGAGCCGCGCAATCTGATCCAGGTCAACGTGACGGCGGTCACGATGCTGACGCGGCGGCTCGCGCCGGGGATGGTCGCGCGGCGGCGCGGCCGGATCCTGAACGTCGCCTCGACCGCGGCGTTTCAGCCGGGCCCGCTGATGGCGACGTACTACGCGTCGAAAGCGTACGTGCTGTCGTTCTCGGAGGCGCTCGCGAACGAGCTGGACGGCTCGGGCGTGACGGTCACGTGCCTCTGCCCCGGGCCGACCGCGACCGGCTTCGCGGCGCGCGCCGGCAACCGCCGATCGCGGCTCTTCGCGCTCGGCGCCGTCATGGACGCGGCTACGGTCGCGCGCGCGGGCTACGACGGGATGAAAGAAGGGCGACGGCTCGTCGTCCCCGGTCTGACGAACAAGATCGTCGCGCAGGCCGTGCGCTTCTCGCCTCGAGGTCTCGTGACGGCGATCGCGCGAAGGCTGAATGAAATGAAAGCCTGAGCGGCCGTGGCGCGCTTCAAGCTGCTGATCGAGTACGCCGGGACCCGCTACAGCGGCTGGCAGATCCAGAAAAACGCGCGGACCGTGCAGGGAGAGATCGACCGCGCGGTCCGCGAGGCGACGAAACGGCGCGACTTCGAGCTGTACGGATCGGGGCGGACCGATGCCGGCGTTCACGCGCTCGCGCAGGTGGCGCACCTCGACATCTACACGGATCTGCCGCCCGAGTCGCTGCGTATCCGGATCAACGAGACGCTGCCCGCCGACATTCACATTCGGGCGGTCCAGAAGGTGCCGCACCGCTTTCACGCGCGGCACGACGCCGCGTCGCGCAGCTACCTCTACCAGATCTCGCGCCGCCGCGCCGCGTTTTTCAAGCCCTACGTGTGGTGGATCCGCGAACCGCTCGACGTCGCGCGGATGCACGCCGCCGCCGCGGCGTTCGTCGGGATGAAGAACTTCGAGTCGTTCACCGACGACGAACCCGGCGAGAAGTCCACGCGGGTGCTCGTGGATCGTGTCGACGTCGCCGAACAGGGCGCGCTCATTTTGATCCGGATTGTCGGGTCGCATTTCCTCTGGCGCATGGTCCGCCGCATCGTCGGCGTCCTCGCCGCGGTCGGGCGCGGCGATCTGACCATCGATCACGCTGAGGCATTTCTCGAAGGGCGCTCTCCCACGCCGGCGACGATGACGGCGCCCGCATCTGGCCTCTTTCTTGAAGGCGTCTACTACAAGGGGGAGTCCGGCCCGGGAGCGCTCCGGGGCGTGTTCACGATCGATTGAAAGGCGCGCTGAAGATTGCCCTCGGGGTGGTGACCGGCATCGGCGGCTTCCTCGACGCCGGGACGATCGCGACGAGCGCGCAGGCCGGCGCGCGGTTCAACTTCCGCCTGCTCTGGGTGATCGCGCTCGGCACGTTCTGCATCATCTTCGTCACCGAAATGCTGGGCCGGCTCGCGGCGGTGAGCCATCACACGCTCGCGGACGCGATCCGCGAACGCTTCGGCATCCGGTATTACATCATCCCGCTCGTCGCCGAGCTTGGATTGGACGTGCTGGTGCTGGCCGCCGAGCTCGGTGGCATCGCGATGGCGATCAAGCTGCTCACCGGCATCGGCTTCGCGTGGTGGGGGCTGCCCGTGGGCTTCGCGGTCTGGCTGCTGCTCTGGCGCGGCCGCTTCGGCACGATCGAAAACGGCGTCGCGATCGTCGGGATGATCACGTTGTCCTTCGTCGCCGCCGCGTGGAAATTGCACCCGGCGCCGCACGACATGGTCGCCGGCCTCGTGCCGTCGCTGCCCGATCACAAGCCCGCGCAGTACTGGTTCCTCGCGGTGAGCATGCTCGGCTCGCTTCTCAGCCCGTACGTGCTGAATTTCTATTCCGCGGGCGGCGTCGAAGAGAAATGGAAGCCGGAGGACCTGACGCCGAACAAGCTCGCGGCGGGAATAGGCATGACGTTCGGCGGCGCCGTCGGCGCGGCGGTGCTGATCTGCTGCGCGATGACGCTCTTCCCGCGCGGCATCCCCGCGGAAACGTACGACCAGATGCAGCTCTCGATGTCGCTGCCGCTTGGACGTGCCGGAGCAGTGCTCTTCGCGCTCTCGCTCGCCATCGCGTGTTTCGGCGCGGCGATGCAGGTGGCGCTCAACCTGAGCTACACGTTCGCGCAGGCGTTCGGATGGAACTGGAGCGAAGACCTCGAGCCGTGCGACGACGCGCGGTTCGCGGCGACGTACACGCTGATCACGATCGCGGCATCCCTCATCGTCGCAATCGGCATCGATCCGTTGAAGGTCACGCTCCTCGCGATGGCCTTCAACGTCGTCGTGATGCCGTTCCTCGTCCTGCCGCTGTTGTTCCTGATGAACGACGAGGACTATCTCGGGCCGTACACGAACGGGTGGGTGTCGAACGTCGTCGTCTCGTTCGTGACGGTCATGGGATTCGTGCTCGCGATCGTCGCGATCCCGCTGCAGATCTTCGGGGGAAGCTGAGATGAATCTCGCGCGCGATCTCCTCGACAACCAGGTGACGGATCGACAGGGCCGCAAGATGGGCAAGGTGGACGGCATCGTCCTCGTCCTCCGCCGCGGCCGTCCTCCGCGCGTGGCCGCGATCGAGCTGAGCCTGGTCTCGCTCCTCAACCGCGTCAGTCCCCGGCTCGGCGCATTCGCGCGCTGGTTCGAACGGCGCTTCGGCGTGCACGACGCGTCGCCGCTGCGAATCCCAATCGAGAAGCTTCAGAGCATCGGGGTCGACGTGACGGCCGACGTGGACGCCAACCGCACGTCCGCGTACGCGTGGGACAAGTGGATGAGCCGCGTGTTCATCGGCCGGATTCCCGGTGGCTGCGAATGAGCGACGAAGTCCAGGCGGAGCTGCTCGTCGGCCGCACGGTGCACGATGCGGACGGGAATCGGATCGGCCGCGTCGCGGACATCGTCGCGCATCGTGACGAGGAAGATGCGCTCGTCGTGAAGGAGTACCTCGTCGGTCCGCGAGGATGGCTGCACCGCTTCGCCGTGCACGGCCTCGGGCTGCGGCTGCGTCGCCTTGCGTGGGTCTACCGCGTGCCGTGGGATCTGATGGATCTGCAGGATCCACGCCGGCCTCGTGCGACGTGCCGGCGCGACGAGTTGAAGATCGAGGATCTCCCGCCGCGCAAACGCGGCCTCGCGCGGCGGCCCGGACGGCGATTGGCGTGACGCGTTATTTGACGATCCGCAGATTCGCCGGCGCGCGCGGCGGAGACCCTTTCCATCCGAGCTGCACGACTTCGAAGTCGTCGGCCGTCAGGCTGTGGAACGCCGGGTTCAGAATGCCGTTGTCCCAGCGCGGATCCATCGTGCCGGTGACGTACATGTCCGTCCCGTTGTCGGCCACGATCAGCCCGTAGCGCTGCATCGCGCGGAACACGCGCTGGATTTCGGGGCGGTAGCTCGCGAGACTCTTGCTCGCCTTCAGCCGCAGCCGCATCCCCATCGGCGGCGCGCCCGGCGTCGAGCCGGCCGTGTGCGAGGCGGGCCAGTCGTAGCCGTTCGTCGATCGCGCGGTCACGCGGAACGCGTGCGTGATCTCGGCGGTGCCGTACGTCTCGTCGTAACGAATCAGTCCGGGGAAGATCGCGAGGCCGGCGGCATCGGCCGACGTCCAGCCCTCGGGACGCCGGTCGCTCCGGCTCAAGTCGAACACCGCGCCGCAGTTCGCCTGCCACCGCGCCAGCGTCGCGTTCCAGCGCGTCGCGCCGGTCTCGTACAGGAGCCAGTTGTCGCGATCGACGATTAGGAGATGACGATCGCCGCCGGTGCCGCCGCCCGCAACGCCCCCTTCGATGTAGTTCGGCTGCGTCTTCGCTTCTTCAGGAATCGGATAGCCGGGCGGACGCCCCGCCGCCCCGGCATCGCTCTCGCTGCCGTACGCCGTCCACGTCGGCTGCACGAGCGGCTGATCGCCGGCCACGACGACGTACGGAATGCCGTACGGCGGCGGCCCGAAATCAGGATGGACCTGCCGCGTCGCGCCCGGACTCGACGGGGTCCGCCCGCTGATGAAATTGATGAACGCCGCCGACTGCGGATCGAGCGGCGCGGCGCTGACGTCCTGGTTCCACCAGTTCGTCGGCGAGAACACCTGCCGTCCGGGCAGCGGCCCCTCGAGCACCGGCGGCGTCGCCGCAAGAACGACGGCGGTGCACGTCAGGCACACGACGGCAGCGATGGCTCGCAGCGGCATGTGCGGGAGCGTTCATGTCGCGTGCCAGCAGAACTCGTTGAGCCGGGGCGTACACACACAAACCGTACTCAGGATTTGTAATCCGGTGTACGGGTCTGGGACGGGATGGTCTATCTCTTCTTGATCCCCAATTCCTGGAGCTTCGCCACCATGTCTTCACCGGACGTCCCCGGCTTCACCTGCTTGTCGATGTAGAGGAGCTTGCCGTCGGCGCCGATGTAAAACGTCCATCGAGACGCGAAGCCTCTCTCGGTGAGCACGCCGTACGCGGTGGCGACCTGTTTGCCGGGGTCGCTGAGGAGGACGAAGTCCGCTTCGGTGGATTCCGCGAACTTCTTGTTCGTCTCGGGGTCATCGACGCTCGCCATGAAGTACACGACGTCGAAGTTCTTGAGGCTGGGTCCGCTCGCCCGGAGCGATTTGCATTCGGCCGTTCACCCACCGGTGAACGCCTTGGGGAACCACGCGAGCACCACGGTCTGGCCGCGGTAGTCGGCGAGCGAATGGGTCTTGCCGTCCGAGCCCGGCAACGAGAACGCCGGCGCCGGATCGCCGGTCTTCAGGTCGTCGGGCGCCTTGCCGCGCGGCGCACCGGCCATTGCGAGGCCGGCGACGCCGAGCACGAGCATCTTCAGCATGCGGATCTCCTCCGATTCACCAATTCACCAATTCACCGATTCGTGGAGTCTGTCGTCGTTTTCTTCTGTCCCAGTTCCTTGAGCAGCTCCTGGACGGCGGTCTCGAGCTGACGATCGCGTCCGGCCAGATTGTCCTCGGGGCTATTCTCCACCAGAATGTCCGGCTGCACGCCGTAGTTTTCCATGTTCGTTTTCTGCGGATCGGCGAGGAACACGCCCGTCCCCGGCGTCCGAACCGTGGAGCCGTCGATCAGCGAATAGCTGCCGGTGCCGATGACGGCGCCAAACGTCGGCGTGCCGATCACTTTCCCGAGCCCGAGCGCGCGGAAGCCGGCGGGGAACATCTCCGCGTTCGACGCCGACCGCCAGTTTTGCAGCACCACTTTCGGACCGAAGAACCCGGCAAACGGACGCGGCGACGGCTCGGTGCCGCGGGGCTGCCAGATCTGGTATTCACGCTGCACGAGGATCGCGAGCAGCTCCTGCTCGATGTTGCCGCCGCCGTTCCAGCGCTGGTCGATCACCAGCGCTTCCTTGTTCCGGTTCTCGCGGATCTCCTTCTCGAACTTCAACAGCGACGGCTGGTCCATCGCCTGAATGTGCAGGTACCCGATCCGTCCGTTCGACAGCTTGTCCACCTGCTGGCGGCGCTCTTTCACCCAGCGTTCGTACCGGAGCTGGTTCTGCGCGCCCTGAGTGATCGGCGCGATGCGCGTCTTCCACGCCCCCTCGTCCGCCGCTTTGCCGTTGAGCGTGACCTCGACCTTGCGATTCAACCGGTAGTTCAGCATCTGCCAGTAATCGTCGCCCGCCTTCACGGGCTTGCCGTCGATCGCGAGCAGGTAATCGCCGACGCTCACCGTCACCCAATCCTTGTCGGCCGGGCCGCCTTCATAGATGTAGGTGACCTTGTAGCGGCCGGCGCGCGAATCCGGCTCGAGATCGAGACCGAGATATCCGGTGGACACGCCGGCGCCGCCGCCGCGCCCCGCCGGCGGGGGCGCCGCGCCGGTGTGCGACGCGTTCAACTCGCCGATCATCTCGTTGACGATGTTGAGGAGTTCCTGGCGGTCGCCGACGTAAGGCACGAGCGGCTCGTACTTCGCGCGCATCGCGTCCCAGTCCTTGCCGTGCATCTTCGGATCGTAGAAGCGATACTTCATCGTCCGCCACGCGTCGCCGAACATCTCGGACCATTCGGCGGGGCGGTCGACCTTCACGCGCACGTTGAAGCTGACGCGACGGCGCGTCGCTTCGCGCCCGGCGCCCGCGGCCGGGCCGCCCGGCGCACCGGCGCCGCTTCCCTGCCCGCCCGCGGGCATCGCGACGGAGTACACGCCGCGGCCCTCGCGGAAAAAGATCGAACGGCCGTCGCGCGGGAACGCGAGGTCCCCCATCCCGCCGCCGCGTCCCGCGGCCGCGGCGGGCTCTTCTTCATCCGAATCGCCACCCGCGCCGCCCGAGAGCACGCGCGACAACCGGCGGCCGTCCTGCTGAATCGTGTACAGCGCCGGCTGCGTCCGAGTCGCCCCGGGCTCCGTCGTCACGAAGGCGATCGTGCGGCTGTCGGGCGCGACCGCGTACGAGGAGACGCCAAACGGCATCCGAGTGACTTGACGCGTGCGGCGCTTGAGGCCAGCCCAATCGACACTGACCGCGCGCGGCGGCGCGGCGGCGGCGGCCTGACCGCGTCCACCCGGCTGATCCGCGCTGTCGGCACGCTCGGCCGGATCATCCGGGTCGCGATCTTCGCGCTCGAGCGCGATCGCGTACACCTGCGTCCCGGCGCCCGGAGCGGCGCCGCGTCCGCCACCGCCGCCTTCGCCGGAGCGGACGAAGTACAACTTCAGTCCGTTCGGCGCGAAGCGCGGCGCGGTATCGTTCGCCGAGTCGAACGTGACCTTGTGCTCCTCGCCGCCGCCCGACGGGATCAAGCAGATGTCGTTCGTGCGCGTCTGATCCGGCCTGGCGTACGCGATCCACTGCCCGTCTGGAGACCACGCCGGCGCGCCGATGTTGCCGTAGCGTGACGAGGCCAGCTCCAGCGTGCGGCGGGAATCGACGTCGAAGCGGCGCAGCTTGTTGTCGGACGCGACGTACGCGAGCGCCTTCGAATCGGGCGCCCATGTGTACGAGAGCTTCAGCGCGTCGAGGTCGGTGATCTTCTGCGCCTCCCCGGCGCCGTCGGGCGTCGCGATGTAGATCTCCTCGCGCCCGCTCTTGTCGGACACGTACGCGAGGTGCTTGCCATCGGGCGCGTACTCGACGTCGCGGTCACGCGCCGGGCCGTCGGTGACCTGCGTCAAGTCGCCTTCCTCGATCGGCGCGGTGAACACTTCGCCGTGGATGGAGAACGCGATGCGATGTCCGACCGGCTCGAGGCTGAAGTCGTCCACCTCGGAGTTGAACGGACGGAACTCGAGATCGTTGTCCTGCAACTCGGCGGAGATCTGAAGCGGCACCGCCGCCGCCTTGCGCGTCGCGACGTCGAGCTTCCAGATGCCGAAGTCGTGCTCGAACATCACGACTTTGCCGTCGTCGCTGATCGACGGCCACCGGACGTCGCCGGTCCTGAACGTCGTCACCGGTTCCGCGTTGCCTCCCTTGTCGCTGACGCGCCAGATGTTCGTGAGGCCGTTGCCCTCGCGATCGCTGACGAAGTAGATGTTGCCGTCGCGTCCCCACATCGGCCAGGAGTCGAGGCCCTTGAAATCGGTCACGTCCTTGAACGACTTCGCCGCGACGTCCATGATCGTCACGTCGGTCTGGTTGGCGCCGCGATAGTACTTGCGCCAGTACACCTGGCCGTGACGGTTGATGGCGAGCCTCGATCCGTCGGGGGAGTAACTCGCCCACACGCCCATGTCGGCGCCGACGTTCTTCGGCATCCCGCCGTTGAGGCCGACGGTGTAGAGCTTGCCGGCCCAGTCTTCGGCGCGATTGCTCGCGAAGAGCACCGCCTGCGAGTCCGGCGTCCACGCGAGGACGGTGTCGTCGGCGGAATGGAAGGTCAACTGCTTCGCGGTCCCTCCCTCGGCCGGCATGACGAAGACGTCCAGGCTGCCGGCGCGGTCGCTCGAAAACGCGATCCACTTGCCGTCGGGCGAGAAGCGCGGGTAGACGTCGCGCGCCTTGTTGACCGTCAGGCGGCGGACGTTCTGGCCGTTCTCGTCCGCGGTCCAGATGTCGCCGACGTACGTGAACGCGATCTTTCCCGCACGGTAATGCGGGTAGCGAGCCAGCCGGGCTTCGGAGGCGCCGCGGAGGGGCGTCTCGACGAACGCGGCGAGGGCGATGACGACCAGGGCGGCGGCAGGCAGCAGCACGCGGCGGAGAGCCGGCATGGAGTGACCTCCTTGGGCGATTTCAGATCGCGGATTGTAGCGCGTCTCGGCGTCCTCCGCATTCTCGGCAGGCTGTATCATGCGCGCATGACTCGCCTGCTCGTCACGCTCGTCGCTTGTGCGCTGCTGACGACGCTCGGCCGCGCGCAACCGGTATTCACCGGCACCGAGATCTTCCCGCCCGACGAATTCGCCGCACGCCGCCTGAAGGTGATGGCACAGATCGGCGACGCCGCCGCGGTGCTCCAGGGCACGACGGAGCGTCCCGGCGAGCAGGCGTTCCGGCAGAACAACCAGTTCTTCTATCTGACCGGGGTCGTCGAGCCACGTGCGATCGCGGTCATCGACGGCCGCACGAAAAAGACGGCGGTGTTCCTGCTGCCGTACAACGAGCGCCGCGAGCAGCGGATGTTCGGGCCGGGGCTCCATCCCGGAGAGGAGGCGGCGCGCGCCGCGGGTGTGGACGCGGCGCTCCCACGCGACGAATTCACCAAAGTCGTCGCAGACCTGGATCGCGAGGGCCGGATCATCTACACGCCGTTCAGACCGGAGGTGCTCGGCGAGGCGTCCTCTTCGGATCCGGTCGCGCTATGGCGCGCCACGAAGGCCGATCCCTGGGACGGCCGGGTGTCCCGCGAGGAGCAGTTCGTCCAGAAGCTGAAAGCGGCGGCGCCGCGATGCGAGCTGAAGGACCTCGATCCGATCGTGGACGCGCTGCGCGCGATCAAGAGTTCGCGAGAGATTGCCGTCATCCGCGAAGCGACCCGCATCGCCGGGCTCGGGATCATCGAGGCCATGCGCGACGCGGCCCCGGGAATGACGGAATACGAGCTGCAGGCGGACGCGGAGTTCGTGTTCAAGAAGTTCGGCGCGTACGGACCCTCGTATTTCGCGCTGATTGCGACGGGACCGAACACGTTCTACTCGCACTATCACCGCAACACCGCGACGCTCGGTGACGGCGACCTCGTGCAGTTCGACTACGCGCCCGACTACAAGTACTACCAGTCGGACGTCACGCGCGTCTTCCCGGCCAACGGCACATTCACCGCGCGGCAGCGCGAGTTCTACACGATTTACCTGCAGCTCTATCGGGCCTTGATGACGTCGATCAGAGCGCACGCGTCTGCGCGCGACATCGTGGCGGACGCGGTGCCGAAGATGGACGCGATCCTCGGCGCGTACCGATTCACGGACGCGAAGATCAAAGCCGCCGCCGCGGCGTTCGTGGACCGCTACCGGAACAGCACGGCGAGCAGTCTCGGGCACGCGGTCGGCATGGAAGTGCACGACGTGACCGGCGGGCCGCACCCGACGCTCGAGCCCGGGATGGTTTTCACGATCGAGCCGGCGATGCAGATTCCCGACGAGCACCTCGGCCTCCGGCTCGAGGACATGATCCTGATCACCGAGAGCGGCTACGAGAATCTGTCGGCGTTCGTCCCTGTCGAGATCGCCGACATCGAAAAGACGATGGCCGAGCCGGGGCTCGGCGCTGCCATGCATCGCCGGGAATCGCAAAATCCCTGATCGGTTACAACTGCAGTCGTTCCCCTTCACTGGCCGTTTCCGTCGCGTCGAAGATGCGGCGCGCGTCGGTGCGGATCTTCACCAGCTCCTGATCGCTGCGCCCCGGTTTGTGATGGAACAGCCAGAGTCCGCCGACGTTGTTCGCGGCGGCGAACTCGGCGCACTGGCGCCAGTCGCTGTGGCCCCAGCCGCGATGCTGCGGCAGCTCTTTCGGCGTGAAGTGGGCGTCGAGCACGACGGCCGCCGCGCCGCGCACGAAGTCGGCGAGCGGTTCGTCGAACTCCGGCTCGCCGAACTCGTGGTCGGTCGCGTAGACGAAGTCTCCGGTGAGGCCGCGCACGCGATACGCGAGCGCCCCGCCCGGATGGTTCAACGGGAGCGCGGTCACCTCGAAGCCGCCGATATTCAATTCGCCCGCTCTCACCATCTGCAGCTGCGGCCGGTTCGGCAGATGTTCGTAGGGCACCGGGAAGAACGGCGACTTGAACATCGTGTCGAGCCATCCGCGCTCGTGCGACGTCAGCACCGGCGAGAAGATCGTCGTCTCCCAGCCGGGTTGATACAGCGTCGCGAAGAACGGCAGCCCTTGCAGATGATCCCAGTGGTAGTGCGTCAGAAGGACTGACACGGGGCGCGGCTCGCCGGTCAGCAGCGGCGAAAGTCCGACGATGCCGGAGCCGGCGTCGAGGACGAGGATCGCGCCGGTGCGATCGTCCACGACTTCGATGCACGGTGTGTTGCAGCCGTGGCCGATCCCGTCCGGCACGGCCCACGGAACGGATCCTCGCACGCCGCGGAATCGCACGCGCACAGCGCCGGATCATATCGCAGGCCACGGACCGCACGGAGATCTCGGCCACGAGTCGCACGGATCCAGGCCGAGTCTGATCCGTGCCTGTCCGTGTTGTCCGTGGCGAGAGATCCGTCCGCGACCTCCGTGGCCTATGCCCGTTGCACGTCGCAGAAGAGCGCGCGGCCGCCGGGCAGCCGGACGTAGAGACCGTTGCGCAGATCTTCACGATCCCATCGGTAGCTCTCGTCCGAAAGCTGATCCCGGAAGGTGAACGCCGCGCCGTCGGGCGGCGCGTCGATGTGCACGAGGCCCTGCGCTTCGCTGGCCGAGAGATTCGCCGCGACGACGACCCAGTCCCGTTCCCATCGCCAGGAATACGCGACGAGCGACCCGAAGGTGGCGTCCCCCGCGCTCGCGACGTCGTGCAGCGTCCACTCGCCGTCGTGCAGCGCCGGCATCGATGCGGCGCGCAGCAGTCGTTCGTACAGGTCCGCGACGGCGGCGTCCACCGGCTCCTCGCTCCACCGCGCCAGCTGCACGGGCGCGCGGACGCGGCGTCCTTCGAGCTGGCCGTCGAAGAAGAACCGCATGCCCGGGAGCGTCGCCGCGAGCGTCGCGGCGGCGGGGAGCCTCGCCCCGAACACCGCGGCGCTGCGCTCCTCGTCGTGATTCTCCAGAAACCGCACGAGCCGATCAGAGAACGCGCGATCGGTGGCCAGGTGGGCACGGACGTCGGCGGTGGACCCCTGGTGCAGCCGATCCAGCAGCCGTTTGTCGTACGTGAAGTGGAATCCCTGCTGCTGCAACGACCATTCGCGATCCCAGTACACCTCGGCGACGTAGAGCAAGCCTGGCACGCGCGCGATCGCGGCGGGCCAGAACTCGTCGCGCGGCGCCGCCCAGCGATCGCGCAGAATCGACCGCCACGTCCTCTCGAAGACGTCGTTGAGGACGAGCATCGCCATGTCGCAGCGCACGCCGTCGCAGCGCTCCGCGATTCCCGCGAGCGTATCGACCATCACGGCTCTGGTCTCGGGGTTGAAGTAGTTCAACTGCGCGACGTCGTGCCATGCGGGGAAGAACGGATCGCGGCCGCACGCCACGAACCTGACCCGGCCGTCGTCATCCAGCGGATGGAACAGTTCCGGCGAGTCTCGGTAGTCGTCGAGCGTGCCTTGCACGTACAAGTCCGGGCGCGAACGGACCCACGGGTGATCGAGCCCGGTGTGGTTGGGTACGAAATCGAGGATGAGCCGGATGTTTCGCGACGCGAGTGCATCACGCGCGCGCGCAAGATCGTCCCACCCGCCCATGCGTTCGTCCGGTTCGTACGCCTGGATCGAGTACGGCGACCCGCAGACGTCATCGAACGACCAGCCCGGAAGCGCGCGATCGTATTGATCGAGCCGCGTCCGGTCCGTCCGGGCCATGAACCGTCCGAGCGCGCTGCGGCGCCACACGCCCATCAGGAACACGCAATCGAACCCGAGCTGCGCGATGCGGTCCCACTCGGCGTCCGGCACGCTCCCCAGCGTGATCCGCCGTCCCTCGCGGCGTGTGAGCCGCTCGAGCCACGGCCACGTGCTGATTTCGAAGAGGTGAGGGTGAGGCCGCACGCAGACATCGTATGACGGATGACGGATGATGGATGACGGATGGCGGATGACCGAAGCGGGTAGCTGATAGCTGGAGGCTGTAGCTGGAACCTGATTCACGCCGACGCGCCGTGCACGAGCTTCAGATCGCCGCTGCGATGGGTCTGCGGCTCGTCGAGGTCGAGCGGCGCGGCGACGGACGTCGCGAGGTGCGGCGCAAGCAGATCGAGGACGCGCGCGTGGCGGTCGGCGAACGCGTTGGACGTCGTGGCGTAGAGCGCGAGCACCGCCACCACTTTCTCGTGCTGGATCAGCGGCAGCGCGAGCGCGGAGAGCAGCGGCGGCGTCAAGGTCTTCACGTCGGCCCCGAGATCCAGGGCGGCTTCCGCGTTCGGGACGCTGCGGCGGTTGACGGCGACCCACCCCGCGATCCCGGTGCCCATCGCCTTCCGCGTGCCTCGCAGCCGCGCGGCGTGGGCGCCGGCCGCGTAGCGCACGGCGAGGCTGTCCTGTTCCTCCTCCGGCACGAACAACGCCATGGCCGCGGCGCAGGGCAGCATCTGGCGGACGAGCATCCACACGAGCGCGCCCGCGTCCCGCAGGCTGGCCTCGCCGCACATCGCGCGTGCCAGACTGCCGACCGCCAGCGCTTCGTCCGCGATCGCGGACTCCCCCGGCGGTGGCGGCGCCTGCGCCTCCGGCGCGTCGCGCAGCATCGCACGCGCGCTCCCGACCGCGCGCGCAACGGGGTGAGGCGTCGGGTCCCCGGCGGGCATGATCCGCCGATGCGCGGCGACGAACGCGTCCACCACAACGGGGTCGTACATCGTCGCGCGCCGCTCGCGCAGGATGCCCAGCGCGGTTTCTTCGTCCATCCGGTTCCGGTAGGGGCGATCGGACGTCAGCGCATCGAAGCAGTCGACGACCGCGAGAATCCTCGCGCCGAGCGGAATGTCGGTGGCCTTCAACCCGTCCGGATACCCGCTGCCGTCCCAGTTCTCGTGGTGGTGGCGCACGATCGGGACGACGGGATACGGGAATTCGATCGACGACAGGATCTCCGCGCCGATCGGCGCGTGCAGCTTCATCTTCTCGAACTCGGCGGGCGACAGCCGTCCGGGTTTGTTCAGGATGTGCTCGGGGATCGCGATCTTCCCCGTGTCGTGCAGCAGCGCGGCGGCGGCGATCGCTTTCAGCGTCTCGTCATCCGTGACGCCAATCTCGCGTGCGAGCGCGAGCGCGGCGCCCTGCACGCGGCGGACGTGATCGTGCGTGACCTGGTCTTTCGCATCGATCGCCGTGGCGAGCGTCTCCACCGTGGAGAGCTGGAGGCGATTGAGCTGCGCGACGTGATGGGCCGAATCCTCAAGGCGGCCGAAGTACGACTTCAACGTCAGATAGGAAATCAGCAGCAGCGGCAGGATGAGCGCGATGGCGCTCAGGTGCAGCTCGCGCAGCGCGACGACGAGCAGCAGCGAAACGGAGCCTCCCGCCAGGTAGCTCGGGAGAAGCGGCAGGAAGTGCTCCCGCCATACCAGCCAGATCGCCCGCCGGCCCGACAAGGCGACGGCGGTCGCGGTCAGTCCGCTGTTCAGCGTGAAGTACGTCAGCGTCGTCAACGCGAGCGGAACGATCAGCCCCGCGTACGGCGCCGCGTGGTTGTAGAGAGGCTGCGCGCCGGACGCGAAGAAGAACAGCGTCCCCGACACCCAGACCGCCAGCCCCAGGCTGCCGAAGTTGAAGACGATCTGGGCGGCCGACATCCGGCATCGTATCGACAGCAGCGCGCCGTCGAGCGCCAGCGTGACCGCGCCCGCGGCGGGTCCGAACAGCAGGACGCAGGTCAGCGCGAACAGCTCGGAGACACACAGCCGCGAGTCGATGGCCGGAATCTTCAGCGTGAAGGCGCCGCTCGCGATCGTCAGCGCTGCGAAGAGCAGCCATTCCCAGGGCACGTCGGTGGCCGCGAGCACGAAGACACACCGCGCGACGACCGCGAGACCGGAGATCGTGACGATCGCGACGAACAGCCGGGCGTTGAGGGGCAACGCCGTATCGCGCGCGTTCATCGAGTCGAGCCGTCGGATCCGGGCAGCGAGCTGCCCCAGACGACGTAACTGCCGTCCGTCACGTCGCTGCTGCCCCAGACGACGTATTGCCCGGACGGATCCTGGATCGTGCTGCCCCACACGACGTAGTAGCTGCTGGTCCAGCCGGCGACCTGTCCCCACACCAGGTAGTTCGCGGGCTTCGAGGCGAGTGGATTGCCGAGCCCGAGCAGGTTCAGTACACCCCACTCCGCCGACTCCGCGGCGTCGAACAGCGCGCTCAGATCGAGAAGGCGCAGCAGCCGGATGCCGCTACGGTCGTAGACGCGATCGATCAACGTGCCCGCGTCGCGGAACGCCGCGCCGCTCGACAGGCCGAGCAGGTTCGTGATCGACGTCAGCAGCGATCCGATGAGACCCTGGTTCGCGAGCCGCAGCGACGCCGCGAAGTCCACGCCGCCGGTGCCGGCGCCTATCAGGCCCGCGTCGGAGACATACCGCGCGCCCATCTGCAGGGCGATTTTCACCTGCGCCGGCGACAGCGTCGGCTGCGCGTTGAGCAGCAAGGCGACGCCCCCGCTCACGACGGCCGCCGCCATGCTCGTGCCGGTCATCCGCGCGTAGGCGTTGGACGCGCTTCCCGCGACGTGCCACGACGGATAGGTCGTGCTCAGATAGGAACCTGCGACTTCGAGCGACACGATCCGCGTCCCGGGCGCGACGACGTCCGGCTTCACCCCGAAGTCGTATTTTGTCGGTCCGCGCGAGCTGTACGGCGCGAGCTTGTCGTCGGACGTATCGACCGTCCCCTTTGTATCAATCGCTCCCACCGTGATCGCGAACGGCGAGTTGCCGGGCGACGTCACGCCGCCCAGGATCGTCGCGCCGGTGGACGTCTGTCCGTAGTTGCCGGCCGCCGCGACGACGACGATGCCGTTGGCGACCGCGGTGGCGACGGCCTTATCGAGCGGATCGCTCACCGACGATTCCGTCACCGGGTGCCCGAGCGACAGATTGATGATGCGAATGCCGCCGTACAGTTTGCGGTTCTGCACGACCCAGTTGATGCCGGCGATCACGTCGCTCGTCAGCCCGGAGCCGTTGCTGCCGAGGACGCGCACGTCGACGAGCTTCACCGACGGCGCGCTGCCGCCCGAGTACGGCGCGCCGATCGACGCGGCTGGACCGCCGTTGCCGCCGACAATCCCGGCGACGTGCGTGCCATGGCCGAATGGATCGCCGGCGACGGTCGGTTCCGTCGAGACGAAACTCACGCGCGCGACGACGCGCGTGCCCAGCGCCTGGTGCGACGCGATGCCTGAGTCGAGCACGGCGACGGTGATGCCGCTGCCCTTGTAGCCCGGCGTCCCGCCGAGCCCGAGCAGGCCCGACGTGCCCTGCCAGACGGTCGCCGCGTTCGTCACCTTGTTGGTGACCGCCATGTCGGCGTGCACCGGCAAATCGCCCGACACGTGGAGGACGTTGCCGTCGCGCGTGAGCGCGTCCAGCTCGGCGTCCGACACGTCGAGCGCCACCGCGCCGGACAACTGGCGACGCAGCACGCCGAGACGGCGTCCTCGCAGCGTTGACAGCGCTCCCTCATCAGCCTGCACGATGACGCGGTGACGATGCGGTCCCGCGGCGTGATGCGCCAGATCGGCGGAAACCGTCGGCCGCCGCTGGCCGTGCGGCGCGACGCTGAACCAGCCGGCGAGAAGCGCGAACGTACTGAATAAGGTGAGGAAGCGTTTGATCGTCATAGGGCTCGCAGACACAGGATCGAGCTCGACGCTTCGCAAGGAACGCTCCACACGGCCGGGTTTCCGGCGTCGTGACCTAAATGCTTGACCGGCCGTGCATTAGATCCTCGGCGGTGGCTTGGGCGAGGGCGTAACGGTTTTGTCGAAAGTTCCAGAAGAGAACACGACGCGGCGGCGGACGCCGCGGAGAAATGTCACAAGAGCAACTGTGTCTATTGGTTAGCTGGATCTGGCGCAGTACGGTACACCCGGTGTGGCATCTCGGCACACGCGATCGCCCTGCATTCGGCATTCGGCATTCGGCATTCGGTATTAGACCAATCCCACCTCCAACGTCGTCTTGATGCCGTGACGCGCGGCACCGAACCACTGGCCGTACTTGGTCCACGGCAACCGCGTCGTGATCAATCGCTCCAGGACGCCGGGCCACTTCTTCTCCATGACGGCCATGTCGTTGATGCCCATCGTGAAGTGACGCGCGTTCGCGTTGACGCTGCCGAACACGACGCGATTGCCGAGCACGAGCATCTCGTTGATCCGATCGATTGGCTCTTCCGCCTTCGTGCGGCCGCTCGTCACGCTCAACAGGCACAACACGCCGTTCGGACCGAGAACCTGCATCGCGTCGAACGCGACGGCCGACACCCCCGTCGCTTCGACGGCAAGATCGATCGGATCGATCTCCTTCTGAAGATCCTCCATCGTCCGATCCGCGGCGGACAGGTACTGCGCGCCGAGCGCCCTCGCGAGGCGGACGCGCGGGTCCGAGTCGGGCTCGCGGCTGATGACGACGGCGTCCAGACCGCGGATCCGCAGCACGGCGGCCGCGAGCAGCCCGATCGGCCCGGCGCCCAAGACGACGGCGGTCCGCGGTTTCCACAGGAACCGCCGCTGCAGCCGGAAGCTGTGATCGATTCCCTTTTCCACGATCGACAGCGGCTCGAGGAGGACCGCGACGTTCGCGAGGGCTTTCGGGATGCGGTGGAGGAACGCCGGCGACTCGGCGTAGTACTGCGCCATGTATCCGTGGCGCCGCCTGATCCCGCGCTCGGAGAACAGACCGCTCGTGCACATGTCGTTCTCGCCGCGGCCGCAGTTGAAGCAGCGGCCGCACGGGCGGCGCACCGTGGCGACGACGATCTGTCCGCGCCGCCATCCCCGGACGCGGCGGCCGACGTCCTCGATGACGCCGACGTTCTCGTGCCCGATGATCAGATGACGGTCGCCAGCCGGCGCTTCCCCGAACAACCCATCGGCGATCTCGGCGTCGGTCCCGCACAGCCCGACGCGGAGCACGCTGACCGCGACCTCGTGCGGCGCGGGCTCCGGATCCGGCACGTCGTCCATCCGGACCGTCCCGTGCTGCCCCGGCGTGACGACGATGGCCTTCATGGAAATGAGCAGTTCACCGTGCCACCATGCTCTTGAGGACGAACATCACGTTTGCCGGTCTTTCCGCGAGCCGGCGCATGTACCACGGGAACCAGTACTCGCCGTAGCTGATGAGCACGCGCAGTCGCTGCCCGTCGCGAGCGAGGCGCTGCTGCTGGCCGCGCTGGATCCCGTAGAGCATCGCGAACTCGTACGCGGACGCGGGCACGCGATGGTCCCGGATGAAGGCGCGCAGTCGATCCGCGAGCGCCACGTCGTGCGTCGCGATGTGCAGCAGCGCACCCGTCCGCTGCGCGTCGGCGCTCATCACGCGGCAGCACAGCTTGTAGAAGTTCTCGTCGACGTCGCTTTTCTTCGGAAACGCGACCTCCGGCGGTTCGAGGTACGCGCCTTTGACGATTCGCACCGCCGGTCCCAGCGCGAGCAGGCTCTCCAGGTCCTTCTCGGTCCGATAGAGGTACGCCTGCAGCGCGATGCCGACGCCGCGGTGACGTTCGCGCGCCCCGCGGAACAGCTTCAGCGTCGGCTCGACGTACGGCGAGCTCTCCATGTCGATCCAGACGGGGACGTTCGCGAGCCGTTCCGCCGTTTCGATAATCCGATCGAGGTTGCGCTCGCAGACCGCGGCGTCCAGATCGAGCCCGAGCTGCGTCGGCTTGACGGAGATCTGCCCGTCGAGCCCGCGCGCGTGCACGCGATCGAGGACGTCGAGGTAGTGCTGCGTCACTTCTTCGGCTTCCTCGAGCCGCGTGAGGTTCTCGCCGAGACGCGTCAGGATCGTGTTGATGCCCTCGGGCTTGAGCGCCGCCGCGGCGTCGAGCGCGTCGTCGATCCGCTCGCCCGGCATGAAGCGCGAGACGGAGCGGCGGACGAAGGCGCGTCTCGTCGCCTGCCGGCGGAGCCATGGGCTCGTCGAGCCGGCAAGCAGAATCTTGCGCATCACGCCCATGGCTTCAAAGGACGCACCGGACGAGTCCGCCATCCACCTGCAGCGTCGATCCGGTGATGTAGCTGGCCGCGTCCGAGAGCAGGAACGCCGCGGCGCGGCCGAACTCCGGCGGTTCCCCGTAGCGGCCGGCCGGAATCGAGGCAATCGCCCTGGCTTTTGCCTCTTCGGGGGACGTCCCCTGCTTCTTCGCGTTGATTTGATCCAGATGGCGGACGCGATCCGTATCGATCCGGCCCGGCACGATCTGGTTGACGCGAATCTTGTCGGCCGCGAGTTCGAGCGCGAGCGTCTTCGCGAGCGCCGACACTGATGATCGAAGGACCGTCGAGAGGCCGAGATTCGTTACGGGCTCCTTCACGGACGAGGACGTGGACATCAGGATCGCGCCGCCGCCGCGCTGCTTCATCGACGGCACCGCCGCGCGCACCATGCGGAGCACGCTGAAGAGCAGCAGATCCGCCGCGTCCTGCCACGCCGCGTCGTCGAACGAGAGCGTGGCGCCGGCGGGAGGGCCGCCGGAATTGGTGAACAGCAGATCGACGCCGCCAAACCGCGACGTCGTCGTCTCGGCCCAGCGCGCGATCTGATCGGCGCGCCTCACGTCCACGACCGACGCGATCGTCTCGCCGCCCCCGCGCTGAATCTGCTCCACCGCCGCCGAGATGGCTTTCTGATCCGTCGAAGCAATCGACACGCGCGCGCCTTCGCGTGCGAGCGTCTCGGCGACGGCGAACCCGAGGCCGCGGCTCGCGCCCGCGACCATCGCGACCTTTCCTTTCAGACCGAGATCCATTCGAATCCTTCCTGCCGTCGCGTCCATGCCAGCACGCGATCGAGCGCGTCGCGCGTCGGCTGGTCGAGGGCGCCCGCGGGGGCCCGCGTGGCGGCGCTCGCCAGCGCGCCCCGGCGATGCAGCACCGCTTTGCGGATCGCCATTCCAATCCCTTCCTGAAACTCGAATCGCATCAGCGGGACCGCCCGGTAGAACACCTCGCCCGCTTCGTCGGTGCGCCCCGCCCGGAACAGGCTGACGATCTTCACGAGGATCTCCGGGAACGCGAAACCGGTCATGGCGCCCGTCGCGCCCGCGAGGAGTTCCTCGAGCAGGAACACGCCGCCGAGGCCCCCGAAAATCTGAACCGGCGTTCCCGCGGCATGTTCGAGGATGCGCGCCGTCTTGAACGGCGTCGGCGGATCCTCGAGCTTGATCGTGCGCGCGGACGGGATCTCTTTCGCGATACGCGCGAGCAATGCCGGCTCCATCGCGAACCCGGAGATCGGCGGGTAATCCTGCACGACGATCGGCATCGAGACCGCGTCGGCGAGCGCCTTGTAGTGACGCACGACCGCGTCCGAATTCAGCTTCAGCATGCGCGGGGGGCTGACCATCACCGCGGCGGCGCCGAGTTCCTTCGCCTGCCGGCTGTAGGCGAGGCACGTCCGCGTGCCTTCGGCCGTCGTCCCCGCGACGACGCGGACGCGGCCCGCCGCCTGGTCGACGACGACCTCGATAATCCGCGCACGCTCGGGCTCCTCGAGCCTCGCGACCTCCCCCGTCACGCCGAGCGCGGTCAGGCCATTGACGCCGGCCGCGACGAACAGGTCGACGACGCGCCGGAGGCTGGATTCGTCGAGCTCGCCGGAGTCGGTGAAGGGAGTCGGCAGGACGGAATAGACGCCTTCGAAAGCCATCGCAGAAACGACGATTATATTTCGTCGCGCGGGCTTTCAAGCGAGCCGGGTATAGCCGCGCGCGGCATCGGCCGATAACGAGAACACCATGCGGGTTTCTCTTTCACGGCTTGCGCCCGTAGCGCTGACCGCCCTCCTGACGGCCGGCTGCGGACTGCTCAGCAGCAACAACGACAAAGGCTCCAATCCGACGCCAACGTCGCCGACGCCGACGATCGGCATGGACGCGTTCGCGGGGGTGTGGACGTCGGCGACGGCGTCCACGCCGCCAACGGGCTGCGGCAACGTCAAGTACATCGTGACGCCGGTCAGCGCCTCCGCGGCAAACGTGTCGTTCGCGGCCACGTGCGGCGGCGGGATCAACGTCAACGGCACCGGCACGGGCACATTATCCGGCTCGGCGCTCAACTGGACCGCGCAAGGGCTCGTCAGCCAGGGGGGCGTGAACTGCCCGTTCACGTTCACGAACGGCAAGGCGACGAGCGACAGCGCGGCGCAGATCGTCGTCACGTATTCGGGGACGGTATGCGGCATTCCGGTGAGCGGGACCGAGACCGTAAAAAAATAATTCGTAGCCCGGGCTTTAGCCCTGCGTTCGGCCAACCCCTCCCGCGTCGGCCGCGTCTAACGGCCAGCATCGGCGCGCCTGTCCGCCGATTGACGCTACGAAGCCTTTCGTAGATACTGCGCCGTCATGACCGATCTTCGCGACGCGTTCCGGGCCCTTCGAGCGACCCCCGTCGTCACCGCCGTGGCGGTCTTGTCGCTCGCGCTGGGCATCGGCGCGAACACGGCGATCTTCTCGATCCTCGATAGTCTGCTCCTGCGCTCGCTGCCCGTGCGCGACCCGGGTCGGCTCGCGTTCGTCTTCTGCGGGCCAACCCGGTCGTCCTGGACGAATCCGCTGTGGGAGGCGTTTCGTGCGCACGGGCTCTACGCGCGCACCCGCGACGTGGTGGCGACCGAGACCTTCGCACGGAAGTTCTTCCCCGGCCGGCGCCCGCTCGGCGGACGGGTCAGGGAGGTCGGACGTCCCGGCGCGCCGAACCCGGTCCTGGAAATCGTCGGCCTCGTGAAAGACGCCGTGTACGTCTCGCTGCGGACGCCCGTGCCGCCGACGATGTATCTGGCGGTGGCGCAGCAGAAGGAAGCGGGCTCGTCGATGAACGTGAGCGTTCGCGCGAGCGGATCGCCGTCCGCGCTGTCGCGGGCGATCGCCGCCGCCGTCACGTCCGTCGACCCGAAGGTGTCGTTCACCTTCCGGCCGCTCGCGGGCGAGATCGACGGCGCGCTGACGCAGGAGCGGCTCGTCGCCATGCTCTCGGGCTTTTTCGGCGCGCTCGCGCTGCTGCTGGCAGGTCTGGGCCTGTACGGCGTGATGGCCTATGCGGTGAGCCGCCGGCGCACGGAAATCGGGATCCGGATGGCGCTTGGCGCCGCACCCGCCGGCGTCGTCTGGATCGTGCTGCGTCGGGTCGCCGTGCTCGTCTGTGCCGGGCTCGTCATCGGCACGGCCGCGAGCCTCTGGCTGTCGCGATTCGTCGCGACGCTGCTCTTCGGCCTCAAGCCGCGCGATCCCGCGACGCTGATGGCCGCCGCCGTCGTGTTGTCGGCGATTGGCGTCATGGCGGGATGGCTGCCGGCCAGCCGCGCGGCGCGGATCGATCCCGCGCGGGTACTGCGGGAGTCGTAGATAGTCGGATCAGATGGTCGTAGCGCAGCCCTTCTTCAGGGCTGCTCGTGATGGATGGCTGTCGCAGGGATCACGAGCAGGTCTAAAGAGGCCCTAAAGGGCGCGCTACCACATTCGAGAGGCACGGAGCACTCCAGTGACTGATTTCCGCGACGCCTATCGCGCCCTGCGCGCGAGCCCGATCGTCAGCGCGGTCGCGATCCTGTCGCTCGCGCTGGGGATTGGCGCCAACACCGCGATCTTTTCCATCGTCAACGCGCTCATGCTGCGGACGCTCCCGGTGAAGACGCCCGAGCGGCTCGTGCTGGTGATGCCCGGGCCGGGGCGCACGTCGTGGAGCAACCCGCTGTGGGAGCAGCTTCGCGCGCGCGACCATGAGTTCCTCGACGGCGCCTTCGCGTACTCGACGCAGCGGTTCAACCTCGCGCGCGGCGGCGAGGCGGAGCTGGTCAACGGGGTGTTCGCGAGC
>Ga0066710_100000632_pt1 | contig 22445 bp, 21 predicted proteins | sample GraSoiAngelo_159_FD_79666 | JGI IMG/M metagenome (GOLD analysis project Ga0066710, IMG submission 79666) | Grasslands soil microbial communities from the Angelo Coastal Reserve, California, USA - 14_1009_16_40cm | ecosystem: Environmental > Terrestrial > Soil > Grasslands | place: USA...
AACGTCGGGATCTCGGTGTCGCGCGTCGGCGGCTCGGCGCAGACGAAGGCGATGAAGAAGGTCGCCGGCCGTCTCCGTCTCGACCTGGCGCAGTACCGCGAGCTCGAGGCCTTCGCGCAGTTCGGCTCCGACCTCGACAAGGCGACGCAGGATGCATTGAACCGCGGTGAGAAGATGGTCGCGACGCTGAACCAGCCGCAGTACGACCCGTGGCCGATGGAGGAGCAGGTGGTCGCGATCTACGCCGGCGTCAACGGCTTCCTCGACGACGTTCCGACCGAGGAGGTGCCGCGCTTCCAGGAGGAGCTGCGCGAGTACCTGCGCACGGAAGGGACGATCTACAAGCGGATCAAGGAGACCGGCGACCTCGACGAGGAGACGGAGCAGAAGCTTCGGGCCGAGATCGACAAGTTCAAGAACACGTTCGCCGTCAAGGCCGAAGAGACGGCGGCATAGCGACCCAGCAGGACATCCGTCGGCGGATCCGCTCCGTCCAAAACACGCGAAAGATCACGCGCGCGCTCGAGCTCGTCGCGGGTGCGCGGCTCCGCCGCGCGCAGCAACGGAGCGAGGAGCTTCGCGCGTACGCCGACAAGATGATGGAGCTGATGAGCGGCACTGCACGTGCTGCGTCGTCGGTCCGCAGCCTGGCGCTGCTGCAGCGGCGCGATGTCCGGACGGTCGCGATCGTCCCGATCACGGGCGACCGCGGTCTCGCCGGGCCGTTCAACTCCCAGGTCCTCCGTCGCGCATTCGAGCTGGGCCGCCGGGAGGAAGCCCAGGGACATCGCGTGCGGTGGCTCGTCGCCGGCCGCAAGGGTGCATCGACGCTCCGATTCCGCCGCCACGAGATCGACGGCCAGTGGTCCGGGTTCGCGGACAAGCCGACCTACAAGGACGCGCAGGCGATCGCGCACCGCCTCGCCGAGATGTACGTGAACGAGGACGTCGACCAGGTCGTGATCGTCTACAACCACTTCATCTCGCCATTGGTGCAGCGAGTGACGGTGACCGAGGTGCTGCCGATTCCGGAGGACGTGCTCCAGACGGACCAGCAGGAGCGCGAGGAGGACGCCTTCCGCGGCGACTTCATCTTCGAGCCGGAGCCGGAGGAGATCCTCAAGCGGCTGCTCCCGGTCTACCTCGAGACCGAGATCTACCGCGCGCTGCTCGAGTCGGCCGCGTCGTTCCTCGGCGCGCAGATGACCGCGATGCGCAGCGCGTCGAAGAACGCGGGCGAGCTGATCGACAGCCTGACGCTGGCAATGAACCGCGCGCGCCAGGCCGAGATCACCCAGGAGATCCTCGAGGTCGTCGCCGGCGCCGACGCGCTGTCGGGTTGAGTTGAACTAACTCCTCGCCGGGCCCTCCGTCGTAGCTCATATGGGGGCGGTGAAGGCCGGGTGTGAGCGTGCGCGGGAATGGATCTCGCTCGAGGTCGACGAGGAGCTCCCGGAGCTCGATCGAGCGCGGCTGCGCGCTCACCTGGCCCGGTGTGCCGCGTGCGCCGAGGTCGCGGACCGCGTGCGCGTGGTGGCGACCATGCTCGCAGACGCCCCGCTCGAAGAGCCGACCGCGACGGTTGCGGTTCCGCCCCGGCGGATCGGCATCGTCCGCCTCGGCCTGGCCGCGGCTGTCATTGCGATCGTCGCGGGAGGGTTCGCCGGCTCGCTCGCACCGGAACCGCACGCGGCGCTCCGGGTGCCGTACTTCGAGCAGAAGCTCCTCGCGCAGGCGCACGACCGCGGGTCGCTTCGCGGCTCGGTCGCGAGAGCGCTCCGATAGACTGGCCCGGCTCGGCAGGCGCCCGCGCGCGGCCGATTTCGCCCACGCAACGCCTCCCAGGAGACGCATGAGCAGCAACGGTCAGAACGTCGGCAGGATCGTCGAGATCAAGGGCGTCGTGATCGACGCCGTGTTCCCCGGGCAGCTGCCCGGGATCTACAACGCGCTCAGCATCCAGCGCGAGGGCGGCGAGCTGATCGCCGAGGTGCAGCAGCATCTCGGCGACGACCGCGTCCGCGCCGTCGCGATGGACTCGACCGACGGCATCGCGCGCGGCGTGGAGGTCAGGGACACGGGTCAGCCGATCACCGTGCCGGTTGGCGACCAAACGCTCGGCCGGATCTGGAACGTGCTCGGCGATCCCGTGGACGAACGGGAGGCCGCGACGGGCGAACGGTGGTCCATCCATCGTGACCCGCCTCGCTTCGACGAGCTCTCCCCGACGACGGAGATCTTCGAGACCGGCATCAAGGTCGTCGACCTGCTCGCGCCGTACGTGCGCGGCGGCAAGGTCGGCCTCTTCGGCGGTGCCGGCACCGGCAAGACCGTGCTGCTGCAGGAGCTGATCAACAACATCGCCGTTCAGCACGGCGGCGTCTCTGTCTTCGCGGGCGTCGGCGAGCGAACGCGCGAGGGCAACGACCTCTACCTCGAGATGACCGAGGCGAAGGTGATCGACAAGCTCGCGCTCGTGTATGGCCAGATGAACGAGCCGCCGGGCGCGCGCCTCCGCGTGGGACTCTCGGGCCTGACGATGGCTGAGTACTTCCGCGACCAGGGCCAGGACGTCCTGCTCTTCATCGACAACATTTTCCGCTTCGTCCAGGCGGGCTCCGAGGTATCGGCGCTGCTCGGGCGAATGCCGAGCGCGGTCGGCTACCAGCCCACGCTCGCCACGGAGATGGGCCAGCTCCAGGAGCGCATCACATCGACGCGGACAGGCTCGGTCACTTCGGTGCAGGCGATCTACGTGCCGGCGGACGACCTCACCGATCCGGCGCCGGCCAACACGTTCGCGCACCTCGACTCGACGACGGTGCTCTCGCGCGCGCTCGTCGAGCAGGGCATCTATCCCGCGATCGACCCGCTCGACTCGACCTCGCGTGCGCTCGCGCGTGGCGTCGTCAGCGACGAGCACTACGAGACCGCGACGCGCGTCCAGGAGATCCTCCAGCGCTACCGGGACCTCCAGGACATCATCGCGATCCTCGGCATCGACGAGCTCTCCGACGAGGACAAGCTCGTCGTCGCGCGCGCCCGGAAGATCCAGCGGTTCCTCTCGCAGCCGTTCAACGTGGCCGAGGGCTTCACCGGCACGCCCGGCGAGACCGTGAAGCTCGAGGACACGGTGCGCGGCTTCCAGGAGATCCTCGACGGGAAGCACGACGAGCTCCCCGAGCAGGCCTTCTACATGGTCGGCGCGATCGAGCAGGCGGTCGCGCGCGGGCGGGAGCTCGGCGCGCGCGAGGGCGACGAGCAGCCCGCGGCCGCCGAAGAGGCCCAGGCCGACGCTGAGACCGAGCTCGTCGAGGCCACCGCGTAGGACGTGGCCGACGAGCGGCGGAAGTTCGACGTCTCCCTCGTCACGCCGGAGGGCACGGCGTACGAGGGCGAGGCGGAGATGATCATCGTGCCCGGCGAGGCGGGGGAGATCGGCGTCCTCGCGCGGCACGCGCCCCTCGTCGCGCTGCTGAAGGCGGGCTCGACACGTGTGCATCTCCGCTACGGCATCGAGATCCTCGAGTTTGCGACCGGGCCGGGCTTCTTCCAGGTGCAGCAGGACAAGGCGATCGCGCTCGTCGACGACGCCGTCCGCGCCCAGGACGTCGACGACGACCGCGCCCGCCGCCAGCTGGAGGAGGCCCAGGCCGAGCTCGAGCGAGTCGACCGCGGCGAGTCGACGGCCGACCGCTGGCAGCTCGAGCAGCGGATCGCCCACGCCGAGAATCAGCTCACGGTCGCCGGGCACGACTGACGCGCGCAGTCCTTCCTGGTACACGCGCCCGCGTACGGGAAGCCCCAGACCCCGTGCCGTGTCTGTGCCGATTGTGTGCCTGATCTGCGATGGCCCTGCTAGTCTGAGGGCACCTGGAAAGCTTTGAACGGCAGCTTGGCGACCAGGATAAAAAACGCCTAAAGAGCCCGTGAGTCCCGGCTCCCGAGCATCTTCAGGCGGGAGCCGAATCGTTGACGGACACACGCGACAGCCTCGAATCCCTTCTCCGCGAGCGCATTGTCGTGCTCGACGGCGCCTGGGGGACGATGATCCAGGGAGCCGGGCTGGCGCCGGAGGACTACACGGGCGAGCGCTTCGCCGGCCACCCCAGGGACCTCGCGGGCGATCCCGACCTTCTCAACCTGACCCGGCCGGAGGTCGTGCTCGGCATCCATCGCGCATACCTGGAAGCGGGGGCCGATATCACGACGACGAACACGTTCACCGCGACCCGCATCGGGCAGGCCGACTACGGGCTCGAGGACGTCGTCTACGAGCTCAACGTCGAGGGCGCGCGACTCGCCCGTCGCGCGGCCGACGAGTTCGACGGCGCCCGTTTCGTCGCGGGCTCGGTCGGGCCGCTGAACGTGACGCTCTCCCTCTCGCCTCGCGTGGACGATCCGTCGTACCGTGCAGTGACGTTCGACGAGGTGTACGAGGCCTACGCCGAGCAGATCCGCGGTCTCCGCGACGGCGGCGCCGACCTGCTGCTCGTCGAGACGATCTTCGACACGCTCAACTGCAAGGCTGCGATCGCGGCCGCGCTCGACGAGGCGCCGGAGCTGCCGCTCTGGATCTCCGTGACGATCGTCGACCGCAGCGGGCGAACGCTCTCCGGCCAGACGGTCGAGGCGTTCTGGGCCGCGGTCGAGCACGCACGTCCGCTCCTCGTCGGCGTCAACTGCTCCCTCGGCGCGAAGGAGATGCGTCCGTACGTCGCGGAGCTCTCGCGCCTCGCCGACACCTATACGAGCGCACACCCGAACGCCGGCCTTCCGAATGCCTTCGGCGGTTACGACGAAGGGCCCGAGACGACAAGCTCCCTCCTGCGCGAGTTTGCGGCGGAGGGATTCCTGAACGTCGCCGGCAGCTGCTGCGGCTCGACGCCCGCGCACACGCGCGCGATTGCCGAGGTGATCCGCGGGCTGCCTCCGCGCATCGTTCCGGAGCGCCGGACGCTGACGCGCTTCAGCGGCCTCGAGCCGTTCACGATCACCCCGGACACGAACTTCACGATGATCGGCGAGCGGACCAACGTCACCGGCTCCGCCCGCTTCCGCCGGCTGATCGAGGCAGACGACTACCAGGGTGCGCTCGAGGTCGCGCTCGAGCAGGTCCGCGGCGGAGCGAATCTCCTCGACGTGAACATGGACGCCGACCTGCTCGACAGCGAGCGCGCGATGACGACGTTCCTCAACTTGCTCGCAACAGAGCCGGAGGTTGCGCGAATCCCGATCATGGTCGACAGCTCGCGCTGGTCGGTGCTCGAAGCCGGTCTCAAGTGCCTGCAGGGCAAGGGCGTCGTCAACTCGATCAGCCTCAAGGAGGGCGAGGAGCAGTTCCTCGAGCAGGCGCGCCGCATCCGCCGCTACGGAGCGGGTGTCGTCGTGATGGCGTTCGACGAGCTGGGCCAGGCGGACACGGTCGAGCGCAAGGTCTCGATCAGCGAGCGCGCGTACAGGCTCCTCGTCGACGAGGTCGGCTTCCCGCCCGAGGACATCGTCTTCGACCCCAACATCCTCGCGATCGCGACCGGGATCGAGGAGCACGCGGAGTTCGGCCGCGCGTTCATCGACGCGATCCCGCTGATCAAGGAGCGCTGCCCGGGCGTCCACATCAGCGGCGGCGTCTCGAACCTCAGCTTCTCGTTCCGCGGCAACGAGCCGGTGCGCGAGGCGATCCACTCGGCGTTTCTCTACTACGCCATCCGCGCCGGTCTCGACATGGCGATCGTCAACGCTGGCCAGCTCGTCGTCTACGAGGACATCCCGCCCGACCTGCTCGAGCACGTCGAGGACATCATCTTCAACCGGCGCGAAGACGCGACCGACCGCATGGTCTCGTTCGCGGAGACGGTGAAGGGCGAGGGGACGAAGCGCGAGCTCGATCTGTCGTGGCGCGAGGCGCCCGTCGGAAAGCGGCTCGAGTTCGCGCTCGTGCACGGCGTCGTCGACTTCATCGAGGAGGACACTGAAGAGGCGCGGCAGCAGGCCGCGCGGCCGCTCGACGTGATCGAGGGCCCGCTGATGGACGGCATGCAGATCGTCGGCGACCTCTTCGGCGCCGGCAAGATGTTCCTGCCGCAGGTCGTGAAGAGCGCACGCGCGATGAAGCGCGCGGTCGCCTATCTCGAGCCGTTCATGGAGGCCGAGAAGGAGGAGGCGCTGCGCCTCGGCCTCGCCGACACGAGCCGGACGCAGGGGAAGATTGTGCTCGCCACGGTGAAGGGCGACGTCCATGACATCGGCAAGAACATTGTCGGCGTCGTCCTGGGCTGCAACAACTACGAGGTGATCGACTTGGGCGTGATGGTGCCGGCCGACCGGATCCTCGACACCGCCGTCGAGGAGGGAGCGAACGTCGTCGGCCTGTCCGGCTTGATCACGCCCTCGCTCGACCAGATGGTCGACGTCGCGAAGGAGATGCAGCGCCGCGGCCTCGATCTGCCGCTGCTGATCGGCGGCGCGACGACATCCAAGCAGCACACAGCGGTGCGAATCGCGCCGGAGTATTCGGAGCCGACGGTGCACGTGCTCGACGCGTCGCGCGTCGTCGGAGTCGTCTCGGATCTGCTCGACTCGGCGCGGCGCGCGCGGCTTGACGCGGAGAACCGCGAGCTCCAGGAACGGCTGCGGGAGCAGTACGCCGACCGCGACCGCAAGCCGTTGGCGGCGATCGTCGTCGCGCGCGCGAACCGCGAGCGCGTGCCGTTCGACGATCTCGCCGTACCGTCTTTCACCGGGGTGCGCGTCGTCGAGCCGGAGCTCGCGACGCTGCGCGAGTACATCGACTGGCAGTTCTTCTTCCATGCGTGGGAGCTGAAGGGCAAGTACCCGGCGATCCTCGACCAGCCTGCGGCGCGCGAGCTCTTCGACGATGCGAACGAGCTGCTGGACGAGATCGTGCGCGACGGCTCGCTGCATGCACGCGGCGTCTACGGTTTCTGGCCCGCGTCGTCCGACGGCGACGATATAGTTGTCCGCAATGACAACAACGGCAATCCGACACGCTTCTGCTTCCTGCGCCAGCAGACCGAGTACGGCGACTCGCGGCCCAACCGCTGCCTCGCCGACTTCGTGGCAGCCGACGGGGACTACATCGGTGCGTTCGCGGTCACCGCCGGGATCGGCGCCGACGAGCTCGCGGCCCGCTTCGAGGCCGAGCACGACGACTATCGCGCGATCATGGCCAAGGCACTCGCGGATCGCCTGGCGGAGGCGTTCGCCGAGTACCTGCACGAGGTCGCACGGCGGGAGTGGTACGAGACCGGCCCGCGGCTCAGTCCCGAACAATTGAGCGAGGAGCGCTTCCGTGGCATTCGCCCTGCCTTCGGCTATCCCGCGTGCCCGGACCACTCGGAGAAGCGCAAGCTCTTCGACCTGCTCGGCGCCGAATCGTTCGGCATCGAACTGACGGAGAGCTTCGCGATGACGCCGGCGGCGAGCGTGAGCGGCATCTACCTCGGGCATTCTCAGGCGCGTTACTTCTCCGTCGGCCGGCTCGGACGGGATCAGGTCGTGGACTACGCGGCGCGCAAGGAAGAGCCCGTGGAGGAGGTCGAGCGCTGGCTCCGGCCGAACCTCGCGTACGACCCGGACGCTCCGGCGTCGGCGGCTCCGGCCGAGCCGACCGCCGCGGCGCGCTAGTCGCTCATCTGCGGGTTACCGGCCGGAGGGCCCGGGTAGGGCGCGGCGCGATGGAGGTCAACTACGGGTCGAGCGCGCCGTTCAGCCTCGGCGTCGAGGAGGAGTTCCAGCTGCTCAACGCGGACAGCCTGGACCTCACATCGCGGTTCGACGAGGTGCTCGCTGCCGCCGGCGGCGATGTGCGGATCAAGCCGGAGCTGCTCCAGTCCACGGCCGAGGCCGCGACCGGCATCGCGCGGACCGTCGGCGAGGCGATCGAGCAGGCGCGGGAGCTCCGCCGCAGCGTCCGCGACGCTGCGGCGGAGGAGGGCGTCCTCATCGCGTCTGCCGGCACGCATCCGTTCTCGCGATACGAGCACCAGGATGTGACCGAGCAGGAGCGCTACCGCGAGCTGATCGAGTCGATGCAATGGGTCGCCGAGCGGGAGCTGATCTTCGGCCTGCACGTCCACGTCGGGCTCCGGACCGCCCGGGAGGCGATCGCGAGCGCGAACGCGCTGCGGACGTGGCTGCCCGAGTTCCTCGCGCTGTCGGCGAACTCGCCGTTCTGGCACGGGCGCGACACGGGGCTCGCCTCGACGCGGTCGAAGGTCTTCGACTCGTTCCCGCGCAGCGGCCTGCCGCCGGCCTTCTCGTCGTTCGAGGAGTTCGAGCTGCTCGTCGAGCGGGGCGTCCGCACGAACTCGTTCACCGACTACACCTACATCTGGTGGGATCTCCGGCCGCACCCGAAGCTGGGCACGATCGAGATGCGGGTCTGCGACGCGCAGACGCGAATCGAGAGCGTCGCGGGCATCGTCGCGCTCGCCCAGAGCCTCGTGGCAACCCTCGCCGACCGCTACGAGCGGGACGGCTCGCTCCCGATTCAGCCGGTCACACTCGTCGCCGAGAACAAGTGGCGTGCCGCCCGCTACGGGCTCGACTCCGACCTCGTCGACCTCGAGCACGACACCGAACGGCCCGCCCGGGAAGCTGTCCGTGCCCTCGTCGAGCTCGCCGAGCCGGCTGCCAGTGGGCTCGGCTGCGCCGCCGAACTCGACGAGATCGAGCGCCTCCTCGACCGCGGCGACGGCGCCGACGAGCAGCGCGGCGTCTACGAGGAGAGCGGAAGCCTCCTGGCCGTCGCGCGCTGGCTCGCCGACCAGACGATCGCCGGTCTCTGAGGCGCCGCCTGCTGCGCCGGTCTCTGAAAGAACCGCCGACGGCTCGGCTATCCTGCTGCAATGCGGGCGCCCGCGAGGGCGTCCGACTCTTTCTATGCGGACGACGCTGAAGAGAGGCATCGGGCGGGGCGCAACCCTGAACGGCAACGGCCACCGGGCCGTCTACCCGCCGGGTGTCATGACGCCGATGCGGCGCTACACCGTGCCGCCGCCGCCCGCACGGACGACGCGCCAGCTCGTCGGGTGGCTCTTCCGCTGGACGCTGATCGCGATCGTGATGGTCGCGGCGGGGCTCGCCGGCGGGCTCTACCTCTACCAGCACCAGACGCTCGCGTCGTTCGCGCCGCACACGAAGAACGTGATCCAGGCGCAGCACCTTCTCTCGCAGCAGGTCCCGAACGCGAGCCAGCCCGCGACTGCGCTCGTGATCGGCTACGACACGCGCAAGGGAATCGACGCGGCGATCGGCCAGGAATCGCGCTCCGACACGATCATGTTCGTCCGCGCCGACCCGCAGCTTAAGGCGGTCTCGCTGCTCTCGTTCCCGCGCGACCTCGAAGTCCCGGTGCACTGCCCCAACCAGCCCATCGTGGTCGACCGCATCAACTCGGCATGGTCGCGCTGCGGCGCGCAGGGAACGGTCGCGACCGTGGAAGGTCTCACCGGCATCACGCCCGACTATCTGATCACGGTCAACTTCCACGGCTTCAAGCTGCTGGTGAACAAGCTCGGCGGCGCGTACATCGACGTCGACCACCGCTACCTGAACACACAGGGAGGTCCGGGCGGCTACGCGAAGATCGACCTCCAACCCGGCTACCAGAAGCTCGACGGACAGCAGGCCCTCGACTTCGTGCGTTTCCGTCACACCGACTCCGACCTGTACCGGCTCGCGCGCCAGCAGCAATTCGTGACCGCCGTGCGAGAGCGGATCGCGTCGAGCTTCTCCATCTTCACGGTCTTCAAGATCGTCGGCGCGCTGAAGGGCAACGTCGAGATCGCGAACGGAGCGGGCGGCGCGGTTCCGGCCGACGTCGCGCTCTCCTACCTCAAGTTCCTGCACGGCCTGCCGTCCGGCCACTTCTTCCGGACGAAGATCGAGGGCCTGGAGGGAATCAACACGCTGTCCGCGCCCCAGTCCTCGATGACGGACGCTGTGCACCAGTTCCTCTCGCCTGACGTCTCCGCCGCGACGAAGGCGCACGACGCCGCGCTCGGCCTGAAGCCGAAGGTGACGAAACCGACGCTGAATCCCGCGCGGATCACGACGCTCGTTCTCAACGGAACGACGACGCCGGGCCTCGCGCGCGACACGTCGTACAAGCTCGGCCTGCGCGGCTACCGCACCGTTCAGCTGAGCGGCCAGCAGCCGGCGAACGCTCCGAGCCAGAGCTACTTCCCGACGAACGTGTATTTCGACGAGCGGCAAGCGAACGGCCACCGCGCCGCGACGCAGCTGCAGAAGCTCTTCAACAACTCGATCGTCGGACCTATGCCGCCGGAGATCGTTCCGCTCGCGCAGAGCGCCGGCAATCCCTTGACCGTCGTTGTCCTCGGCTCGAGCTGGGACCAGACGCTACCCGAGCAGTCGATCTCGATCGACACGACGCCGAAGCATCAGCCGCCGGTCGTGATCTCGTCGCCGGGCACGACACTCCAGCCCTTGCGCGACCTCCGGCGGCGTCTGCCGTTCCGGGTCCAGGTTCCACACGTGCTCGAGCGGCACTCCGCTCTCGCAGAGCTGACGCCGTTCCGCATCTACAAGCCCGCGCCGCACCACAAGGCGCTGCGGATGACGTTCGTCACCGGGCCCGGCAACATCTACTGGGGGATCGAAGAGACCGACTGGAGCGATGCGCCGACGCTCGCGCATCCGACGGTGTCGCGGGCGTTCGGCGGCCGTCATTTCGACTTCTACTACAGCGGCTCGCATCTTCACATGGTCGTGCTCCGGGACCGCGGGGCGAGCTACTGGGTCGTGAACACCCTGCTCGACGAGCTCTCGAACGAGACGATGATCGCCATCGCCCGCGGGCTCCAGCCGCTCGGTCAGTAACCTAGAGCGCGTCATGGCGAGGATCGGCATTTTCGGCGCCGGCTACGTCGGTCTCGTCACCGGGACGTGCTTCGCGTCGCTCGGCCACGACGTCGTCGTCCGTGACGTCGTCCCGGAGAAGATCGACGCGCTGTGCCGCGGCGAGATCCCGATCTACGAGCCGGGCCTCGAGGAGCTGCTCGCAGCGAACCGCGACCGGATCGACTTCACGATCGACGTCGCCGAGGCGATCGCCGGCGCCGACTTCCTCTACGTCGCCGTCGGCACGCCGCCCACGTATTCGGGCGACGCAGATCTCTCGGCGGTCTGGACGGTCGTCGAGGAGCTGGCGGCCGTCGCCGGGTCGCCGATCGTCGTGATGAAGAGCACCGTTCCCGTCGGCACGGGCGACAAGGTGCGAGTCGCGCTCGACGCGCGCGGCCTGACGCAGATCGGCTACGTGTCGAACCCTGAGTTCCTCGCCGAAGGCACCGCGCTCAGGGACTTCATCCAGCCCGACCGGATCGTGATCGGGGCATTCGATTCGGAGGACGGCGACCGCGTCGAAGAGCTCCACGCGTCGCTGGACGCGCCGGTCGTCCGCTGTGACGTGAACTCGGCCGAGATGGTCAAGCTCGCGGCGAATGCGTTCCTCTCGACGCGCATCAGCTTCATCAACGAGATCGCGAACGTCTGCGAGCTCGTCGGCGCCGACGTCGAGTCGGTCGCAAAGGGGGTCGGCCTCGACCACCGGCTCGGCCCGCATTTCCTGCGCGCGGGCATCGGCTTCGGTGGCTCGTGCTTCCCGAAGGACGTCTCCGCGCTGAAGCAGCTCGCCGGCAACTCGGGCTACCACTTCCAGCTCCTCTCCGCCGTGATCGAGGTCAACGAGCTGCAGAAGCGGCGCGTGATCGCGAAGCTGCAGAAGCATCTCGGCAGGCTCCGCGGGAAGACGATCGCGCTGCTCGGGCTTGCCTTCAAGCCGGACACCGACGATCTTCGCGAGGCCCCCAGCCTCGTGATCGCGGCACGGCTGAGCGCCGAAGGAGCCGAGGTGCGGACGTGGGATCCAGTCGTCGACGGCTCCGACATCCAGGGCGTCACGCCTTGCCCGACCGTCCTCGAGGCCGTCCGTGGCGCCGACGCGGCCGTCATCGTCACCGAGTGGTCGGAGCTCGCCGGGCTCGCGAACGACGAGGTGCGCGAGGCGATGGCTCGCCCGCTCATCGTCGACGGGCGCAACCTGCTCGACCCCGCCGCGACCCGCGCCGCGGGCTTCGCGTACGAGGGGATCGGCCGCAACGGCTCCTCGTTCGAGACGCTGCCCGAGACCGCGGAGCCCGAGCTCCGCATCTGAGTGCAGATCCCTGCCGTCATCCTCGTCGGCGGCGAGGGGACGCGGCTCCGTCCGCTGACCACGCGGACGCCGAAGCCGATGCTGCCGCTCGTCGACCGGCCGTTGCTCGCGTTCACATTCGAGCATCTGCGCCGGCACGGCGTCGTGCGCGCGACGCTCTCGTGCGGCTACCTTCCGACGCAGATCCGGGAACACTTCGGCGACGACGCGGACGGTCTCGCGCTCGAGTACTGCGCCGAGGACGAGCCGCTCGGCACCGGCGGCGCGATCGGCTTCGCAGCGCGCGGGATCATCGGAAGCTTCTTCGCGCTGAACGGCGACTCGCTGCGCGGAGCCGACCTCGGGCGGCTCGTCGAGTTCCATCGCGATCGCGGCGCGAAGGCGACGATCCTGCTGACGCCGGTCGCCGATCCGACCCGCTACGGCCTCGTCCGCCTCCGTCCCGACGGAAGGGTCGCGAGCTTCCTCGAGAAGCCGCGGCCGGAGGAGATCGACACGGATCTGATCAACGCCGGCGTCTACGTGCTCGAGCCCGAAGTGCTCGAGCACGTCCCGCCTGCCCGCGCCGTGTCGATCGAGCGGGAGGTCTTCCCGCGGCTCGTCGAGGAGGAGTCGCTGTACGGGCTGGCGCTCCCCGGCTACTGGCTCGACATCGGGACGCCCGAGTCGTACCTCGCCGCGCACCGGGACATCCTCGAGCGGAACTTCCCGACCGAGGTCGGCGAGAGGCTCGGTCGCGACTACACGTACGTCGACCCGTCGGCGGAGGTCAGCGCCGACGCGCACCTCGTTCCACCGGTCTACGTCGGGGCGGGCGCCGTGATCGAGGCCGGCGTTCGCGTCGGCAGCCTCGCCGTGATCGGCAGCGGCGCGCACGTCGGCGCCGGCTCGGTCGTCGAGCACGCGGTCGTCCAGGCGCGTGCGCGGGTCGGCCGCGACTGCAGCATCACCCGCTCGTTCGTCGGCGAGGACGCGGAGCTCGGCGACGGGACGATCGTCCGCGGCCTCTCGGTCATCGGGCCGGGCGCGCGCGTCGGCGCAGGGAATAGGATCGACGGCGGGCTCCGCATCGCCGCCGACGCGGTGGTGCCGCCCGAAGCACTCTCCTTCCCATGAGCATCGACTCCCCCAATCTCGAAGGTCTCGACCGGTGGCAGTTCGACGCTCGCAAGGTCGAGAAGCCGTGGGGGTGGGAGCTGATCTGGGCCGAGACCGAGCAGTACGTCGGCAAGATCCTCTTCGTGCGCGCCGGCCACTCGCTCAGCCTCCAGTTCCACAGGGAGAAGGACGAGAGCTGGTACGTCCAGGCGGGCCGCGCCGAGCTCGAGCTCGGGGAGGCGGGCCAGGCCGTGCTGACCGGCGAGGTCGTCGGGCCGGGGCGATGCTTCCGGTACCGCCCGGGCACCGTTCACCGGCTGACAGCACTCGAGGACACGACGATCGTGGAGGTCTCGACGCCGCAGCTCGACGACGTCGTGCGGCTCGAGGACGCGTACGGACGGGCCGGGACGAGCAAACCCTGACACGACTGTGATAAGGTTGTTCGCGTGGTGGACGAAGTCACCGTCGGCGCAGCCGCCGCCCGCACGGGCTGGTCGGCGCGGATGCTCCGCTACCTCGAACAGGCCGGGCTCGTCGTTCCCCGCCGGACACGCGCCGGCTACCGGCTCTACGGTCTCCGCGAGCTGAACCAGCTACGGTCGCTGCGCGAGCTGCGCCGGCAGCTCGGCGTCGAGATCTCCGACCTCGCGTTCGCCGCACGGCTGCGGCGGGAACCGTCCCTCCGCTCCGCGGTCGACGGCTGGCTCGCCGGCCGGGACGACCTCGCGTGGGTCGAATGGGAGCAGCGCAAGCACGAGCGGCTGCTGGCCGCCTGACATCCGAGAGAAGGGCTGAATGGCTACGACCAAGCGACACGACGTAAAGGATCTGGCGCTCGCGCCCGAGGGCAAGCGCCGCATCGAGTGGGCCGACCGGCAGATGCCGGTGTTGGCCGAGATCCGGGAGCGCTTCGAGCGCGAGCAGCCGCTGGCCGGCTTCCGCGTCGCCGCGTGCCTGCACGTGACGACCGAGACCGCGAACCTGATGCGGACGCTGCAGGCGGGCGGCGCCGACGTCGTCATCTGCGCATCCAATCCGCTCTCGACGCAGGACGATGTCGCGGCGGCGCTCGTCGAGGAGTACGACATCTCGTGCTTCGCGATCAAGGGCGAGGACAACGACACGTACTACAGCCACATCGAGGCTGCGGTCGACCACAAGCCGCACCTGACGATGGACGACGGCGCCGACGTGATCGGCGTCCTGCATTCGGCGCGGCGTGAGCAGCTAGGCGACATCATCGCCGGCACCGAAGAGACGACCACCGGGGTCATCCGGCTGAAGGCGCTCGAGGCGGAGGGCAAGCTCGGCTTCCCGATCATCGCCGTCAACGAGGCGAAGACGAAGCACCTGTTCGACAACCGCTACGGCACGGGGCAGTCGACGATCGACGGGATCATCCGCGCGACGAACGTGCTGCTTGCCGGCAAGCGGTTCGTCGTCTCCGGCTACGGCTGGGTAGGCCGCGGCGTCGCGATGCGCGCGAAGGGACTCGGCGCGCACGTGATCGTCACCGAGGTCGATCCGATGGTCGCGCTCGAGGCGCTGATGGACGGCTTCGAGCTGATGCCGATGGCGCAGGCGGCCGAGGTCGGCGACATCTTCTGCACGGCGACCGGCGACAAGCACGTGATCGCCCGCGAGCACCTGGAGAAGATGAAGGACGGTGCGATCCTCGCGAATACGGGCCACTTCAACGTCGAGATCGACATCCCGGCGCTGCGCGCGCTCGCCGTCGAGACGCGGGAGGCGCGGCAGTTCGTCGAGGAGTTCACGCTCGCGGATGGACGCCGGCTGTACCTGCTCGCCGAGGGCCGGCTCGTGAACATCTCGGCCGCCGAGGGCCACCCGGCGATCGTGATGGACATGTCGTTCGCGAACCAGGCCCTCGCAGCGGAGTACGCGGTGCAGAACGCCGCCTCGCTCGAGCGGAAGGTGTATCCCGTCCCGGCCGAGATCGACAACGAGATCGCGCGGCTGAAGCTCGCGACGATGGGAGCCCAGATCGATCAACTGAGCGAGGAGCAGGCGAAGTACCTGGCCTCGTGGGACGAGGGCACCTGAGCCGCGTCCCGGGGACAAAGAGTCACACTTCCGACCCGAAGGCGCACGTTTTCCGCGCGCCTTCGCCGTCTATCGTCCCCACCCCGTGGGAGGGTGGCGGGTTAGGGATGGGTAAGCCGCATCGGGTGGACGTGGCCGGTCGGTACGCGTGGGTTGTGGACGCGGCCGGATGAGCCGCGAGCTCGAACCCGCGCGGATCGTCCGGCTCGAGGAAGGCGACGACCCGCGCGTCGTGCTGCTCGACCAGCGCAGGCTCCCGGAAGAGGAGGTGGACGTGTCCTGTCGCAGCGCGGCCGAGGTCGCCGCGGCGATTCGGGACATGGTCGTCCGGGGCGCGCCTGCGATCGGCATCGCCGCAGCGTACGGGCTCGGGCTCGCGGCCCTCCGCGGGGAGGACATCGCCGAAGCCGAGCGCGTCCTCGCAGCGTCGCGGCCCACGGCCGTCAACCTCCCCTGGGCGCTCGCCCAACTGCGCGACGACCCGACTCCGGCCAGGGCGCGCGGGCTCCACGACGACGAGGTCGACCGCTGCCGCCGCATGGCCACGCACGCTGCCGAGCTCGTCGGCCGGCGGCCGCTCACGCACTGCAACGCAGGCGGCCTCGCGACCGGCGGCTACGGCAGCGCCGTCGGTGCGCTTCGCGTCGCGTGGGAGCGTGGGCTCGTCGAGCGCGTGCTCGTCGACGAGACGCGGCCGCTGCTCCAGGGCGCACGGCTCACCGCGTGGGAACTCGAGCAGCTCGGCATCCCGCACGCCGTGATCGCCGATTCGGCCGCCGCCGCGATGATGGCCGCCGGCGAGGTCGACTCGGTCGTCACGGGCGCCGACCGGATCGCCGCGAACGGCGACACCGCGAACAAGATCGGCACGTACTCCCTCGCCGTCCTCGCACACCACCACCGCATCCCGCTCTACGTCGTCGCGCCGACCTCGACGGTCGACCTCGCCACGCCGACCGGCGCGGCAATTCCGATCGAGGAGCGCGACCCGGGCGAGATCACGCAGCGCTTCGCCGCGCGCAACCCCGCCTTCGACGTCACGCCTGCGGAGCTGATCGCCGCGATCGTCACCGAGCACGGCGTGCACAGGCCGCCGTTCGTGCAGACTCTCGCCGCGTAATGGAGGCCATCATTCTCGCGGCGGGTTACGCCACCCGTTTGCGCCCGCTGACCGACACGATCGCGAAGCCGCTCCTTCCCGTCGGCGGCCGCCGGATGCTCGACTGGATCCTGGACCGGATCGACGACGTGAACGACGTCGACGAGATCCACGTGGTCACGAACGCACGGTATGCGCCGAGCTTCGAGGCGTGGCGGACGAGCGACCGGGTGACGATCCACGACGACGGCACGACGACGAACGAAGACCGGCTCGGCGCGATCGGCGACATCCGCTTCGTCATCGAGCGCGGGCGGATCGACGACGACCTGCTCGTGGTTGCCGGCGACAACCTGTTCGACTTCAACCTCGGCGACTTCGTCGACTTCTGGCGCAGCAAGGGCGAGGCGAGCGCGGTGGCGCTCTACGACGTGGGCGACCTCGAGCTCGTCAAGCAGCTCGGCGTCGTCGATCTCGACGCGGACGATCGCGTCACGCGTTTCGTCGAGAAGCCGGAGCATCCAACCTCGACGCTCGCCGCCACGGCGTCGTACCTCTACCACCGGGCGCACCTGCCGTTGATCGAGCGCTACCTCACGGAGGGCAACTCTCCCGACCAGCCGGGCCGTCTCGTCGCCTGGCTGCACGAGCAGGTGCCCGTCTACGGCTACCGCTTCGAGGGCGAGTGGTTCGACATCGGCGACAAGGAACAGCTGCTCGTGGCCGACAACAGGCTCCGCGCCCGCGCCGGACTGCCGCAGCGCGCCGAGTACGCGCCGGAATAGACGCACTTTCGGCACGAACCCGCGACACCTGCGGCCGTAGCCTCGAGACGTGCTCGACCTCCTGCTCCCGCAGCGCTGCCTCGCGTGCGGCGCGGGCGGGGCGCAGCTCTGTGCACGCTGCCTTGCCGGGCTGCCGCGGCTTCGTCCGCCGCTGTGCACCCGCTGCGGTGCGCCGACGCAGTGGCCGGTCGAGCGCTGCCGCGAGTGCGCGGGCCGCCGGCTCGCCTTCGCATCGGCGCGTGCCGGGGTCGGCTACGACGCGGCCGTGCGCGCACTGGTCGCAGCCTGGAAGGAGCACGGACTGCGCCGCCTCGCCGCGACTGCTGGCGGCCTCCTGATCGACGTCGTGGGGAAGCCCGACGCGACGCGCCTCACCTTCGTTCCGCCCGATCGCGACCGCGTACTGACGCGCGGGCACCACCCGCCCGAGCGCCTCGCGCACGAGCTCGCCCGCCGCTGGGAGCTCCCGGTCGAGCCCCTGCTGCGGCGAACACGCGAGACCGGCCGGCAGCGCGGACTCTCCCGCCCGGAGCGGCGGAAGAACGTCGCCGGCGCGTTCCAGGCAACCGGCCGCGTGCCTGCGCGGATCGTCCTCGTCGACGACGTCTACACGAGCGGCGCGACGGCCTCCGCCGCAGCCTCCGCCCTGAGGGCCGGGGGTGCGCGGCGCGTCGACGTCGTGACGTTCGCCCGTGCGCTCCGCTTCGGCTAGCCGCTCGCTACAGTCCGCTCGACACGCGCGAATGCGGCGGGAGGGTGCTCGATGCAACTCGAGGTGAAGGGCAGGAACGTCAGCGTCACCGAGTCGATTCGCACCTACGCAGAGCGCAAGCTGGCGAAGCTCGACAAGCAGCTGAAGGAACAGACGCCGGTGGAGGTTCAGCTCGTCGAGGAGAAGAATCCGTCCATCGCCGCGAACCAGATTGCGGAGGGGACGATCTGGCTCAAGGGGCACGTCCTGCATGCCAAGGCAGCGGCGCCGGACATGAAGGCCGCGATCGACGAGCTCGCCGAGAAGCTCGCCCGCCAGGTCAAGGAGGCGCGCGAGAAGCGGAGCAGCGTCTACAAGCGCAGGGCACGGGTCACCGAGGAGTGAGCCTTTTCCGGCGGCGGGAGCCCCTGCACGAGCGTCTCGCCCGCGAGGGCGGCCTGACCGAGGGGGAGCCGTACGACACGACGCCGCGCTGGGGCGAGGCGGGGATCCACGGCGTCGCGCGCCCGCGCCGCTGGGATGCCGTCGTCGCCGTGCAGACCGAGCTCGACGGCGAGCGCGCGGCCTTCGTCGCGCTCCCGGACAGCACGCTGATCGTCGAGGACGGCCCGGACGACGTGCAGCCGCTCGCGGATGCCGTCGAGACCGAGCTGCAGCCGCCGTACAGGGCCGAGGCCGTCCGGCGCGGGGAGGGGGTCTGGGCCGTCGCCGCGCGGCGGATCGAGGTCGTCCAGCTCCACCACGACGGCGACGAGCTGCAGCTGACCGTTCGCGACGGCGAGCGGACGCTGCTGGTCGACGACGAGCCCGGATTCGGGAGCATCCGCGAGCTCGAAGCCCTGGCCGGAGGGGACGCGGTGATCCGCGCCACGCGGATCGACGGGCAAGACTGGGAAGTCCGGATCGAGAGGTTGTAAGCCGCTACCCTAGGTCCAGAATGGCGCAGCAGCTCGGCTCCCTCGAGAAGGTCCTTCGCGTCGGCGAGGGACGGCGCCTGAAGCGCCTGGCGCAGCAGGCCGCCTACATCACGACGCTCGAGCCCGAGTTCGAGGCTCTCTCCGACGAGGAGCTCCGCAGCAAGACGACGGAGTTCCGCGAGCGGCTGGCCAACGGCGAGACGCTCGAGGAACTGCTCTTCGAGGCCTTCGCGGCCGTCCGCGAGGTCCGCAAGCGCGAGTCCGACCAGCGCATGTTCGACGTGCAGCTGATGGGCGGGATCGTCCTCCACGAGGGCGACGTCGCCGAGATGAAGACGGGCGAGGGCAAGACGTTCGTCGCGAGCCTCGCGCTCTACCTGAACGCGCTGCCCGGGCAGGGCGTCCACCTCGTCACGGTCAACGACTACCTCGCCAAGCGCGATGCCGAGTGGAACCGGCCGGTCTACGAGCGGCTCGGGATGACCGTCGCCTACATCGAGAACATGATGCCGTTCGACGTGCGGCGCGCCGCTTACGAAGCGGACATCACATACGGCACGAACTCCGAGTTCGGCTTCGACTACCTGCGCGACAACATGGCCGTCTCGCTCGATGGCATCGTCCAGCGTAGCCACTCCTACGCGATCGTGGACGAGGTCGACTCGATCCTGATCGACGAGGCGCGGACGCCGCTGATCATCTCCGGCGAGCCGGAGACCGCCGCGCAGATCTACTACGACTTCGCGCGCATCGCAAAGACGCTGCAGGGCCATCCGTCGAAGCCCGGCGACCCGAAGGGCTACGCCGAGGAGAACGGGTTCGACTTCGAGTACGACGAGAAGCACAAGACAGTTGCGCCGACGCAGCTCGGCGTCCAGAAGATCGAGCGCGCGCTGAAGATCGACAACCTCTACCACCCGCAGAACGGACAGCTCGTCAACCACTTCGTCCAGTCGCTGAAGGCGCAGGCGCTCTACCAGAGCGACGTCGACTACGTGATCCAGGACGGCGAGGTGAAGATCGTCGACGAGTTCACCGGCCGGATCATGGAAGGGCGCCGGTGGAGCGAGGGACTCCACCAGGCGGTCGAGGCGAAGGAGGGCGTGCGGATCCAGGAGGAGCACGTCACCCTCGCGACGATCACCCTCCAGAACTACTTCCGCCTCTACGAAAAGCTCGCGGGCATGACCGGTACGGCCAAGACCGAGGAGAAGGAGTTCGTCGAGATCTACGGGCTCAACGTCGTCGAGGTGCCGACCAACGTGGCCGTCCAGCGCGACGACAAGAACGACCTGATCTTCAAGACGAAGAACGGCAAGTTCGAGGCGGTGATCCGCGACATCGAGGAGCGCCACGAGAAGGGCCAGCCGGTCCTCGTCGGCACGATCGCGGTCGAGACGTCCGAGTACCTCTCCGAGCTGATGAAGCGGCGCGGCATCCCGCACACCGTGCTGAACGCGAAGGAGCACGAGCGCGAGTCGGAGATCATCAAGGACGCCGGCCAGCGCGGCGCGGTCACGATCGCGACGAACATGGCCGGCCGCGGCGTCGACATCAAGCTCGGCGACGGTATCCGCGAGCTCGGCGGCCTCTACGTGCTCGCCACGGAACGCCACGAGGCGCGGCGGATCGACAACCAGCTGCGCGGCCGCGCGGGCCGTCAGGGCGATCCCGGCGAGTCGCGCTTCTACCTGTCCGGCGACGACGACCTCGTCCGCCTGTTCGCCGGCGAGCGGATCTCGAAGATCATGGAGCGCTTCAAGATCCCGGAAGACCAGCCCATGGAGGCGAAGATCCTCTCGAACCAGATCGAGGGCGCGCAGAAGAAGGTCGAGGAGCAGAACTTCGTCATGCGCAAGAACGTCCTCAAGTACGACGACGTGATGAACAAGCAGCGCATGGTGATCTATAAGCAGCGCCGCGAGGTGCTCGACGGGGAGGACCTGCGGGACCAGGTCGTCCAGTGGATCGACGAGGTGATCGAGTACGTCGTCGACACCTTCACCGCCGAGGCCGAGTACGCCGAGGAGTGGGATCTCGAGTCCCTCGTCAAAGCGATGGAGGCGCTCTACCAGACCGAGATCACCGCGGACGAGCTGCGCGAGGACCTGTCCGAGATCAGCCGCGAGACGTTGATTCAGGAGTTCCAGCAGGATGCGCAGGACGAGTACACGGCGAAGGAGGAGGAGCTCGGCGCCGACCTGATGCGCGAGCTCGAGCGCTTCGTCGTCCTGCAGGTCGTCGACCAGCGCTGGCGCGAGCACCTCGAGAACATGGACTATCTCCGCGAGGGCATCCACCTCCGGGGCATGGCGCAGAAGGACCCGCTCGTCGAGTACACGGGCGAGGGGCACAAGATGTTCTTGGAGCTGGGCCGCGCGATCCGCGAGGAGGTCGTGCTGCACCTGTTCCACGCGGAGCTCGCGCCCGAGGATGCGCCGGCGCTCGAGCAGCAGCAGGCGACGGGGAACGGCCGCGGCAACGGCCGGATGCAGTACGAGCACGAGACGGCCGCGGGAGCCGCGGCGATCGCCGCGGCCGGCGCCGGCGAGGCCGTCACGATGGCCGTGCCGTCGGCGGCCGGCGTCCAGACGGTGGTCGCCGGCGACCACGAGAAGATCGGGCGCAACGACCCGTGCTGGTGCGGCAGCGGCAAGAAGTTCAAGAAGTGCCACGGGGCCTGAGCTGGGACGTGTTCGTCCCGGGCGACGACCTGCCGCGGCGGGTCGCGACCGACTACGTCGTCAGCGAGGGCGAGCTCGTCGCCGTCGACGGTGAGCAGTGGCTCGTCGAGCGCGTCGTCATGCCGGAGGAGAGCGAGGGCGACGGCGTCGTCCCGCTCGTGTACGTCGAGCCGCCGCACGAACCGCTCTAAAGCGCGGAGAGCCCGCGGGAGCGCGGCTGTCACGCCGCGCTCCCGCTCCGCACGTGCTCCCTTACGTCGCGGTCGTGGCCGGCTCGGGCATGAGGCCGAGCTGGGTCATCACCTCGACCTGGTCGAAGTACAGGTGCGTGTCGGCGACTGTGTCGCCCTCCACCCGGAAGACCTGCACCCCGCGGCCGATCAGGCGCCTGTGGGTGGCCGGAATGTCGCCCATCGGCGACGACAGCGTGTCCTCGTGCATGCCCTCGAAGGTGAACTCCTGCGTGACCCAGTCACCGTCCACCAACTCGTTCTTGATCGTGAGCTGAGCGTCCGGAAACGCCCGCAGCCACGCCATCGCGTACTGCGTCGTCGGCTCGCGTCCCTCGATGTGGACATCGCCCGGCGCCTCGAAGACCGCCCCCTCGCCGTTCAACTCACGAATCCGGCCCTCATCATGAGCGTTGAAGGCCTCCACGAACCTTGCCGCGACCTGTCGCGCGTCCGCCATGCGGCACCTCCTTAGCAGTGGCTCGACCATGGCGAGCGTACGCCGTTGCGAAACGCCGTTCAACGCCGAGCTTCAGGGCGGCGGTACCATCCGCTCCGTGGCCGAGACGACCGACAAGCCGCTGAGCGAGCAGCTCGAGGAGATCAGGGCCCAGCTCGGCTGGGTCCGTGATTACCTTTGACCCGGACGCG
>Ga0066710_100000635_pt1 | contig 22407 bp, 24 predicted proteins | sample GraSoiAngelo_159_FD_79666 | JGI IMG/M metagenome (GOLD analysis project Ga0066710, IMG submission 79666) | Grasslands soil microbial communities from the Angelo Coastal Reserve, California, USA - 14_1009_16_40cm | ecosystem: Environmental > Terrestrial > Soil > Grasslands | place: USA...
GAACGTCCAGAGGATTTACAGTGACCAAATCTTTGGATATGATATGTGAGAATTATTAAGAATGCGATTATCCTTGCGCGTTCTAGACCTTTTTATTTAGGATATTGATTATTCAAGTCATGGACTCGTGTGACGCAAGGATTAGAGCATACAAAAACGGTAAGACCTTTGACCAATCTAAAGAAATCGCGGAGACAGTCTCATCACAACTAGCTAAAAGAATAAACCAAGCAGGAATCTTATCTTGGAGTGAAATTCTAGAAGCTGCAGGCCATGATGAATTAATCTACAAACTCACTCTCAAGTATCTGCGACGCGACGGATACAATATAGGTGACTGGAAGAATCCAAAGGTAACAAAAATTACTTAGTTTCTACCGTGCAGCTTCCATTCTTGAATTTTCTAATTCTTCTTGCCATTATGACTGGGGTCACAAGTAGAACTGGGATTGATATTGCAATGAAGATTGTCTGCAATTGTGCTTCGTAACTTGTCAAAAATAATGTCACACTTGTAGCACTTGCTCCTAGCCCAAATAGCATCGTAAATGTTGTGCCGGCACAAGTTGGGCAACCAACAAAAAGTCCGGTTACGGCACCAAAAGTTCCCAACTTCCCACCACCTCTTGCTATCAAGAATGCCTTGGATGATACTGCAAAATTCAGGCCTACTAAAAATGAGACCGCAATAAGTAGAACGAGGTTCAGTGGTATTATCTGCAAGCCAACATGTTCGGTGAAGAATGCAAAAATCATGGGCATGTAGCCAGGCAAATCACAACATGGGGAAATTTCTGCATGCGGCGGCTTTGGAAAGCCATAGTCAGTAGCGTTAATGTCTGGCTTGTAAATTATTATTCCAGAGGTAAAGGCAAAGAAAATTCCGTAACCGATGGCACTGATGAGAAGTATCTGAATTGCTCTCTTGCTACTTACAGCATTTGCAATTACTGATGAAATCGAAGAGTCAGGAAATGAAACCTTAGCCCTGTAAAATTTGTACAGGCCCCATCCTATTGCACCAAATGCAACCAGTCAGACAACATATGTTGCTACCGCCAGCCTCTGCAGCGCAGGTATAGCAGCAGGAGTGACAATGGTATCATCATTTTTTGCATACGCAAGAAAAGAAATCGCAATCGCAACAAAGCCTACAATAATTAGTGCACGATGCGAACGACGTACTACAGTCTGTTTTTCCAACGAGTAAAAACCATCAACTCTGACATTAAATTGTATCTGTTTTTTCCAAAGTATTTATCTGTAATGAGAGGCTGATAGAAATTGGTCGTGAAAATAGACGAACCTCAAGACTCCGATTACATGGAGACAAAGATCACTTACGTGGGCTTTGTCGATCCATATGGTGTTGAGGGGTTGCTCATATTAAGATCAGAAGATGGCAAAGAATTTCACATGAGGGCTTTTTCAGGTGAGGTTGCAAGACACATAACAAATTTCATTGAGGGCCAAAGAGACGCAATACCAACTATCTATAATATGATTGAAGAAATCTCGGAACTAAACGAGCTTATGCTTGTCAGAATAAAGGTCTACGAGAGCGGAAGCGTACTTAGAGCTAATCTTTACTTTACTGGAAAAAATGATCTTGTTATGCGCAATTACAGGGCATCAGATGCCATTGCACTTGCTTCGTTTTACAATGTTCCCATTTTAGTCAGGAAAAGTCTCCTTAAAGAAAAAATGGAAGCCTAGGTCACTATCTCGTCTATTCGTCCTTCTTGCTGAGCTTTTTTGAGCTCCATCGCAATTCTTCGTCCTACTCCAAAAGTTGTTCCGTATTTGTATTTGGTATAAGGACTAGTTGTTGCAAGAATGGGATTTCCTGGCGCTCGTAAGGACACATCATAGACTACAATTTCCAAGTCTCGTGTGATCACACTCTGTAATGAAAAGGGGCCTATGATGCCAGGTGGATATTCTTTTTTTACAGCATTTACGAATTTGTCTCCTGCAGCGATAACTTTCTCCAGAAGAGACTCACGTATACTTGCAGGCGTGTGGCCTACTTCTATGTTCTGTAATTCGATATTTGTCTCCAGCTGTTGTTTTGCTGGCAAAGAAACAAAATCATGCAGATTAGTTTGTAATCTCCGTTCTATGCCAAGAAAATCCACCTCTTCGGAGATTGGAGTGTGGAAATAATTGAAGTTAAAGTATGTACCAATTACATATTCCTCTATGATTGCAAACCTCAAGGCATCTCTTGAAATAAGTCCTTTTCTGATTTTGTTCTCAGTCTTGTCTTTGTAGTCCGAGTATGACGATGTGGTGAAAAAGGCCCTTTCTAGTCTGCGTTTTTTTTCTTGAATCTTTACGATAACAGGTCTGTCTATATTTCGTTCGTCCTTAAAGATCTTGGGATGCCTTATCTTTGCTCTCTCAAGAAGATGATATTGATTTTTCTTATTAGAACGCTCTTCTGCCTGAAATAAGGAACGGTTCCCAAACAAAGGAACTTTAAACTTATCTTCAACTGCACCATATCCAAGATACGCTGTAAGCGCTCTGTGCGGAACAATTATCGTATTTGATGAACGAAGTCTTTCCTGAACTTTTGACGAAAGGATGTCTTTGAATTTTCTTACAACAATTATCTCATCTGAAATTCTTGAAAATCGCCTGTAAGGTGTTTCCCTCCCTCTTTGACAAACGACTAAGGTTTGCAAGTTTTCGTCCTTTGCTCCGTCCATTATTTCAAGTGCAGAATGACTTCCTAGAACTCCAACTGTCAGATCAGAATACTCTCTGGCTATTTTTTGAATCTCTGATCTTTTGATCATGCGGTATCTATTTTATGTGGGTAAAAAAGCGTTTTTTACTTGAGGTCTTCTTTGTCTTTGAACTCTTTCAGCTCTTTTTCTGCTTCTATTTTCCCTTTTTCAAATTCCCCACGTGCTTTTCCGAATGTTCTTGCTAGCTCCGGGATCTTTTTTGCTCCAAAAATCACTACCCCGATGACTATCGCGGCAATTATTAAATTCTCATATGCCATGATTGCCTTAAATTGGTCAGATCAAGATTTAAGTGTTGCAGTCTGTTTTGCGTGTCTTTCTGACATGATCATTCCTATGAGATACAATCCAATCATAGGCCCTGAGATAAACCACATCGTGACTCCACTTCCATCTGGAGTAATGGCTGCACCTAAAATCACAATTACAATTATGGCGTATCGAAGGTTTCTTTTCCAAAATTTTTCGTTAACCATGCCAGAAGCAGTTACTGAATACATTATCAACGGCAGCTGAAATGAGATTCCAAATGCGAGCAAGAATTGTAAAACAAACGTTATGAAATCAACAATGTTAAGAAATGTCAAAAGTTCTGCAGACTGGCCATACTTGTACAAGAATTCCAAGATGTATGGAGTAACAAAAAAGTAAGAAAATAGACACCCAGCTATGAAAAGCGCTACTGCTGGAATTGTAATGGACCTTACTATCTGAATTTCTTTTCTATCTAATGCCGGTCCAAGAAATGCAACACATTCTCTTACTATGACTGGCATTCCAACTGCTATGCCAAGTAAGACTGCGACATAAAATTGGGCAAAAAATGCTTGTCCTGGAGCAGTCTGAATCAATTGTACAGAAGGAGGCAGCAGTTGATGTTTCATGGTAAGAGTTACCTGCGCCGCAATATTGTCAAATGGACTAAAGTTTGGATAATACAAAGTTATTCCATTGTAAACAAATGGCGTAATGTGAAATCCTAAAATGAAAAATGCAGTTGCGCCTACAGCGATTATCATCCTGAGTAATCGTTTCCTTGTCTCCTCAAGATGCTCGGTTATTGACAGCGGTCTATCCATGGAAGAGATCTTAGAATCGACCGAGTCCATATTTATCTACTTTCCAGGTATAGGAAGTAGTTTACTTGACGGTAGATTACTTTGCTGCTGTTCAGGTTCAGTAAAGTTCTCAAGTTCTACGGTTAGTTCAGTACTTACCTCAAATTTACTGCCCAATTCCATAGCCAAATCAGCTATCTCTTTTGGTATATAAGTCTCACGAGAGTTTTTGAGAAATATTCTGTTACCTTTTTCCGCTACCTCTCCTCCGAACTTGTCTTTTAGGAACTTTGTAATTTGGTCTACCTCTTCCTTATTTATCATGTTATGGTAAAATACATTGCCGTGTATCGGTGTGTATTCCCATGGTGTACCATTTCTATAACAGAACACTCCAAAATGAGATCCTTGATCATCTTTTGAGCATTTTATTTCCCACATTAGCACCTTCTTTGGTTCATACCTTGCTTTCCTAAGATCCTCAACTGTAAGCTTCCAATACCTTAAACGACTCATGTAGTCAATGAATAAATATTCGCTTATAAAATTGTGTGCATGGAAGTTATTCCTAGCGACAGGCTGGAACTTTTGGCAGAGATGGAGGAAAGATATGAAAGGAAAGACAAAGAATACTTTGTTCATCTCCTAGACCACAAAGATTTTGTAATTAGAACAAGAGCTGTTTGTATTCTTGTTGACATGGGAGGAGGGGACGTGGTTCCATATGTTGCCAAGGTTCTCAAGAATGATCTAAACGAACTAGTACGACATGAAGCGGCCTTCTCACTGGGGCAGATGTGTTACAGCATCGGAATAAAACCTCTTGAGGATGCAGTAAAAAATGACCATAGCTTCTTTGTCAGACACGAAGCTGTAATTGCACTAGGTGTGATAGGTTCTCAAGAAGCCAAAGACACACTACAGAAGGCCTTGGACGATCCTAGTGAACCAGTGAGAGAATCCGCTCTTGTTGCACTATCGAACCTAAAATTTATGGAGGAACTTAGCAAGAACGAGAAATTTGCAAGACTCACTGGAGGTTAAATCGGAACGACTTTAGTTCCATCAGGTGTAGGTTCAAAACTGTATATTGTATCTATGTTGGAATTTTCAAAGATTTCAGAATCATGAGTGATTATGATAAATTGAGATATTGCATCTAGGTTTGCCTCAAATGCTTGTGATAATACGTTGACCAATGATTTTCTTCTTTCTTGGTCTAAATGTGCCGTAGGCTCGTCTAGTATGATAAAGTTGAGATTAGAAGAACCCATAAGATGCGCCATGCCAAGTCGTAATGCTAGTGCTACACTGACCTTTTCTCCGCCACTCAAAGATTCCAATTCTAGCTGCGAGTTTCCAGAATAGCATGTTATTCCAATATCTCTCGACTTGTCTTCTAAGGTTATTCTATGAATCGTTACGTTAAAGCTTGACAGGTATTCTGATGCTTTTTGAGATATTACATTTAGAGCCCAAGAACGCAAGCTTGTTGCAACAGGTCCATCTCTGTTGTATATTTGGTTGCGAATGACCTCCAGCAATGAAATGTACTTGCGTACTGTTAAGAGCTCCTCGAGCACATGTGAAATTTTTTGTTGTTCGTGGCTTAGAGATTTTAATTTTTCAGCTACAGCGCCAAGCTCTTGGTCTAGCATGCTAAGATGTCTGCGTTGCTGCTCCAAAGAGTTTCTTAGATTTTTGAAACTAACTGCATCGAAATCTTTTGTTTCGTCAATTAGTGATGATATCTTACTTATTATCAATGACGAATGTGCGTCTATGGCAAGCTGCAAAAGATTGCCCACTGTACTTATCTCTCTAGGTATTTTTTCTACGTTTCTTCTCAGATCTGAAATTTCTTCTCGTAGCGGAGTCAAGTCTCGCTCGTTTTTTACTCCATGTAAAGTCAGTGTCTGCTCTGCCTTGATAGCTTGTTTGATTATTGTCTCGAGTGTTTGTTTTTTTTCCTGAACAGAAACTTCTTGGGTGCTCAGGGCATCAATCTTCTTTTTCAAGATATCAAGTTCTTTTCGAATATGTTCTTGCTCAAAGAGTGGATTTAAGTGGTCAACTTTAGAATCGCAAACTGGACACTTGCCATCGATTAGCTTTATCTTGCTTGCCAGTTCTTCTTGTCCGCTTATCTTGCTAATCTTTTCTAAAGTCTCTTTGATTTGTGTTCTGGTGTTGTCCAGTTGAGTTTCTAATTTTTTCAGTTCCGCTTCCTTGCCTGACTTGGAAGAGATAAATAAAAGACACTCAGTGCAGTCAGAGACCTTTTGCTCTTTTTGCAAGATCTCACTTTTGATAGAAGATATTGCATTTTTGAGATACTGGGCAAGCTCCATCTTTCTATTTTCAAGCTCTTTTATCTTGGTCTCTTTTGGAGATTCCAGCTCAATTTTTTTTTGTAGTGCGGAAAATTCTTGTTCCTGTGTATTTTTCTCCGAGTCTAGCTTGGTTTTTTGTGGCAGGGTCTTGACAATTTCCTTTGTGATTGACTCTAGCCTTGATTGTAAAATGTCAATGGAAGTATCATCATACTCTAATTGGCTTTTAATTGATTCCCTAAAAGAATCAATTATCTTTTTCATCAGTTCATAAGCTACATCGAGCTTGTCTATTCCGATAACCGCATTCACGAGTTCTTTGAATTTTCTTGGATCTGCATCAATTATGGACTGTAATTCGCCTTGTTGAACTATAGAGGCTACCTTTAGCTTCTCAAAATCTAGACCAATTATCTTCTCTATGGTTCTAGTCATGGATTCTCCAAACTGTTTTCTTTCTCCAGCGGCAAGCGGAGTTAGCTCCTTACCTACTTTCTGATATAACTGAGCTGAGATAGTTCCTTTGGAATCTATTTTACGGATTGCTACAAACTCCTTATTTCTTGCCGTAAATTCTACCTTAGCAAAGGCCTGGCTACTTCCTCTGCGAACAAGTCCCTTGGTTGAATTCCTAATATGTGCGCCAAATAGTGCAAACGTAATTCCATCAATTATACTAGATTTTCCAGCTCCGTTTGCGCCTACGAAGACAGTAACACCTTTGCCAAATTCTAACTTCGTGTTACTATGTGAAATAAAGTTTGCTAGCTCAACTGATTGTAGCATTTTTCAAAACCTCCTTTATGCGACTGAAATTTTCCTTAATAAGATGATTGGCTTCTTGGGTATTTCCTTTAGTTAAGGCTGGTAATAGCTCATGAATGGCAAAATTTGCAAGATCATCTGAGTGGAGGATTTTTTTTGCTACCTTGGACATTTCCTCTTCTACATTCATCGGGCTCTGCATCAATACCGAACCGCTTGCTTCGGTAGTCGATACTGCCTTCCAGAAACATCTTAGGGTTAGATTTGATAGGTTTGCTATCTGTGCCTGAACATGTTCTGGCTCTATCTTGTCTCCACTGATTCGAATCTCTACAACGGGTTTTCTGTTAAATGATTCTATCTTTTCAGCAAGTGCGTGTATTTCATATGCTATCTTTCCAAGTGTGGTCTTTACTGAAAATTGTGGACGAATGTCAAGCTTTATCCAATTAGGTGCAGCCTCTGGTCTTGACAGGTCTACCTCAAAGAACCCTTTTTGTGTCTCTTTGATTGTCTCACTTGATGTAATCTCAATAGAGCCAGGATAGGCAAGAGGACCATTGAGATGAGAAAATTTTTTGAGTTCCTTTTCATGAAGATGTCCCATTGCATAGTAGGTAAAATTTTTTGGAAGATCCCTTGCACTGATCTCACCTGCAAATTTGTTTATTTCAGAAATTCCTTGATGAAGAACTAGAATTTTGTGGCCGTTGTGATTTTTTGCATCATTATGAGCTAAGGCAAAATCGTTTTCAAATGTGTGTATCTCACTTTGTCTGCGTTTGTCGTAGCCTAATATCAATACATCTTTGTAATTTATGGGCTTGCCGTTTCCAGCGTATCGTGAGAATCCTAGGTTATGGTACACAAATGAAACCGGCGTTGCTCTAATTCTACTAATGTCATGCTCACCTAAGACAAAAAATGAATCAATGTTATTTTCTTTTAGTCGCTTTAGTGCATTTGCCAAGACCACAATGGCTTTTCCGCTTGGATTAGGTACGTGAAAAATGTCTCCAGCAAATACTACAAAATCAACATGGTCTTTTATCGAAATATCAACAGCTTGATTGAATGCAAGATACACATCTTCTTCTCGTTCTTCTGAATGATATTGAACAAAACCAAGATGTGTATCAGAAATATGTGAAAATAACATTTCAATCTAGTAGGAGGTCTTTTTGAATCAGGCCTTGTGTAGACTCCCTTGCTATTTCTTTGAATTTATCTGCCTGACTCCATTCAGAGACAGCATCTAAGTCTGAGCCAGTCTTTTTGCCTTTAACCTCGTCTACATGTACAAGTGAGGGTAGATTGACCCACTGCCCTATGAGTATAGCATCGCCGATATTCAGTGAGGAAAGTTGAGACAAGAGGTCCTTGCTTAGAGATTCAGCAGCTGAGGCAATCTGCTGTTGGTCATCGTCTTGAACTATTTTCATTATGGCAAGTGAGCCCATTTGACTGAGGACGTTGGGATCTATGTTTCTGGGTCGTTGTGATACTATGCCAAGGCCGATTCCAAACTTGCGGCCTTCCCTTGCTACCTTTGATGCCCAGTATTTGGTATCTGTATGCTCTCCTTTTGGAACAAAGACATGGGCTTCTTCTATTATGACAAAGATAGGTGCAAGAAATCTATGTGCTCTTTTGTGAGAATCCTTTCCTTTTCTTTCCCACACTGATTCTTTTCTTTGTTGTAATAGTTCCTGCAGATAATATGATAATGCGGCATTTGCCTGTCTTTCGCTAAGCTCTGCCACATTGAGCACATTTACTCTGCTTTCCTTGATCAAATCAACAGGATCCCCACAGTCTGGATCCAAAATATCTGAAAATCTATGCTTTGCGTCATCAATTTTGTCAAGAACTCTGCTTGCGCTGTCCGCATATCCTTTTGTTGAATGACCATATGCAGAAACACTCTCTTCTAATGCGGTCCAGAAGTCTTTTGCTTGCTTGACTGAATCTGTAAATGATTCCCGTAATACACGTTGTTGTTTGTCAGCGTTTTCACGCAGTTCTATTACTTCAGCTAATTTGTCTCCAGGTAAGAGTCGCGGATTTATCTTTGTGGCCATGTAGTTGATTCTGGACACAGCAAGATTTTCATAGTCATTATGATAATCGAAAATAACCAAGGTTCCACTCAGCGACGAAAGGTGTTTTGCAATAAGGGACACTAGGTTGCTCTTGCCCATCCCAGTCATGGCAAGAATTCCAAGATGTCTTGATACAATCTTGTTTACGTTTATTTGTGCTTCAATACCTATGTTTCTGAGAAGCGTTCCAATCCTAATCCATTCTTTTCCGCTTGGACTGAAAATTGTTCCAAGGTCTTTTTCTGTAGCTTCTAAAACAGAGGTTCCAGGAAGTGGTGGAACAGCTGGAAGAACAACTTGGCCCCTCTGGAGTTTATCCAAAAATCCAAGAACCCCAATTTTTACTTTGTAGTTCTTGTCTCTTGAATTAAGATCAGCAACCTCCTTACTTTCTATTGCTTCGTCAAAGTTCCTGACATCAGTGAGGGCCTCGCTCGATATTATTGACTTTTCAACAAGGCCTAAAATCTTACCGTTTTGTGAATCGATTATCACATATTCTCCTACTGATAATGGCCTTGATGACTGTGCCGATACCACTGTAGACTTGGATTCTCCAATTACTATGCCTACTGTCAATTCAGCACCTCCCTTGAACCAACTTCATTTGCAAGTCCATATAGACTAACAAGTCTTGAAAGATCCGCATTTGTTATCTTACAGCTTTCATGCGCAAGCTTTAACGCGTAAGGATATCCAGAGACACTATTTGTCGTCAACATGTCCAAAAGTGACTTAATTTCAGATTCTTTATGGTCTACTCCAAACAATTCGATCTTGATTAATGGAGTAGAGTCTCGGAGTCTTGCATATACATAAGAAACAACCTTGCCAGGTCCCAAGTCTTTGTCTACAAAAATCTTGCTAAACCCAGGTTTTTTCAATGCATGATTATAATAAAATATGTCACCAGCTTCTGAACCAAGTTTTTCAAACTGTTTTCTTGCAGATGAAGTCTTTGATATGAACACTACATTCTGTCTTTTCTTTATGGCCAAAGTTACAGCCTGTCCCAAAGAGGATTGTCTTGTAAGAAACTGCGAATAAAGTGAGCCATCTAGGGCCACCAAGTCTGCCTCATTAACGGAAGCAGTACATGCTTCTACTTCCATCTTGCTTGCCTGCATCTCAAGTTCAGGAGAAGGTTGACCTAGGCCTTGATTGTGGATTTCTTTTATTACTATGCCACTAGATTTGATAGAAACAGCCGTTACTACCCATAACTCCAGGCCTTGAAACTTTGTACTGTTGTAACTACTGTCTATTCCAGCTATGACTGAGTTGCGTTTTTGAGGATCGTACTCTACCCAGTTAGCTCGTGCTGCTTGAATAACCTGCTCAAATCTCTTGCCTTTGAAGATGGATCTAGCTTCATCTCGCTTCTTTAGGGCATCTCGGTACACTGTATTGAGCATAAAAATCCTTTGTATGCACAGATAAAATGTTTCGTGTTTGAAATACATTAGCGTTCAAGTTAACAAATAATCAATCTATTCATAATTGTCTAACATGGTTAGGCAATAATTGCAAACTGGATAACCATTATCTTCGTATTCTGCCTTACATCGCTTGCAGATCTTGTTCATATATATCTAATTGGGGCTCAACTTAATTTCATTATCGGATGCCAGCAGCTAACTAATTTATGTGGTTATGGCATAATACAATCATGTTCGAAAACGAAAAGACCTGGGCCAAATATTCAGCAAACAATTCAACAGATGAATTTCATAAAAAATTTGATCAGGCAATAGAGCAGGAGCGCAAAGATTTTGGCAAAAACTATCCTATGATTATGGCAGGAAAAGAAGTATTTTCTAATAATCAATTTCAGGTAAGGTCTCCTGTGGATAAGAAACTAGTTCTAGCAAGTTTCCCTCTTGCATCGCAAGAAGACACATTACATGCAATCGAATCTGCAAGAGAAGCTTTTCAGAACTGGTCTTTTGTTCCATATAAAAGAAAGGCCGAGATCTTTCGTGAAGTGGCAGATATCTTTTCACAAAATAAATTCAATCTTGCAGCAATAATGAGTTTTGAAAATGGGAAGAATCGCCTAGAAGCCATGGGTGATTTGGACGAAGCAATCGACTTTATGAGGTTCTACGCAGAACAGCTTGAGATAAACGAAGGTTTCTCAAAAGAGACAAAGAGTGCCCATCCAAACGAAAAGACTAGAAGTGTCCTGAAACCTTATGGTGTGTGGGGGATAATATCTCCATTCAACTTTCCATCCGCAATAGCAATAGGAATGACCTCAGGCGCACTAATAACGGGCAATACGGTTGTGCTCAAACCTTCAAGTGATACTCCTATATCAGCATTCAAATTTGTTGAAGCAATTTATCATAGGTTGCCCCCTGCTGCAATAAATTTCGTCACAGGTGCAGGAAGTGTTGTCGGAAAAACTCTTTTTGAAAGTCTACTCGTTGATGGGATTGCATTTACGGGTTCAAAGGAGGTGGGCATGTCAGGCTTTAAGACATTTGTAGAAAAAAGGCCAAGACCATTTATATCTGAAATGGGAGGAAAGAATCCAGCAATAATTGCAAAGACTGCTGATTTAGAAAAGGCAACTGATGGTGTATTGCGCGCGGCCTTTGGATACAGCGGCCAAAAATGTAGTGCATGTTCAAGAGTGTATGTTCACAAAGATATTGCAAACCAATTCCTTGAAAAATTAGTGGCAAAGACAAGATCACTGAAAATTGGAAAACCATGGGAAAAGGATGTATTCGTTGGTCCAGTCATAAATGAGGCAGCAGTTAAAAAATTCAATCGAGCTTCAGAAATCGCAAGGAAGGACGGCAAAATAGTCTGTGGCGGCTCAGTATTGTCTGATTCACAATTTGGAGACGGCAATTTTGTTGAACCAACCATTGTGACTGATCTTCCAAAAGATCATGAATTGATAAAGGAAGAACTTTTCTTGCCGTTTCTATGTGTTGAACAATTTGAGAATTTTGATGAAGCTCTAGAACTAGCCAACAAAAGTAACTATGGTCTAACAGCGGGAGTCTTTAGTAAAGATAAAAACGAGATTCAAGCTTTCTTTGAAAAAATTGAGGCCGGAGTTACTTATGCTAACAGAGCCGCTAGTGCCACAACTGGTGCTATGGTTGGAGGCCAACCTTTTGTAGGCTGGAAAGACTCGGGAATATCTGGCAAGGGAGCTGGTGGCGCATATTACCTTATGCAATTTATGAGGGAGCAGACTCAGACCCGGTGCGAGTGAAGGAACGAGCTTCCTAGAAGTAAGATATTACGCTTTCTCTCTTTCAACCTTCTGATGGAATAGGGAAGCCAGTTGGTTCCATAAGGAATGTATTCTGAAACCGAAAATCCGCTTTTTATTAGAACTGGTTTCAATTCATCACGTATTCCTTTCAACATTTGGAATTCGAATTTTTTCTGATGAATCTCTGAAAGATTTATGGCAAGATCGATTAATTTTGCGTCATGGGTAGCAATTCCAAACTCGTTGCCTTTGATAAAAAGCATTTGCGTCAATTTCTTATAATTTTCGTCAACTTCATGTCTTGTCTTATATGCAGTACTCTTATTCTCCCGATAGGCACCCTTTACTAATCGTATCTTGGCTCCTTTGTCCAAGAGTGTTTCTAAATCACTCTCTGTTCGTTTTAGGTTGGCCTGAATTGCCAGTGCAAGTCTTTCGTATTTTTCAAACAAACTCAGGTAAACCTTGATTGTGTCATCAGTGTATTCGGACGATTCCATGTCTATCCAAACAAATGAGTTGTACTGTGAGGCCTCTTCAGCGATTATTCCAAAATTATTTAGACATTCTCCAAAACCCCGTGCCAATCCCACCTGAGTTGGCTTGACAGATATTCCTCCTGATACCTTGTATTTACTCAACTTTGAAACTAGAGTCAAATATTCTAATACGGTTTTGTCTACTTGAGCCTTAGATGTACTGTGCTCACCAAGTCTGTTTATTATTGCACCCATGCCATTTTTGTTTGCTTGAATAGCTGATTTCAAAGCCTCAGCCATAGTATCTCCAGCTATCCACTTTTTTGCTATTCTAAACAGAAATTTTTCTATAAGCGGAGACTCGTACTCTTCCAATTATTTCCTCTAACTCCATAACTTGCCACGTAAATTGCATAATTCAATTTTGTGTTATTTCAGAACAGCCGATAACAGATTTAACAAGGACTTGTCCCAAAAGGATGTGAATTGAAGCGAATAGGGCTACTAGGATGCGGTGCCATTGGTACGGAGATCGCACTAGCAATAGATTCTGGAAAAATTTCAGCGAAATTGACTCATATCTATGACTTTTCTAAGAATGCATCTGCCATGCTTACTAACAAATTACAAAACAAGCCACAAATAACAGAAAATGTTAGTTTACTGGCTACCGCTCCTGTTGACCTGATAGTAGAGGCAGCATCGCAAGATGCTGTTAGGGATAATGCCCTGAGCATACTTCAAAATAGGAAAGATCTGATGATTATGAGTGTTGGTGCACTCGTAGATGAATCAATATTTGACGTAATACTTGATGGTTGTATGGATTTCAATAAACAAGTGTACCTCCCATCCGGTGCAATAATAGGACTTGATGGAATACGATCTGTAAAGGATGAGATCGAGTCGGTGATTCTTGTTACAACAAAAAATCCAAAGGCTCTCAAAGGAGCTATTTTCTTTGAAACTTCAAAAATTGATTTAGACTCGATAAAAGAAGCTACTACAATATACGAAGGAAGTGCACAAGAAGCAGTCAAACTATTTCCTGCAAACGTAAACGTAGCTGCCCTTTTGAGCTTGGCAGGAATTGGTAGCCAAAAAACCAGAGTTAAGATAATAGCAGATCCTTCTACTGACAAAAATATTCACGAAATACAAACACAAGGAAAATTCGGAAGGTTTTCTATTAAAGTAGAAAACATTCCAAGTGAAAGCAATCCGAAAACAAGTAGACTTGCCATCTTGTCTGCTATTGAATGCCTTAGAAAGATTTGTGGAAGCGATATTCAGCTAGGCACCTGAATGGCAAATATTGCCACAATGTGTCTCTATGGAATCAAATTTGTCAACTTACTGATGCTTTAAATGATATGAAATGGCAACTTTCTCTGGACAAATGGATATAAAATCAGAAATTCTAAAGCTAAAGAAAGAAAAGGGTGTGCTGATTCTAGCGCATAATTATCAGATTCCTGACATTCAAGATGTTGCAGACTATGTAGGTGATTCATTAGGACTGTCAAGACAAGCCGCAAAGACTGATCATAAGACAATTCTCTTTTGCGGAGTACATTTTATGGCGGAAACAGCCGCAATTACTTGCCCAGACAAGAAAGTTCTAATTCCGGATCTTGCTGCTGGGTGCTCTCTTTCAGACACCATTACAGCTGAACAGTTACGAAAATGGAAGAGCGAACATCCAAGGGCTGTCACAGTGGGCTATGTTAATACGACAGCGGAAGTCAAAGCAGAACTTGATTATTGCTGTACATCATCAAATGCAATAAATGTAGTAAAATCAATTTCTACTGATAAGGAAATATTGTTTCTACCAGATATGTTCTTAGGATCGTACGTTGCTAAGATGACAAACAGGAAGAACATGTACATTTGGGCAGGGGAATGTCACGTTCATGCAGGAATAAGATCGCAAGATGTTCAACAAAAATTAAGAGAATTTGCAAATGCCGAATTTCTAGTGCATCCGGAGTGTAGTTGTACTTCATCTGTCATGTATGATATCGCATCGGGTGATTATGGAATAAGACAGGTACAGATATTGTCCACAGAAGGCATGATGAATTATGCAAGGACTTCGGGAGCAAAGAATTTCGTTGTAGCGACTGAAACTGGTATACTCTACAGAATGAGAAAACAAAATCCAGGCAAAGAATTCATTCCTGTGTCTGAAAACGCAGTATGCAAATACATGAAGATGATAACACTAGACAAAGTCTATGCGTCATTAAAAGAAGAAAAATATGAAGTTAGAGTTCCAAGAAACATTGCTCAGAAAGCACAGTTAGCTATTGAGCGCATGTTGGCAATTAGTTAACTTCTAAACTCAAGTCTAAACCAGAAACCGAACTAGTTAGTTTTCCCAGAGAAATCATATCTACACCAGATTTGGCATACGCCTGGATATTTGAAGCATCTATGCCTCCAGAGGCTTCAATTTTCACCTTGTGGCGGAGGCCTAGTCGTTTCAAAACTTTGATTATTTTTGAAATCTCTACTGGATGAATGTTATCAATCATGATAATGGATGCACCTTCCCTTGCGGCTATAATTGCATCTCTAAGATTTTCTACTTCTACCTCTATTTTTTTGTGCTTTCTTTTTGCATGCCGAATCATTTGTGATAAAGAATCAGCTATTGCAATGTGGTTGTCTTTTATCAAAATCATTTGGTCAAGAGACGTGCGATGCTTGTAGCCTCCACCTATCTCGACAGCTTCTTTGTCAAACATGCGTAGGCCTGGTGCAGTCTTCCTCGTTGAGTACAATCTTACTCTGGAATTTACACTCCTAATCATTCTCACTATGGCGTTGGTTTGGGTTGCAATACCACTCATTCTTGAGAGCAAATTGAGTGCAGTCCTTTCGCAGGACAACACTGAATAAGCGGGTCCAGAAACGGTCATAATTTTCTGGTTTTGTCTTATTTTTTTCCCATCTTTTGTGTAAATCCTCACGCTACACTTTCTTGAAACAAAAATTTGCCTTGCGTATTGTACTCCAGCAATTATTCCTTCCTGACGCGAAATTATACTTGCAGAGACTTTTTTTCTTGGTAGAAGTTTGCTTGTAATATCCCCTTTGCCTATATCTTCTGCAAGAAATGTTTCTAGAGCTTTTTTTGCACTAGCTTGCAACCTAAGTTACCTTGAGAGCGTATTTTCCTTTCTCTGTTATTCCTAAAGATTTTGCAACAACAGAATTTACAGGATCAACAATAAGAACGGCACCACGCCAATCAGGTGTTAGATCTGATGATTTGCATATTGGACAAACCTTTCCGATTGTTACACATTTGCATTTGCGACAAGCCATCTCCCTGACCACTTGCTATCCCTTTGCCTCTATTGTCTTCTTGGCCTTTTCTGGTTGTGCTTGTGCTGACTTGGCTTTTTCTGGCTGTGCTTGAGATGACTTGGACTTTTTTATCTCCGCTTCTATCCATTCATCAGCACCTAGGAAAGGCTGTCTGCACGTTATTCCTACTTTCATTGTCGCTGTCTTTCCAAGTGATACTGCAGTAATTCTTGCTCTAAGGGTTGTCCCAATCTTCATTGTTCTTCCACTTTGATTTGCCAACACCATTCCAGATTTCACGTCGCTCTTTAGGTAATCGTCCATTATTTGTGAAAGGTGCAAAAGTGCATCTGTCGCTCCAATTCTAACAAATGCCCCAAAGTCAGTAATTTCAACAATCTCTCCTCTTACAATTTCTTGAAGCTTGGGATAGAATGTTAAAGCTGTGAATTCTACTCGGTGATAAGTACCTCCATCGCCTGCAATGATTTTTCCCATCTTCTCTACCTTGGTGTCTAGTATCATTATGACGTATCCGAGTTCTGGATTTATCATACTCTCATATTTTTCTCTCAAAATTGTTGTGCCTGCCTTCTTCAATGACTCGCCGAACAACTTTGGAGGAATTCTAACTACATCAGTAAGAGTTGATATAGAAAACATCCAAAAAAAGTGGCAAAAATTGAATTTATGAATCTTTGGATAATTTGAATGCTAATTTTGCCTATGTTTAAATATCGTCTTGAGAATTTTTTATCAGATGGTATCTGTTGATGAAGTATTGCAGACATTGAGTACTGTAATTGACCCAGATCTCAAAAAAGACATTGTCTCAATGGGTATGATAAAAGATCTTGAGATAAATGGAAATGATCTAAAATTTACCTTAGAATTAACTACTCCTGCATGTCCTTTCAATGACCAGATTGAAGGAGATGTCAGAAAGGCAATTTCTACAATCAAGGCAATATCAAAAGTTGATCTGAAAGTAACTGCTAGAGTGATGGAAGGTCGTGCACTTAGCATGGACGAGATCCTTCCTACTGTCAAAAACATTATTGGCGTTGCAAGTGGAAAAGGTGGAGTTGGCAAGACTACAGTTGCCGTCAATCTTGCATTGGCTCTTGCTCAAACAGGGGCAAAAGTAGGGATTCTTGACGCCGATATTTATGGTCCAAGTGTGCCACTGATGCTTGGAATGGGTAAATCTGCACTGGAGGTTGACAATAATAAATTGCAACCTGCTGAAACACATGGATTGAAAGTTGTGTCATTTGGATTCTTTGCTGATCAAGAACACCAAGCAGCAATTTACCGAGGTCCAATAATTTCTGGAATTCTCAAACAATTCCTTGTTGATACTAATTGGAGTGATCTTGATTATCTTATTGTGGACCTTCCACCAGGTACAGGAGATATACCGTTAACTCTGGCCCAAACAATTCCAATAACGGGGATTGTGGTTGTTACTACTCCTCAAGAAGTTGCAAGTAACGTTGCAGTGAAAGCATTTGGAATGTTTCAAAAACTCAATGTGCCAATTATTGGAGTAATAGAAAACATGAGTTATTTCAAATGTCAAAGCTGTGATACTAACCATTTTATTTTCGGAAAGGCTGGTGCTAAGAGAATGAGTGAAAAATACAATCTACCATTCTTAGGCGAGATTCCTCTTAATCCCGGTATAATGGAGGGATCGGACACTGGAAGGCCAGTACTTGTTACTGATCCGAATTCTCCACACGCTCAATCATTTATGACTGTGGCAAAGAACGTAGCGGCCCGATGCAGTGTAATAGCTGCCCAGTTGAGCGAAGAGATGAAGACTGAAGTAGCTACACAAAAATAGAACAAAACAAAGTTATCTTGTGCATCTGCCTGAAAGCTTGCGTGATAATTTGAAGAAACCTCTGGGGTTCCTCCTCAAAGACTCGGAAGTTACAAAGGAAAATATTTTGAAAAACATCTCGAAAGGAACATTTCTCATCACAGTAGGTGATGCCACTACTGAAAAGATGATCAGGTTTGGTATGAACCCCTTGCTTCAGATTGTAGATTCGCTGGAAAAGAGAACCAAAAGATCACTTCCTGAAGGAAAGGTAGTAACATTACTTCATTGTGTAAACCCTCCTGCAGAAATTACCGACGACAGTATAGATACAATAAAAAAAGCATTCGTCATGGAAAAGCCTGTTAGAATAATCGTGGATGGTGAGGAAGATCTCCTCGTAATTCCAACAGCTTTGCTTGCGCCGGAGGATTCTGTTATTTTATACGGCCAGCCTAACGAGGGTATAGTTATTGTTAAAGTAAATCAGGAGATAAGAAATAAGGCCAAGTTGATTATGAATTCTATGAGTTAATTGTGGGAGGTGTGTGTATAGTGTATTTCCAAAGATATTACATACTGTTGCGTATATTCTGCTAATAATAGGAATTAGTAGATGAAAATACTTGTGGTTGACGATAACAGTAGTATAACTGAACTACTCGCAATGTATTTCAAAAAGAAAGGCCATGATTGTATAACCACGAACGACGGGAAAGAGGGATTGTCACTATGTATGAATAATAAGTTTGATGCCATCATATTAGATTTGGCTATGCCAGAGTTCACGGGAAAGGATTTTCTTGATTCACTCATTCAAGAGGGAAAAATCGAACAGCAAAAAATAATCGTGTTGACTGCAATGCCACTTGGCAATGTTAAGATCGAGGATCATCGTCACGGAATTTGTGAGGTGTTGCCTAAACCTTGCAAACTAGATGTTCTTATGAAAACTCTAGAATCATTAACTGTAGCTGCGTAGATGCTGTTTATCTCTCTCAAAAGTAACCCTTCCTGTTCTAATTCTCTAAATTTGAAATCATAATTGCAAGATATTAGAGCGTGGTCTTCTCGTGAATTAGAGGCAAGTCTGTCTTAAGAAATACATACCAGCTCTATTTAGGCGAAAAACGTTCATTCGTACGTGGACACAGTGGTACATAGATTACATCATCAACCAGCTAATCGAATAGTTATTTTGGTGAGATGAAATGAGACTAGGTCTACAAATTGCCATTATAGTATCCCTGTTTGCTTGCGTTATGACAGTTATCGGATATGTTTTATTGGTTCAATGGAATAAACCGGCGACATCCACGACCGAAACAGCTGAGTTGATAAGGACTAGCACACCAATAATATTATTTGGCATTTTCATTTTTATAGTCATGGCAGGGACTATGACCTTTTTAATCCGTTCTGTTACAAATCCAGTAAAAAAACTGCGAGATGCTGCAGATAAAATCACAAGAGGGAATTTGGATGTTCAACCCAACATCAAAGGGACTACTGAAGTTCGTGACCTCGTCATTTCCTTTAACACTATGGTAAATACACTTAAGAAAGCTAAAGAACTTCAATCTGCCGCTGTAGCAAAATACAAAAACCTCTATGAAAACGCGCCAGGTCTATATCGTACAGTTAGCGTGGATGGAATTATAGCAGACTGTAACAAGTCGTTTGCAGAACATCTGGGATACACGGTGGAGGAAGTTATCGGGACGCATTATAACAAGTACACTGACCCCAAGGATGTGGAGGCCATGACGCATTCATTTGAAACTTGGAAGTTGACCGGAGTTGTTAAAAATATTGAAATTTGGCTCAAGACCAAAGGCGGAACCACTTTTCCAACACTAATTAGTGTAAGCAATCTTTATGATGAAAAAGGCAACTTGATTGGATGTAACAACGTTATCAGAGACATTTCAGAAATTCACGAAGCAAGAAAAAAACGAGAAAAAGATGCAATAATGGATTTACAACTTGCTGAGGTTAAAAAGATGGAAAAACTAAAGGATGAATTTGCCTCCATGATGACGCATGAATTGAAGACCCCGCTCACTCCGATAATGGGTCACTGTGAAATGTTAAAAGAGCCTGGTCTACTTGGTGATCTTAATCAAATTCAGTTAGATTCAATTAATAAAATTTCTGAAAATGCTCTTAGATTGCAGCGACTAATTGGTGATGTAATGCTAGCCCAGAGATTAGAAATTGGTCAAATGAACTTTGATAAGCAGAAATTTGAGGTGACGAAATTGATGAGTGAGGTACATAACGACTATTCCAAAATAATGAACGAAAAACAGATCGAGTTTGTAAATTCAACACAAGAAAACTTAAGTCTATGGAGTGATAAGAATAGAGTTAGAGAAGTAATCGATAATCTAATTCAGAACGCGGTAGACTTTACGCCCAAAAATAATGGAAGGATCGAGATTGGTGCAAGGAGTGAAGATAGCAAGGTTGTCTTCTACGTACAGGATAATGGTATCGGCATTCCAAAGGCCGTGCAACCAACTATGTTTAAAAAATTCTATCAGGTTGATGCGTCACACAGGAGAAAGCACACGGGGACAGGTCTTGGACTGGTGATCTGTAAAGGAATAGTAGAAGGTTTAGGGGGTGGAATATGGTTTGAAAGTGAACCTGGGAAAAGTACGAGCTTTTATTTTAGCATTCCAGATGAAGTATATTGGAAGAATCGATTGACTTAAGAAATTGGTTTTACATCGGTAGAATCTTCGCCAATGATGGCGAAAGCGGTGGGATAACTATTAGTATCATCCTTCCTACTAATAGGATAGTGAGTTAGTTACATGAAGCTCTTGCTGATCGAAGACAATGACAATATATCAGGTATGATTGCACAGTACCTAAGGTTAAAGGGATACGATTGTATGGTTACGAATAATGGAAAGGACGGACTGAACCAAATTTTAGCTGAGAACTATGATGTCGCATTATTGGATTTAGCGATGCCCGAATTTAGTGGATATGACGTTATAGAATCTCTTGAAGTAACGGGAAAGTTAAAAGAGCAGAAATTAATTGTATTGACTGCATCCTCTATTACTGAAGGTAAGATGAAAGAATTGGAAAAAAGAGGTGTGTATACGTGCATAAAAAAACCGGTTCAGCTAAACGAGCTTGTCAAAGTTATTCAATCCTGTGTTGAATCTTGATCTGACACCAACCTAAAGTGAACATATCCATTGAATTGGCACAGAATAGTAGTAAAGGGGAATGATGACACGGTGGCTGTATGATTTGTGATTAAGCTACACAAGTTCTGACCCTGAATAACCATTTTTTTGGTTGAGATGAAAAAGTATACAACTTCAGATATGATGATTGACAATCTAAATTAAACCAGGATTTTAAAATTTTGAATTTGTGAAGCTTGATTTCAGTCTTCGTTTAAGAATATTGGAAAAAGTTGGGATTTACTCAAACAGGTTCGGAATTCAAGAGCCAAAGGTGTTGCTGACGACCAGAGAGGTTCTTGATATGCCAAGAGAGGTTACGCAAGGGAGAAGAACTTCAGCCTACAAATACTTGGGTGTCTCCTATCTTCAGCATAACCTCGTCTTTATAAACATCAAAAAGATCCAAGATGAAAAAATGCTTGAAAATACTGTAGTTCATGAATTAATTCATATGCGGTTTCCCTATCTGAGTCATGGAAAAAGATTCAACAAACTCGTAAGACGAAGTCTTGCAGGCAAAACTTTTGCACCATACAAGAAAAGAAAATAGCATGCCAAATGTTCTAAGATGGTTTATATTTACCACAAATAGGCAAAAATCTAGTAAATGACGCCTGAAAAAATAATTCCTGTTGGTGCGTCAATTGTTGCTTTCATTATTGCTGTAGTCCTTGCGGCGTGGGTATCTAAACAAAAACCTGGAACACAACAGATGCTAGATATTTCAAACGCAGTGGGGGTGGGTGCAATGGCATTTTTGAGAAGAGAGTTTAAAATTGTTATTCCTATAGCTGTAGGTCTTGCAGTCTTGATTGGCATATTATTACGATCTCCCGATGGATTGCCAACTAATGGTATTGCTTTTGCAGTTGGCGCTGGACTTTCTGCCGTTGCAGGATTGATCTCACTTAAAATTACGGTAAAGGCCGCAGTTCGAGCTGCAAACGCGTCAGGAAAAGGGCTTGGACATACATTTGCCCTTGCATTTAGAGGCGGAGCTACAGTAGGACTTGCTGTACCTGCTATGGCTCTTTTGGGCATGAGCTTACTTTATTTTGCATTTCCAAGTCCTATCACAATTGCAGGAGTTGGTATAGGTGCTAGTTTGATTGCCTTGTTTATCAGAGTAGGTGGTGGAATTTTCACAAAGGCTGCAGACATGGGTGCAGACCTAGTAGGAAAAGTAGAGGCAAATATCCCAGAAGATGACCCACGAAACCCTGCTACAATCGCTGATAACGTAGGAGACAATGTAGGAGATGCAGCTGGAATGGGCTCAGATATTTATGAATCATATATTGTAACCATGCTTGCATCA
>Ga0066710_100000636_pt1 | contig 22359 bp, 17 predicted proteins | sample GraSoiAngelo_159_FD_79666 | JGI IMG/M metagenome (GOLD analysis project Ga0066710, IMG submission 79666) | Grasslands soil microbial communities from the Angelo Coastal Reserve, California, USA - 14_1009_16_40cm | ecosystem: Environmental > Terrestrial > Soil > Grasslands | place: USA...
AGCCTCGACGATTTCACCCAACACGCTATCGTGCAGCATATCTATCAGTTCATCCAGACCCTGGGAGTAAAATCGTTCCACGTCGTGGGACAATCCAACGGCGGCTATACCGCCGCGCGTTTGGCGCTCGAGCATCCGGAAATGTGCAAGAGCTTGGTCATCGTCGACAGTGCGACCTTGGGTCCGTCATCGGGCGACATGGCTGAGCGGCGCCACAAGCTCTTTGCCAACGGCCCGAAGGACTTGCGAGAGTACATTCGCTTCCACTGGGGAAAACTCTCGGTCAACACCGACAACATCACCGATGATTATCTGGACGCGGCTGTTTTCATGGCTAACACGCCAAAGGCGCGGGAGACTCTGAGAATCTTGAACACCGACGGCAGAGAGGACGAAGGAGTCAATCCGGAGGCCAACGCTCGAACGTTTGCAGGTGATAAAGCTGAGACCCATCAGTGGATCCAAGAAGGACGTTTGACCATGCCTGTCTTGATCACTTGGGGCGCCAACGATCCATCGGCCATCCTGCCGATCGGTATCAAACTGTTTGAAATGATCAGCACCAAAACGAACAAGACGGAGATGCACATCTTCAATAACGTCGCCCATTTTCATTATCGGGAGATCCCGCAAGACTGGAATCAAGTGGTGATGAATTTTATCGAGAGGAATACCTGACGCATGTAGCCACGAATGCCCGAGCGAGACCGAGCAACAACCAAAAGTGCGAAAAGCGGATTCACCGCAGAGGCACGGAGTACGCAGAGATTTTTTAATTCAAACTCTTTCCTCTGCGACCTCCGCGTCTCGGCGGTGAATTATCCGAAACCTTCGTGCTCTACGCGGCAAATAAACCACTCACTCTAGAGGTGCGCGATGTCGTACAACCCCGTGGATCCATTTCAAACCGATGCACCTGGCAAGCGGAGCTTGCCGTCATTTTCCCTCGCTGAGCGCGATCGACGCTACGAGCACGTGCGCCGGTTGATGCGTGAGCGGAACTTGGACTGCTTATTGGCGCCGGCGGCGGATGTCGGCGAGCCCCAGGCCAACTCCCGTTACCTATGCCAGATGGGAGGAGTCCAGGGCGGCGCCTGGGTGGTCTTTCCCGCTTCGGGCGAAGTTACTGCGATTCTCTCCTCGGAACGCGAGCGCCGCATGTGGGTGGCTAATCTCAAGTGGCCCTCGGATATCCGCTGGGGCGATTTTTCAAAGTTGGTTCCTGAACGACTGCTTGAGCTGGGGTTCGGTAAAAGCCGCATCGGCGTCACCGGTTTGCTCGATCAGTACCGCATGTCGGAGGGCACGATCCCGTTTGAAACCTGGCGGCGTATTTCGACAGCCTTGCCTGAAGCAACGTTTGCTCCGGCGAATGACGTCTTGGAATTCTCGCGCATCGTAAAAGGGCCGGAAGAAATCGCCGTGATTCAGCGGATCACCGACGCCAATGAAGCGGCGATCGCAAAAATGATGGAAATCGCCCGGCCTAGGATGGAGGAGGGAGAACTTTGGATTGAGATGGCCAAGGTGTTGATCACGCACACCGCCGATTATCCCGCGCGACTTTCCCTCGGCTCCAACAATAAAACCGCCAATGCCAGCAATTCCATGGGCCTTGCCATCGCCATGCAAGACGGCGGCGTGCTCTGCCAGGAGATTGACGCCCGACTACAAGGCTATCGGGCTCAATGCAACCACTCGATCTTAATTGGCAGCAAAAATGCCGACTCTTACCGGCAGGCTACGAACGTCGCCATCGAATGTTTTCATGGAATTTTGAATTGGGTAAAACCGGGCAATACCATTGGCGGCTTGATCGATGAATTCGTGCGGCTTGCCGAGTCGCGCGGCGCCAAAGGCGGCGGCGTGCTAGTCCACACCAACGGTCTCGGCGCCGACCGGCCGAGGGTGGGTCCCGGGCCGGCCGCCCACGACAGGGATATCGTCATCGAGCCTGGCTTTACATTTACGGTCAAAACGCAAATCGACTTTAAAGGCACGCCCGCCCTGGTCGGCGAACCGATCACAGTGGCTGAATCCGGCGCGCGCCGCCTCGGGCATAGAAACTTAGTCCCCTTCGTGACCGGTTAAGAGCAAGCTTAACGCAACCGAACTTGAATTGTGAAATCAGGACAGAGGTGAACGATCGACGCCGGTAACAAAGCCTCGACCCACCAATTCTTGACACAATCGAATTCAAAAATGCCACCCTTAACCATCTCGAATTGAGAGACAGCATCCATCCTCATGGTGAAGCAGGCAGCGAATTCACCAATCGTTGGATTATCAAACGCCGATGCAGTACGACGCGACCCGCGTTGTTGTTGAATTAACTGTCGTGAACCCGGGGCACATCAACTTGACCCCTTCGTTCGTCGGTCGGAGGCGGTTTGTCTTGCCGGATTCTAAGGGAATTGGCGGCAAGATAACAAGAACGTGGGCGATCACGGATCAAGGAGGAGTTCGCAATTGGCGCCGCTCAAAGAAGCAGAAAGATTTTGTGCGGAGAACGGGAAACAAGCAAGCGGATAGAAGAATCTTTCTTCGTGCGATCGTTTCCTTGACAACATCGAAGCACCGTGGCTACAAGGAAGGGAGTTGCTTTTGCTAATAGGAACACTCAACTGAAAATCCACAAAGGAGATGAATCATGGCGATTGAAAACTTTGAGGATCATTGTTGGAAAGATGTCGTTACACCGGAAATTCTGAAAACCTACACACCGTACCAGCGCGAAACTTATATCGGTCAGAGACCGGCGCTGCTGGCTATCGACCTGTATAATCTCGCCTACGAAGGCGGTGCGAAAGAGCCCCACGAACTTGTCGACACCTATAAAAGCTCGTGCGGTATTTACGCACACAACGCGATCAAGCCAACACGGGAACTTTTCGCGTTGGCGCGCTCCCTCAAGATCCCGGTCTTTTACACGACCAGTGAAACCCGCAAAGAGGCGAAACCGGACGTTATAAACGCGACCAACCGCCAGCGGGTAAAGATCGATCCTCAAGCGTTCGAGATCAAGGAGGAGTTCAAACCTGAATCGGGCGACGTGGTCATCTTCAAAGAACGGGCAAGTGGATTTTTTGGCACGCCGCTTGTCGCTCATCTCACTCAATTGGGAATTGACAGCCTGATCGTCTGCGGCGAAAGCACCAGCGGCTGCGTACGAGCGAGCTGCGTCGATGCGTACTCGCTGGGCTACCATGTCTCCATTGTCGAGGAGACGGTTTTTGACCGCAGCTCCCTCTCTCATAAGGTCAATCTCTTCGACATGCATCACAAGTACTGTGACGTAATGAAATTGGAAGAGGTAAAAGAAAAGATCAAGCAAGAAAGACCGAGGAAACCAAATTAATAAGTTCCAGACGTTCCAATCGTTCCAAAGGTTCCAATCGTTAAAAAGTGGTATTTTCTCGTGATTTGTCGTTTGGAACGGCTGGAACAATTGGAACGATTGGAACGGAGCTATCGTGTATAGTTTCGCCAACGGCATTAAAATTTACTACGAAGTTTCCGGCGAAGGTTTTCCTTTCGTCATGGTTCATGCAAATCCGTTCGACCATAACCTGTGGATGTACCAGATCGCCCATTTCTCGACCTATTTCAAAGTCATTGCGGTCGATATCCGCGGTTACGGCAGATCGGACAAGCCGGCGACGCCGTTCAGCCTCAAGGAGATGGCGGACGACGTGCTCGGCGTTTGCCGCGACGAAGGCGTGAACGAAGCGATCCTGGGCGGCGTCAGCGTCGGTTCGGGCATGGCGATTCTCTTGGGACTCGATCATCCGGAAATGTTCAAAGCACTGATACTTGTCGGCGGTAGCAGCGGACCAGGCGGGTCAATCGAAGAACGAATCCACGGCTATACGAAAATCGGCATCGAGAAGTATCACATCCAGCATTTGAAAGAATTGGTCGCGCCGGATTTTCCGGAGACGAAATTGGGAAAATATCTGCTCAATACATTCGTCGAACGCGACCCGTGGCTTTCCGGTGAATCCATTGGGCAGATCTTTCGCGCGCGCGGCGGTCTCGACATGACGCCGCGCCTGGGGACAATGAAAGTGCCGACTCTCGTGATCAACGGCGAGTACGATAACTCTCTCGCCGGCGGCAAGAAAACTGCCTCGTTGATTCCCGGTGCGGTCCATAAGGTACTTCCCAAGACCGGACACGCTTGTAATATCGAAGACCCCGCGACTTTCGACGAATTTGTCATTGAATTTCTGCGCCGCAACGGCTTGATGCCATCCATTCCCAGTAAATAGCCTTCGAGCATAGTTTTAGGGGCTGGCGTCGGCCTTTTACTCGAAACCGCAAGAAAGATTTCTCGCCCGCTTCGCGAACTCGAAATGACAGGTACCGCACGTTCTGTCATTTCGACCAAAGGGAGAAATCTTTTTCTACCGTTCATGTGCAGAACCGGCACGGACATGTTATAGCAAATGCAATTCAGAGCGCCGAAAGAGGAATCTCTATGGCCGTTGATATCGAGAAGTTAAAGAACATGACTCCTCCGAAGGGAATGGAATTTCACATCAGCAAGGTCGGCCATGTCGTGCTTCGAGTATCGGACCTCGAACTTTCCACGGAATTCTACACGAAGGTGCTCGGTTTCAAAGTTTCCGATGTATATCCCGAGGACATGATGCCCGGAGGCATGGTGTTTCTGCGCTGCAACACCGACCATCATTGCCTCGCTCTGGTTGGGGCGGGCGACGGAAAGAATGCCAATCGAGAGCTGCACCATCTTGCCTTCGAAGTGCCGACCCTTGCGGAGGTCCTTCGCGCCCGCGATCGTTTGCGCGCGACGAATGCGAAAATCGACTTCGATGGGCGGCGCCGCGCCGGCTGTCAGATCGCGGTGGAATTTCGCGATCCTGACAATCACTCGCTGGAAATCTATTGGGGCGTCGATCAAGTCGGCAGCGACGGCCGCGTCCGGCCTTCTAAAGAATGGCACGGCGTTAAGTCATTGGAAGAAGCCATCGCCAATCCGGTGCCGGGACAGGACACGCATATCCCGAAGTGACGATTCACCAAGCAAATCGTTCGGACAAGAGCTGTCATTCGAGACGAAACCGAGGATCTCGCCTTCTCGACACGGTACGAACTAAATGAGGGCGAGACCCTTCGCTAAAGCTCAGGGTGAGAGGGATTCGTGATTAGTAAACAATCTAGCCAAGGCACCGCACTAATCAAAACCAACCCGAATGATCTAAATGCAATCGTCTCCGTCATCTCTTGAGGATCTTATTCGCGGCTCATCCCGTGCCCTCGTGATCGGCGTCGGTGGCGGTGGTGACGTTGTCGGCGCGTTAGCGGTCGCAAGATTTTTAGAATTCTGTGGATTGCAATTCGTTCTTGGCGGGCTCTCATGGGAACGAAACGTCTACGATCCGATTCCCGGACCGCGCCGATTGAGTGAAGTGCGCGACGTTCGCGTGCTTCATCCTTTCGTTTGGATGGCGAACACCGAGAGTCAAACCGACACCGGCGTCCGCTTCGCTGAATCAAAGATGGCTGCGGTTCAAAAGCAAGAAATTCTCCTGGTCGATATCAACGGCGGCGTCAAAGGCGTGGTTGATGGTTTGGAAATAGCGATGAAAGAACTAAAGACCGATTTGCTCGTCGGTGTCGACGTCGGCGGCGATTCATTGGCTCAGGGCTACGAGCCTGGCCTGCGCAGCCCGCTCGCGGACTCAATTATGCTCGCGGCTTACGCTGAATTGGCCAACCGCCATCGGACATTCTGGGGGGTTTTCGGTTACGGCAGCGACGGCGAACTGACCACGGATGAGATCGAAGTCGCACTGAGTAAATTGGCAGCAGCCGATGGTTTGCTCGGCGGTTGGGCGCTGACGCCGAAGGTCGCGGCCGAGCTCGAAGAAGTCATTAAAACGGTGCCGACCGAGGCGAGCGCGATTCCCGTTCAATGTTTCCGCGGTGCCTGGGGAGAGAGCAACATCAGACGCGAACAACGACGCGTCAAGCTCACGCCGCTTACGGCGCTGACTTTCTTCATATCGACGACCAAGCTCTATGAGGCGCTCGGACGACCCGCGCAAGCCGTGCGGAGAAGTCGCTCGCTCGACGAAGCCAACGACGCGCTTCACGCCATCAACATCCGCACCGAACTCGACTACGAACGCGAATACTATCAAGCCTCGAGGGCACAGTGATTCAAAAACTTTTCGGCGATCTGCAGCGGGACGCGATTATTTTGATGACGTCGCGCGGCGTGCGCGCCTTCGCGTTTTCATATCTGGGCGTTATTTTCACGATCTATTTAAGCCAGCTCGGTTATTCGACGATGATGGTTGGCCTTGTGGTCACGACGGCCTACACCAGCAGCGCGGTCTTAACGGCGCTTTGGGGTTACTGGTCGGACCGCTATGGCCGCAAGAACATTCTCATGCTCTTGGCGGCGCTGACGATTGTTTCCAACGTCATTTACATTTTTTTTAGCCACCTGATCTTCATCATCGCGGCCGTGGTGATCGCCAACGTCGGTGCGGGCGGCTCGGGCGCCGGCGGACAAGGCGGCGGTCCGATGAGCCCGGTTGAACAGGCGCTGCTCGCGGAAAAATGCATGCCGGAGAACAGAAACCGTGTCTTCGGTGTCAATGCATTCGTCGGCTCGATCATGGGCTCACTGGGCGCGCTCTTGAGCGGCCTGCCCGAGCACTTGCAAGAGAACTGGGGGTGGGCGCCCATCGCTTCTTATAAACCGCTGTTCGGGTTAACCATTCTATTTAGCATCGTGCTTATCTTTGCGTACTCGAGCATCGACGAACATCATGTCCATGTCGCTCGTAAAGAAGGAAAAAGGTCACCGACCAAACGGGTCGGGGGATTCGTCATCAAGATGTCGCTCCTCGGCATGATCGACAACCTCGGCGGCGGCCTGATCAGCCCGTTGATGTCGTATTGGTTTTTTCTCCGCTACGGCGTCGAGCTCAAGTCCTTGGGCATCATGTTTTTTCTTTCCTATTTGCTCGCCGCGCTGTCTTTTCTCACAGCGCCGGTCATCGCGCGCAAAATCGGCGTGGTGCGAACCATGGCCTTTTCGCATGGGGCGGCATCCTTCATTTATTTACTGCTGCCATTGGCGCCGACGTTTTCGATTGCCGCCGGATTGATAGTCATACGTTCCTTCCTAGCCTACATGGACACCCCGCTACGAAGCTCTTTTGTCATGGGCATTGTCAGGCCCGAAGACCGAGGATCGGCGGCGGGCATCACGGCTTTGTCGCGCCATGTCCCGGTCGCCATTAGCCCGACGCTGTCCGCCTATTTGATGCAATCCTTCGCGTTGAACGTGCCAATTTTCTTGGGCGGTATTCTGCAGCTCTCGCACGATTGCATCTTCTACTATCTCTTCCGCAACGTGAAACCGCCCGAAGAACAAGTCGTAACGTCGCGAGCGGTGACAGCATAGCCATGGGACTACTTCGAGACTTACACCGCGACGCCAAATTACTGATGGCGGCGCGCGGCATTCGCGCTTTTGCTTTTTCTTACCTGAACGTTGTGTTCGCCATCTATCTCGACCGGATTGGTTATTCGCCGGTTACCATCGGGGTCATCTTTACCGTCGCCTATTTGAGCAGCGCATTGCTCACCGCGCTGTGGGGATATCTGTCGGATCGGATCGGGCGCAGGAAAATCTTGATGCTGCTCGCTGTCCTCACGATCATTTCCAACGGGATCCTGATTTATTTTACGAGCCTTTTTTTTATCTTGTCCGCGGTGATCATCGCCAATGTCGGCGCCGGCGGATCTGGCGGTGGCGGCTCAGGAGGCGGCCCGTTCAATCCGGTGGAAGAAGCTTTATTGGCGGAGAAATGTCAGCCTGAGAATCGCAATCAAATCTTCGCGATCAATTCCTGCGTCGGCTCGATCATGGGCTCCCTGGGTGCCCTCGCGAGTGGGGTACCGCAGTATCTTCAGGAAGAAAAAGGCTGGAGCGCCATCGGATCATACAAACCGCTTTTCCTTTTGACCATCGGATTCAGCATTGCACTCCTGTTCGTTTATCGGTCGATCGCCGAGCAGCACCAGCCCCGCACAGCTGAAAAGAAAATGTCTAAAAGCAGTGGCATTTTTGTCACAAAGATGTCCGCGCTAGCGGTGGTCGACAACTTCGGCGCCGGAATGGCGGGCGCGCTTGTGCCGTACTGGTTCTTTCTCCGCTTCGGCGTCGAGCTGAAGTCCCTCGGCGTTATATTTTTTGCTTCTTATTTTCTGGCCGCATTGTCATTTCTGAGCGCACCCATCATCGCGCGCAGAATTGGTGTCGTCCGCACCATGGCCTTCTCCCACGGCTTAGCCTCACTGATCTGGCTCTGCCTACCGTTCGCCTCGGTTTTGACCATTGCTGCCGCACTGATCGTGATCCGATCTTTCTTCGCATACATGGATAACCCCTTGCGTGCCTCTTTCACCATGGCCATGGTCAAGTCCGACGAGCGCGGCTCAGCCGCTGGTGTCACCAGCTTGGCGCGCATCGTGCCGTTCGGCATCAGCCCGACCATTTCGACATATCTCATGCAAACCGTTTCGCTCACTCTTCCCTTGTTTATCGGCGGTGGGTTACAATTGATCAATGATGTGGCGTTTTACTTAATGTTTCGCCATGTCCGGCCGCCGGAAGAGCTGAAGGGTTCAAGCGTTTAAGAGTTCAAGGTTGAGAATGAAGCGCCCCACACAACCAACCGGCGCAGTTCCCTTGTTTCAAAGAATTGCCGAACAGCGGATTCTCGAAGCCCAGCGCAAAGGCGAATTCGACAACCTTCCCGGCAAGGGGAAGCCGCTCGAATTGGAAGACCTGAGTTGGGTGCCGGAAGAACTTCGCATCGGTTACCACGTGCTCAAGAACGCCCACGTCCTGCCGCCGGAAGCCGAATTGCTCAAAGACATCCACACGCTCGAAGACTTGCTCAAGCATGTCGAGGACGAAGGCGAACGCCGGGCCCTGGCCAAGAGCATTCAGTGGAAGATAACCCGGCTCGACATGCTCAAGCGACGCTCGATGGATCTGAATTCCGTCCGTAGCTACAGCCGCAAGCTGATCGCAAAATTCCACTTGAAGTGACCGGCCGGCCCGTTCTTGCCGCGGCGATTTCCGCTTTGCCTTGTCCTTTCTTCCATGGTAGAAATCCCCTACCTTTGAAATAGGGATAGTGGTTCAGTTACAGTGCGCTACGAATCTTTGGGTCGAGAAAGATTCCTCGCTTTGGCTCGGAATGACAACAAACTAATTGATCTGTCATCTCGAACGAAGTGAGAGATCTTGAGCCAACTGAACCACTACCGAAATAGGCGTTAACTCGCTGCCTCTAAAAAGAAAGGAGCATTTTATGGCGGAAGAAAAATCTCCGATCAAAATCAAAAAAATCGGTCATGTGGTGTTAAGCGTTAGCGACATCGAGCGCAGCGCGAAGTTTTGGACCGAAGTCATGGGCTTCAAATTTTCCGACAAAAACGAGCACGGTATGGCTTTTTTTCGCAACGCCACGGATCACCACACCGTCGCGCTGATTCAGGCCAAGGAAAAGAACGATCTCCCCAAGCAGGGCCAAGTGGGCTTTGACCATATGGCCCTCGAGGTCGCCACCGTCTCGGAGCTCTTCAAGGTTCGCGACTTTCTCAAATCGAAGGGCGTAACGATCTTCTACGAAGGGCGCCGTGGCCCAGGCGGCAATCCCGGCCTCGAGTTCTACGATCCGGACGGTTACAAGATCGAGATCTATGCGTCTATGGATCAGATCGGCACCGACGGCAAAAGCCGGCCGGCTAACGAGTGGAAGCGGGCAACCACGTTGGAAGAAGCGGTGCAGAATCCTCTGCCGGGCGCCGAGTACAACTAATTCGTTAGCGTAACAAGATCCGATCCGTAGGGGCGGGTTTGAAACTCGCCCTTACTAGATTTCCGCTTTCGCGGGTTGCGTTAACTCATTTTCTTTCGCCGGAATATCTGACGCCCTCTTGGATATTCTATGATCTCCATCCGCCGTCTGCAAAAACGTTTTCACGTGAGCGACGGCGTCGTTGCCGCAATCAAATCGCTCGATTTAGAAATCGCCGAAGGCGAGCTATTCGTGATCGTCGGCGCCAGCGGCTCCGGTAAAACCACCCTGTTACGTTGCATCGCGGGACTGGAAACGCCGGACGGCGGCGAGATTCGTATTGCCGGCAAGATCGTTTCATCCGACGATCCACCGACGTGGATACCGCCGCAACAACGTAAGCTCGGCATGGTGTTTCAATCCTACGCCGTCTGGCCTCACCTCACCGTTAAGCAGAACATCGCTCTTCCTCTCGCCGAGGGTGCGCAGCGCATACCGAAAAGCGAAGTGGCCAATCGTGTTCGAGAAGCGCTGCGCTTGGTGCAATTAGAAGATTTAGCTGACCGACCGGCAACACTGCTCAGCGGCGGCCAACAACAGCGCGTTGCCTTGGCCCGCGCCGTGGCCGTAAACTCGCGCTTGCTTTTGATGGACGAGCCGCTCAGCAATCTGGACGCTCGCTTGCGCGAAGAAGTGCGCGGCAAGATCCGCGAACTAGCGAAACAGCTGGGTTCCACTTTGCTCTATGTCACTCATGATCAGATCGAAGCGATGGCCATCGCGGACAAGATTGCCCTCATGCAAGCGGGCGAGCTGCTGCAAGTCGGATCACCTTTTGAAATCTATCATGGCCCGAATTGCGCCGATGTCGCCGAATTTTTTGGCTCGGTCAATTGGCTGGAAGGAACGATCGTCGAACCCGGCGTGGCGGCATCACCGATCGGCAAGCTGAGCATCGAAAGGCGTTCTACCGTCGGCGAACAAGTGCTGCTTGGCTTTCGTCCGGAATGTCTCGAGTTTGCGGCCGTCAACGGCGAGATCAATTCCTTTGCCGGAAAAATCACCGCCAGCACTTTTCTCGGCGACCAGTTCACCTTCAGCGCCACTGTGAACGAGCGGCAGCTCTTGGGCAAGAATCGAACTGTACCGCGGCTTACCGATGGGGCGATTCAGTGTCGGGTCAACCCATCCGATATTATGGTATTTCCCGCTCATGAAATCGGTGCAAAAGTGCCGAGGAGGAACTTTCTATGACGATTGCCAGAATCGCCGCGGTGTTGGCTATCTTGGCGGGTGTGATGCCGCAGGCGCGTGCCGCCACCGTGGCGGAATTGATCGAGGGCGCAAAAAAGGAAGGTGTGCTGCGCGGCCAATGGGGACAAAACAGCTTCGGCGGCAGCGAGGGTTTCAAAGAGATCCTCGCCGGCATCAACAAGAAATATAAGCTCGACCTAAAAGGCCAGTTCACACCGGGACCGGACATGCAGGCGTTGATGCTGCGCATCATCCAGGAAGCCGCCGCCGGCCAACCGGCTAGCACCGATCTCTACTTGGGCAACGCCCAAGCCATGTTCGATGGATTAAACGCCAAGGCGCTCAAACCGATGAACTACAGCCAGCTCATTCAAGACAAACCAGCCACGGAAGGCAAATTTAATCCCATCTCACCGAATGGAACTCACGTTGCCGTCGCCACCGCCGTGGTCGGCATCGCGTACAACACCAGCCTGGTGAAAGGCAACGACATTCCCAAGCGCATGGAGGATGCTCTGAACCCCAAGTGGAAAGGCAAGATCGCCTCGACTCCCTACGCGGCCGGGCTGCGTGAGTTCGCCACACCTGATTTTCTCGGCCGGGAAAAGATGGTGGAATTTACCAAGAAGCTCTCCAAGCAGATCGGCGGTTTGATGCGCTGCGGCGAATCGGAACGGATCACCAGCGGAGAATTTCTCATGCAGGTTTTTACCTGCGGCGGCAATGACGTCAACGTGTTGAAACGAACGGGAGCCCCACTCGGCCATACGGTCATCGAAGAAGGTACGGTATTGCACATGCGCTATGCGGGCGTACCGAGAAACTCCCGATCGCCCAATACCGCGGCGCTATTCATCAATTTCCTCATGAGCCCGGAGGGACAGGAGCTACTCTGGAAGCATGACGGATATGATCTGCATCTTTACCCAGGTTCGCAAACCAAGAGAGAGTTGGACGTCATCCGCGCTGCCAAAGGGAAGGTCATCATCAATTCGCCCGAATGGCTCGCTTCATTCAAGAATTATACGGAGATCCAGAAGGAGCTCGAGAGCATTCTTCGCCAGAAGTAATTCCGTGCGACCTCAGGGCGCGGAAAATCGCGTGCAGCTGAAGCCATGAGAGCAGCCGTGTTACGCTTACGCGGTGTCCTTGTCGGGTCAGGTCAAACCTCATCCGCGCTGCTGTCATTGGCTGCTGTGCCAATGGCGGTCATCCTCGTTCTCGTCATCGCCATGTTCTGGGTGAGCCTACAGAAGGGCGCGCTTGGCACGCCCGACGCGATTTATACCTTGGCGAATTACCGCGATGTCTTCAGCGATCCGTTCATCGTCGACGTCGCCGTCAATACGGCGATTTTTACCGTCACGGCGACGGTCGTCGCGCTGCTCTTCGGCCTCCCCATCGCATGGCTGGTCGAGAGAACGACACTTCCGGGAAAGACTTTGCTTTACGCGATCATGACGATGGGGTTACTGATTCCTGGAATCTACACGGCGATGGGCTGGACTCTGATCGCCCATGCGCGCATCGGCATCGTCAATCGTTGGCTTGTCGATCTCTTCAATCTTGACGACGCGCCGATTAATATCGCCACCCCAGTTGGGATGGGTTTCGTTCAAGGTTTAAGCCTGGCGGCTCTGGCGTTCATTTTAACCTCGCAGATGTTTCGCGCCATGAACCCGACGCTCGAGGAAGCTGCGCGCGTACACGGCATGGCTTATACGCGGATTATCCGGCGCATCACTTTGCCGCTCGCTCTTCCCGGAATTTTAGCGGCGGTGATCTATATCTTCACCATCGGTATCGCAACTTTCGACATCCCGGCGATCCTTGGTTTGGGCAACCGCGTCTACATGCTCAGCACGTTCATTTATCTCAAGGTTCATCCCCAGGGCGCCGGCTTGCCGGATTATGGTATCACCGGCGTGGTCGGCGCCTTTATGATCGTCGTCGCCGGGTTCTTGACACTTTGGTACAGCCAAATACTGCGCCAGGGTCATCGCTTTGAGGTGGTGACCGGCAAAGGCTACAAGCCGGCACTTCTTTCGCTGGGCAGTTGGTCAATAGTCGCATGGGCATTCATCGCGATTTACGCGCTGATCTCGAAGCTACTCCCTCTGCTCTTAATTGCCTATGCCGCGCTGACTCCTTATTTCGTTCCGCCCTCGCTGGAGATGATGCGCCGTCTCTCGCTGACGCATTTTCAGGGCATGGACTGGGAACTCGTCCTGCGAGGGTTAAAGAATACCGTCATTCTGGTCAGCGTAGTGCCCCTCGTCGTGGTGTTGCTCGCGTTCACTATTTCTTGGCTCATCGTTCGCTCGCGCAGCCGCTTGCGCTACGCGCTAGAATTCGGTGCGTTTCTCCCCCAAGCACTCCCAGAAGTCATATTGGCCGTCGGCGCGTTGCTGCTGTCACTGTTCGTTGTCGGAACTAGCATTCCGCTTTACGGCTCGGTCTGGCTAATCGCTGTTGTATACATCGTCGCCCGTCTCGCCTTCGCCACGCGCGCCCTAAACGGCTCGCTGCTACAAATCCATCGCGAGCTCGAAGAGGCGGCCTTTGTCGCGGGCTTGTCCACCACGCGGACCGCGTGGCGCGTTTTATTCCCGCTGATCCGCCCGACCCTTTTCTCCGTGTGGATTTGGACCGCGCTGCTGGTTTACCGCGAGCTTACCGCCGCCGTCTTCCTCGCCGTGCACGACAACATCACCTTGCCGGCCGTGATCTGGAGCTATTGGTACGGCGGCAGTATCAACAAAGCCTCGGCTGTCACGATTCTAATGACGCTAGTGCTCGCTCCGCTCATTTTCGTTGCCTGGTGGTATGGCCGGAAAAGCCAGGTGTCGGTCAACTAATCCGCGCCTCCCGGACACAAACTGAAAGCTGGACCTAGACGATGAACATGGAAAATCTTCTGAGAATTATTCAGCGGCGGCGCAGTGTCAGAGTTTATAAAAGCGGCAAGGTTTCAAACAAGCAATTGGCAACCATCCTCGAAGCCGCGCGATGGGCGCCGTCCGGAGCCAACACGCAGCCGTGGGAATTTGTCGTCACGCGCAACCGCAAAAAAATGAAACGCGTCCGGGAAATCTATTCTAACGAATGGGAACAACGGAAGCTCGAAGATCCGGTTCATTACAAAGGACTAAAGAAAGATTACGTCGGCGACGTCAGCGTGCTGGTGCTCGTCTGCGGTGACGCGCGCACCAAACAGGTCTATTTGACCACGCGCCAGGCAACCGATCGCGAAAAGCTCTTTCAAGCGAGCATCGCCAATGCTGTACAGCAAATGATGCTCGCAGCGGCGAGCATGAATCTCGGCACGGTTTGGGTGTCGGTTCGCGAAGAAGTGGAGCCGGAGCTTAGAGAACTCTTTCAGGTGCCCGAGGCCCTGCGGCTTCTCTGGGTGGTGCCGATTGGTCACGCGCGCAGTTGGCCCAGAGCGAAGCCCAGGCGGTCAATTACTGCCTTCACTCATTTCGAAGTCTACGATCACAAGAAGTTACGACGGGATTCCGACATCCATGCCTGGCCGAAGAGTTAACTCAAGCCCGAAGCCTTCGGTTTGTCATTCCGAGGCGAAGCCGAGGAATCTTGATCGGACAGGGGAGTTGGCGAGGTTCCACAATTTCCGCGGGGAAATACTAATATTACGCCTCGGAAATTTCGTATTTCTCGTGATGCAGTTCCTGGCTGGCCTTAATGATGATGCGGTGGTTTATCTCGCGTTCGAGGTTTTCCAAGCTGTGGTTTCTCTCGTCGTAGAGAAAATTCGCGATATCGGGATGGAGCCGCACCACGATGTTCTTACCATTTTGAATCTGCGCTTGTTGGCGCTTGATCGCGCGTAGAATGTCGTAAGCAAGGGTTGCCGCGGATTTAATGCGACCGCGCCCATCGCAATGGGGGCAAGGTCGCAGCAGTTGATTCTCCAAGCTCTCCCGCGTGCGCTGACGGGTCATTTCAACCAGTCCCAGCTCGGAAATTTTTAAAATATTCGTGCGCGCCTTGTCTTTCTTCAGTGCCTCTTTCAGCGCGTCGTATACCTTCTTGCGGTTGGCCTCTTTTTCCATATCGATGAAGTCGATAATAATAATCCCGCCGGCGTTTCTCAGGCGGAGTTGGCGGACCACTTCCTGGGCCGCTTCCAGATTGGTCCTGAGAATCGTCTCTTCCTGGTTGCGCTTGCCGACGAACCGGCCCGTGTTGACGTCCACAGCCGTCAACGCTTCAGTTCGTTCGATGATGATAGAGCCGCCGGAGCGCAGCCACACCCGCCGTTCCAATGCCTTAGCAATCTTTTCTTCGATGCCCTGCTGCTCAAAGAGCGGTTCCTTTTCCGTGTAAAGCACGACTTTCGGTTTCAGACGCGGCATGAACTGGCGAACGAAGTCGACGATGCGCCGGTGATCTTTGGGCGAATCGATGACCACCCGTTCCGTGTCGGCGCTGAAGAAATCACGGATCGAGCGCGCAATGAGATCGAGATCCTGATGGATCAGTGACGGCGCCGTCGCGCTTCGCGCCCTTTGTTGAATTCGCCTCCACAGCCGGGTGAGGAAACTCAGATCTCTTTGAATTTCTCGCTTGCTCCTCCCCTCGCAGGCAGTGCGTAAAATGAATCCCCCCTCGTTGGTCCCCAACGACTGAGCGATTTCTCTAAGCCGCTTGCGCTCCTCCTCGCTATCGATCCGGCGAGAGATACCGATATGTCTCGTGCCGGGCATAAAAACCATGTACCGACCCGGGAGGGATATATGAGAAGTTACCCTGGCGCCCTTGGTACCCAACGGGTCCTTGGCCACTTGAACGAGGATCTCTTCGCCGCGGGAGATCTGTTTTTCCAGGGGCAATCGGCGACCCGGCGGCGGTTTCGGGGCTTCTTCGAATTCAACCTCGTCCGAGCTGCCGAGTGGCACATCGTCCGGTTCGGTGGAAAAATCCGAGGCGTGGAGAAAACCCGCCTTTTCCATGCCAATATCGACAAAGGCAGCCTGCATACCGGGCAGAACGCGGGCTACTTTTCCTTTGTAAATGTTTCCCGCGACACCCATCTCCTCTTTTCTTTCGATGAAAAATTCGGCCAGAAGGCTGTCCTCGATGATGGCGATCCGGCTCTCCTGGGGTGTAGAATTAATAAATATTTCTTGTTTCATACCAATGTTAGCGCGTAAACCTGGCGGAGATTCTGCGAGGGCGGGTCACCTGGCTTCAGCGGTGAATCCACAAAGACCGTCACGGAAAACTGTTGAAAACTGTTGTGTTTATAGAGGAATTTACTACCGACTTCAAGCAAGGCGGCTTTTGAGTCAAGAATGGCTGAATTGACTTTGGCTCGCTCGCCCGATATTTTGGAAGGAATACGGACACGCCATTTGGCTTTAGTAATACCGAGAGCTGCTTATGAGTTATTCGGCGACGGCGCCTGCCTATAGCATCCTCAATACCAAGGTCCTGATTCTCAATCGATCCTATTTGCCCATTCATGTTACCTCGGTGCGACGTGCGTTTGTGCTTCTCTATCAAGGCATCGCAAGGGCCGTCAACGAACAGTACCAAACCTTCGACTTTGACAGTTGGAGCGATGTATCGGTCTCCGCTCACGATGAAGCCGTTGGTCTGGTCAATCGTGTAATCCGCGTTCCCAGGGTTATTCTGCTGGTTACTTACGATCGCGTTCCGAAGCGGCAAGTGCGCTTCAGCCGTTACAACATTTATGCCCGCGATAAGTGTATTTGTCAGTATTGCGGCCGGCGGCTGCCGCGGCATGAGTTGAATCTCGACCATGTGATTCCGCGCTCTCAGAATGGCACCTCGACCTGGGAAAACGTTGTCTGCTCCTGTCACGAGTGTAACCGCCGCAAGGGGGGCAGGACCCCACAGCAGGCTAACATGCCTCTCGTACGGAGACCTTTTAAACCTCAATGGACGCCATTCATGCAGGAAACGTTCAGCATGTCCCGCTACAAGGAATGGATGCCCTTTCTCAATACGATCGACGTTTCGTACTGGAACACCGAACTTCTTGAAAAATAGTTTTATTCTTCTCCCCGAGGGCCAGCGAAGCACGACCTCGCGCAGCACGGGGCTCCGACCCGGCAACTCCGACCTGTTTTATCTCCAATAAAGACTTGGAAAATTAGAATATTTTCGTTCAGCCTATATCTTGCGGTAAGTTTTCCAGCACCCCACCGTATATTGTGATTTTTGCTTGACTCTATTTCAGCACTGTGAAATATTGCGGGCAAGGTTGCGCCGGCGAGAATTGCCATAAAATTCCACAAATAGAAATAAGCCTATGCGTTTAAAACGCCTTGAAATGGTCGGCTTTAAGTCTTTTGCCCAAAAGACCGTTATAGAAATCACTCCCGGTGTCACCGCAGTGGTCGGCCCCAACGGATGCGGCAAGTCCAATATCGTCGATGCTTTGCGTTGGGCTATGGGGGAACAGAGCGCCCGTCATTTGCGTGGCCACCATATGGAAGACGTGGTGTTTAACGGCAGTGATAGCCTGCCGGCTACCGGGATGGCCGAAGTGTCGATTATTTTCGACAACGAAGATGGCCGAGCGCCGGCGGAGTACAGCAACTTTAGCGAGATTATGGTGACGCGCCGGTTGTTTCGCTCCGGCGAGTCCGAATACGCCATCAACAAAATAAGCTGCCGTTTAAAAGACATTGTCGATCTATTTTTGGGGACCGGCGTCGGCAGCAAAGCCTATTCGATCGTCGAGCAGGGCAAAGTCGATGAATTGGTCAATTCCAAACCGGAGGAGCGGCGTGGCCTGATCGAGGAAGCGGCCGGCACCAGCAAATACAAAAGCCGAAGGATCGTCGCCGAAAACAAGCTCGACCGCACCCAGCAAAATCTTTTGCGAGTCAGCGACATCGTGCGCGAAATCGAGCGGCAAATCCGCGCCATGGAGTTGCAGGCTAAAAAGGCCGAGCGTTACCGCGCGCTGAAGTCGGAGCTTAAACAAAAAGAACTCGCGTTCACCGTGCTGCAGCGAGACACCTTCACTCAGGAAATTGCCGAGCAAGAAGCGGCACTGGCTAGCGTTGAAAATCGCCTGGCGGGACACCTTGCCTCGTTACACCGCAAAGAGGCGGAAAACGAAGCAGTGCGCTTGTCACTGTTGGAAGCCGATCGGGAGATCGGCCTCCAACAAGAAAATGTCTACCAGCGCCGCATGCAGATCCAGAGCGACGAACAAAAATGCGAATTTTTTAAAAAAGACCTGTCGCAGCTTGAACAGAGCGAGGCAGAAGCTCGTGCCGCGCTCTCGCAGTTCGAGGAGCGAACTCAGACGCTCGCTCAAGAAATCGACGAGCTCAATAAGGCCAAAGAGAGTTTTGTTCAGCTTTCACTGTTCGAGGAAACTTTTCTCCTTGATAAGGAAAGTGAACTCGAAAAACTCCAGGCCCAGATTCGCATGCTCCAGGATGGCGTGGAGCGAGAAAAGGAAGCATTGATCGATGCGGCCAACCAGATCGCTTATCTAAAAAACGATTTTCTGGCTAAAGACAAGCGGCGCGGCGAAATCAGCAAAGAGCTGGCGCGAAGCGAGGCGGAGCTCAGTGAAACCACGGAATCGCTGGGCGCGTGCGACGAAAAACGAAACGAATCCAGCCAAGCCTTGGGTAGCTGCGCCGAAGAAATGCGCCAACGCGCCCTCGAAGCGGCGCACGTGGCGGCTTCGATCCAGGCTCTCAGCCGGGCCAGACAGGCACAAGAAAAGAAAATCGCTGCACTCAAGGCGCAGATCCAGGAAAACCGCTCCCGCCTCGAGTCTCTGGCGGATCTACAAAAAAATTACGAGGGATACCAAGAGGGCGTACGGGCCATTATGCTGAAGAAACAGCAGGAGGTGACGCCCAACGGCATCTATGGGTTAGTGGCGGACGTCATCGACGCGCCGGAAGCGTACGAGAAGGCGCTCACAGCGGTCTTGGGAGACCGCTTGCAGTACATCATCGTCAAGGGCCATCAAGAAGGCTTAGAAGCGATCGAGTATCTGAAAAATCAGGCGTCCGGCCGCGGCAGCTTTATCCCGCGAGAGCTGTCACGCAAACTACATAAAGAGTTGCCCCTCGGTGAATCCGAAGTGATCGCGCCGTTGATCAATGTGATCTCTGTCAAAGAGGGCTATCACGACGTCGCAGAGTACCTGCTTTCCGACGTGGTGGTGGTGCGAGATCTCCAGGCCGGTTTGGCGCTGTGGAATCGCAATGGCTACTACAGCACGCTGGTCACTCCTGACGGCGAAGTGATCGATCCAATGGGGATCGTGACCGGTGGCAGCGGCGCACCGCTTGAAAGAAGCGTTCTCACGCAGCGGCGCCGTATCCGGGAATTGGCAAGCGTTCTGGCTCAATTGGAATCTCAACTTCCCAGGGAAGAGCGCGAGAGTGAAACGCTCAAGCAGGAGCTCGATCAGGCGGAAACCAAAAAAAACCTGTTGAGCGCCGAGATCCACCGGCTGGAACTCGAGCGCGTGCGCCTCGAACATGAGCAGCGCGCCGCCAATCAAGAACTGGAGCGCCTCACGCAATCCGTCCGCGCGCTCACCGAGGAACAAAGTGATCTCACCGCGACGCTCCACCTGGTGAACGAGGAAATTCAACGCTGCCTGAGCACGACCCAGGCGCGCTCCGAAGAGAAGCTGGAACGCGAACGAGTGCTGGCGCAAAAGCAAACTGCCTGCGCGGAATTGCGCCAGGCCGTCGGAGCCGCTGAATCTGCGGTGACGCAGTCACGCGTCCGCAACGCAGCTTTGGGAGAGAAAAGAGAGAACACTCACACCAATCTGGCCAATCGATTAAAGCTGCAAGAGGCGACCGCCCAAGAGATCGCGACTTGCCAGACGCGGCGCGCGGATTTTCAGCGGCGGCGTCAAGAGATCGAGCAAGCGTTGGCTCACACCGAGGAAGCGCTCCTGTCGAGCCGCAGCGAACTGCAAAAATTGGAACAACAACTCCAGACCGAGCGCCAGAAATACCGCGGCATCTCGATGCAGCTCGCTGAGATCGGCGAGGCGATCAAGGAACTGCGGCCACTCGGCGAATCCTGCCAAGAGGAAAAAAGCGGTGTCCAACTCTCGCTCGCGGAAAAACGGCTAGGGCTACAGCATCTGGCGGCAAACCTGCGCGAAAAATATGATGCCGACCTTGATACTCTCTCCGTTGATCTTTCCGAGAACGGCCCTTCAAAAGTAGACCTGGTAAGCGAAATCGACGAGCTGCGCGGCCGCCTGGAGCGTATGGGTGAGGTGAATCTGGCCGCCATCGGCGAATACGAAGAACTTACCACGCGTTTTAAATTCATGAACCAGCAAAAGGAAGACTTGGAAAAATCGATCGCTGACTTGCAGCAAACTATCGTCAAACTCAATCGTGTCTGTCGTCTGCGTTTTAAGGAAAGTTTCGAAGCGATCAACGAGAAGTTCGAAGTGATCTTTCCCCGGCTGTTCCGCGGTGGCAAGGCCAAACTGGTGCTCACCGATGAGAACGACTATCTCGAGACCGGCGTCGATATCGTGGTTCAGCCGCCCGGCAAGAAGCTCCAATCGATCACGTTGCTCTCCGGCGGCGAAAAGGCCCTCACAGCCGTGAGCCTGTTGTTCGCGATCTTTTTGACCAAGCCGAGTCCCTTCTGTTTCCTCGACGAAGTCGACGCGCCCTTGGATGACGCCAACATCGACCGATTCACCGAGCTGATCACAGAGATGAGCGAGCACTCTCAGTTCGTCCTGGTCACGCACAACAAGAAATCCATGCAGGCCGCCGAGGTTCTTTACGGCATCACCATGGCGGAACCGGGGGTTTCAAAGGTCGTGTCGGTGCGAATGACCTAGCGCTCCGCTTGGTCTTGTTACAAATCCTTGTCCGCTCCCGTTGACTCTCCTGCAACGTTCGCAGACTATCAATAACATGGCAGGCGGTTCTTTCTTTCAACGCCTCAAACAAGGCCTAAGTAAAAGCCGGGAGAGCCTGTATCAGAATATCGGCTCTATCTTTCAGAATCGTCGTTGGGATGAAGCGTCTCTCGACGCCATGGAAGAAAGCCTGATTGCTGCCGATGTCGGCGTGAAGGCAAGCCAAAAACTAATGGACGCGTTGCGGCAGCTGTGGCCCGTCAATGAGGTTGACGCCGAGCAAGACATGGGCGCGTACTTGCAAACGGCGCTGGTTCAGGTGCTCCAGAGATCGGTGCCGGGCCAGAAGATCACGCCGTTCTCAGCCCGGCCGTGGGTGATTCTGTTTCTCGGCGTCAACGGGGTCGGCAAGACGACAACGATCGGCAAACTCGCGGCGCAATACCAAAGCGCCGGAAAAAAGGTCTTGCTCGTGGCCGGCGACACGTTTCGCGCTGCGGCTATCGAACAACTCGATATCTGGGGGCAACGCGTGGGCGTCGAAGTCATCAAACACCGCCCGGGTGCCGACCCGTCCGCGGTCGTTTTCGATGGCATGCAAGCAGCAAAAAGCCGCGGCATAGACGTTCTTCTGATTGACACCGCCGGCCGTCTCCACACCAAGGCACACTTGATCGAAGAACTCAAAAAAATTCGCCGAGTCATCACCCGCGAGCAACCCGACGCGCCCCATGAGACGCTTTTGGTCCTCGACGCGCCCACCGGCCAAAATGGTCTTCAGCAAGCGCGCGTTTTCAAGGAGGCGACCGACATCAGCGGCATTGTTTTGACCAAGCTCGACGGCACGGCCAAAGGCGGCGTGATCATCAGCATTCAGGAAGAGCTCGGCGTTCCGGTAAAGTACATCGGCGTCGGTGAAGATGTGGAAGATTTGCAGCCCTTCGACGCCAGCCAATTTGTCCGAGCTTTGTTTGAGAAATGACTTCGAGCTGCCTAAAAGCTCGACTTGACTTGGCGCGGCCTCGGCAATACTCTTAACGAGAGGCTCCACACATGAACACGACTGAAACCCCCGACGTCGACTTGAAGCTCACGGATAGCGCCGTTGAACAGGTGAAAAAGCTACTGGCCCGCGACCAGCGCGAAGGATACGGATTGCGAGTTGCGGTGGCCGATGGCGGCTGCTCGGGCTATTCCTACAAGCTTGATTTCGACAAAGATCAAAAGGCGGAGGACCTTGTTCTCGAGCGAAATGGCGTGAAAGTTTACATTGATCGCACCAGCGCTCCATATCTCGCCGGCACGGTCATCGACTTTGTCACCGGAATTTATGGGGGTGGTTTCAAATTCAGCAACCCCAACGCCACCGGCACT
>Ga0066710_100000637_pt1 | contig 22350 bp, 24 predicted proteins | sample GraSoiAngelo_159_FD_79666 | JGI IMG/M metagenome (GOLD analysis project Ga0066710, IMG submission 79666) | Grasslands soil microbial communities from the Angelo Coastal Reserve, California, USA - 14_1009_16_40cm | ecosystem: Environmental > Terrestrial > Soil > Grasslands | place: USA...
GAGCAAGCACGCGCCGCAGAATTCGATCGGCAACGCCTGACGAAGAGTTGGACCGAGCGCGTCACCGCAGCCAAAGCCAAATATCCTGATTTCGAGGAAGTGGCGCTGCAATCGGACACATCTATTCCGCAAGGGTCACTCATTGATGCGTGGATTCTCGAGGATGAAACCGGCGCGGACGTGCTCTATTACCTTCAGCAACATCCTGACGAAGTGCAGACCATTCTGAATCAGTCAGTTCTTCAACAAGCGAAGTCTCTTGCGCTGCTGGCGCAGCGATTCAATGGATCTTCTTCGCGCACGGCGGCCGTCGCTACCGGATCGGCCCCTGCGCCTCCATCCACTCCGACGCCTCGGCCGCCTAATCCGGTGCGGACAGGCCCCTTACGGACGGGTGATGAACCGCCCGACGAAGAAATTGCATCCTTGGCGGATCACGAGAAGTGGTACGCGATGCGACGACGACGCGGGGGCTAGTGAATCACTCGCCAGAGAGGCGAGTCCGTGGCAAATACGATCATAACGCCCACTTGGGTATCCAAGGATGTGGCGGTCGCCTGGAAGAACAACATCAAGCTCATTGCGAACTTCGATCGCCAGTGGGATCGCACCTGGGAGAATCTCCCGCAAGGTGCGAAGATTGGCGATACCGCGCAAGTCCGGCTGCCGCAGCGCTTCGTTGTGACCGAAGGGCAGGCATTCGTGCAGCAGGCGATTCTGAATCAGACCGTGCCTGTCAGCGTGAATCATCAGTATCAGGTGGGCATGGGCTGGAGTTCGGCGGATAGCGCGCTCCGCGTCGAAGAAGTGCAAGAGCGCTACACCATGCCGGCCGGCCGTGCGTTGGCCTCGAAAGCCGATGTCCAAAGTGGCGCGGAAGTGTATTACACCGTCTACAACTCCGTCGGGACACCAGGCACCGCCATCACCGACGATGTGACCTACACCGATGGCGTGGCGAAGTTGCGCAATCTCGGCGTACCCGAGGAACTCGTTGCGGTACTCGATCCGAAATCGCAGAGCAAACTGCTGGCGGCGAACTTCGCGCTGTTCAACCCGCAGGCGCAGATCAGCAAATACTTCCGCAGCGGACAGTTCGCCGGCGCGGCGCTCGGCGTGGACGAATGGTTCTGGGATCCGTTGCTGCCGACGCATACGACGGGCACGTTCACGACCGCGACACCGATTGTCTCAAGCGCGGGTCAGACGGGATCGACGCTGGCCATGAGCGGCCTCGGGACGTATGCCTTCAAAAAGGGCGACATCTTCACGGTCGCGGGCGTCAATAGCGTGAATCCAGTGGGCTACACCGACACCGGCGACTTGCAGCAGTTCGTGATCACCGCCGATACGGCGGGCACGACAACAGGCACGCTGCCGATTTCGCCGCCGATCATCACGAGCGGGCAACTCCAGACGGTCACCGCCTCACCCGCGAATAATGCTGTCGTGACGTTCCTCGGAGCGACGGGCACGGTAGCTGCGACGATGGCGGCGACGGCCAGCAAGCAATCGCTGGTGTTCAATCCCGGCGCGTTCGCGTTCGTGGCGGTGGATCTGCCGAAGAATCTCCCCGGTGCGAACAGCCGTCGCGTGAATGATGAGCAAGTGCGCATCTCACTGCGATGGACGGAGCAGTATCAGTTTATGTCCGATCAGTTGCCGAGCAAGGTAGAAATGCTCGTTGGTGTCGCGGCTATCGTGCCGCAGTTCGCGTTCCGCTGCTTCTCATAGGAGATCATCATGGCACTTGTGCATACAACCGTGAGTGCTGCGGTGACGACAGCGGACACGTCGATCACCGTGGCGTCAGCAACCGGCTTTTCGGCGGGGTACATCATTCGGATTGGCGACGAGATGATGCGCGTCGGCGGCGCGTATGTTTCCGGCACCTCTATTCCCGTCATTCGCGGACAGGATGGCACGCTCGTTAGCGCCCATGCCGTGACTTCGGGTGTGGTGTGCGGCATCGCAAGCGATTGGGCGACGCCCGGCGCGCAGACCACGGCGCAGTATCCGCTCGCCGGACGCAATCGTACGGTGATGACGTACGGCGCAGCCGGGGCCATTAGCTTGCCAACGGCGGGCACCGACATGCTGGCGATCATCAATGGCACGTCGGCGCTGGCGATGACTGTGGCGGTCCCCACAAAGGATCTCGACGGGTCGCTGCTGTGGATTGCGAGCGACGGCGCCGGCGCGCACACGGTCACCTTTGCTGGTGGCCTCAGTGGCGCTGGAAGCAGTTACGATGTGGTGACGATCAATGCCACCGCACCTGTTCTGCTCGGCCCATTCATGGCGGTTAACTCGCTGTGGCAATGTGCGGTGGCCGTGCCGATGGCGGGAACAGTCACGAATCTGACCGCGACGGTGGCGTAACATGGATCAAATTCTTTGGGGACCACAATCGGATTATGCTCGTGAGCGACGGAAGTGGGAAGCGTACCCGACGCAATATGGAGAACCGGAACGCCCGTTCGTCTTTCGCGAATATCCGTTGATGCTCTATCGCGCGAAGCGGAAACCGGAAGGCGGCAAAGATCCGATCCTTGAGCAGGTCATTGTCGAGGATGATCAGCAGGAGCGCAACATGCACAGTCGGGGCTGGGTGCGCGGCCCCGACCATGCGATCAAGGTGCTCGAGGAGAGCGAACGCGGGCTGGCGCAAGCGGCGGCCGAGCGCGCCTATCAGGATCGGTTGATGAGTGATCGCGCGAAAGCAGAAGCGGCCGCCATAGACGAAACAACCATCAGCCATTTAGGTGAAGTGCCAATTACGCCCATACACAAGAAGGGCTGGCCAAAAGGGAAACCAAGGAAGCAGGTGAATCGTGAGTAATCCGAGTGTTGGAGGGGCATTCAATCCAAACGCAGATTATTCGCCCACGGGGCTCTGGACGTTCACGCAAACGCCTGTGATCGGGAGCGGCGCGTATGTGACCACAGGCGCAACACAGACGCTCACAGCCAAAAGTTTGACTTCGCCCACGATTACGGGCACGGTGACGGGCGCAGCCACGCTGGCGGGCAACATCTATTCCGATTTCAAAGTACTGGCGGCGAGTGCGACCTTCAGCAATACCGCCACCTTGGCGACACTGACCGGTTTCTCCTGGTCGTTGATTGCGGGGGCGACCTATATCTTCGAGGTGAATCTCCCGACAACGATGACGACGGTGGGTGGCTTGTCGGTCGCCTTCACGTTGACGACGGCCACCCTCACGTCGATGCAGATGCAGACGTATGCGGCCACGGCGGCCGATGCGACGACGGCCGTCAGTACGCAGAGCACCACCACCACGTCGGGGACGAAATTCTTCGACAGTAAAACGGCGGCCTATACGCTCGTGACACTCAAGGGATCATTCGTCGTCAATGCAGCGGGAACCTTGGCGGTGCAGGCGGCCCAGAATACGGCGGCGGGCGGTGGGGATGCCAGCATCGTGCTGCTCGGGGCGTATGCGAAGCTGGAGCGCGTCCTGTAACGCCTAAATGGCGATCACGCTCAGCGCCGCAGCGGCCAGCACGGCAGCCGATGCTCTCTGCGCCTTGCTGAATGGCGGCAAGGTGCGCTTGTATGACGGGGCGCGACCGATCACCGCGGACACGGCCATTACCACGCAGGTGCTCCTCGCGTCACCCACCTTTGCGAATCCGGCCTTTGCGGCCGCGGTGAGCGGTGTGGCAACGGCGAATACGGTCGTCTCAGATAGCGACGCGGCTGCTAGTGGCACTGCGACCTTTTTCCGGGCGGTGACGAGTGGCGGGGCATCGGTGTGTGATGGATCAGTAGGTACCGCTGATGCGGATTGCATCTTGTCGAGCGTGAGCATTGTGGCGCATGGCACCGTGTCGATCACCTCTGTGATTTATCGTCAACCGCTGGCGTAAACTACGCTGATGCGATTCCATTATCAGAATCTGCAAGAGACGGATCAGCCACGGAAAGGCGTTGAGATTGTCTTGTCCTCGCGTCGTCGCTACGGCATGCCATCCGAACACGCGATCCAACAAGCACTCACCTAAGCGATGCCCGGTGGCGCGACGAGTGCGACCGCGACGCTGATCGCGAGTCTCCCGTATAGCGACAGTTCCACGTCGGCGATGACGGTGGGCACCGCTGGTGCGAATGCGTCGGCGGATGCTGTTGCTGCGCTCTTGAATGGCGGCACGATCAGAATTTACACGGCGCCGCAACCCGCGAGTGCGGATGTGGCAGTCACCACGCAGACCCTCTTAGCCTCTCCGACGTTTGGGACGCCTGCGTTTGCCGCGGCTGTGGCTGGCGTCTCCACCGCGAATGCCGTCATCGCGGATGGCAACGCGGCCGCCAGTGGAACCGCGAACTGGGCGCGCTTCGTCACCAGCGGCGGCGCGACAGTCTATGACGGCACCGTCGGGACAACGCCTGCAGCTCACTGTCGACTACCGAGCACAACGATCACCATTCACGGCACCGTGTCGGTGACGAGTGCGCGCTATCAATCGCCGGTCATCGATCGCGGCCGATGGTACAAATATCTTGCTGCTACACCTGCCGTGCCGAACGAACTCGGAGTGTTCGTCTACACGGCCGGCAGCAATAACTTAGACCTGCGGGTGTACACGCCGGATGCCGTCACGCCCTATCAGGCAGGGAACCTCTTTCCGTTCACAGCCATTCGCAATAAGCCCATCCAGTTTCCCGTCAGTGCGGGCGTCGCCTATTATCTGAATGTCTTCGGCGCCGGGAACGCGGGCGATTACACCCTGTCAGTCCTTGCCGGCGCGACCGATCCGGCCCCCATTGGGTCGATCTTCGTCAATGATGATCATCTCGCGTGGCCCCTGGTCATCCTGTCCGCGATCGATGGCACGCCGCTGCGGTATATCTCCCCGTTTCCCATTGGCGAAACCGCGGACATCCTCGCCACGGGCACCTATACCGGGCGCATCCTTGTGCATGACCGGACCAACACCGTTACCGATGATCGACTGAAACTCTACTCGCCACATTTCGATCTGTTGGCCGATGTGCAATACCTGATGGCGACGGATAGTCAAGTCTGTCCGATCATGTCGAATAAAAGCATCCGCTTTTATATCGGCCGCGGCACAGATGCCGCGAATGCAAATCATGCCACCGTGACGACGGTTACGGCGACCGGAGCGTTTGGCGCGACGACGTGGAATCTGCCGGCGGCTGGCCTGCGCAGCCTCGCGCCATCGGTTGATGAGACGATCCTCTATGTGACTGGTCAGGGCGGGTTCCTCAACACGCCGGTCAAACGGTGGGATCTCGTCAATGCCGTGTTTCTGTCGGATCTCGCGGCCGGCATTCCCAACTACTTCGTCACGTTTGCGTGCGGGATGCTCGTCCTGAATGACGATACGATTCTCGTCAGTTACGAAAACAATGTCAGCGAGAACAATCCCCCGATGGTGAAGCACTATGCCACCGATGGCAGCGTGCTCAACACCTACACCATGACGGGGAGTCTCAGCAAAGATGTCCGATTGACGCATGCGCTGGACGATCCAGCGAGCTTTTGGATGTGGACGAAGGCCAATACCGGGATCAATCGCTTCACGAATCTCCGCGTCAGTGATGGCGCCACCCTCACGACGTTTGATGTCACGCAATTCGAGAATGGTACGTATGCGGGTGTCGTGTCCGCGACGCCTTCGGCGCGCTTTGGGGCCAGCGAGTCTTGTCCATTCCTGATTCTCCGCGTCGGCGTCGGGCTCCCACCCATCACGGGCACGATTGATGTGATCGCGCCACCGCCCAACAGTGGTACCGTACCGAATGCGCTGGCGCTCACTGGCTATCCGTTACCGCCTCGGCATCTCGAGGCGCTGTGCAGGACCATTATGACCATTGCTGCCTTGTCACCCGATGCCCGTCAGCAGATGTTCAACGCGCTCGGCGTCATGCTCAGCGGCGGGAAGCTGCTGACGCAGGAAGCTGGCACAACCACGAATCTCGCGACCTACAGCGACTCAGCGTTGACGGTCGCAAACAGCAATCCCGTGATCGCTGACGCATCGGGACTGCTCGGCCCGATTTACCTGCTACCGCAAGCGTACAAATTCACGCTCTATGACAGCAACGATCTGCTCCAGTGGTCCCAAGACAACGTGTGGGATGTCGGGGAATTACTCCAGGCGACGATTACGACACTTCAAACGCAAGTCACGGCCAATCTGGCCTTGACCGAGACGAAATTCTGCACGACGCAACTCACGATGAATTCGACCGCGACGTTGGCCAACATTGTGGGCCTGACCGGCTTCACGCTTGCGGCTAGCGGCGTTTATGCCTTCGAGATCAATCTCGCGGGGACCAGCACAGCGAATGGTGGGTTGAAAATTGCCTTCAAGTACACAACCGCGACATTGACCAACCTCGAGGCGACGGCGCAAGGCTTCACGGCGAGTGCCGTGGCGGTGCAGCATACGACGACGACGACCGATCAGGCGACCTTGTTCGGGCAGACGGCCGCGGTGATCAGCATTCGCATCGTGGGCCGGTTGACGGTGAATGTGGCGGGCACGCTGGCCGTCCAAGCCGCGCAGAATGCTAGTCACAGCGATACCTCGGCGATCTACATTGGGAGTTCAGCGCGGTTCACGAAAGTGTCCTAAAACCACGGTGGAATGGCATTTAGCCGTATCTGAGCTATACTGAGCGTGACGCCAGCCGAAGAGGGTGATCCGGGTTGGACGGCTTGACCCAATTGGGCAATAACCCTTCGGCCGCCGAGAAGATGTGAATCATCGTCGGTTGGCGTCGCCGTCATGTTGAGGACATGTCCAAATGCCCGTCGTGAATTGTCGCATCGTCAGCACACCACGGACCGGACATCATGAGATTTCCATTGACAATGATGATGCTCCGATTCTGATCGGGAATGGCCCAACGAAGAAAGCGGCCTTGCAGGATGCGATGGATACCTTACAGGGGCTTCAATCGGATATTGCCCGGCGACTGGATGACATCGAACGAGAACAGCCAGGTTTCAAAGAAGAATGGAAAGAGCGAGCACGCCGTTGGATCAATCGTGAAAGCCACATCAATACGGATGGTCCGTTCACGGAGTTGATTGAAGAAGCGCGGCGAATCATTCGCACGGCATACCACCTTCCGCCGTAGACACACACAGAACGGGATTCCAATGACTGATGCCACTGAAGCCCGTGAAACTCACGAATACATCGATCATGGTTTCGGCGGCCATCTCGTCGGAATGTCTTGCTCGATTTGCAAGAGAACATTGCATCTTGCACCGATAATTGAGCGGGTCATGAATCTATCGCCGTGGATTGAAGAGGGCGACAGCATTTGGTGTTTTTTCTGTGGCATCACCGCTGCCCGTTGCTATCTATCATCGCCGCAGTCAGCCACCCATCAACAAGACTGTCTCTATCGACTGTGGCGCGAACATGCTGAATGATGACGCGCCTGACCCGCGCGATGTCTGTACCTGTGCGCGGTGTGGACGCACGATTCCGCTCAGTGCCAGCAGTGAAGCGAATCACGGCCAAGGGATTCTCTATGAGTTCTTCCACTGTGCGGATCGAGCCGCCTGTGATGTGGCTCGGCAACAGCAAAATACTTCCTTCTCGCCACATCCCTCGCAGACATCAGGATGAGGTTTCTGCTGATCGTCATTGCAATCGGCACACGCGACCCAGATGAAATCGCGATGACGACCATCAGCACTCATCGGACGCCAGACATGCCAGCCGGAGCCATCGCCGCAATTAGGGCAGAGAATTGTCACGGAGTTTCGCATCGTGCCATGCCAGAATCGCGACCATCGCCACCCAAATATCAGCAATCGGTTCACCGTAATCCGCAATCACTCTGGGCAATCTGCGTTGGGCCACGCGAACGCGGCAGAAACGGTCAATTGCCTGCAAATTCACGTACAAGCGGGTTTTAGCCGATTTAGCCTTGCGTCGGGCCTAGCTCATCTGTTAGGCTGATCGCAGGAGCAGACCATGCTGATTCTGGAGATTGCGGCAGCCTTCTACATCGTGCAATGCCTCTTCGGCTTCATTGTGCTCTGGGTCGGTGATTGAGGTTACGGTTGATCGTCGGGTGATTGCGCCGCAGCGAGCACGGCCGCCCGAATCAACTGCGGCGACACTTTGGCGACTGATCCCGCTGCTCCATACGCCCCGCGTGCGAGCAGGGATTTGAACATCGGGCTGCGGTCAGCCAAGGCCGTCAGAAACGTCATTGGATTGTGCGTCACCCAGGCAAAACCGATCGGGTCACGATTGCCAGACATGGCCACGCGGCGTCCCACCACATCGGCGGCTTGCAGGAGTTTTCCTTCACGGGCATTCAGGGCCGACACGGCGGGCACTTCAGTGGCAATTTCCTCTTTCAGCCCACGCGCCAAGCCTTTCTGCGCTTCAATCGTTGCTGATTTGAGCTCGCCGTACTTCCCCGCGAGCTGGCGATACGTGCCCGTTTTCAACGCTTGCGCCTGTTCAATCGGTAAGCGGCTCCCACCATACGCCTCGAGGAATTCGTTGCCGACATCAGCTACCGCTCCGAGGTCACTGGCCGGATTGACTTGCTGGCTGACGTGTTGGGCGACGGGCGTCAACCGGGTGACGACGGCGTGAGGGCTAATAGTAGCAGTCGATCCGGCGAGCGCGTCTTTGATTTGCTCATTCGTCGCATCGATCAATGCGCCCAACTTGGCTTGTCCCGCTTTCGTGATTGAAATGCCCTCATCAAGCAAGGTTTTGACCAGTTGCGGCGTGCCGCCCGTCGCGCGCTTCGCTGCGGCGAGTGTCGGTTTGACGGCTGACTGCATCAAGCGAGTGCCGCCTGCTCGCAGCGCTGCGCCAGTGCCAAGGCCCACGGCTTCAGGGACAGCGCCTTGCCAGACACCTTCCTTTGCCACCGCTTGCACCGCTTCAAGCGGCGTGCTGGGTGCTGGGCGTCCGCGCGCACGATTGATGAGTTGCTTGTAGGCTTCTGCGCCACCGGCGCCAAACAGCCCACCGACGACCGTGCCACCAGGACCGAGCACGGAGCCGGTGAGGCCGCCCACAATCCCGCCAGCGACCGGCAGCTTATTGATGGCCCAATCCGCCCAACTTTCCGGTGTTTTCGGTGTCGGTGAAGGCGTCGGACTGACATCTTCGGCGCGAAAGGTTGTCGGCGCGTCGATCTCGGCGGCCGTGAACTTGACGGTCTGCACTATTTCACTCCGACGCCTTCGTAGCTGCCATCGGGATTGATTTTCGTCACCCGCAAGCGAACGCCTTTGACCGTCACAATCTCACCGAGTTTCGGCGCTGGTGTCGCGGTGACTGTTGGCGTCGGTATCGGCGCGGGTGTGCTCGACAGGCCCGCCGCGCCGATACTCTCGATGGAGTTCTGTCGAATCTTCAGATTCGTGCGGGCGAGTTGAATGGCGCTGAGCAGTTGATCCTTCGTCCAATCGGCCGACAGGTTCTTTTGTGCGAGGCCGAGCGCATGATCGGTCGGGGAGTTGCCGCCCATGTAGACGTTGCCGAGTTCGGAGGTCACGTCGGTGATCTGGGCCTGGAGATTGGTCGCAATTTGCTGAGCCTTCGGGCCGAGGGCACCATTCACGGCGGCGGCGAGTTGAACTTTGTTCAGGATTGGAAACTTGCCGGCATCCCACTGCTTTGCCAAGTCTTCAATGACGCCTAGTGAGTCGGATGCTGTACTGATCGCTTGTCGGAGTCGCGTTTGCTGCGCGCCGTTCAACGTCGCGACATGCTTTTGGGCGGCTTGCCAGTCGAGATTGGCTTTGGTCAGATCGTATCCACGCTTGGAGAGTTCGGCGCGGACTGGACCAGCCATCCGATACAGCCCTCTCACATCAGGCGGTTGCAAGCCTTGCTCAATGGCATCCGCGATCGAAGCAGCATCGGTGGTTGTTTGCTGAAGGGTGACGGCTGATGCCGGCGGAATAGCTTTGACTTGGCCGGTGACATCTTTCCCTTGATACATCCACTTGCCGCCCGAGCCGTCTTTGTTCGGCACGTAATCGACGGGCACATCGCCGACGCCGGGCAAGCGCATCGTGTGGGTTTGCGACGGTGACGGCTTCTCAGGCGCCGTATAGATCGGTTGATTCGTGGTCGGATCCACCAACGTGCCGCCCGCGGGCACTTCGCGCGGCTTGATACGTTCGCTCGCCCCTTTCGACTGCTGGATGTAGCGTGCTTTGACGGCCGTTCGCGCCTCGGGCGGCATCGACAGATTCCGATTCGCTTCCTCGCGCGTGATCCACTGATTACGCGCCGCGACACCGTTGAAGACTTGCCAATCGCCCTCGTTGGTCACATCCAGGCCCACGGCGCTATTGCCCAGGCTTTCTCGGTTCTGGTCGAGTAACCGCCCGCGCAACTCCTGCGTCTTCGCCGCTTCCTCATTCCATTTCGTGCCCTGCTCCAAAATCTTCGGCACGTAATGGCCCATCTTGTTGGCTTGTGCAACCTTCGTGGCCTTTTCGATGCTGAAGTGGCCTTCATCATCCCAAATCGGCTGGCTCCAGACGTAATCGAGCGCGTCCTGCTCGCCTTGGGCGCGCTGCTCGCCGCGGAGGCGCAGGTCGGTGAGCTGTTGCTCGGAGGCCGCTTGCTGGTTCAACCGCTGCTCGCGCGACTTCAGCAGATTCTGCTCGGCAACCTGCTGCGGGATCGCGCCGATGTTCTGGATGGCCTCTCCCCAAATTCGGCCACGTTCGCGCGCCGCGGCGGCTTGGGATTGGCCGTAAGCGGTGAGAATTGCAGCGACATCACTCATTTAATGCTCAACCGTTCTATGGTAAAGTGAGCGACGACGGTGAGCGTTTTCCGCGCTCACCGTGTCTAACCACATTCCCCGCAGTTGGAGGCTGCGCGGTCGATGGCTGTCGAATCTTAGCAAATTCAGGTCGAGTGGGCTCAGGTATGGCCCGGTTTGGTCAGGTATGGTCAGGCGAGATCAGGCATGGCAAGGCTTGGTATGCCAGGGTAGGCCGGGATTGGGCGGTGTGCGGTATGGCGCGGCAAGGTACAGCGAGGTTGGGTGTGACAGGGTTGGGTCAGGTATGGCGAGGCAGGGTTCGGTTTGCTCGGGTCAGGCACGGCTAGACGAGGTTCGGCAGGGTTCGCTTCGATGTGGCATGGCGTGGCTTTATTTGGAGGGTAGAGCGATGGCACAAAACCAAGAGACTGAAATTGGCCCCGTTGACAATTCAGCAAAAGGACTCATCGCATTCGGCGAGCCGTACATGGTACGCGCGATATTGGTCGGCGTAGCTGACATCTTGTTTCACCGATGGTCCGTAGAAGGCGTGGAAGCGAAGGGTCGAGCGGCGAAAGGATCAAAGGCGAAGCGTTCCGACGATTTAGAAAGTTACGTATGGAGGGACGATCTCGGCCGACTGTGCGTGCCCGGTGAGTACGTCAGGCAATCAGTCATCAATGCGGCCAAGTTCCGACAAGATCCGCGCAGCCCGCGTAAGTCTGCAATGGACCTATACAAAGCTGGCGTCGTGTCACTCACGCATCTTGCGCCAGTGAATGCGAACGGCACGCCACTCGATGCGAAGCCACAAGCGTGGGATTACGAGCATCGGTGCCGGGTCACGGTGCAACGCAATGGCATCACGCGGACGCGACCGGCGATGAAAGCAGGTTGGACAATCACTTGTGATTTTTTGATCAATTTACCGGAGTATGTCGCACCCGATGCGCTTCATGATGTCCTGGTCAACGCTGGCCGTCTGATCGGTCTGGCTGATTTCAGACCGAGCTATGGCCGATTTGCCGTCAAGTCTTTCGAAGGATTGATCCTCGAATAACGACCAATTGCGGCTCGGCGTGGTGCGGTCGGTCTGGGTACGGTTCGGCGTGGTGGGGCATGGTTAGGCTCGCTGGGACAGGACTTGGCACGGCGGGGTAAGGCTAGGTGGGATAAGGCGAGGTACGGTGCGGCATGGCCAGGTGTGGCAAGGTCGGATTTGCTAAGGCGTGGTAAGGCGTGGCGCACTCAGGCGGGCTAGGATTTGGTCTGGTTCGGCGGGGTGGGGCACGGTCAGGCAAGCTGTGGCATGGTGCGGTCGGATTAGGCGAGGCAAGGCTAGCTGCGGTGAGTTACGGCAGGATTCGGTATGGCATGGTATGGCCCTTATCCTCCATATAAGGGTACGCTGGTTTTTGTGCTTTGTCCGGCTGAAAGTCCACCGGCGTACAAGTCTCGATATCGGTTCCAGGGATCTTGTGATTGGGTCAAGAAGTTTTCTTGATACTTTCTGAACGCCCTGTCATATGCTGCGCCGTATTCGCCGGACGCGTAGTCTTGCGCGTACCGATTCAAACTTTTCTGCGTGCCACCACTCAAAAGTGAACCCTGTGCGGCTGCGCTCCGTTCGAGGGCCTGTTGCCCCATGGCCATACGAGCTTGATAACCGGGCTCGGCTTGTAAGTCTGAAAGCGATGGAGCTTGGAACGGTGGCGGGATCGCGCCTGGTCCCGTGTAAGGACCACCGCCTGCCCCGCCTGCTCCTGCGCCACCAGCGCCCCCTTGGGGAATCCAAACGGGATGCCCTTCACCAAAACCGACGCGCACCCACTGCCCATTCGGGAGCTGGATCTTCGTCTGATCACCGACGGCGTTCGGCGGCGTGATCTTGAAGCCGTATTGCTGCAACGTCGGAGCGAGTTCGTTGAAGGTCTGTTGATTCCACGGCCGATTCCCGACCAACTGCATGAACCATTGCTGTTCGTTGCCGGGTGTGGGGCCACCGCCGCCTGTCAACGCGCCGGATTGCGAGCCGTAGACGTTCGGCATGGTCGGTGAACCGGGTGTACCAGCGGTCTGCGTCTGCATGCGGCCCGCTTGTTGGCTCCACCAATCACTGCCGCCGTCCGTCAACGCGAATTGGTTCGGCATGGTCTATCCCACCACTTGCGCGCCCGCCTGCTGATAAAATGACACATGCTCTTGCGGCACGGCTTTGGTGCTCCCATCGGGCGCTCGCATTGTGATCATCTGTCCAACTGAAGCCGGACGCGGCACCGCGGTGCCTTCGGCTGGTCCGCCTGGTGTCGCGGGTCCGCGCTGACGGATATCCGGCTGCACGGCTCCGGTTTCCGATCCCGTGACGCCGGGCCAGGTCTGCGCGGGAGCAAACTGGCTCGGATCGAGGCCGAGAATCTGGGCCATCCGTGCCCCAGCGCTCTGACCGAGGTTCATGTAGGGCTGCATCCGAGCATTGAACTGCCCATAGCGTTGCGCTTCGAGATTCTGGAGGTACTGATCACGTTGCTTGGCGTAGGCCAAGGCTTCGCGGGCGGTCTGGGCTTGAATTTCGGCAGCTTTACTGATCCCGCGAGACTGGATGCCCGCCCCGATCAGATTACCCGCCGTGCCGATCACCGCTCCACCTGCGGTACTGCCGAGAAACTTGCCGACGCCGCCCAGCCAGCTACTCGCACCGGTTCCCGCCGTACCGCCGCTCATTCCAGCAGCCGCTTCGGTCGCGACATCGGCTCCGAGCGCTCCTGTCGCCCCAGTCGTGCCTGCTGCACCGGCCGTGATCGGGGCCGTGGCGGCTGGCGCGGCACCGGAGGCCACGCCGGTGCCCGCGCCAGCCTCTCCAGCCCCAGCGGCTCCACCGCCGCCCGTGAGCGCTTGGACGGCATATGGGGCGACCACGGGGGCCGCCATCAAGGCAATCGTCGTTTTCGGATGCTTTGCGGCCCAGACCAAGGGCGAGAGCGCACTATGGCCCCCTTGCTCCATACTGACGACCCGGCCGTTCTCAAGCCGATAATCGGTGTCCCCTACGCGAACGGTGGTCGATTGACCGCTCCGCAGCGCCGTTTGAATGCGCGGATCTTGCAGCTCGGCGCGCACCTCTGGCGAGAGGTTCGGATTGCTCGGGTCGGTGGCCGCATACCGATGGGCCGCTTGATAGAGGCGCGCTTCGGCCAACGTCATGGCGACGGGGCCATTCGGGGTAGGGACCCAAATCTTGCCGGCCGGGGGTGAGGCGTAACGGTTCGCCATGTGTTCGGTTTTCCCGAAATCGTGTCAGATCGCGCGATTATGTGCTGATTTCGATGTAAAGTATCCTGTTTTTCTGTCGATTCGAACACTTCTCATATTCGCGCCAGCGCCCAAAATGTCGTCCCGTCCCCTTGCATAAGCACGCTGTTGTACTGGGCCGCGAGTGTTGGATTGACGACGCCATCGATGGTGCCCGTCAACGTGACGGCATTGGCTGAAGCGTCTGTTTTTTTAACACACAGAATCCGCCCGCTTGTGGGCGTTGGCAGCGTGATCGTTACGGCTCCGGCTGTGGCATTCACCAGAATCGTCCAATCCGTCGAGAGGACGGTATACGGCGAGTCCGCGAAGACCTTCGTGACAACTTGATGGGTCACGTTCGTGCCGGTGACGGCCGTCAGCGCCGCAGCATTCAAGGCCGGGAGGGTGCCACTCAGCACCGCCGCATTCAGCGCCGTGAGGGCTGCCCCAGAGATCGCTGGCAGAGCACCCACCAAATTGCTGGATGTGAGCGATGTCAGCGCCGAGCCATCGAGGGCTGGCAAGGCTCCGGTCAGATCCGCGCTCGGAATCGTGGCGGAACTCTGCACCGCTGCCACGGCTCCAGCCACCGTCATGCTCAAATGCCCGGCGGTCAAGGTGCCGAGCGAAAACTCGTCGGTCAGACTCGGATTACTGGTCAGAACTAGATACCGAGCGTTAGCCGGCGCAACTGCATATGTGACAGTCTGCTGGAGATCGACGTAAAAACGATTCCACAGCGCATTGACCTGCCCGCTTTGGTCCGCGAGCGGAGTGTTGACGGGTGGTGGCGCAATCGCCGTGCTGCTCATCTAAAGTGCGCCGCTCCCCTGCGTGATTTTCAACCACAGGCCCGGCCCAAACCGCACGGGCACGGGATCACTTCCGCTGATCTCAAACACGAAGCGATCCATCCGCACGCGCCCCAGTCGATGCCACACACATCGGGTGAAGTACTCCCCCATGCGCCCGAGTCGTGCGGAGATCGCGGGCGTCCACGTCTGCCCTGCATCACGACTCACACGCGCGAGCACGGTGGGATTGACGCCTTGCCCTGTTGACGTGCCGATGCCGACTTGGACTCCAAGCTCCACTTGATCCAAAAAGCCGATGTCCGCTTCGGCGGAAAGATACGGCGCTCGGCGCAGCCAGCGCATCATCGCTCCGTTTTCCGTGAACAGGCTCAAATCAAGGACATAAATGTCCCCGGTTTCGTAGTCACCGCAAATCAATCCCGCCGATGTGCTCGCCAATCCACGCACACGCCAGCGCAGGAAGATGGCCAGCGTTTCATCCCACGTCCCGCGTTGGTGCCAGAGTTGTTCTTTCGTGTCATACACCCAGGTTTGCCCGCACGTACCAGCACACGGCACGGTCCACGCGATGAAGGTATGGCCTTCAGCGGAATAACAGAGCGCTTCCACGTCATCGAGATTTGTGGCTTGGGCGACGGCAAAGTCAATCGCATCGGTGCTGATCGGCTGCGCTTGCCCTTCCGTCGCGCGGACCATATAGGCCCGGCCTTGCGAATTCTGCGCGACGAAGTAGAGGGCCTGACCATCCGTCGCCCAGGCATCCGGCCCCACAATGCCCTCATACAGAATGGCGCCGGGGTACGGCACGAAGGGCACATCGGCCGCTCCTGAGTCGTACATCAGGTCCGTGCTGGCCGAGCCCATTGCGTACACTCGGTCGCGCACGACGGCAATAGCGACGTAGTTATCGCTGGTCTGCGACCGCGCCCAGAAGTCGAGGGCATCGATGTTTGTGAAATCTTCTAATGCGGAAAACCAGACGCGAACGGTATCGGCTTCGAGAAGTAAGAGATAACCGTCGATGAATTCGATCTGGACGAGTGCATTCGTCAGCGGCAGCGCGACCGGGCCAGTCAGAACATTCGTTTCGAGATCGAGCACATACAGCGACCCGCCGCCGCAAATGGCGAGCTGCTCACCGCCGCGGCCATTCGACGCGAATGAAACCGGTTTGCCATCATCCGCAATCGTGCCGCGTGATGTCGCCGTATTGGCGGTCAGGTCTAACTCATACAACACGCCACCGGTGACGCACCAAGTGCGGCCATCTTCACTGAACAGGCCACGGCAGCCAGTTGTCGCAACGGACATAATGCGCCGCAGACCGGGGGTGCCGATGAGGGCTTTTTGTTTCGCGTTGGATTGCGATTCGACCGTGACGGGATACAGGTTGATTGTCGCCTCGTCATCCAGCGTTGGACTGCGCGAGGTGTAACTGCCTGAACAGAATTTATCCCAGAGCGGCATAGGTTACCCGGCGCCAGTTGTGGTCAAAAGACCCGTTGGCGCCGCACTCGCTGCGGCGGCAGCGGCTGCCGCCACGACTGCTGCTGGCAGTTTTCCCTTCCCTTTGGACGATCCGACAAACGTCATCGGTCGCGGATAGAGATGGGCATAGGGCTCGGCGCTCCACCAGCGACACAGGTCGTCAGACCACTGCACATTGCTGATCTGGAAAAAATTCACATCAGCATTTTCGGCGTCGTAGTTCAAGGTCAGGACATCACCGGCTGCGGCACGACTGATTGCGGTTGCCTGGCTGGCGACCTTCACACCGTTCTGCCAAATGGCGGAGCCTTGAGAACCGGCCGTAAAGACCCAATGGTCTGGAATCGTGGTGGAAATCGTCAGGCCTGCTTTGGTGAGGCGATTCGGGGCACTTGTTCCGGCATAATCCCAATAGACGGTCCCATCACTGTACGGCATGTAACACGCGATCAGCTGGGTGCCCACATGAACGAAGCGATTCGAGCCCGGCGTGGCAGTGTTCATTCTCCGAATAATTGCAATCGTGCAAGCTGTTGTTGGCAACCACGTGCCTGTAGAACCAACGGCAATCGTGCCTGAACTTGTTGTCGTCGTGAGAGACGTTCCCTCACGATTCGAGGTCAAGGCCATGCCCGTCAGTGCGCCACCCGAAAGTGTCACGGTCTGATTGGCGATACTTCCACCAGGGAGCAACGCGGTGAGTGCGGGATTCCCTGCACTGGCCGTCGGATTGAAATCTTGAAACCCCAACGCCACCAATAATCCAGCTGCGAACGGATGCGCTGGGTCGATCTGCGCCCCGAGCGGCGGTTTCATCGTCCCATGCGCGCTGAGATAAGCCATCGCCTCAGCTCGTCGTCAGATTCGGGATGGTGTCGCCCGTGACACCCGCCGTTACCGCATTGGTTCCATCGAGATTAGTCAGCTTGATGTTGTACTTCCCAGTGGGCAGAAAGAAGTCCAGCGATTCAGCGGTGCTCGCCGTGGCCGACGGCAGTGTGTAGGTGAGCATGGCGGATTCACCCGTCGTCGGCGTGGATCCGTAGCGCCGAAACACCTCCACTTTCAAGCCACGCGTCGCTGCGACACTGCTGCTTGGCGTGTTGATGACGTGAATCTGCGCTTCAAAGACGGCGGAGTAATCCACGTTCGCATTACTTGTCCCACTTGCCGCAATTGAAGCCGACGCAATGACGTTGTTGGCGGTGTTCCCGGTATAACTTGGTATCGTCGTGGTTGTCGGCATGGTTCACCGAAACAGAATATTGATATCTAATCCCGTCGATGGCGCGGTCGATCCGGTCGCTGTTGTGGTCGTCGCCAGCTTCAATCCGTTCTTGAATTGCCAGCCCGTACCATCGAACAGATTCGCAGCGGCCGTGGCGGGAATGCCGAATGAGAGCGTCGGCGTTGTCGTACCGAGTGTCACGGCGGTGCCGCTCGCCACATCGAAGAATTGCACATAGGCGACACTGCTATTGGGATTGTAGATGTAATAACCGGTCAAGGCACCCGATTCCGCTTTGACGGTTTGCACGGTGGTGGTTTGTGCGGCATAGAAGGCGCTGTGACTCAGAAAGGTCGGCATCTCACCTCACAAACGTGGTCCCCGAGTTGATATCGTACCATGCGGCCCGCGCGAATGCGTTCTGCATGTCACTCATCTTGACATTGGCGCGTTTCAGTAGCATTAGCGCCCGATCTGCTCTGTAATTCAAATCTTCTGTCACTTGTCGCCCATATGGAGCGGCGAGCCGTCGCGCCAAGTTGAAGACAATCCCGTCCTGGTAGGCAGGCGGCAATTGATATGCGGTCGTGAGATTGCCGAATGTCGTCAACGCCTGTTCGACATACAACACCAACTGCGTGTTCAACGTGCTCGGCACGGGCCACACATGTAGCGCGCCCAGGCCGCTCGTGAACGTTGGGTTGTAGTAGATCTGCGAGGGTTGCGTGCCCGCCAGACTCTTCACGGGCAACTGATCGTAGGACTGATCGGTCATGATCCTGAGTGGAATTTCCGTCGCGCCGTCCACCAGTAACAACATTGCTTGCTGAATGCTGTTCTGATTCACGGGTCTGGCAATGTCGTAATCCCCACCGGACCCGATGGTGTACGGATTCGTCGGGCCACCTTTTGCAATCGTCCACGACAACACATGACGCGCCGTTGCCGGAATGGTGAGCGGTTGCGTGGCCCATGATCCGATCATCCCGTTCAATGCCCGCAAGCCGAATTGCGCGTCACTATTTGGAATGGATTCTCCCGGCATGAAAACATTCAACTCAGAGAACGCATCCGTGATGAGATCGAGCGCAGCGACGGCGCCAGCGACGGGCACACCTTGTGTCGGCGTGAGCGTCGGGACGGCAGTGCTGAAAATTTGTATTGTTTGAGGGACAGCCCCCGTGCCGATGAAGGTGTAGGCGCAGAGGATGCCGTCCGTCTCCGCTTGGCTGGGCGAGTACGTCCAGTAGCCTTCGCCTTCGTGGATGCAGGTGCCGCCGGTCCCCGCCGTCTGAGTGCCTGCGTCTAACGTGATGAACGCGGAGACCGGACCTGTCGTGTACGGCGAGCCATCCGTCGCGCTGGCGAGCTGCGCGCCAATCTTTTGCCCCGCCGTGTTGCGATAGAAGGCCATGCGTTATTGCATCACGACATTCAGCGTCGTCCACGCCGGATTGAAGCCGCTCGGCGCTACTGCCCCATTCGCGCCGAGCACGAACACGCCGAGCGAGGTGCTGCCGAGACTGCCCCTCATGATGCGGGATTCTCGACGCGATGGAGCGGCATTTTCTTCTCCGTTGCTTTCTTCGCTTCGGCGAGTTGCTCGGTCAAGTCTTCCACCTGCACCTGGAGTGCGGCAATCTGTAATTGCATGGCGCCGAGCATCTCTCGAACGATTGCGTCCATCGTTTTCGGCATATTACACCGGCGTGCCACTAATGGTGCCTGTGGCCAACCATTTATCGGTCTGTAATTGCTGCCACAGCATTTTGACCAATGATGTCACCGTGAAATTGCCCGTGTTGATCAGGGTAATCAGTTTATCGCCACTTAGCACCGTTTTGGGCGAGGCGGGCGTGACATAGGTGGCATGACCGGGTTCGTTATTCGGTCCCAACCACAGGATTGTTACTTGTTGATGCTCAAAGTCAATAATCAGCCGGTCCATGCGGACTGACGATTGTGTGAGAGGCGTCGTGAAGGTGAGCACTTCACTCACCTAGGCACTTCCCTTCATTGAACCGAAATTCACCATCGCCGTTCGGATGGCTAGGAGTAAAACGAGAACGCTTGCGAAATTGGCATTGATCTTCGTTGGATCAGCCAATCCGGTGGTCGTCACATCCACACATGATGATGCGGCGGTGCCACCCGTACTATCAGTAAGTGCGGCCTGACCCGCCGCTGCGGGCTGGACGATTGGAGTTTGGTTCCACACTGAAAGTTTCTGCGATGTCGCTGTGCCAATCTTCGTGCCGGTTGTCGCATTGACCGCAATATCACCAGCATCGGGAAGGATCAGACCGCCACCGAAGGTGATAGCGCCTGACGTAATTGGAACTGAAATTGCGGCTGTCGGTGTGGCCTCGACGCCGCCGTAATCCCATGTCGCTACCCGCGCCGTGCCGGTGCTGCTGCCGTTGACCGCGCCAAAGCGGAATTGGTTGGCCGTCGTCTTCCAATCGAGCTTGAACCACTCCCCGGCGGTGTCCACCGTGGTGAAGGTGTTGTAGATGCGAAACTTCTGCGCGGTCGTCAGGGCATTGAGGTTACGCTGCGCTAGGACATTCGCCCCGTCGCGCATGAGATTCACATCTGCGCCGCTGGTGGCATCCGCCGACGAACTCCAGCCAAACCCTTGGGCTGAGCCGACTTGCAATGTTCCTGTAGATCCCGCTAAGAGGCACAACCGATTCGTCGTGCCGTCGTAGACGGCGAACCGATTGGAGTTCTGATAGATGAGTGTGGCAGACGACCCAAGGTTGATCCCGCTCGTAAACGTATTCGCATTACCTGTGAATGTTTGAATCGCATCCGTGCGTGCGATGGTGGCAGAAGTCGTCGGGAAGGTCATTGTGGTCGCGTCGGTGCCCGCCAACGTCAATGTGTTATTGAATGTCAGCGTCTTGCCTGCCACACCCGTCAGCGTGTAGGTGCCCGTCGTGAAGGTGTTGCCATTCAGACTGGTCGCTGTCGCCACACCGAGCACGGGCGTGACCAGCGTCGGAGAGGTCGCGAGCACGTTGTTGCCCGTGCCCGTGGAGGTGTTCCAGCTGACATCCGTGCCATCGCTCTTGAGCACCGTATTCGCCGCGCCAATCGCCAGCCGCGCCCACTTGGGCGTGCTGTTCCCGATGATCAGATCGCCGCGCACGACCGAGGCCGCGAGAGTGTCGCCGTGCGTCGCGCTGAGGACGTTGTGCGCCGTGACGCTGGTCAGATAGCCGCTGTCATTCGTCCACTGCGAGATGTTCCCAGTCTTGTTCGTGAAGGCTTCAGCCCCAGCGAGCGTCGCTAGCGTGCCGGTCGTGGGGAAGGTCACGCCCGTCGCTGCCGTCATCGTGAATGTGCTGGCGAATGCGCCCGCCGTCGTGAGGTTACCGCCGAGCGTGATCATGCCGGTGTTGCTGACGCCCGTCCCGCCATTCGCCGCTGGGAGGATACCGGTGACACCTGTGGTCAACGGGAGACCGCTGCAACTGGTCAGCGTCCCAGATTGGGGCGTGCCGAGGATGGGTGTCACCAACGTGGGGGAAGTCGCAAACACGGCCGCGCCCGATCCCGTTTCGTCGGTCAGGGCTGCGGCCAGATTGGCGCTGGAAGGCGTTCCCAGCCACGTAGACACGCCCGAACCGAGTCCGGTGATGCTGGCGAGGGGTAAGCCCGTACAATTGCTCAGAAGGCCACTGGCGGGCGTCCCGAGTGCTGGTGTTACCAGAGTGGGACTGGTTGCGAACACCAGTGCCCCGGTTCCAGTTTCATCCGTCATGGCGCTGGCGAGATTCGCGCTTGACGGCGTACCGAGAAATGTGGCGATACCAGTCCCGAGGCCCGTCAGATCCGCTAGCAGTAATCCGCTGGCTGTTGGTAATCCGGCGCTGTAACGAATGTATTGACCCGTCGAACCAGCAGTGAGGGGCGTTGGTGTGCCGGTGCTCGCGAGATATGCGATATCGCCGGTATTTGCTAATGCGCCCGGACTTCTAAGTAAGCCGCCTGCGCTCAAAACATGGAACACGCTTGCGCCAGATGAATGCGCAGCAGCGACCGTGCTCTCGGCGGCTCTCGTGATAGTCCAGACCGGACCGATGAGGGCGCTGACGATCATCAATTCGTTGTCGATCAGAATTCTGAATTGAGGAACGGCAGGAAAGGACGATGCTGAAGTAACCGTTAGACTGGTATCAGCAGCAAGAATGCTGCTGGCGAGCGTCGTCCATGCGGCGCTTGGTGTGCTTAAAACGGGCGCGTTCGCGAATTGTTCAAGAGCCAATGTCGGGCATTTTACCTGTGTACACAAAAAAGGCTGACAGTGATTAACTGTCAGCCCACCTTGCCAGACCCAGCCTTAGCGCGCCGCACCACGCCACATCTCATCGCGCCCAGCCCTATCGCACCGGACCGTGGCATACCAGACCGAGCCGAACCACGCCGCAAGCCTTGATTATAGCTGAGATTTAGGGCGTGCCCGGCTTGATGAAGGCTTTCCACCAGGGCTGCGAACGCTGCTGGGCTGTCAGTTGGGCATCAATTCGGCGCATGTCCAAATCCAGCCGATCATCCAGCGCGACGAGTCGAGCCTCCAGCGCCAAGACGAATGCTTCCAGCGCCTTAATCCGCTCGCTGTCACTCAGGTCGTGATGGCTGAAAATGCTCATCGCGAGTACTGATCACGCAATTCAATCAGACGCTTTACCCAATGTTCAGCATCGAATGGTTCGACAGATGCCGCGGCGTTCATCTCCTGCACCAGGCTA
>Ga0066710_100000638_pt1 | contig 22321 bp, 20 predicted proteins | sample GraSoiAngelo_159_FD_79666 | JGI IMG/M metagenome (GOLD analysis project Ga0066710, IMG submission 79666) | Grasslands soil microbial communities from the Angelo Coastal Reserve, California, USA - 14_1009_16_40cm | ecosystem: Environmental > Terrestrial > Soil > Grasslands | place: USA...
CTCCTCGCGCGAGACCATCACTTGGATGTGAACCGCCAGATGGTAGTTACAGGCTTTAGGGACGCGGATAGGCGATGCGGAGGAAGGATTGCGCGGTCGGTCTTCAGGGCGCCGGGCCGTGAAGCCCTTCATTGCCCGCATACGGCCTGTTGTGTATAATCGCAGGTGAACCTACACACCTGAGGCCGCTATGAGCAGGACAGCACTCACGCGCACCAATCTCTTGCTTGAGACGGGGAAAGTCCGGCGGCTGCGCAAGGCTCTTCAGTCACGCAGTAATTCCGAGGCCGTGCGGCGCGTAATCGACGAGCGCCTGGCAGTAGAGGCGGGACTTCAGGCCCTGCAGGATCTGCGAAAGCTTGGAGGTCCGGAGGACGTCTTCGGACGCGCTCCAGCGAAGAGGAGATGACTGCCCTACCGGCCGGACCGCTTCTGTTCGATACTGGCGTTTACATCCGGTTTAGCCGGGGAGAGAACTACTTCTGGCTAGGCCAGGATGCTCGAGTCTTCCAGCGCACCATCCTGACGGCCGTTGTGGCCGCCGAACTCTATGCCGGTACCCACGACCATCGGGAAAAGCGAGTTCTGGACGAACTTTGCAAGGCGCACCGAGCCCTCGGTCACTTCTCGTCTCCTTCCTCCGCGGCATGGATTGATGCCGGCATTCTGCTGCGCCGCGCGCGGAGTGCATATGGGCAAATGGATTTCGTCCGCCACTTTCGCGACCTACTGATCGCGCTGGAAACTGCGCAGGCTGGGGCCACACTCGTGACCGAGAATGCCAGAGATTTCGCGCGTTGGAAATCTCTCCTTGCCTCTACCAGGAAGACTCTGAAACTGTTTGAGCCGTCTAAACGAAAGGAGTTTGCCCGTGGCTAAAAAACTTACCTACACCGAAGCGGACGCCGCTTTTCGTCAGGCCCTCTACCATTTCATTGTCACCCGCGGCCACGTCCCAAAAATCGGCGAACTCACCGCGGCGCTGTCGCGTTCCCAAAAGACCGTGCGCTCCGCTCTGCAGCGTCTCGCGGATCTGCACATTCTGGTGCTCCAGCAAAATACGTCGGAAGTTCTTCGCGCCGCTCCGTTCTGGGCTGTGCCCACGGCCTTCCACGTGCAGTCCGCCAAGCGCTCCTGGTGGGCATCGTGCGTCTGGGACGCCCTCGCGATTCCCTTAATGCTTCGCCGCGACGCTCGCGTCACCACCGCGTGTGCCTGCTGCGACTCCGCCATGGAGCTTATCGTCCATAAAGGAGGTCTCCTCGGAACGAAAGGCGTCATTCATTTCGCTGTGCCGGCATCCCGCTGGTACGAGAACATCGTCTTCACCTGAAAGACCATGCTGCTCTTCCGGTCGGAAGAGCACGTCGCCCGCTGGTGCCGCATCTGGAAGCTTCGGCGCGGGGCTGTCTTCCCACTCCAGCAAGGTCTGCGTCTGGCCAAAGCCTGGTACGGCGACCGCCTTTCGCCCAAGTGGCGTCCCTTCTCGCCGCAACAAGCCCAGGCCACATTGAACAACGTCGGACTCCGTTCCGCATTCTGGCGCCTGAGTTCCTAGGGACGCAGCGGCGCTGCGCCCCAGCTAGGCCAAGCCCGACATTGGGAAACTAACTAGAACTGCCACGCTTCACAACCGGGCATAGGCTTTATCCTCGCCACCACTGCGATCCCCCCCAGACTTTTTGGTCTTGACAGTGGACGGTTTTGCGGCGTCTTTTCCGAAGGCGAGTGAGGTGATATGAATTGGGTTAACTTGACATTGACCGTGTTTGTCGGGGGTCTAGTGGCATCGCTGACCGATTGGCTGTTCATGGGCGATTGGCTCTACAAGCGATATAACCAATACCCTGAAATTTGGCGGTACCCGCATGGTCAGGGAGAAATGAAAGCTATCGCCTGGTACACTCCTCTGCCCTTCGTCACTTGCGCGGTCTTCACACTCTTGTGCGCCCGTCTGAATCTCCACTCGTCCAGTGCGACTCTCAAACTGGCGGTCGCTATTTGGTTTGTCGGACCATTGCCACTGCTCATCGCGAATGCACTGTTTATTAAACTGCACTCCGTAATTGCTGCGGCTTATTCTCTCGGATGGCTGGTGAAATTAGTCGTGGCAGCCGTGGCTGTGACCCTGATTCTGAGATAGGCCGCGAGATCGAAGGCCAGATCATCGGCGGACGATGGCGGACAATCAAGTTTACGCATGTGACCTGTCAGCGAGTGAATCGCAGTATTCCCACACAAGATCGTACTAGAAAACCTTGAACTGGCGCGCAAGTTGCACGCGAAAAAAGCGCTTGACTCTGGACTACACTCCAGGGTGTAGATTTTGAGGAGGAGTGAAGGTTATGCAAATTGGCATCGTCGCGAAAAAGATTGGGCTTAGCGTGGACGCGATTCGCTTCTACGAACACAATGGCTTGTTGCCTCGGCCGCCTAGGACGCAAGGAGGCTTCCGGCGATATGCGGAAAACGATGTAGAAACTCTGGCCTTCGTTCGTCGCGTGCAAGGCCTGGGATTCAAACTGAGCGAAATCCGAGACCTCCTGAAGCTCAGAGGGAATCGCTTGCAGCCATGCGCACCGGTGCAGCGCCGCTTGCAAGAAAAGCTCGCCGATGTACAGCGGAAGCTTAGCGACCTGCACAAGCTGGAACACGAGCTGCGTTTGGCATTACGCAGCTGCAACAAAGAACTGCACAAGCGATCCGCTCATTGCCCAATCTTGCGAGAAAAGTAAATGTACGCAAACCGGAGAGTGCCGAGTGAAAGTTGAGGTCTTATATGTGGCAGATTGCCCGACTCACCCAGCCGCGGTGAAGCTGGTTAAGCACGTTTTGGCCGCAGAAGGTGTCGAGGCGGAGATCCACGAGGTACTCGTCAGGGACGAAGGGATGGCCAGCGAACTTGGATTTTGCGGTTCTCCGACAATCCGAATCAATGGACGAGATGTCACGGGAGAGTCGCAGGACGCTCGGAGTTTCGCGCTGAGTTGCCGTTTGTATCCTGGATCGAAGCAGATCGGTCTTCCACCAGCGGAGATGGTTCATCAGGCAGTGCTGAAAGCCCGGCAAGGGGCAAGACGGTGAAAAGGGGCACGGGCATTTCGGTCTCCCTCTGCGGCGATCCTGAGTTCAGTGAATGGAGGGTCCAAGTTATGACCGAGCACCAGGGAGCTTGCTGTAGCTCACCAGCAACGATGTGCTACTGGTTCGCTGCGTCTCTGATCGCCTGGGGAGTACTTAGCCTCATCGGCTTGTATTGGCGTGCTCTCCATGCGTTGTCTGCCGCTACGATCCTTTTCGCAATGGCAATCGGCTGCGTTGCCAACTGGTTTAGGAATCGCACTCTGCACTGCGGTATCACTGGGCCACTATTCTTGATCGCTGCCGTCCTGTTCCTGCTTTCAGACGTGAGTATTGCTCACGTCAACAGTCTTTTGGTTTGGCCATTCGTGCTACTAGGGGTCGGCATTGCGTTTCTGCTGGAATGGCGCTATGCGCGGCGTTCCGCATCATAGCTGTGAGGATGTGAATGCGCTTCCTGCCGGGCCATTTGCTCTTAGATAGAGGAACGAGTATCCATGAATACTGAAGCCGTTAGCACGACTGGCAAACCCTCCTCGAAGGGGGCTCTCGCCGCAGCTCTATCAGCGGTTGGAAGTGTCCTGGCCGCTCTGACCTGCTGCCTGCCGGTGCTCCCGTTTGTGCTCGCTGCTGGAACAGCAAGCAGCGCTAGGTTTCTCTCTTCTTACATCGGCGCCTTTCGGCCATATCTTTTGGGGGCTTCCGTTCTCTTCATTGCTCTCGGGTTTTATCAAAGCAGACGGGCCAGCCGATGTAATTGCAAACCGAGTGCTCTCAGCCAAGTAGTGCTGTGGCTGTCAGCCTTGATTGTTGCCATTTCAATTCTGCTGCCGCAGGCATTCGCGGATCTGGTCGAGAGGCTGCTATGACCCGCAGAAACGTGGGGCTAGGTCTGGCGGCGCTGACTATTTTTGCTGGGCTGTTTTATTTCTATGGCGGGCACCAGACTCCCACAGGCCAAGCGCCTCTCGCCGCTCTAAATGCAGCGAGCTTGAGCGAACTCAAGAATGAGTTCAACGGCAGCCACGCCAAGGCTCGCATACTCGTGCTTCTTTCCCCGACTTGACCGGTCTGCTTGCGGGGGGCCTCCGCGCTCGAAGCCTTACTGGAATCACAGTCAGACTCGCATCTGCGCGTGTTCGTAATTTGGGAACCGGTGCTTGCTACGGACTTGAGCGCGCCCTCGACCATCACTCTTCGGCGGATTCACGATCCGCGGGTGAAGCAATACTGGGACCGAAACCGAGTTCTCTCCCATGCGATGGGAGAGCATGATCGTCCGAGCGTGGTCTGGGACTACATCGCGGTTTACAAGCCAGAACAAATCTGGACAGACGCACCGCCTCAACCCCAATTCACGGGCCGCCCGGTGGTGCGTTTCATCGAAGGAACGCGCGGGGCATTGAACACTATTTATTCAGAGCAGAAAAAACTGAACTGATGGCTGTAACGCAGAGGGCGGAAAAGAATGGACCCCAGTCATGGTGATTGACGGAGAGGTTGTCGTGGGCTTTGACCGCGATAAACTGCAGACGCTTTTGAAAACGGGATAGTGTCTTTCGTCAGTGGTGGCCCTAATGAGGTTGCGCTTGAACTCACTTTGGCTCGTGCTGATTGGAGCGGTCGTCGGACTGATAACTCATGCTCTTCATCACGTCCCATTTACTGCGTGAGTGGATCAGGGCGAAGCTGAAAATGTAATACCTTGCTCGTCGTCCCTTTGCCGCCTTCGGCGTGAAAAGGTGTTCGCGTGCCATAGGTCGCCCAGATTCCCTTGCCCTTCCAGCCCGCTTTCGGATCATCGATCCGGCCGTCCATCCCCTTGGCATAAAACCCCATCGGATAAGGCACGCGCAGGACGACAAACTTGCCACTCTCGGGCAGAAGCGCAAGCAGCGCGTCATTTCCATTGCCGGTGGCAATCGGCACATTCTTCCCGAGTCCAAAGGTATCGAACTGATCCACCCAATCATAGTAGCTGGCCTCGGCGCTTCCTGGATCGGTGACACCCTTCAATTGCGGTCCCGGCAATGGATAAAGCGTCCATCCTTCGGGGCAGTGCTGCCCTGTCGCTGTCGGCCCGTTGAGTGGCCCCTTACACTTGCGTCGGTCGAAGCTCGCGAGGTGTCCGCTGGCGATCACTGTCCACACTACGCCGTTGCGATCAATATCCAATCCGCGCGGCGAGAATCCGTGAACGGGCGCGCCTGGATTGTTCCAGGGCAGTTCGTACATCTCTGCCAGAGCCGTCCCCGGTGGATTCGATCCCGGGTTTAGCCGAACCACTGCGCCGGGGAAACCCAACACCGTTCCCCAGATCGACCCATCCACTGGACTCACCGTTACGCCGTAGAAAGCGGCGTTGATTCGTTTGTCCTTGGTGGGGTCGATGGGCTGATCGGGCTCTACATACTCATCCCGCTTCCCGTTGCCGTTGGTGTCAAGGACCAGCGCCGTCCAGCCCTGCGATTTTTCCTCATCGTGAGTTTCATCGAACATCTTTGTATTCAGCCAGCCTACCGCTCCTCCGCCGCCACCGCTGCTCGTCCATAGCGTGTTGTTGGCATCCTCGGCAAACACCAGATGATGCGTACCGAAACAGGTGTTAATGAGCGTGACCTGCTTGGTCTTTGGATCGTACACAGCCAGTTGTCGGCCACTCGTTTTCAGCGGGAATAAAACCGCCGACGGGTGGCTTGAGCCTTCTTTGCAGAACACCGGATTGTCGCTCGGGCGAATTCTGGAGGTAATCCACACTCGGCCCTTTTCATCGAACATCGGATTGTGGACGTTGGCTTGGCTGTGCCAGATCGCTTCGTGCTCCCAAAACGGCGAAGGCGCCACAACCTTATCGTCGGCGCTTGATGGAGTCTTCGGATCGCGAACAGGCAACTTCACTTGGCTGGTCACGGAGTTCACCGGATCAAGAACCGGCAGATAGTCCGTGCTGAGCTCAGTGGCTCCATAAATTAGGCCGTTGCCGTTGAGTATCGGGTTCCGCTTGTCCGTAGCAATCTCATCGTGAAGATAGGCCTTGGGGTCGGCCCAGTCCCACTCGGTAATGACGACGTTTCGCTCGACACCTTGCGGCCTGGGAGGCGTGGGAGGCAATTCGCCGGCCGCAATCTGATCAGTCCAGTCCGCGAACATCTTCAATGCGCGCTCCGGACCAAGCTGCGCGAGTCCGTTAATCATGTTGTTGCCAGCTTGCCCTGAGAGCAGGCGACGAGACCATGCTGCGGTCGTGGAATCGAAGTGGCCCAGGCTCTTAGGGATCTCCCGCGTCGCCTGGTCACCCATTTGATGGCATGACCAGCAGCTATCTGTCTTCATCAAATGCAACCATTGACCCTGGCTCTTCATGGTCTCCGGGATACCGTTGCCTTTGGGCCCTGTGCCCGGAAATTCGCTTTTGTCCGGAACCTTCAGCAGCGAAAACCAATAGATAGCCGGATAATAATCCGCCGCGGCACGCGGACTTGGTGCCGTCACCGCGGTCAGGTTGACAACCTTGCCGGGCATGGTCTGAACCTGCTGCGAATCCACGAGCCCATAGCCTCGTACCCACACTTTGTAGTTGGCCTTGGGAAGCTGCGGCAGTACGTAGCGCCCGCCATCATCAGTGACCACGATCTTCACGAATTTGGTCGGCAGGTCAGTCGTTTCCGCGATCACCCAAACGCCAGCTTCCGGCCCATTCGTGCTGCTGACCACGCCGCCGATGGCGTCTTTGCCGACGCGAACTGCTTCGGCAGATTGCTGCGCATTCAGCACGACCTGTGACGTCGCGAATACTCCTGCAATGGCAGCAAACACCATTCTCGGATTCAAAAGTCTCTTGCTCATGTGAAGGCTCACCCCTCGAAATCGAATGACGGCCAGATCATTCGCAAAGCGCAGCTGGGGATCGGTCAGGCTCGGCGCTGAAAGGTCGAATCGTAAACATGTAAAACGGTGTTGTCAATTGCTTCTCTGCCCACTTCTCAACTAACTGACGTGGAACATGGCGAGTGCCGTGAACGGCTTGCGGTCACTGTGCACGTGAACAGCGCCGAGCGAGATCAGTATCTTGCCAGTCCCACACTCCGTGATTACCGCTGCGCCCCGCGCCTCATTCCAATGCTTTACCACGCCCATTATTGCGAGCGTTTGAGCCGGAAAGGGTTTACGGAGGAGTTGCCCGCTGAGCGGCGAAGCTGGTTGATCAACCCGGTGAAGCGGTGGGTACATGCCAAGAATCCACTCAGCTAGTTCGGGGCGCGCGTACGCAGATAATCGTTGATATCCTTGGGTAGTTGCATGGGTTTGGTCTCACGGTGCGTTGAGTCGGGCAGGAACAGTGTTAAGCAGTGTCAGATGCGATGGTCGATTTAACCACTTCCCTTTGGGCTTTCTGCGGTGGTTAGGTCGACACCGGCGCTCTTTCACTGACTGTCGAGAGCAGAGAGCGAACGGGTAATGCAAAGCGGTGGAATCCATGCGGTCGAAATTGTCTTTCTGGTGCTACTGCTCTTTGTGGTTGTCTTCGCGGCGCTGGCGAGGAAGTTGCAGACGCCATATCCAATTGTGCTGGTGGTAGCAGGGCTGCTTCTCAGCTTTGTTCCAGGAATCCCCAAAATCGCCTTGGATCCAGATGTAATTTTTCTAGCCGTCCTACCTCCGTTGCTGTACTCGGCGGCTTGGCTGACTTCCTGGCGAGAGTTCAAATACAACTTGGTGAGCATTTTGCTTCTCGCGTTCGGGCTTGTAGGTTTCACTGCGCTCGGGGTCGCGGAAACGACGCGATGGGTATTCAGAGGCTTCGACTGGCGGCTGGGCTTCGTGTTGGGTGCCGTCGTGGCGACCACGGACGCGATTGCCGCGACGTCGATCGCCAAGCGCCTAGGACTGCCGCAACGGATCGTCGATGTCCTCGAAGCCGAAAGCTTGGTGAACGATGCGACGGGACTTTTGGCTCTGGAATTCGCGATTGCCATGGTTGTGAACGGACAGACACCCACCGTGACGTCGGGCGCCCTCAGGCTCATTTATTTGATCGCGGTGGGACTTACGATCGGATTGGTCGTCGGATTGTTCGTACACTGGTTCGAACGACGAATTGATGATGGCCCGATCGAGATCGTGGTAAGCGTCCTAACACCCTATGCGGTATACCTCGCAGCAGAATCAGTTCACGCCTCGGGAGTGCTAGCGGTGGTGGCATGCGGCTTATATCTGAGTCGTCAGAGTTCGCAGTTTTTTTCTGCGAGTGTGCGGCTGCAGGCCTGGGCCGTGTGGGATTCGCTAACGTTTGCAGTTAACGGACTAGTGTTCGTGCTCATCGGCCTGCAGTTGCCATATGTGCTCGTCGGAATTCGGCAATATACTTTGCGTCAGCTGCTGCTTTACGGTGTGCTTTTCAGCACTATCGTGATCGTGCTGCGACTGCTGTGGATGTATCCCGGCGCATACCTCGCATACGTCATTCGTAAGCGGATCTTGCACCAAGATTATGTTCTGCCATCTGCCAAGCAGATCTTTGTGGTGGGGTGGACTGGCATGCGCGGCGTTGTTGCCTTGGCGGCGGCGATCGCACTGCCGGAAACGCTGGCGGACGGGAGGCCGTTCCCGGAGCGGAATCTGATCATCTTTCTGACCTTTAGCGTCATCCTTGTCACTCTGGTGTTACAAGGATTGACGCTGCCGCCGTTGATCCGCGCGCTGGGGCTGGCCGGTACAGCGAATAACAACACGGAGGAGGAGGAGGCGCGGCGAATCATCACCAGCACCGCTCTGGCACATCTCGAAGAGGCACGCGAACAAAACTTGCCCGATTTTGTCGCGGTCTACGACGACATCGCCCGACGCTATGCGCGTCGGCTTGCGAGCTTGAGCAAAGAGAACTCTACCGATGACGGCATGAGTACCAAAGAGGTCGAACGCTACCGCGTTGTAATACGAGAACTCCTGCGCGTGGAACGAAAGACAGCTGTTCGGCTCCGAAATGAGGGGCGCATTAATGATGATGTGCTGCGCCGGATCGAACGCGAGCTGGATCTCAGCGAAACGCGGATGGCACTGAGTTAGTGATGGAACCTAAATCGCGATCGGAGTGGCCGCTGGACGCTTTTAGAGCGACTCGCGCCACGACTGCTCCAGGAAATGCGCTGGCAACTTCCAAGTGATCGATCCATCTCCATCAGGAATTTGGATAACCCCCTGTTTTAGAGCACTACCTATCCACTTGAGAAAGGTCGGTTTATTCCCGTTCACCATGACGGGGGAGCATCCCAGTCCAGTCAAAGGACGGATCGCCTTCCGCTGATTGAGCTCGCGCATAACTACGGAGCCCACTCCGGAACCACCGGAAGCCCATATCGATACGCAATGCGATAGAGCACAAACATCGGATAGTCGTCGCACAGAATGGTAGGTGTGGCTTCACGGTCGGCACCAGGCTTCATCTTGGCTAACTGTGCCGACACGGCCACCAAGTGCCGCACCGACGCTTCCTCCCCGGACCATCACACTCCCGCGAAAGCATTGGGCCTCGGGCCCAAGAGAAGCAGCAACGCTGGGCTGGTCGGGTAATTGAATTGGGAGCAAAGCTCCTTCGGTTACTGCCGCCCACAACGCACCGACCTCTGAGTCTCCAGCAATCATCGAGATCAGGCGGGCGCTGGCTTGGCCTCGTTCATCTTTCGGAGTTTCTAAAACGGCTCGGCCAATGTGAACTCGCACACGAGTGGTCGTATCCTTCGCGCGCTTGATGACTCCAACGATCCAAAGCGCTCATAAGCATTTTGCATGTGCGTCGCCCTCCAGGGACTGGTTACTTGATATTCAGGTCTGGCAGTGGAAATATCCCGAGGTAGGAGCACGTACAAATAGTTTCAAACTGTCTGTCTCGAGTTGGGACTGCAATTGCAGACGGATTGTCTTGCTACGGAAGCTACAAGGATTGAGGGCCAGTTGCCCGAAGGAAAATTAATGGGTTTCTACCCGCACGTCGGCGAACTTTCGAAAGTCCTGATCGAAGGGGCCACCGCTGTGTCTTCGGCCGCCGCGGTCGCGGCCAGCAAGCGGCGGCTTCGCCGTTCGTGAGGAGCATGTTTCGGACAGGCGGCAGTGCAACAAGACCAAAACTCTCTGAAGGCCCGGCGTTTCCCTTCAACTTGACGCAGTAAGTTCATAGGTACGGTTCCTGGCGACAGTAAGGCCTACAGCCAATACTCTAAGTTTGTAAGCTGTTGAAAATGGCGGGCGAGCCATGTAAGCCGGATTCTGTGCCGCGCGCAAACCGCGGAACGGCCTGAGCGCCGCGGCGATCATTCCTCTAGGTCACGGTTCGCACCGTGACTCGAGCAGCCTACCCGAGGGTTTTCAGTCCACGAATGGCTTGCGCCACCGCAGAAGGAGCGCGTTCATTCTCATGAACGCTGACTTATCGAGCCGGGCCGGCTCTCCCCTCCTATTTGGCCTTGCATCACGCGGGGTTTTCCGTGCCTCCGGTGTCACCACCGGAGCGGTGGGCTCTTACCCCACCTTTTCACCCTTGCCAAACATTGCGTGCTTTTCGAAGACGTCCCGCAGGTTTCCCTGCGCGATGTCACCGTGCTGCGCTCCGCCGGCGGTCTATTTTCTGTGGCACTGTCCGTAGCTCAACCGCACTGCGCCGGGTTAAACCCAGCGCCACACGCCTATGCGTGTAACTCTGCCTTCCGGCAGACCCTGCGTGGCAAGCCCCCTGACGTTATCAGGCGCGTTGCCCAGTCAAGAGTTCCGCTCCCCACAAAATGAAGAGCGTGCCTCAGGACGATGTCCGGACTTTCCTCCCGCCTAGCCATCTTGCGATGACCAGGCCAGCGATCACCCGGCCCGCCCGCCATCTTTACTATACCTCGACCATTGGCTGTGGGGCGACCAAGAAGTACTCGGAATGCCTTTCGTCAAACTGCGGGTTGTGTGCGAGGCTAGCCGGAAGAGTCGAACAGGTGCGTAGCGTGAGCCACACAAAAACATGGCGGAGTGCCAGGTTCGTAAAGATCCGAGACAGTAGCGCGCGGATGGCTATTTGAGTCCGAGGAGTATATCGAATTCGTCCTCGGTCAGGATGGTCACGCCAAGCTTCTTGGCTTTGTCGTGCTTGGACCCGGGATCGGTGCCCACAACCACGTAGTCCGTCTTTTTGCTGACCGAGCCGGAAACTTTGCCGCCGTGTTGTTGCACGATCTCGCCCGCTTCCTCACGAGAACGATTCGCGAGGCCCCCGGTGAAAACGAAACTCTTGCCCGCAAATTTGTCGCTCTTGACCCTGCGTTTCTCGGCCGTGGGATGCACGCCCGCCTTGTGCAGCTTTTTGACGAGCTGGCGATTAGCGGCTTCCGAAAAGAATTCCACAGTGCTCGCCGCGACCTTCGGCCCAACCTCGGGTACTTCCACAAGTTGCTCTTCTTTCGCCGCCGCCAACTCCTCCAGCGACGAAAAATGTTCCGCCAGCAATTGTCCCGTCCGTTCGCCGACAAACTGTATCCCCAGCGCATAGATTAGCCGCGCCAGCGAATTCTTCTTGCTTGCCTCAATCTCCTCAAGCAGGTTCTGCGCCGATTTTTCCGCCATCCGCTCCAGCCCGGCCAGCTCCTCCAGCTTCAATGAATAGAGATCGGCCACGTCCTTCACCAACCCCTTGTCCACAAGCTGATCCACAATCTTGTCGCCCAGCCCATCGATATTCATCGCGTGCCGGCCTGCGAAGTGAAGAATCGACTCCTTTCTCTTCGCTGGACACGCCGCATTCACGCAGCGGTACGCCACTTCCCCTTCCACGTGATGAATTGCGCTGTCGCATTCCGGGCAGCGTTTGGGCATGCGAAAGGGCTTCCGGTGCTTCGCTTCTTTCGTCACTTTCAGCACGTGGGGGATCACTTCGCCGGCCCGCTCGATCAGCACCGTATCGCCAATCTGCAATCCCAGCCGCTCGATTTCATCCATATTGTGGAGCGTAGAACGGCTGACAGTGACGCCTCCCACTTGCACCGGCTCGAGCACGGCCACCGGCGTCAGCGTCCCCGTGCGCCCCACTTGCACGATGATGTCGTTGACCACCGTCGTCTCCTGCCGCGCCGGATACTTGTACGCAATCGCCCAGCGAGGGGCCTTCGACGTGTAACCCAGTTCATTTTGAATGGGAATGGAATTCACCTTCGCGACAACTCCGTCAATCTCATACGCCAGCTTCTCGCGCTTCGCGTCCCAATCGTCGCAATAGGCGATCACTGCTTCGATTCCGGCACAGAGCTTCCAGTCGTCCGAAGCACGGAAGTGCAATTGCTTTAGAGTCTGTAGGGACTCGGAATGTTTCGCAAATGGTACTTTTCCGTCCACGAGCAAGTAGTAGGCAAAAAAATCGAGTCGCCGCGCCGCTGTGGTCGCCGGATCCAGCACGCGCACGGCACCAGCCGCGGAATTCCGCGCATTTACAAAGATCTTGCCGCCAATCTGCTCCTGTTGTCGGTTCAGCGCTTCAAACGCCTTGCGCGTCATCATGACTTCGCCGCGTACTTCGAAGTCCAAGGGAAGTTTCACTTTCTTCAGTTTCACAGCTTCCACGCGCAGCGGAATCGACCGAATCGTCTTTACGTTCGGCGTAACGTCCTCGCCCGTCGTGCCGTCGCCGCGCGTAACACCGCGTACCAGCACTCCATCCTCGTATTGCAGCGAGATGCTCAGCCCGTCGAACTTGTGCTCCGCAATGTATTCAATCTTTTCCTGCCCGCTTCCCTCTCGCACGCGCCGGTCCCAGTCGCGCAGCGCATCATAGGAAAACGCGTTGTCCAGGCTCAGCATCGGCCGCGCATGCCGCACCGTCGAAAATCCCTCGCGCGGCGCTCCGCCAACGCGCACGGTGGGCGAATCCGGCGTAACCAGGTCCGGATGCGCCACCTCCAATTCTTTCAACCGGTTCATCAGCCGGTCATAAGCAGCGTCCGAAATCTCTGGCTCATCGAGCGTGTAATACCGGTATTCGTGGTGGCGCAGTTTCTTGCGCAGCTCTTCGATTTCCCTCACGGTTGCGGGCGCAGCTTTGGGCATGAAACCCTCGGCACAACAGTGTGCTGAAAAACGCTTGGTATTATATAGAATGAATGTCTTGCAAAACGAACGGACTACACCTGGACCATTGATGACCACCGATCTGCGAAACGCTTTGCTGATTCACAATCCCAACGCCGGCAACGGCGGGAGCGGCCGCCGCCGCACGCTCGATGCTGCCCGGCATATTTTTGCCGCTGGCGGCATAGAATCCGAGCTTGCGGAAACCACCGGCCCAGGCCATGCCACGGAAATGGCCTTGCGCGCCGCCTCCGAAGGCCGCGGCCTGGTGATCGCCTGCGGCGGTGATGGCACGCTCAATGAAGTCATCAACGGCTTGGCAGCCCATCAGAACGGCCACCGTGTGCCTCTCGCACTTCTTCCCGGCGGAACCGCGAACATCCTCGCCAAGGAACTGGACTTGCCCTGGGATATCCCCAGCGCCGCCAAGAAGCTCGTTCGCGGCATGGTGAAGGAAATCGCACTCGGCTTGGCCACTCCACTCGAACAGCCCGAAAAGAAAAAATACTTCCTCAGCGTCGGCGGCGCCGGTCCCGACGGCATGATCGTCTATTCCCTCGACCTCGATCTGAAAGCGCGCCTCGGCATTCTGGCCTACTGGTGGCAGGGTGCTCGCGAAGTCTTTCGTTACCGTTTCCCGCATTTCCGCATCGTCGTCGGTGATAAAGAACTCCACGCTTCTCTGGCCATTGTCGGTCGCACCAAGAACTACGGTGGCCCTTTCAAAATAACCACCGGCGCGGATCTCTTCGAAGACCAGTTCGAAATCATGGCTCTCACCACGCAAAGCGGCCTGCGCTATTTGAGCTACTTGCCCACGCTTTGGATGGGCAACCTCCGAGGCAGCGCCGGCGTGCATTTCCACAAGTCCGACACCGTCATCTGCGAACCGCTGGACCAAAGTCCCCTGTATGCCCAAGTCGACGGCGAACCGCTGGCCCGCCTCCCCGTCGAATTCAAGATCGTCCCGCGCGCCCTGAAACTCCTCGTCCCCGGCAATCCAGCGTAACCGCCGGCTTTGTAGGGGCGCGCTTCAGTTCGCCCTGCTATTGTCCTCCTCGAAGTGCAACACCCGTCCCCATCTGTCGGGATGCTGGGCCCCAGCTCGGCAACCACGCCGAAATTCGAGAGTATTTTGTCCCATGCTTGGCATGACACTGGCTGTCCGAGAAGATCTGGACTGACAACTAATCACGAACAACTGCTTTCATGAGATAACCTACGCATGGATCCCTTCACCCACGCCTTGGCCTCCTACACCCTGAAGCGTGCCGCTTTCCCGCGTGTCCCTCGCTTCACAACAACTGCCATGCTCGTCGCCGGGACGATCTCCGACCTCGATTTGTTGAGCGCGTATTTCGGCCCTTCCGCCTTCCTAACCTTTTATCGCACTTACTGTCATTCGTTGCTTGCCGCTCTATTGTTCAGCCTGCTCGTCACTCTCCCTTTTCTCCTGCGCCGACGCGGGCCAACCGAGATACAAACCTCGCCGCTTCCCGTCTTCCTCGCTGTTCTCGCCGCCACCGTTCTCCATTTGCTCATGGATGTTTGTCAAAGCGCTGGAGTTGAACTCCTTTGGCCCATTTCTGCCCGCCGCTTCGCCCTGGACTGGGTTGCCCATCTCGATCTCTGGATCTTGGGGATTCTTCTAGCCGGAATTCTTCTCCCCACGCTCAGCGGGCTGGTCAGCGAGGAAATCGGAGCCAAATCAAAAGGCCCACGAGGCAAAGTGGGCGCGTCGATCGCGCTCGCCACGATGATCCTTTATATCGTCTTGCGCTTCGTTCTTCACGGCAACGCTTTGGCCGCCATGGAATCGCGCACCTACCGGGGCGAGTCGCCTCGCAAGGTTGCAGCGTTTGCCGAATCTGGTTCGCCCTTCCGCTGGCACGGCATTGTAGAAACCGAGAGTGCCCTCCATGAAGTTGAAATCGAAGTCGGCCCCGCCGCTGCACCCTTTGACCCCGACACCGCCGTCACATCCTATAAACCCGAACCGTCGTCCGCCCTCGACGCAGCCCGCGACACCGCCGTTGCGCGTCGCTTTTTCCAGGTCGCGCGCTTCCCCAAAGCAACCGTCGAAAAGACTCGCGAGGGTTTCAAGGTCACTGTGCGCGACTTCCCGTATGCTCGGGATGCGAGTTCTGGCTGGCGCGTCGAAGCCCTCATTGGCACTGACCCATCCGGCAAAATGCGCTCCCAGGAACTCGCCTGGGACCGCGGTTCTCAACAGCCCCGGTAGCAATAGCGCTCCACCGAAAACGTTTCGTTGACCTAGTAGCGTTCGCGCGCATCCGCATTGTCATCGTGCGTGAAGGATCTCCGCTAATCGGGACTCCGCTGTCAACATTCGGCAAAATTCCCTACCCTTCTCCGCTCCCGCAAGAGGCCCCCATGTGCATTTCGGCGCATGAATAACCACTCACAAGAAACAGGGGTGGGGGTGTACCTTGCTTTCTAACTCACATCTCCCGGCGGTGCCCGATGCCTAAGTAGCAGGCGAGAGAAAATATAGCTGATGGCTACAAGGGCGATCACCGCTGCCGTCACTTGCAGCTTGTGATGCACCAGATACGGCATGGCGTCCGCGCCATACCGGATCGCCAGGTACCCGACTCCGAAATACCGAAACAACCGCGCAACCGTGATGGCTGACGCGTAACTAAACAACGGCATTTCAAACACCCCCGCCGCAAACACGAAGAATTTGAACGGCGTTGGCGGCGGCAGAAGCGCCGCAATCAACATTCCCACGAAACCATTGCGTTCCACCCAATGCCGGATGGCGTGGGCATGCTGACCGGTCTTTCGGTGAAAAAAAGCTTCCCCGCCCTTTCGCGCGATGAAATACAGCACCACACAGCCCAGCACCGATCCCAGCGCGGCCATGAACGCATACAGCGGCATCCGTGCCGGATGCTCCATCGACAGCTCGATCAGCAACAGATCGTTGATGACCGGAAAGGTCAGCACCGAAGAATCCAGGAAGGAAATGAGAAAAAGCCCCGGCGCGCCAAGCCCGCTCGCGAAGGCCGCGACTTTCTGCTTCCATCCACTAAGGCTGGCCGGCACTCGCCACTCCTCTCACCAATTCATGTTCTGCCAGCACCGCGTGGCGCTTTTCTGGCCCTCCCTGAGCCCACTCTTTGGAACGAAGTCAGCAGCTGCTCAAACTCTCGGAAGGGTAGAATCGAACCGAGCGGCAACTATTGTGCGAAGGCGGCGCGATCGAAATGATTCATGAAAACCTGCATGAGTGCGGTGCGGTGCAGATTCGGAAGCTTGGGAATCTCGCCGATCACTCGGACGTGGCCGAACCTCTCGATGGTCTCGCGATTCTCGCGGTTCTGATCGCCGATTAGCACCACGCCATGCACGGGCAATTCCGCGGCGTGAAGCGCAGCAAGCGTCAAAAGCGTGTGATTGACCGTGCCCAGCGAACTGCGCGCCGCCACAACCACCGGCAATTTGAATTTCACTACCAGGTCGAGCATGAACTGTTTCTGGTTTACGGGCACCAGCACGCCGCCCGCGCCTTCGACAATCAACCAGTCGTTGATCAAGCTGCCGGGCATGTTGATCCGCCCGAGGTCGATTTCCACTCCAGCCCAGCGGGCCGCGAGGTCCGGAGAAACTGGCGGCACGAATTTGTACACCTCGTCGAGCGTTCGATCGGTGCCAATCCCAGCAAGCCTCATGACGGTCACGCGGTCCGAGCCCTCGAGCGTGCCTGTCTGGATGGGTTTCCAGTAAACCGCATCGAGTGCCGCGCAGAGTAGCGCCGAGAGCACGGTTTTGCCCACTCCGCTGTCAGTGCCCGTAATGAAGAAATGATGTCTCATGCGCGGCTCACCGTCGCTGACACAGCCGCGCGGTCAGAAGCGACGACTTTGGTTTGATTCCCCTCGTGGAGCAGGTCGCTCCCTGCAGCGACACTTAGCGCCACTTCAAACACTGGCGTCGTACCCATGTACCCCCATCAGGATATGGCTAATCATGCTCCGATGAATCTGGCATGTTACCATCGGTTGGCTAAAACGTGTCGCGGCGATATTCGAAGCGATACGGGGTTGCGCCTCCCTTTCTGATAGGGTGCGGTTTGACCGGCCATTGGTAAAATGTTATAAATCTGCGTTTTGTGTCCAGCTGTGCGCCCCATCTTCAGGGTGCTTCGCCGATGATATTTGGGGTAGTCTCGGACCGGCGCGCGGCGACGTCTTGCCGGTGGAATGAGAACAAATCGCTCTGTGGTCGCGCCAAACAGCGCTCCGTCGAAAAAGTGCACCGGAATCGGCTGTTCCGGGAAGCCATTGCCCTGTGAACAAGTGATCTACGGAGGATTGTGAATGCTTACCTGGCTGGCAAATGTCTGGTCTCTAGGCTGCAAATTCATTAAGTTTGGAGCGCCTGCTGTCCTGCTCACCTTGTTTGGGGCGGCGTCGGTTCTCGCTGACGAAGCCGGCGAAGCTAATTTAAAGCTTCCCGACCTGTCCCAGGTTACTTTTCTCGGCATCGACGGCCACAAGCTTCTGCTCTTCGGCATTGTCATCTGCATTTTTGGCCTGGGCTTCGGATTGGCTATCTACTCGCGGCTGAAAAATCTTCCCGTTCACAAATCGATGCGCGAAATCTCCGAGCTCATCTACGAAACGTGCAAGACCTACCTATTTACGCAGGGAAAGTTCCTGTTGATCTTGTGGGTGTTTATCGCCGTGGTGATCGTCATGTACTTTGGCTGGCTCGCTCCGGTGCGTCCCACTGCGGTCACTCTCCCGATCATTCTGATTTTCAGTCTCGTAGGGATTGCGGGTAGTTACGGCGTCGCGTGGTTTGGCATCCGCGTAAATACGTTTGCCAATTCGCGCACGGCGTTCGCTGCCCTGCGCGGCAAGCCCTATCCGATTTACAGCACGCCACTGCAGGCCGGCATGAGCATCGGCATGATGCTCATCAGCGTCGAACTGCTGATGATGCTTTTCATCTTGCTGTTCATCTCGGGCGACTACGCTGGCCCATGCTTCATCGGTTTCGCCATCGGCGAATCGCTCGGCGCGGCAGCGTTGCGTATCGCCGGCGGCATCTTTACGAAAATTGCCGACATCGGCTCCGACCTCATGAAGATCGTCTTCAAAATCAAAGAAGACGACGCTCGTAACCCCGGCGTGATTGCTGACTGCACGGGCGATAACGCCGGCGACTCGGTGGGCCCCAGCGCCGATGGCTTTGAAACATACGGCGTAACCGGCGTCGCATTGATCACCTTTATTCTGCTGGCGGTGAAAAATCCCACCGTGCAAGTTCAGCTGCTGGTGTGGATCTTCGTGATGCGCATCGTGATGCTCATCGCCAGCGCCGCTGCCTATTTCATTAACAGCTTCATCGCCAAAGCCAAGTACGGCAAAGCCGACCTGATGAACTACGAGGCGCCTCTCACTTCGCTGGTATGGATCACCTCCATCGTTTCGATCGGCCTGACCTACGTCGTCTCATCGCTGATCATCCCGAGCCTCGGCGGCGATACATCACAGTGGTGGAAGCTAGCCACCATCATCTCCTGCGGAACGCTTGCCGGCGCCATAATCCCTGAATTGGTGAAAGTTTTCACGTCCACCGAGTCGCGCCATGTAAAAGAAGTTGTGACTTCGGCAGAAGAAGGCGGTGCATCGCTCGGCATTCTTTCCGGCTTCGTGGCCGGCAATTTCTCGGCCTACTATATCGGTCTGGCCATGGTGCTACTCATGTCCCTGGGATATCTGATCAGCAACCTCGGCCTTGGCGACCTGATGATTGCGGCGCCAGTTTTTGCCTTCGGCCTGGTGGCCTTCGGCTTCCTCGGCATGGGCCCAGTGACCATCGCCGTCGACTCCTATGGTCCCGTCACGGACAACGCCCAATCCGTATATGAGCTTTCGCTCATCGAGCAGGTCCCCAACATCAAGCAGGAACTCAAGAAGGACTACAACATCGACGTCAATTTCGAGCGCGCCAAGGAAATGCTGGAAGCCAACGACGGCGCGGGCAACACCTTCAAGGCCACCGCAAAGCCGGTGCTCATCGGGACGGCCGTGGTCGGCGCAACCACAATGATCTTCTCGATCATCATGGCGCTCACCAAAGGCTTAACCGAGAACGTCAATAATCTTTCGCTCCTCCATGCGCCCTTTGTTCTGGGGCTGGTCACCGGTGGTGCCATGATTTACTGGTTCACCGGCGCTTCCACGCAAGCCGTGACCACCGGTGCTTACCGCGCCGTCGAGTTTATCAAGGCCAACATCAAGCTCGAAGGAGCTGCTTCCGCCAGCATTGCCGACAGCAAAAAGGTCGTCGAGATTTGCACCAAATACGCGCAGAAAGGCATGCTGAACATCTTCATCGCGGTGTTCTTCGCCACCTTGGCCTTTGCCTTTGTCGAACCGTTCTTTTTTATCGGCTACCTTTTCTCCATCGCCATCTTCGGCTTGTACCAGGCCATTTTCATGGCCAATGCCGGAGGCGCCTGGGACAACGCCAAGAAGATCGTTGAAGTCGAACTCAAGCAGAAGGGCACGCCGCTCCACGACGCCACGGTCATTGGCGATACGGTGGGCGATCCGTTTAAAGACACATCTTCGGTCGCACTCAACCCGGTCATCAAGTTCACGACTCTCTTCGGCCTGCTGGCCGTCGAACTCGCTGTGCAGCTCACCGCCGAGCAGCACAGCACAACTTTGACACACATTCTTGCAGCGGCGTTCTTCGTCGTCTCCTTCCTCTTCGTCTACCGTTCCTTCTATGGCATGCGCATCCGGGAAGACGCCGCCCACTGACGCATGACTTGACAGATCAACTCACCGCCCCGTTGTTCTTCAACTTGACACCTGGGATACAAAGGATTCAAGCGGTGTTACCGGACTCCGCGAGCGAACGCTCATGGAATTGAAAATCAATAAAGTTCTGTATAAAGTTACCGACGCGGGCGAACTTAAGGTGCGCCTCGCGCAGATCGGTCGCACCCAATTTTCGGAAGTTTGGATGCAGCACGAGGCGGGCTGGCCGGCCATGGGTGCGCTGATCAATGGCGAGGCTGCGTGGCTGATGCACGTGCGCTATGAAGGCGACGCGGGGTTCTCTACTCGCAATCCACTGTATGCGGGGCCGGAAAAAGCGGTCATTGAATATTACCTGTCGAACGGCCAGCGCGATGAGTACCCGGCCTCTTGGAACATCACCACCGCCGAAGCAATTCGCGGCCTTCAGTATTTCCTTGAACAAGAGGCCATGGCGCCCTGGCTGCAGTGGCACGAAGAGCGTCCCTAGATCGGTTGGCAGGCTTCCGGCTTGGCCTTCCGCCAGCGGGCGTGGAGATCAAGACATCTAGAATCCCATCGTACACTTGCGAACAGTTAGGAAGTAGAATTCACTCACTGTCACATTGAGGTGTCGCTCATGAAGAAATGCCTGTTGATGACGCGGACCGTTTTGCTCCTCGCCAGTACTTCCCATGTTTGCTGTGCGCAAATCCAGACGAGCTGGAAGATTCACGATCCCCATCGCCCGGTACCGCCGGTAATCGATCCTGGAACGCCGGGAACGCAGGATTCGCCCGGTCGTCCGCCGTCTGATGCCGTTGTACTCTTTGACGGAAAGGATCTCTCCAAATGGGCGCACAAGGACGGTAGTCCAGCGAAGTGGAAGGTCGAGAATGGTTATGTCGAAGTCGCCGCAAAGACTGGCTACATCTACACGCGGGATGCGTTTGGTGACTCCCAATTGCACATCGAATTCGCTGAGCCGGCTGCGCCCAAAGAGGAAAGCCAGGAGCGTGGGAACAGTGGCGTCTTTCTGATGGGCCTCTATGAGATTCAGGTGCTAGATTCGTACGAAAACAAAACCTATGCAGATGGCCAAGCGGCCGCGGTTTATGGCCAATATCCGCCGCTCGTTAACGCCTCACGCCCGCCGGGCCAATGGCAGGCCTACGACATTGTCTTCCACGGGCCGCGCTTCGATAAGGATGGGAAGTTGCTGCGCCCCGCTAGCGTCACAGTGTTTCATAACGGCGTTCTGGCGCAGGACCATGTCCAACCCACGGGCCCGACTGCGCATGGAGCGCGCCCGCCGTATCAGGTGCATGCGGAGAAGCTGCCGTTAGCCTTGCAGGATCATGGCAACCCCGTGCGGTTTCGCAATATTTGGATTCGCGAACTGAAAACACCGGACTGAACAGAGAGTCCGCTGCGTAGAAATGCCCGGCCTTAAAGACTAACTCTCTTGTGGCACCACGCTTGAATACGCAGCGCCCCTGTGCCGGAGCGTTTCTAGCGTAGATAATCGGCGACCACGCGGGCATAGTCCGCGATGGCAATCTCGGGATCTTCCAGATCGGGATGCCACACTTTTTCCCACTCGAAACAGTAGAAGCCCTTGTAATCAATGGAGCGCAAGGCCTCGATCTGCTCCTTGATCGGAACGTTTCCACGGCCGGTCAACACATACTTGCGATCACCAGCTTTGCCGACAGAATCCTTCAGGTGCGTGTGCCGGATCCACGGCCTCAGCTGCCGCACGGTGAACTTGGGGTCCTCGCTCGACTCTGCGAAGGTGTGGTGAGCGTCCCACAAGAGTCCGACTGACTTGGAATCGGCACGGTGCAGGACGTCAGTGAGCGTGGCCGAAGCGGTAAAATCGTCATGCGACTCGATGATCACGGTGACTTTGCGCGGGCCCGCATAATCGCCCAATTCGTGCAACCCGGCGGCAACACGCATCTTCAGGTCATCACTTGGAGAGACAGGATGCCCGGAGTCAGGGCTAGACCCGAACACGCGCACATAGGGCGCATCGAGCGAAGAAGCCAAGTCGATGAATCGCTGGGCGTCAGCCAAAGTTCTCGAACGCTTCTCAGCATCGGACTCGTGCAGGCTGGCGGAGCTGCTGACGCAGGCGACACCAAGGCCGCGAGAGAGAATTTCGCGCTTGGTCTGAGCGATGCGTTCCGCCGCAAATGCCGGGTGAGAAGGTAAGTCAAGGCTGCCTTCGAGTCCGCGGAATTCGATTGCAGCGAAACCGTGTTGCTCCGCGAAGTTCAGGATTTTCTGGATATCCCAGCCAGGGCAGCCCAGAGTTGAAAATGCAATCGGCAGACGCGCCGGTTCCTTGGCGTGCCGAA
>Ga0066710_100000639_pt1 | contig 22321 bp, 15 predicted proteins | sample GraSoiAngelo_159_FD_79666 | JGI IMG/M metagenome (GOLD analysis project Ga0066710, IMG submission 79666) | Grasslands soil microbial communities from the Angelo Coastal Reserve, California, USA - 14_1009_16_40cm | ecosystem: Environmental > Terrestrial > Soil > Grasslands | place: USA...
CCGTCCGCTGGACTTCGGACACGCACCGATCCACGGAGGCATCCGAGTCGACGTCGAGTTCGAGCATCTCGAACCCGTCCCCTCGATCGCCTCGCGGGGCCCGACTCGTGCCGAAGACGCGGATTCCGCGGGCCGCCAGGAGGGACGCGGTGACCTTCCCGAAGCCCGAGGAGGCGCCGGTGACGAGGGCGATTCGCGGGTCCGTCGGCATCGGTTTCGGTCACATCGAGCCCCTCCTTTAAAGCTGCCTTTTTCCAAGCCAGGGACTCCTGACCCATGCGTGGGATGATTCCGTCAGCGCAGCTGGCCACTGTCCGGCGCGGTCGCAGACCGCGGCCCTTGATGGGCTCCACGGCTGCTTCGATAATCGACCCCGGCGAATCGTGGGAGATTTGATGGATGGGGAACGTGATGACAATCGGACAGCCGACTGTCCACGGGAATCGGGGTCCAGGCTCGATGCGCCTGCTTGGGGGACTTCATACATGATGCATCACAGCTGGCGGCAGCTGTACCCGCAGCCAGACTTTTACACGCCCTGCATGTTCCACTCTGGGGAAAGCGATTTTAGGATTTCAGATTCGAGCAACTTGATCTCGGAAACGTCATCGAGAATGCACACATAGAACCTGACGACGTCACGGTGTTTCGCGATCAGACTGTTGAGCCTGCAGTTCGTAGATTGCCCGTCCAGGTAACAGTTTTTTGGGTGAATTCGTCCGTAGCCCTGATTAATCCGCTTCCCGAAATTGTCGAGGCAACGACCGACATATCGAATCCGGTCCTCGACAGCGTATATGTAAACACCCCGACTCTGAACGACAGAAGGATCGGCAATCTTGAAGGAGCAGTAGACTTCGTCCCCGTATGGATTGAGGAAGACTTTGTAGAAGAGGCTTCCCTTCAGTTTCAGCTCATGAAGAAATTCCCCGAGCGGCCGGTCGAGTGGTCGGACGTCATTCGTGAACGTCTCCCCGAGGTGCTCGTATCGTGGGTGCTCCAGGGTTTCGCCGACGGTCTTGTTGTTCTTGAACCTGAATACATTCGAAATGTTCCCAGGATCAAAGAGGAGTTGTACCGAGACGAACTCGAATCGACCCGCCCCAAGCTTCAAGGAAATTGTGCTCACGTCAGGTGGTGACGAAAGCGGCATCGCCAGGCGGCTCCTCCGGCTCTGACCGACCATTCCCTCTCCGAGAAGCGACGAACGGCAGCTCCCGCCTTCTGAAGGCGTCTAAGGACTTCTTCGACGATTTTCTGGAGTAGGATCATGCGACCAATCCAGTCCAGTGTTCGAATGGCCCCCTCTCCGAGTCTCTTGAGGAGGCGGAGCCATCTGGGTGGATCAACTCTCAGCCCAGCAGGGTAGCCTGTCAGCGCGTATGATCCCGAGTCCGCTGTCAGGGTGTACTCCATGCGGCAGAGCTTACAACCCGCCCCCTCATAACAATTTTCAATTTCATGCCCCAGAAGCACGCCCCGCGAGGCGCGGACAATCGCATCATAGTGCCACAGGCGGATTGTGCCACACGCACTGACTTCGGCGTCAATCGGTGGTTCGTGCTTCGACGTCTGGCTTGCATCTAGGACTACAACGAAGAACTATTGCCGAGATTGTGGATTTGATCGATTCCCCGTCACGACTCCGTCCAGGAAGCCAATGGTTCCCTACGGTTGCTTCCTGCCTCCGGCCGGCGCCGAAAGCTCTCGAATCGCTTGCAGTCCGGTTGGAAGGCCTGCGAATACAAACGAACCAACTGCGGCCGCGACGGCGAGCCGCGTCGAGTCGTATTGAAGCCGTGCCATTCCTGGCTCAACCAAGATAATCCCTTGCGATCCGTCCGAGCTCGACATCAAGGAAAGGAGGAGCTGACCGGCCGTCCAAAAGCTGAGAAGCACAGTTAGATTCACGAGTCCGGATTGATGAAATGTCGTCGTCCTGGAGACGTTAAAGTAGTAGCCTAAGTCACCCCAAGGTGAGGCGGGGAGTGGTTGGTTTATCGTTAACCGCTGGCGGCCGCCGAAAATGTCGATGATCACGTGCTCGGTTCCCGCCGGCGGATCCCCAAACAGTTGCGCGAAATCAAGAGTTACTGGATACCCGGCGGACACCGGTCCGTCTGCATGGAACCCAAGGTTGACGAAGTACACCGCCTGCGAACCGTTCCCGAAATCGTAGACGAACGTCAAACTGGCATTGAATGGATTTGAGTAAGACTCCAGGCTGTATGCGAAGGCCGAAAGAATAAGAGCGGGTATCACGAAGACAGGGAATAGCAACACGAAACGCCTGTGGGAGGCGAGTCTTCGCGTGACGCCGAACGAAAGTGCGCAGACTCTTTCTTTGGCACGCGTCAGATTGGGTCGGGGCGGATCGTCTTTCGCCGTCAATTCTATCAAATCCGAATCCAAACCCCCAGGATATCAAAGTTTAGGCGAGATGCTCAGTCTTCGTCCGATCGACAGCTCTAACCCGAAGATTGTCCACGAAACCCGCTTGTTTCAAGAGCGGTCATCTTAAGCAGCTCGGGCGAAGTGGATGACTAGCCGATTTCGCCAGGTCACAAATGCGCTAGATTGTCATAGGATGTTTGACGGTCGGAGTGCCTATAGTCACAAGCGACTCCCAGGACTGTTTCTTGCTGAGGAGATAGCGGTGAAGGGCAGTATATTCGAAGTCACATCTTCGTTGTGGGCGAAGCTCCGACGCTAACTCGCTACCCCACGCCCTTGTTGAAACCTCTACATCGGACTTGAAGTAGTCGGACGCCGATTCTTTTGCGTGAGCATGAAGCGCTGGTGTCCGTGCGTTACGGCCATGTTGGTGGCGCTCTCCATGACGACGATTCTTCCGAGTCCCTCGGTCGCGTACAAAACCACGGGAGGCATTTCGATCAACGGCGACCAGGAGATTCTCGCGGATCCGGCCAGACCAATCATATACTGGGCCCATCCCAACGCGAATTCTCTCAGCTTCCTGGACGCATACACCGGGAACGAGATTTCAACGATCATCGTCGGACCTGGCCCGATGTCTGTCGACCTCAGCCCGGACCGTTCCTGGCTCTACGTAGCGGTGGCTGGAGCAAATCAAACGGTGGTGATCAATGCCAGCAGCAAGGCGATCGCGCGAGCGATTCCGCTCGAGTTTAGCCCCCTTAGTGTGCGGGCCGGTCCGAACGATCGGCTGTATGTCAGTGGTGCACAAGACGGCATCGTCCGAATCTTGAACGCTACCACAGGCCTCGTGCTCGACGCAATCGCCCCCATGAACGCACCCCTGCCATGGCTCCTCGAGGTTAGCCCCGACGGACTGTATATCCTCGTTCACCTTCTCACGAACTGGCAGGAGCGGATCGGCAAATATGGCGTCGCCGGGGATCGATTTACGTTCTTGGCCGGAGACAGCCAGGATTTGGGCGAGAACTTCTATCATATGGCTATCGACTGGGCCGGAGGACTTGCCTACCTCGTGTCAGGCACCCCTTACGGAATCGAGATCGTCTCTCTCTCGGACCTAACGCGACTCGGATGGCTCCCGATGTCGAACTACCCGGCCGGAGTTGGCGTGATGCCGGGCCGCAATGTAGTGATCGGAATCCATCGAAATTTCGGCGATGGAGCTCTTTGGGTCTTCAATGCCTCAACTCGCGCCCAAGTGAACAAAGTGCCAATCCGTCCGAGCCCTTCCGGATATTTGGGGGAGGATAGCTTGATGGTCGTTTCGGAGATCGCAGGCCGGGTTCTCGTCTGGACCGAAGACGTTTGGCGGGTCTTGACGATTGATCCTTCCATCTTTCCCGGAAATCCGTCGCCCGACAGCGATGTTCCGGGCTATCCTGGATTCTATCTGACGGCCCATATATGGCGCGGATTGATCGAGCCCGCGTCGAACACAACGACCATTTCCGTCGACGGAAAGAGGCTGAGCGGCGAGTATGAGGCCGCTTGGGACCTCCTCCGGGCACCTGCGCCGGTCCTCCCGGTGGGACGCCATCATGTAAACGCCATTATCGCGTGGGCCGATGGGTCGGAATCTGTAACTTGGAACTTCACGGTCACCTCCCCACGGCCGACTGCTCTCTTTCGCGTTCAAACCGAGGGCCCACTCCTTCCCGGGCAACTAATCGAATTCGACGCGGGCGATTCGACGGCACTCGGAACCATAACGGCCTATCTGTGGAAGTTCGGGGACGGCTCCACTGCTTTCGGTGTCCGGGTCTCCCATGCTTTCGTGTCGCCTGGTGGTTATCCCATCACGCTGACCATTACCACAGACCTTGGCGTCTCCGGCTCTCAGACGAGGGAGGTCGCAATTACGCCGCCGGGCCTCTTCGCGATTCCTCCCGCTCAACTGGCTACATTGATGGCGGTCACCGCAGGATTCATCGCCCTCGCCATCGTGGTCGTTGTGGGGAGAAGAAGCGCGGTGCCCCGGCCAGGGACCGCCCGTCGACGGAAGTAGTGAGAGGTCGCTAAGATTGGACCAACCGGAGCGACCAAGCTGCGAGCATCTCGAAAGCGATTGGTCGTCACAGTAAGGTCCGTTCAAAACTCGCGTTTTCATCAATCAGCGAGGATGGGGAACTATTAAGTTCAAAGGCCTTTGTTACGGAAGAGGGACCGAGGGATGTGGCGCGATTCCACGCGCTCCATCACGATCAAGGGGGATGAGCTTTGTTGGGAAACGGACGAATCGGGCGACCCTTCGCCATCGTGGCAACACTGTTGATGCTTTTCGTAGCCGTGGATCCGGCCGTCACGACTGTCGCTTTGGCCGGGTTCGTTACTCCACACGCGACGAACTCCGAGAACAACACGACAAACCCTCCTCCCCCGCCGGAACCGATTGCGCCTCCTGCGGAGGAGCCGCAACGATCGGTCGACCCCGGAACCGTCACAGACGCCTGGGCGAACACAAGTACCGAACCATCAGAAATCTCCGAGGAGCCGGAGGTCCTCCCCCACACATTTGGGAACGAGACTGCGTTCGACACGATATATGGAAACTTCGTTTTCTCCAACAGTTCGCCATCGTTTGTCCGATTGCTCGGTCCCGGACCCAGTCCGCGGGAGGTTGCCGAATCGGCATTCTTGGTCCTCTACCAAGGACTCCTGCTCAGTCCCGCAAATGGCACCCTTGACAACGTCACCGCCGACGAACTATCGTTCCATTACGGACTGTATCTGGGTGACGTCCTGCAGGGCACGCTAACAGTTGATTATGCTTTCCACCGTGAATCGAACAAGATTAACGTTTCGTTCTCGCAATCGATTGGCCTGCCCGACCAATATCAAGTTGTCTGGCTGACTTTTACGACATTCGAAGCAATCGATACGGTGTTCCCGGAAGACATTCAACAGCGGTTTGACGAACTTGCGGGGAAGGGATACTACGGAACGATGTTCGATACCCTCGTTAACGTGGGATACACCACGTTTCCCGGCGCGATTATCAGGGAAACCAAAACTGCGGGAAGTCCGACGGGATCCGGCGGAGCTACTTTGCTTTTGAATGCATCGGATTCTCCCGATTATCAGTCAACCTATGCCGGAAAGTTCTCTTTCGCAGGCCGCTCGGGCAATGCAGTTCTCATTCCGTTCGCCCTAGGGAAATTGCTGATCGACCCGACGCTTGTTTTCTGGGACGTCGCATCCGATGCAACAGCTTACTCTGGAGTTCAGCGAAAGACGTTCTTTGACGGGAGCCGGTATTGGCTCTTCTACAAAGGAGACTCCAGTCATGTCTATTCCAGGTCAAGCCTAGATGGGCAAACGTGGGGGCCCCAGCAAGATGCCGCCACGGCGGGTGCCTCATTTTCCTATGGCTTTACCGTCATCAACTATGGAAAGACGGTGGGCGTGTTGTGGACCGACAGCTCTGATCCAATTTCGATCCACATTAGAACCGGGTTGATTGCGGAAGACATAATTCTTTGGGACGACAGCTCAAGTACAGGTCGTACATTATATTCAGGCTGTACTTCCTCGTGCACCAGCGGAAACATCGACAGCCCGGTAAGCGCCACATTTGCAAGCCGGGGCCAAGAATTTGGAATGACCTGGAAAGATTCTCACACATCTCAGGTAGGCTTTCTGCGGTTCCAATGTACGGGGCAAGGCTCGGGGTTCAGTCCGTGCGCTGTTTCTCCGAGAGAAGCGTTTAACGGTGGAACAGACCCGGACATGGCAGGAGGGGAGGAATATCAGACTGCGATCGTTGTTGCGTTCAACGACGAATCTGGCAGTATTGCTCGCGTAAGAATCGAGGATACCATCGTCAGCAATGCACTGATGTTCGTCAGGATATATGGATCGGGGGATGTCATGTGCGGCGACATCAACCTTACCCCTGATGCCAACACAATACTTGTGAAATGGGGCTCAGGATGGTGGAACAAGTTCACAGCGACCGCTTCCGGTAATAAGGTCTATGTCTTTGCCTATGGAAGACTCGCCGCTCCTTCGTCAATCACTTCTCATGTCATTAATGGCGATTGCAGTTCGGCAGTTCCTTCGGATATCACGAACGTGGACTCCGGAAACTATCTGAGTTCTGGTACGGACGAGCATGGCGAGATTTATCTCTTTTATACCAAAAGCGGCCGCGCGTACCACGCTCGAATCATACCGGATTCGGGACCGAATCTCGGTCTCCCCATGTCAACTTCCGTCTTGTCGTCCTACACACCTTTGAACTTGGCGACCTCGGCATTTGCGAGCCGCTTCATACCGATCGCTTTCACGATCGCTTATCCAGGACCGAACAATGAGTGCCAAACTCCCGGCAAATACTGCCTGTACTATTCCAATTATCCGTTGCCGATCGACGGAGAAGCCTCCACAACTAGCCCATGGGCTTCGAAAACTGGAGAGCCTCTCATTACCGATGTCGGAGGGGTTGTCGGACCGACTAGCGGGTTGCTGGCGATCGGGCAACCTCTCGTAAAGGGGTCTCCTGCGATAAGTGTTGTCTACCGCGAGCCGGGCCTCTTCAACCCGGATGGAACGAAGTACAGACCCAACGACGACAGGTACCAAATCATACCCGGCATCTACTACGATTTGCCCTGGGTGGCGGAATACAATTCTTGGACACCGACCCCCGGTATCTTGCATATGACGGGAGGACTGAAGTATCAGCTTATGTTGACCGGCTCCTCAGGCACATCGGGCACCACCAACTACGTAGGCTGGTATAACATCACTCGCGGAATCCGCTACACGTTGATGTATAGCTACGACGCAGGAAACTTATGGCACTGGACTCTCACATCTTCCTCCGGAGGCTACATGCTATTCTGGTCGCCTTCGGGGAATCTAAGCACGGCGTCGTTGGATGCAACCGCCCAAAATTACATCGGCTATGGGACAGTCCCAGGAACTTGTTCGGCGAACGGGTGTAGTTTCACAGGTACAATTACGGATTCCTCGGGCCGGAGTATTAGTTTTTCCTCGGACACGGGTATCTCGTCGTATGGGAACGGACAGAGCATCCTGTTCTCCAAGGCATTGGGGAGCTGGATCGCATCCGACGGTCTTTCCTGTTCTGGCACGGGTGTCGATTCGAGCAACTCCGGAACGCTCGTGATTACCGACACCATAGGGAGGGTAACCAAGTACTGGATATGCAAGTGGAGGCTCTCGAGGTTAGAATCTCCGAACGGGGGGCGCGTCGACTATTCTTATACAACCTCCGTCCAGGGAACAGATGCGAGCCTTGTCACCTACGTCCGGCAAGGAACGGATGCCTATTCGGCTCCGGTCACAAAGATGGACATTTACAACGAAAGCGCCGCTGGAATCAAGGCCCGCAGCCAAGTGTTCAGCTGGGTTTTCCAGAACGGCGAGGCTGTAAAGGCGCTCGTGAACAAGACGGACAAGTCAGCGGTGGTCCAAGGAAGCAGCGAATACATCTTCAATTCTGCGGCCGGCAAAGCAAGTCTCCGAACCTACGACTCCGCAGGACAGGTTGCATACTATGACATGGAAACCCTCAATGGTGCAAATCTGAAAGACTTGTCCGGCAACGCAAACGATGGCACCCTTGCGGGCAGCGGCGGAACGTCTCAGTTCGGTAAGTACGGCAAAGCCAGAGGCTTTGGCGGGGCTGCATGGGTTGACGCCGGGAATAGCGCCTCTGTTCAGCTTCTTTCTGGCAGCTTCACGATTTCTGCGGTAATTCAAACTTCTTCGAGTTCAACGGACAATGAGATCGTGGCCAAGGGCGGCTCGTGTGCGGTAGGGGGATACAAGCTAATTACTCAGTCCGGCAAACTTCGCGGCACGTTCAACAACCAAAGTGCCATTCCTTACTATCAAGTCATCTCCGGAAGAACCATTAACGACGGAACGTGGCATAACGTCGCATTTGTTGTAAATGGATTGGGAACCAAAGTGACGGCTGGCTACCTCTACATTGACGGGGCCCTGGACACCGCAGGATCCGCCATGGACACGACAACATGGAACATTGTATCATCAAGCGACCTGGGAATCGGCTACAGCAATCCCGCAGCGGGTTCTTGTCCGAATTTCTTTACCGGCAACATCGATGAGGTCCGGATGTTCAAGCGCGCCCTATCCCCCGAGGAAATTGCAATTCTCTATTCCAAGAACGCTCTCAAGAAGGGAGAGCAGCAACGTTGGTACTCCATTAACGATATGCCACATTTAACAGAAGGATCCGTCGGCGACGAGACCGTGGCATCGGTCGTCACCCAAGACGGCATTGACGATTGGGGGAATCAAATCTACCACCGGGATGCGACGGGGAACGAAACGTTCGCTTCCTACGCGAACACGAACCACCAGAACCACTTCATTACTCCGAGCCGATTGATCAAGAACACCGGCACACAGTTCGCTACAGAGTTCGTTGACTTTAGCGATGGGATATTCCCCACCGGACAGGGGACTTGGACGGTGACGAGCACCGCGAATCCGGCGACGGAACTATTCACCTCATCCTTTGACAAGGTCACTCCTTCTCTCAGGATCTACGCCCCGTCGTCTGGCTCGACGGTAGTAAAACATGCGTTGGTTGTGTCTGCACCGAACTTTATCGAATTCCGTGCAAGAACGGTAACAGACGTTACCAATAGGTTCGAGATCAGGTTTGGGACGTCGTCGGCCGATTACGCAGGAGTACGATTTTCCGGTTCTAGAACAATCGAGGCTTGTCAGGGTGCTGGATGCGCTTCGCAAACGTGGACGACCTGTTTGCCCGCCGGTCATTCCGTATTTAATTACGAACTTAACGCCTGGTATCGGTTCACGATCGAAGTGGATTATAGTGGTGTTAACTATCCTTGGAGAGCCTTCCTGAATGGAATAGATTTGGCATGCGGCTCTACCACATTATCCGGCAACACCGTGACCCAGATGAGTCTTGAAGCGGTCAAAGGGATCGATTCGTGGACGGGGGCCGCGATCGACGACATCAAGATTTACAAGAACCTCAACGGGGTCCAGACGGGCTACGGGGCCCTCAATGTCGGATTTGCCGGCCTGCAATTGCGCCAATCAATTGCTCTGATTGCGGAGAATGGCGTGGTAATAGATCGAGCTCAGCAAACGGTAGCGGGTAGCACCCTGTTTCTTTCATTCAACTCGCTTCTCAGCGGAGCCTACGCCTATTATGAACAGGGAGACAATGGGAAGACGGTCGTTCGCATTTATGCCGAAGACGGCACGCTCGAATACCAGTCTCCCTTGACTAGATTGTTTGTCGGAGAACTGTACACCTACACAAGACCAACGGCGTTTGCCGACGAGTTTGTTAAGAGAACCGATGGAGCCCTTTCTTGGCCGAACATCTCGACGGCCGACTACGGGGACGAGAGCAACTTCTGTACACAGCAAGGAATCACCTGTGCGGTTGAGAATGTTGTCCAATCCTGGCCAAGTACCTTGTGGAGAACGGCAGGAACTGATACCCTGAGTGCTCTTCGAGGTGTCAACGTCCACGCCACGCCGTTCGGGTACGGAGCCAGGACGCACGACTTCAGGCTCACGACGTCCCTTGCTGCGCCTGAATTCTTCGTTACGTTCATTCGAATTCCAACCGGTAAGAGCCCGGACGGGATCGCCCTGTTGGTCCGTGACGAAACCAAGACGGCCTGGAACCAAGCCTATTGGGGTGTTCAGCCAATCAGTTCGAATTACAACTTGGGTGTCGTACAATACATGGGTCCGGTTTCGGAACTGAGAGACCAATGGATCCAGCTCTTGGTCAGCAAAGATGATGCAGGCCTACACTGGATTGACGGATCATACAATCACTGGAATGGGTTTGGCTACCAATTGGCAGGTGGAGAGGCGGAGTGGGACGTTACGACGACGTTCGCCCTCGCATCCCTAAGCCTTAACGGGCTCTCTTCAATCAGTCCAAGCGGCCTCAGTGCTAGCGTCTATTATGCAAAAAACGGCACACTCATTGCAACGGGGTCACAGTCCAGCGATACGGCGAGCGTGGCTCTTTATGACAGAGCTAGGGGGATTAGCTCGTTCCCGTTAAAGGTAAACATAAAGATTTTTGATGCAAACAATGAGTACTATGATGGCCCCGCCCGCGACGTCTGGCCGGGTGACACGTTCAGATACGCTGGCGCGTCCGGTTTCTTCGACCCCAAAGCGGGTGGCATAGTGTCGTGGCCGGGTTCAACGGTTCACTCATCTCAAGTTGGCTCGAAGAAGTTTGCCAGCGACTGTCAGGAGGCGGTGCTTTGCTACGACATGGAGACTATCACGGAGATGGGCGCGACACCGGATTCTGGTTTTGTCAACACGCTCATGGTTGACCTATCAGGAACGGGCAATCTAGGATACGAATTCGGTACAAGCAGCTATCCTATGTTGTCCGACCCAGCCAACTCGGCCGCTGGACTCGGTACGAGCTTCAAACCAATCGACACACCCGGAATCTACGCGCTCGACAGCACCAGTCTCAGACTCGGGACGGGCGATTTCACGATCGCTGCTTGGTTTCGCGCCTCGGTCTTGCCGGCGACGAACTGGTATTATGAAATTCTGGGAAAGCGAGTGAACAACAACGGTGACTACGAGATTCGGTTGAGCAACACGGGAGGCGTTACAAAGATTGTTGCAACGGTGGGCGACTCTTCGGGAACCGTCAGCATAGCATCGAATGCAACGATAAGCGCGAACACGCTGTACCACGTGGCGTTCCGGAGGGCGGCCGGGACCATTTCGCTGTGGCTGAACGGCGCTATCGCAGCAAGCACGGCCACTGGAAGCAAGAACACCGACAGCTCTTCAAAGCTCGAGGTCGGCAGGGATCCCTGGACCATTGTGAATTTTTTCGATGGGACTTTCGACCAAGTAATCGTCTACAAGAAGGCCCTTAGCCCAACGCAGATATTCGCTTGGTATCAGACGAGGGCACCAAGCGCTCCTCAAATTTACCTACAGCCGACGAGCTTTCCGGCCGGCAGTGGCCTGATCGCAAGGAGCCGGACGCCCTACGAGGGCAAGTATCTCTATGCGGTGGCGTCTTACGATTCAAAGGGGAACGTACTATCGGTTAGTGACGTAGGACCGAACTATGCCACGGGCGGCGGAAACATAACGAACTACGAATACTCAGCCTTGGATGGACAAGGCTACCTGACGAAAGTCACAAGGCCATTCATAGCTGGCGATACGGGGTCCGCTGGGAGGCCCGTCTACAGCGCCTACGATTTCCAGACCGGCATGAGGTTGGGTATCCTAGGCACGGACTGTCGAAGGTCCCGGACACAATATGATGTGATCGGGAGGTCCACTCAGTCTTCGGTCTACGGTTCTCCCGTCGACGTCACATCCGGCGAAACCTTGCACTGGGATATGGAGACCTTTGACGGCAATTATCTGAAGGATGTGAGCTGTGCTCAAAGCTCCGACTCTCGGAACGGCTATCTTGGTACCCTCACCGGAACGACAGGAGTTCCCGGTATCGAAGGGATGGCGCGAGCGTTTAATGGAGCAAGCGATAGCATCAAGTCCAGCACACCAGCGACGACCACGACCGGTCCATTCACGGTTTCCGCGTGGATCAAGCCGTCCAATCTGAACCAACTCGGAATGGCTGTCTACAACGGAATCGGAGGGACCAACGGGTACGGCTTCGGAATTGGGAACGGCCAGGCAGCGCCTGGTGCTGGAAGCAAGCTTACCGGTCTTGTCGGAAGTACGGGTTTTGACGGAGGTTACACCTTCGTGGATGCCACTTCCTGGCATCTGGTGACGATGGCGCGTTCCGGCACGACCATTACGATCTATGTGGACGGAAAGCAGACGGCCACGAGTGCCATCACGCCGACCACGCCAACCGGGGCAACGTCGGCAGGATACGATAACCGTGCTTCGGGAAGCAAATACTTTGCTGGATCCGTGGATGACGTGAGAGTGTTCAATACGGCCCTTTCGGGAAACACGGATATTCCTGCGCTTTGGCGTTTCACATACAATCTGGTCGCCCAGTCGTCTGCCGCCTACGACGACATGACCGCCTTCGCTGAGTTTGCCGGTTATCCTGGGACGAGTGTTACCCTATACGACGGCGTTTCGACACCGCGCTCCTTGTTCTTTGACATGCAGACAAAGAAAGTTGGCATGGGTAGTACAGCCTACTTCGAAGACCTGTCCGGAAACGGTAACCACGGGAAGACGTTTGGACAGCTTTTGGCGGCCGGCAGGTTGGGCAGCGCCCTTGACTTTAACGGCATCAGTGACTCGATCACGGTGACCTCGTCTCCGTCGCTCAGGTCTTCTGTCGCGTTTACCGTGTCCGCGTGGGTTAACCCTGATTCATTACCTGCAAGTGGGGGAGTCGGGATAGTCGGAAAACTTGATTTCACGCAGTCATGGCGCGTCTGGCTGCGTCCTGACGGCAAAATTGAATTTGATGCAAAGTCGGATAATGTGGGGAATCTCGTTTCAACAACCGCTCTCACAACCGGCGGAGGATGGTATCATGTTGCTGCGACATTCGATGGATCAACCTCGAATCTGTATCTGAATGGTGCTTCCCAGGCATCGGTTTCAACACCCGATTGGGGGAATACTGCCAATCTGAATATTGGCATAGGCAAGACGGACTCGACGTCCTTTTTCGACGGTCAAATTGACGAAGTCCAGATCCTCCCTCGATCCTTAACGAGCTCGGACATCCTGGCTCTCTATAGCGGTTATGGTTCGTCAGCTTCCTCTCTAATTCAGTTTCCGACCGGCAATTCTGGCACGACTAGCAATTGCGCCTATGGCGGGTTCGTTGACGTCGGTGATTGGACGAACCCCTCCAACGCTCATACGAACAATAACGTAGATGCGACGGTGTCCATTCCGGACTACACTTCCATATACTGCAACGAATGGAACGCGTTTGGTTTCAACCTCCCTTCGGGAGTTGCCATTACCGATGTGATGTTAGCCGTCAAAGCAAAGGGGGAGACAATCCCGTTCATCACGTCGGGCTATCTAGTGGTATCGTTGCAAACGGACAATGGAGGCGTAAAGTGTTTGCCGCAAACGGTCCACGTTTCGGGCACGGCTTATGTTACGACACAGTTGGATTTCACTAGTTGCAAAGCCTGGCAATTCGGCGATTTCAACGGGAATGCCATTCGAGTCAATGTGGGTGCGTACAACGATGGGGCGGGCGATGGCGGTCCCTTCCACCTGGATTACGTTACGGTACAGGTGAGCTATGTCACCCCTGGCTCAACGTTTGACGGAACTCACCTTTCTAGGGTCTACAACGACGGCCTGGGCCGCGGAGTTCGGCAGATATCAATGGATCTGTACTCGACAAGACTCGTTTCGAGATCGACCCTCGGCTGGAACGACCAACCAAATATCATGTTCACTGCGACCGGCGTCTATTGGACCTACACGTATGACTTCTTGGGGCGGACACTGACAGCCGCATCACCCGGTAGCTCGGCCCTTGCCGGAACATCCCAGAGCATCATGACCGAGAAGGCAAGAACAATTGAGTCCATCGACGCGATCGGGCGTCGGGTGTACTCCAAGACGGACCTGCTGGGCCGGACTGTCGAGACCTCTGTTTGGAACCCGGCAACCAGCACCTACGGGAACAAGACCAATGCCACGTATAATGCGCTTTCTAAGTTGACGACTTCCAAGGATGGAAGCAGCAGGATGACGACCCTCTATTACAACTCGTTTGGTCTTCCCCGAATGACGGCGTTCCCCGACGGGTCTACCTCGGTGACCTACTATGATGATAACCTGCGCCCGTTCCAAACCGTCGATGCCATGGGCCGAGTATCGGTTCAGACCTACGACACGATTGGTCGCGTTGTATCTGTCACCCTCAAGCCAACACTAGGAACTCTGTGTTCAGGGGCACCCAACCCCTGTGTGGTCTCGTATGGGTACGACCCGGTTCACAACGACCTGCTTACGGTTGACAATGTCACGGCAAAGATTACGTTCACTTACGACGGCGTGCATCGGGTGAAAACAGAGAAGCTTGACGTCCCTTCGACCAACCCGGCTTTCACCGGAACCGTTGCCTACGGGTATGATGGAGCTGGCAAGGTAACGGACGTACAGTATCCCGCCGGGCTCAATTCGATGCATGCGGTTTACGGTTATGATTCTCTCGGCCGACCGGTCCAAGTCGATTACGGCGGGTCAAAGTATGCCGTCTTGACCTACGACACCGCGGGTAGACTAGACAACATTCATTACTGGAAAGGAGCAACCGACACGACCATTCAGGAGAAGTACAGCTACGATGCCCGAGATCGAGTTACGCAACTCAAGGTCTTCGATGGGTTGCCGACGACTCACATGCAGCTCGACTATGCATACGACAAAGCTTCCCAGATCAAGAGCGTCATCGACAACCTGTATGTCAGCGATGCCGGCGCGAATGGCGTCAGTAATCCAAAGACCGTCACCTATGAGTATGATGGGAATGGACGCCTGATGAAAGCAACCGGACCGTTCGGCACAAACCAGACGCCGGAGTATGACTGCTACGACTACGACGCGGTCGGCAATCTTGCTCACTCGAGGCAAGGAGCGGCATCCTGCCCGACCTCCGGTACGGGCTACTACATGTACAACTATGCCGTCTCTCCCGCATGGAACAAACTGGACAGCATTACGAACCTAAACTCCTTGAGCTTCACCTATAATGCCGCAGGCTCGATTCTGACCAAGAACGAAAACAGTGCCACTACGACCTATACGCACGACTTCCAACAGCAGCTAGCCAAAATTGTGTCCGGATCCAGCACGTTCACGTATAGCTATGACGGATTTGGCCGACGCATCAAAACAGTCGACCCATCCGCGACCTCGTACTTCATGTACTCGAACGGAAGGATGGTATACAGCAAGGTCGGTACGACCGAATCCGCGTACGTGTATGTAGGTGGCCACCTTCTTCTGAGAAAAGATGGTACCGGTGCGACTCCAGAGGCAAGATACTACCACCAAGACATCGGCGTTGGCAGCGTCCGGTTCATCAGCTACTACACGACGTCCGTTCAAACCGAGACAAAACTTCGATACAGACCGTTCGGAGATCAGCTGGTTCTGTTGGGGGCAGCGTCACCGGGCTTCCGGTTTGCTCATCAAGAATTCGATTCCGCCGTACGACTGTATCACATGGGGGCCCGCTACTACGACCCGCTTGTTGGCCGTTTTGTCCAGCGCGACCCCCTAGGATCCGGGTATAGTTATGCCTACAATAATCCGCTGTCGTATGTCGACCCATCTGGAAGGACTGGAGTTTGGGGCAATTTCCTGAACTCGCTTCAGACTGGCGAAGGCATGCTTGTCGTTGGTTTGATACAAACCTCGATGAACCTTGCCCTGGTCTATTCAGTCATCGGTATGACTGCAGAAGTATTGGTATCTGGCTTGATTGTGGGTGCCATATTCGTTGCTGCTTTGGCCATCGTCACAGGTGGCTCCGCGACAGCGGACGATTACGTTACGGCTTTCGCATTCGGGTTCGTTCTCGGCACGAGTATCGGCGGCTTCTATTTCGGAGTCGCAGAGCCTAAGTTGGGTGAGGCTGCAGTAGAAAAGGCAGGCCTTTCCGAGGCAGCCAACGCGGAGAGGGCGGAGCTCCAAGCTGTCCGGGGGGTACCGAGCCCCACTTTGGGAACCGCAAAGGGGAGCCTCCCCGACCCTATTGTAATCAGGCCTCCGGACCGAGCCGATTTCCTTGCCACGAGGGGGTTGACCACTGGGGAGGAGCGGATGTTGCGGGCGGGGCGTGCCGTTGAAATCCAAGGACCCCAGAGGCTCTTAGTGAGACAGGGAGCTGACTTGTACATCTCGGAGTCGGTCACAGAAGAGACCGTGGTGCGGGCTCGGGAAGCACTCAACAGATTGGAGGTTGGGTTCCGAGATGCGATGTCCGCAAGGGAATTCGAAATCGCGACCGATATCGCCCACGCACACTTCGATCTCCAAGCCCGGATTGCCGGCTACGAACTTGCTCTGTCCCCCTTGAGAATACAATCTGATGGATGGCTTGTGATATGGCTAGAATGACATCCCCATTATCTGAGGAGAAACTCTGTCGTTTCCATCTTTCTCAGGCGGCAACTTTTGAGAAGTTGTACCTCCGACACACCGTATGGTCACCTTCCGTTCAGATCGATGTGGAGGAGGGCTTAGAGATCCTCATGAGAAGTATTGAGCAATGCTCAGAATGCAGGATCTCCGTTGGCGCAGATCGGTCGTTTTTCCTAACCTTCCTCAAAGGGAAGGAAGCGTTCGAGCCCACCCAGCACCGAGCCGAACCGGAACGGTCATCGGATGGGCATGAGCACCGTTTTCTCGAAACACATATCTTGTGCCACAAGGTTGCCGGCAAATGGCGGCTTGATTACCGATACGCGTGTCAGGATTGCGGTCTGGTCGTCGCCCCGGAGGACCTGTCACCCTCTGCGACCTTCTTGCACACGTGTGTCGTTTGTGGAACCCGGTATCACGACGAAGAACCCGTTTCCCGGTACTGCTCAACAAGGTGTTTGCGCGAGGTGAGGGACAGAACAGAGAGTCTATTCGAAGAGATGATGAGAAGCAGAGTCCATCTCGAGATCCAGACGCTGGAAAGGACGCCCGCCGCCTCCGCCCGGCTCCGGCGTGCGGCCCGGGGACAACTGAAACGAATTGCGCATGACAAGCGGACTGGGTCGGAGACACGGACCATTGCGCTTGAAGCCCTCGGCCGATTTCCCGAACCTTCGGGCGATCTGGTTTCGTCCGGACCTAAGGAGGTCCGTCCTGCCACGGTATGGGTCTTCTCAGATGCGGACGTCGCAGCGCTGAGAAGAGGGGAACGCGTGCGGAAGAGTTTTCCCAGGCCACCGGCGTTCGACAATCCTGACAATATTCATGTGATTTCGGAATCAAAGCGCCCTCGCTTGCCAGAGGGTTGGTCATTGGTTGCCGACTCAGGACCACTCGTGACATATGACCTCATCGTTCGAGTTGTTAGGCAGTCGCGGGCTGACGCTAGCCCTTTGGAACGGAAACCAACCGAGGAGGAACGGGGGGCCCTGGAAGTCTACGAGCGCTTCCTACGCTCTGGTCGATCATTCGGGGGAGAGAAGTATGTTTTGAGTGGGGATCTTTCGATCCAGCTCGTTCTGGATGAAGGTGGCCTGGTCGCTTTGCGGCACTCAGGGCTGGAATACCGGAAGGACTCGAGAAATCAGCGCTGGATGGTCCTCGAGGGCGACTCCGTTGGCAACTACGAGTACTCCTTTGAAATTGTTCCGGAGGCAAACACAACCTAATCCGTTCGCGAATTTGCCAATGCACAGAACATGCTAAGACGGCCTAGGTGCACGCTGGCAAAGACACCGCGTGAGGGGAAATGTTCCTGCGGCACAAGCGAGCTACTCTCATCCTGGGGTTTCGACGCATATTCGCATCGTCCGCGAGATTGGCGGTCCTCCTCGAACGCCCGAGCTAGGTGGGTTCGTTCTGCCTTCCTGATCGGACTTGGGCGAAACCCCTACGTCGAACACTCGCTCCCGCGCGGAAAGGTAAGCCTTTCTGAAATGGCCGCCGGAAAGGCAGGCCTTTCTGGATATTACGAAGCCGCTTCAAGCTCCTATGTTTCGGAGAGAGGATTTGTTGGACAGGCGTCCCGTGTTTCCTCGGATGCGGAAGAGGCTCTTGCGGCCGCTGACCGCCAGACCGAGCTGGCCCAAGCGGCGAACGCGTGGTACAAGTCCATCTCTCCGAGTGTCGAGGCTAGCCCAGTCCGCCATCATACAAAACACATATTGGAAGAACTCGGGGACAACCCGCTTGGGCTCGGGACAACGCCGGCTCGCTACACTCGCGATGCCCAAAAGCCCTTTGCGTTCTACAGGGATTCTGCTCTCGCGAGCCCCGTAACTTTGGCTGACGGGACCCCGGGAATACTCATAAGGCTTGGAGGGCCTTCCGGGAGGCTACTTCACGCCTGAAGGCCGGATTGTGACTTTCTGCTATGTAGCGGAGTTGTAGATCTTGACAGATATGCTTGACTCTCTGGCGGAGAAGTACAGATCCAACATGCATCTCCTTTTTCCGAAGGGGCGACTCCCGAAGACCATGGCGATCTCTACCCTGAGTGGGCACAGCTCGACGGTTTTGTATCTGGACTTGCCGAGCGAGCGCTATCAGGCGAGAACCTCGATTCTCAGGAAGTGGAGCCCTTCGGTTGTGGCGACCTTCGTCGAAAGCTAGAGAAACTAAAGACGGAACATCCCGACCTAGCCGACCGCTATCTTGCCGTGTTCGACCACCTCGATGACATTCTCAATATTCTTCGGGCCATTGCGAGAGACGATTCGAAGGCTCGTTCGACTCGATAGCCGCGAGGCTGCGGCTACGGCCAGGCCAGGACCGAAAATTGTCCTGCGAGGGTGCTTGCTCTTATCACGCCTGTGCCTCGATTGGCCTGTAACCGTAGCGCTTCTCTGAGAGTCGGTTGGGGACCAGCCTTCCCTCCCGATGCAGCTCGAGATTCTCGAGGATCCGGCGTACCGATTTCTCAGGGACAAATCTGCCGCCTGATGTCTACCGATTCTTCAACGCTCGCAAGCTGCCTGCCGTAAGCACGCAACTCGTCGACCATCTCGTCGAAGTTTGGACCGTTGCAAGATTCCTTCTTCCAAACATAGCGCCTAGGCACTACGATGACAGACGGTCTGCCGACTGTCCGCGAAGGCGCGCCCAATCAGTGCCACGTGGCTCTTGGTGGCCCAAGGTTGAGGGATCGAGTGAAGCGAATTCGGCGGCGGCCTCCGCACTTTCGCAATTCGAGCGCTTCAGACAAAGAGACCCCAGGAGTGAATCGTGCGATTGCGAATGAGGAGGTACACCTTGGCCTGAGCGGGCGCGTTCACCACGCCGTCTCGACTTCAAAGAGAACACCGCTCACGCCGCCGATCTTCCGAGCCCGACCGTCCGTGCGCACGATTAAGTCGCCCCGGCGCGGCGGCGACGGCCTGCCTTTCTCCTTCCATGTTTCATACGTGGCGTAGACCTTCGCAGAATGGAGGCGAACCGTCCGGACGTCGTCCTCGAGCCGGTGGCCGGGATCCTTCGCGCTCGAGGCGACCGCAATTGAGGGATTCAATCGCGCGACGAGCGTCGGGGAGGTTCCCGTACTCGACCCGTGGTGAGTGATCTTGAGGACGTGGATCCGCGGCGTGAGCGATACCAAGGCTTGGAGCAGATCCTCTTCGTAGGATTTCTTGGCGTCGCCCGTGAAGAGAAGCCAGGCGCTCCCGTGCCGGAGAGCAAGGAAGACGGACCAGTACGCGACCTCCGTCCCTTTCGAGGTCCTCAGCAGGGTACCGACCCACGGCGTTCCGAGCGTCGCGCGGCTCGTGACGGACTGGCGGGACAGACGGACCTGGGCGCCCTTCTCTCGGTCAACGGTCGCCCAGTGGTTGTCCGCCGGGATCGTCCCATTGTCGTAGTACACGGCACCGTGCCGAAGAAGCCCCGGAAAATCTCGGACGAGACACGGATAGAAGTTCGTATGGTCGCGGTGGGGGTGCGATGCGATCACGGCATCGAGCTTCAAGTCGCTGGGGAACTTCGCGAAGAGGTGGCGGGCATCTTGCGCGTTGTCGTTCGTCTTCGAACCCGACCCGCCGTCGATGAACACGCCTCGGTTCACCCTGCGGACGAGAATCGCCTCTCCGTCCCCGACGTCATACAAGGTCACATCGAGCACATCGCCCAGGAGCTTCGGCCGGTGCCCTCCGTTCAGGGCTTTGGCGTCCAGATACGTATGTGCCACCAGGATCGAATCGATGGGCAGAACCCTCCCTCCACGGGGTAGGAATCAGGCTCGGCGAAGTTAACGCTTTGCCACGAAGGCCCTCAACCGTTCAGCTGGGCTGGCGTTGGACACTCGGATCACCGTTTGTCCTCGAACACAGCCCCACCTCGATGGGACGTGCCAATACCCTAGCGCTGATTGTTGAGTTCGACATGGAGGATTTGCCCGGACGGCCGGGCGTCCGCTGTCTACGCCCGGCGGAGTAAAACCTCGCCCTTCTCGTTGAGGAAATAGACGACGGTGTCTCCGATCTTCAGCTTCTCCTTCGAACCCCGCTCGAGGAGTTCCTTCACGTCACGCAGTAGGGCGATCTTCCATCCCGTGGTCACCTTCGTCGTCCCGACAATCCGCTCGACCATGGAACGGGCTCGGGCCGAAAGAGAGCCAAAAGGTATTTCCGGTCTTGGAACTCTTTCGGTCCGAGAACCGAAAAGAACTCGGATTTGTCGAACTGATTCTATATCGGGACTTGCGAGGAGGAGGATGTAATGAGAGGGGGCAGGATTCGGTACGTTGTCGCGGTGATGGTGATAGGGACGGTTCTCTTGTCGTTGTCCGCCGGGGGCTTCAAGGTCGCGGTCCCGGGCCGCGCGGAGCCGAGGCTCGTAACCGACGCGACCGGGGGAGAGTCGAAGTGGCAGGGAACCTGGTACACCCTTGTGGATACCGGGAGCGGGCCGAGTTGCACCGGTGTCCTGGGCACGGAGTCGTGGCCTGCGACCTTCGCAAAGGACTGGAATACGGGTCCGGTGTTCGCCACCTACTCGGACAATCTCTGCTTTGGTGCGACGATTACCGTCTACGTGAGGCAGAGTGGAGTCTATCACTTCGATCTCAAGAATGTGGACGACGGTGCGCGGCTGTTCGACGCAAACGGCAATCTGCTGTTCGAAGCCTCCTGCGGCTCCTTCAACTGTCCCGTCCAGTCGGGAAAAGACGTGAACCTCGTACAAGGGAAAAGCGAATTGGGCCTCCAGTTCTGGCAGTATGGCGGCAGGGCCTCGATCTCGTTCCTCGTCATGGACGCGTCGATTTTCCGGAACGCACCTCCCATCGTGTCCTTCACCTACTCCCCCTCGACCATTTACGTCGGCGACTCCGTGTTGTTCTCCGATAACTCCGTCGATCCAGATGGAGATGCCATGAACCACCAATGGACCATCAGCGGCGTCTCCGATTTACAGTCTGGGCCGACGCATACGTTTGGTACCGCCGGCAGCTATCCGATTACGGAGACCGTGACGGACGAGTTTGGTGCGCCCTCCACCAAGAGCGTGACAGTCTCAGTCTTGGAAGCTCCTCTCGCTGGGGTCGGAAGTACCGGGTCAGGAGGCGTCGTGTTTTACCTGATCGCTGCCATTGCTGCCATCGCCGTGGTCGGAGTTACGGTCGGTGTCGTTCTCGGCAGGAGAGGGAAGAGTGGCCCTCCCCCGGTCCGATAGCGTCAGCTCCGGGATCCGCACAAGCGCGGCACATGGTTCCGGAGGCGACGGCGGCTAGACATTGACCGCGGGCGCGAGTCCGCCATGAGAATTCCTGCCTCCTTAAGCGACCAAACGACGGCGAGGCGAGGACGTGAGCGTACCGACTGTGATTGTTTGATCCTTGTCAATTCTCCGGGTGAGCTTCGAACTCTTGAGACAATGAAGAACCGATCCAACCGAGTGACAATGGATCTGCTTCAACGAGGGAGAACTCGCCATTCCTGACGGCTATTATCGGTTGTCATGAACCCCAGTCCATTCGGGTAGCTTCGGGTAGTTTCGCCCACCTGCCTCACGGATTCTTTAGCACAGCCCTCCTGTCTGGCATTGAGGAATGAATTCTTGCCCGTCGAATATCCGTTCAGGAACTACCTGTTTCTGTTTGGCGCGAGCGCTAAAGCGGAAGTTGTCAACTATGTCCGCACGCAGTGAACACCTGCCGAGCAGGACAAACTCGACGAAACTCCCGCAGGTTGGGTGTGACCGAACA
>Ga0066710_100000640_pt1 | contig 22318 bp, 20 predicted proteins | sample GraSoiAngelo_159_FD_79666 | JGI IMG/M metagenome (GOLD analysis project Ga0066710, IMG submission 79666) | Grasslands soil microbial communities from the Angelo Coastal Reserve, California, USA - 14_1009_16_40cm | ecosystem: Environmental > Terrestrial > Soil > Grasslands | place: USA...
ACGCATCGGGAGGCATCGCGCGAGCCCCGGGGGGTAACGCATCGGGAGGCATCGCGCGAGCCCCGGGGGGGTCTGGGGGGCCATGTCGGGGCCCCCCAGCTACATTGAGGGCGCTGGTCCTTTCGGTCCCGGCGCCGATCGAGGGCGGGCCGCTCCGTTGCGAGACCCGCCCGGTGCCGTCGCCCAACGCCGGCGAAATCCTCGTGCGGGTGAGCGCCTGCGGTGTCTGTCGTACCGACCTGCACATCGTCGAGGGCGAGCTGCCGCTCGTCAGCTCGCCGATCGTCCCCGGTCACCAGGTCGTCGGCCGGGTGGAGAGCGCCGGAGGGGGCGCCACGCGCTTCCGGCCGGGCGAGCGGGTGGGCCTCGCGTGGCTCCGCGGGACGTGCGGTGCGTGTGCTCCATGCCGGCGCGGCCGCGAGAACCTCTGCGAGCGCGCGGTGTTCACCGGCTATCACGCGGACGGCGGCTTCGCCGACTACGCCGTCGCGCCCGAAGCGTTCGCCTACGCGATTCCGCCGGCGTTCAGCGACGCCGAGGCGGCGCCGCTCCTCTGCGCCGGCATCATCGGCTACCGGGCTCTGAAGCGTTGCGCCGTGCCCGCCGGCGGCAGACTCGGGATCTACGGATTCGGCGCCTCGGCCCACGTGACGCTTCAGGTCGCGCGCGCCCGCGGCCTGGACGTGTTCGTCTGCACGCGCGAGCCGTCGCACCGAGAGCTCGCGCGCCGGCTCGGCGCCGCGTGGGTCGGCGACGTTGGCGACGCGATGCCCCTCCCGACGGACGGCACGATTCTCTTCGCCCCGGTCGGCGAACTGGTGCCCCTCGCGCTCCGGAACCTCGCGCGCGGCGGGACACTCGCGCTCGCGGGCATCTACATGACGCCGGTGCCGGCGCTCGAGTACGAGCGCGACCTCTTCTACGAGCGCAGCGTGACGAGCGTGACGGCGAACACCCGCGCCGACGGCGCGGAACTCTTGGCTGAGGCCGCGCGGATCCCGATCCGGCCCGCGACGACGACGTTTCCGCTCGAGGACGCCAACCGGGCGCTCGCGCTGCTCAAGCGTGGAGGATTCGCCGGCGCCGGGGTGCTCTTGACCGGCGAGGGTTCTCGCGTATGATCTCGGCACGGTTTTGACGGAGGCTCACCGATGAGCGATCACGACGATCTTCTGCGCCGCGCCGAGCAGGTCTTGCCGGGCGGCATTCTGGGCAGTCACCGGAGCGGACCGGGCCTCGAGTTCGTCGTCAAGGAAGGCCGCGGCGCCTATCTGTGGGACATGAGCGGCCGACGGTACCTCGATTACCTGCTCGGCTCTGGGCCGATGCTGCTCGGCCACGCGCACCCGGCCGTCGTCGCGGCCGTCGAGCGTCAGATGGCGCGTGGCACCTCGTACTTCCTCCTGAACGAGCCGGCGATCCAGCTCGCCGAGGAGATTGTGAAGGCCGTTCCCTGCGCCGAGCAGGTGCGCTACACGTCGAGTGGCTCGGAGGCGACGTTCTTCGCGCTGCGGGTCGCCCGCGCGTTCCGGAAACGGGACAAGATCATGAAGTTCGAGGGCGGCTTCCACGGCACGCACGACTACGCGCTGATGAGCGTCGTGCCGCGCTCGCCCAAGGCGTTCCCGGCGCCGATGACTGACTCGGCCGGCGTCCCGCACGCGATCGAGGGTGAGGTGCTGATCGCGCCCTACAACGATCTCGCGACGGCGGAGGCGCTCATCGCCGCGCACCACGAAGAGCTGGCCGCCGTGCTCATCGAGCCCTACCAGCGGACGATCGTGCCGGCGCCCGGGTTCCTCCAGGGGCTGCGCGCGGCGACGCGCCGCTACGAGGTGCCGCTGGTCTTCGACGAGATCGTCACGGGCTTTCGCTTCGCCTACGGCGGGGCCCAGGAGTACTACGGTGTCGTGCCCGACCTCGCGGCCTACGGCAAGGTCGTGGCCGGCGGGTTTCCGCTGGCGTGCATCGCCGGGCCCAAGGCGATCATGCGCCATTTCGACGCCTCGCTCGAGGGCACGCCCGAGTACGTCTGGCAGGCGGGGACCTTCAACGGCAACGCGATCGCGTGCGCCGCCGGCCTCGCGACCCTCGCCGAGCTCCGGAAGCCGGGTGCGTACGAGCGGCTCTTCCGGACCGGAACGCGGCTGCGCGACGGCCTGGCCGCCGCGGTGCGGCGGCACGGGCTCGCCGCGCGGGTGACCGGCGAGCCGCCGGTCTTTGACATCTTCTTCACCGACCGCGAGATCGTCGACTATCGTGCGACGCTCACCGCCGATCGCGAGCGGATCAAGCGATTCAACCAGGAGCTCGTGCGGCGCCACGTCGTCAAGGCGGTGAACAAGATCTACGTGTCGCTCGCCCACACCGACGCGGACGTCGCAGAAACCGTCGAGATTTTCGACCAGGCGTTGGCGGCCATCGCCGCGGACGCCTGAGTCGGGAGGACTGCATGAACCTCAGCCGTCGCGATCTGCTCAAGCTCGGCGGCGCCGCGCTCGCGGGGGCCTCGGTGGCCCCTGCCGGCGCGCGCGCCCAGACGCCCAAGCGCGGCGGCACCCTCTCGATCCGGACCTGGGACCCGCCGCACTTCGACCCCTTCGGGACGATCTCCTACAAGACCCACATCGCGCTCAGCTTTACCCACAGCCGGCTGCTCAAGCACAAGGCCGGGCCCAGCGTCGTCCCCGGCACGTTCTCGATTGAGGGCGACCTGGCCGAGTCGTGGACGCAGCCGAACGAGACCACGTACGTCTTCAAGCTGCGGAAGGGCGTGCGCTGGCACGCGAAGCCCCCGGTGAACGGGCGCGAGCTGACGGCCGACGACGTCGTGTTCAGCGTCAACCACTTTCTCACCGTGAAAGGCAACGCGAACGCCTACATGCTCAAGTCGGTCGACAAGGTCGAGGCGGTCGACAAGTCCACGGTGAAGTTCACCCTCAAGGAGCCGTTCGTCTGGTTCCTCGACATGCTCGCCAACCCCCATGCGGTCGCGATCGTCGCCAGGGAAGTCGTCGAGAAGTACGGTGACCTCAAGAAGTGGGAGTCGGTCATCGGGACCGGGCCGTGGATGCTCGACTCCTATCGACCGAACGTGAGCCTCGCCTACGTGCGCAACCCGAACTATTTCTTGCCGGGCTTGCCGTACATCGATCGAGTCGAGATGACGGTGGACGAGGACAACGCGTCTCGAATGGCGGCCTTCCTCAGCGGCAAGTACGACCTGGGCTGGGAGTTCCCCGGCACGATCAACCGCGTCGACTGGGTGCAGATCAAGGACACGCTCAAGCAGAAGCGGCCGAAGCTCCAGACGGTCGAGTTCGTGGCGCCAGTCATGAGCCATATCTCGATGCGCACCGATCAGAAGCCGTTCAGCGACGTGCGCGTGCGCCAGGCGATGGCGCTGGCCATCGACCGCAAGGCCATCATCGAGGCGGTGTTCGAGGGCGTCGGCGCGATGAACCCGGCCGTGCCGGCCGCGCTCCGGGAGTGGTCGATACCGTTCGACAAGCTCGGCGAGGGCGCCAGGTACTACAAGCACGATCCGGCCGAGGCCAAGCGACTGTTGGCCGCCGCCGGCTATCCGAACGGGTTCCCGGGCACGATGTGCTTCACGACCTACGGCTCGACGATCCTGGTGGACTCGATGCAGCTCGTCCAGAAGGACCTCAAGGTAGTCGGTATCGACGTCAAGATCGACCAGAAGGAGTACGGCGCCTACATCGCGACGTGCTTCTACGGCAAGTTCGACTCCATGACCTACGGACCGCAGACGGGATTCCTCGAGCCGGACAACTTCCTCTTCGGCCAGTACTATCCGGAGGAGCTCAAGAACCAGAGCCACATCAACGACCCGGTGGTGGCCGACATGCTCGTCCGCCAGCGGCGCACGTTCGATCCCGCCAAGCGCCGCGAGATCATCTACGACATCCAGCGCCACCTGGCGAAGCACCAGTACTACGTGCAGATGCCGTCGGGCGTATACGTTGCCGTCTGGGAGGGCGCGGTCAAGAACTACGGGCCCAACATGGGCTACGACTACGGCGGGCGGCTCATGGCGGCCTGGCTCGAGCGGTAGCCCGGCGACACGCTGCCCGTGCTGAGGCGGTATCTCGCCAAGCGTCTGTTGGTCGCGATCCCGTCCCTCGTGATCGCGTCGCTGATCGTCTTCACGTTGCCGCGGCTGATCCCGGGCGACGTCGTGGTGCTCATGCTCGCCGAGAAAGCGTACGCCAAGGACCTCGAGGAGCTGCGGGCGAAGCTCGGCCTCGACCGGCCGTTGCCCGTCCAGTACGTGGAGTGGCTGGGCCGGGTCGCCCGTGGAGACCTCGGCGAATCGCTGTGGACGAAGCGGCCGGTGCTGGAAGAGATCGGCCAGCGGCTTCCGCTGACGGTCGAGCTCGCCCTGCTCGGCCTGACCTTCGCGCTCATGATCGCGGTGCCGGTCGGCGTGATCTCGGCGGCGCGCCAGGACACCGTCCAGGACTACCTCGCACGGAGCGCCGCGATCCTCGGGCTGTCGGTGCCCGGGTTCTGGCTCGCGACGCTCCTGATCGTGCTGCCCGCCATCTGGTGGGGCTGGCGCCCCGTGAGCGGCTTCGTCGAGTTCTCCCGGGACGCGATCGGCCACGTGACGCAGCTGCTGTTGCCGGCGCTGATCCTCGGCATCGCCACCGGCGCCGCGCTGATGCGCCTCACCCGCGGCATGCTTCTGGAGGTGCTCCGGCAGGACTACGTCCGCACGGCGTGGGCGAAGGGGCTTACCGAACGCGTGATCGTCATGAAGCACGGGCTCCGGAACGCGATCATCCCCGTCGTCACGTTGCTCGGCACCCAGCTGCCGCAGATCATCGGAGGGACCGTCATCATCGAGACGGTCTTCGGCCTACCCGGCATGAGTCGCTTCCTGTTCGATGCGATCCTCCAGCGCGACTATCCCGTGATCCAGGGGGTGAACCTCGTCGTCGTGTCCGTCGTCGTCCTCGTCAACCTCGCCGTCGACGCGCTCTATGCCGTCCTCGATCCGCGTATTCGGTATTAGTCGGGGGGAGCGCCGCCGCTCCCCCCGACGCCCCCCACCGGTCACGCGGGGTGGCCGATGGCGAGGATTCGATGGCGCCGGCAAAGCCGGCGCTCGAACCGCGAACGCGAGGCGCGGACCGCGGCGGATTCGGAGCAGGCGTCGCTCGCCCCGGCACTCCGGACTGTGAACGCGCGAGTCGAGATCCCAGAACAGCTGGCGGGGTCAAAAACCGCGCTCGAGCACGATCAAGCATGGCTGTCGGCTCTGCGCGGGCTCGGGAGGTTCATCCGGCGGAAGCCCCTCGGGGCGCTGGGCGCGGTCATCGTCGTCGTCATGCTGGTAATGGCGGCGTTCGCCGAGCGGATCGCGCCGTACGGCTACGACGACACGATTCGCGGCGCCCGCATGAAGGCGCCCTCGGCCGCTCACTGGCTCGGGACCGACAACCTCTCCCGCGACATGTGGAGCCGTATCGTCTACGGCGCGCGCGTGTCGATCACGGTGGGCTTCGGGACGATCGGCCTCGCCGTCCTCCTCGCCACCGCGGTCGGCGTCTCGAGCGGCTATTTCGGGGGCGCGTACGATCTCGTCGTCCAGCGCGTAGTGGACGCGTGGCTCTCCTTCCCTTACCTCGTCATCGTGCTCTCGGTCATGGCGGTCCTGGGGCCGGGCCTGCTCAACGTCGTGATGGCGCTCGCCATCCTCATTGCTGCCGTCAATTCCCGCGTGATCCGTGGAGCGACGATCACGGTCGCCCAGAGCACCTATGTCGAGGCTGCGCGCGCCGTGGGCTGCGGGCACGCGCGAATCATCGCGCGCCACATCCTCCCGAACGTCACGGCGACGATCATCATTCTCGCGACCATCGGCCTCGGCACGGCGATCCTGGCGGAGTCGGCGCTCTCGTTCCTCGGGTTTGGCGTGCCGCCTCCGTACCCGGCGTGGGGCGCGATGCTCTCGGGCTCCGGACGGACCTACATGTTTCGCGCCCCGTGGATGGCGATCTGGCCGGGTGTCGCGATCTCGCTCGCCGTGTTCGGGTTCAACATGCTGGGCGACGCGCTCCGCGACGTCCTCGACCCCCGTCTGCGTGGTCTTGCGAGGTGAGCGGCGCCGCGGCGCGAGCCGAGCCCTGCGATGATCGGCGCGAGTGCTTCCTTCCAGGCTCGAGCGCTGGCCGTCGGACGGGGGCTTGACGAGTCGGTGGGCGCAGGAGTAGAGAGGACATACGGTGACGCGAATGGGGTTCGCGCGCCGTCGTGGGCCCACTCAATTCCAGGAGGTGTGGATGGAGACACCACCGGACTTGACAGCCGCGCCCCCCGGAGCCTGCTAGCGGCCCCGAGCGGCGCCCGCGAGTCGCAGCAAATCCTTCCCGGCAGAAGTCGGGACGCGCAGCCCGGTCTGCGCAACTCAACCAGGGGATGCCGTGGGCGAGCACGTCTCGCCCACGCCCCCGACACCCGCCGAGCATCGTCTGTCCTTTCGACGGGGTTCTGAGTCCGCTTGGCGACTGACCTGTTCCTCGCCGCCTCCGGCTGGCCCTCTGATTCTCTCGCCGTCGCAGTGCCGCCGTCGTGCGATCGTGGAATCGTCCGTGCGCCGTCCCCACAGGCCGATCGAGACGATCTGGTCGTGGCGCTTCCCGAGTGGAGCCCCCGGCATCCCGCTCATCGCCTGGTCCCGGCGTTCAGCGTGCTCGGCGACAGCGTCCGCGGATTCCGCTTCGAGCTCTCCACGTTCGCCGCGGGGACCTGGTCGCCCTGGGTCGTGGGCGCCACCGTCGGGCGGGCCAGCTTCTCGGACGGCGTCACGCGGTCCCGAACCCTCATCGGCGAAATCGACGAGTTCCTCGCCGCTCCGCCGGCCGAGCGCGTCCGCGTCGTCCTTCGCGCGAGCGCCGGTGCCCCGGGGACGCCGTTCGCCTCGCCGTGGTGCGTATCGCTCTCGGCGTGGAGCCCGGCGGGGACCGACGCATCACCCCCTGAACGGGGCGCTCGGCTCGTCGTGCCCGCCTTCAGTCAGATGGAGGAGGCCGCCGCGATCCGCCATCGTGTCTGCTCGCCGACGTGCGTCGCGATGGTGCTGGCCTACTACGGTGCTCGCGTCGAGGTGGCCGACCTCGCCCGGGAGATCTTTCAGCCGGAGCTTGATCTCTACGGCGTGTGGCCGGCGGCGGTCCGCGCCGCGAGCCGGCGCGGCGTCGCCGGCTATCTCCTGCGCTTCCCCGACTGGGGGACGGCGGCGTGGTGTCTCGAGCAGGGAATGCCGATCATCGCCTCGGTCCGCTACGGCGCCGGTGAGCTCACGGGCGCGGCGATCGCGGAGACGTCGGGGCATCTTCTGGTGCTGACCGGCTACGCGGGCGACGATGTCTTCGTCAACGATCCGGCGGCACCCCGGGCCGCCGAGGTCGCGCGCCGCTACCGGCTCGACGAGATCCGTCGCATCTGGCTCGATCGATCGGGCGTCGGCTACGTGCTTTTCGCTCCCACACCGTCGCCGCGCCGTCCCCCGGTGGGGGCGTGAGGATTCGACGACGGACGGGTTGCGGTACAATCGGCGCACATGCGGGGGAACGTGGCGTTGAGCGTGCTCGTGATCGGCATCGTCGTGTCCGCGTGCGCGACTGATGACCGCGAGTGGCTGAAGCTCGATCAGAAGTACACGACCGCGGAATTCCGGCGTGACCTGTCCGAGTGCACGATCAAGGGCAAGCTCGACGATGAATGCATGAAGGCCCGGGGCTGGGTCTCGGTGACTCCGCCCAAGGCCGAGCAGAAGAAAGAAGATCCTCTCTCGCAGCCCGCCGGCCGCGGCTATCGCCGATAGTGCCGGCACCGTTGTCCACCGCGATCGTCTTCGGCGTGTGATCGGTGCCGCCGGCGTGAGCCGGCTGGCCCCGGCCTTCCGCTAGACGGCTTCCGTCCGCTCCTCCGCCAGCGACCGGTCCGCCAGTTGCGAGACGAGGAGGCGCACGCGGTCGACTTCCGCGGCATCGTTCGCGCGCACCGCGAGCCCCTCGGCGACGCGGATGCACTGCTCGACGGTCGAGCGATCGCCGAGCAGGCCGAAGGCTTCGGCCGCGTGCAGGACGCCGTTGAGCGACCGCTGCTGCCGCGCCCGGAAGAACGCGATCCAGTACGTCTCCCGCGCCCGCGCAGTGGCGGCGCGCGCGAGGCCCGGGAACGCGCCGAGCCGGAGCGAAGCGTCCGCAACCGTGAGGAGCCCGAGCCAGCCCGGATGGCTGAGCGCGGCAGAATAGGCCTGTCGCCACTCGCGAACCGCCTCGCCCGGATCGTTCACCGTCAAGGCCTGATCCATCGCCTGAATGTGCGCGGTCCAGGGACCGAGCGTCTCGATCTTGCCGAACAAGGGACGCATCATAGCTCCACCTCCGCCAGGGCCTCTGGCGTGTCGTCTCGCGCGGAGTTTGCGCGCCGCTCGAGATCAATGAGAATGCCGTGTACCTTCCTGACGTCGTCCTCGTGACGATGCAACCGATCCTTCCTCCGTGAGATGACCATCTGCCCTATGGGGTCGAGCCCAATTGATCGGGCTCGAGCGCGTTCGCCGCCCAGCGCTCCGTCGAAGGCCCGCACGCGCTCCTCGGCGTGCGGGCCCTTCGTCTGGGCGGCGACGCCCCACGCGACGCGGATACACTGCTCGACGACCTCGCGATCGCCGAGCTCGGCGAAGCGCTCGGCGGCGCGCAGCACGCCCTCGACCGATCCTTCGGTCCGCGCGCGGAAGAGGGCGGTGAGATACGTCTGGCGCGCCTTCGCCTCGGAAGCCTTACGAAAGCCCGCGCGCGCGCCGAGCACGCGATAGGCGTCGCCGACCGCCACCATGCCCTCCCAATGACGGCTCTTCAGGGCGGCCGCGTACGCCTCGCGCCAGACCAGCTCGGCGTTGGCGAGGTCGCCCTGAGCCAGCGCGTCGGCGACTCTGAGGAGGTGCGTCCTCCAGGCGAGCTGCGGCTCGGTCCCGAGCGCGTGATCGCCGAACACGTCCGCGACCGTCGCCGCGAAGAGCGTCAGCCCGAGCACCGCGGCGAGCGCGGAGAGCCACGAGCGAGGCAGGCGGCTCGATCGCGGTTCCTTCATCGTTGTCTTCACGGCGTGCTTGATACGGCAAGTTAGATACCATCCGGAAATAGTCAAAAAGACGCTATGTTACGCTGATGTAGACAGTTCAGGCGAGCTCGCGGTGGTCAAGAGTTGAACACCAGATTGACCGGCGAGTAAGATGCTGGGGCGCCATGAAACACCTGACCGACCTTCTAGGTAAAAGCCCCGGGGTCGAGGCGATCCGCGAGAGGGTCGCGCGCCTCCTGGAGCGGCAACAGGATGCTCGCCGCCTGCCCCCGGTGCTCATCGAGGGCGAGACGGGTACGGGCAAGGGGCTCCTGGCTCGACTGATTCATCGATCGGGTCCCCGTCCGGACGGTCCGTTCGTCGACGTCAACTGCGCGGCGATCCCCGAAACCTTGCTCGAAGCCGAGATGTTCGGCTTCGAGCGCGGAGCGTTCACCGATGCGCGGCGGGCCAAGCCCGGCCTGTTTCAGGCGGCGCACCGCGGGACGATCTTCCTCGACGAGGTCGGCCTCTTGTCCGAAGGTCTGCAGGCGAAGCTCCTCAAGGTGCTCGAGGAGCGGTCGGTGCGGCGGCTCGGCAGCACGCGCAATGAGCCGATCGACGTGTGGATCCTCACGGCGACGAACGAAGACCTGCGAGCCGCGATCCAGGGCCGTCGCTTCCGCGAGGATCTGTACCATCGTCTCGCGGTCCTCACGCTCTCGCTGCCACCGCTGCGGGCGCGCGGCGACGATATCCTGCTGCTCGCCGAGCACTACCTGGGCCGCGCGTGCGCCGACTACGGCGTGTCGCCGAAGACGCTGGCCCCCGACGCGCGCGCGGCGCTGCGCGCGTACCCGTGGCCGGGCAACGTCCGCGAGCTCGCCAACTTGATGGAGCGCGTGGCGCTGCTCTCGTCCGAGTCGGAGATGACTGCGGTCATGCTCGGGCTGCCCCCGGTCGCCACTGCGGTGTCGTCGGCGCCGGCCGCGGCCGGCGTGGCGAGCTCGCTCGACGACGCCGTGCGCGACCGTGTCGCCGAGGTGCTGCGCCAGACGAGTTGGAACATCTCCCGCACCGCCGCCCTGCTCGGGATCTCGCGGAACACCCTGCGCGCTCGTATCGAGAAGTACGACCTCCGGTCGGGCCAGGCGCCTGCGTCGGCTCCGCCGCCGCGACCCGAGCGGCGCTCGGCCCACGCCGCGCCCGCGCCGGCGGCCGTCCCCGCGCCGCCGCCCCCGCCCCCTCCGCCGCCCGAGGCGCCGCCGCTCCAGTGGGAGCGACGGCGCGTCACACTGCTCCGCGCGGCGCTCCTCGCCCCCTCGGCGCCGGAAACGCTGCTCGAGACCAATCGCGCACTCGAGTTGCTGCTCGACAAGATCCGAAGCTTCGAGGGGACGATCGAGGGGAGGGGCCCCACCGGAATCGCCGCCGCGTTCGGTCTCGACCCGACCGAGGACGCGCCGAGCCGGGCAGCCCACGCGGCGATGGCCATCGTCAAGGCCGTCACGCGCGCCCGGCAGGACGCCGGTACGGGGCCCGCGATCAAGGTGGCCGTCCACACGAGCCAGATTCTCGTCGGCCAGGGGGACGGCGCCCCCGAGCTCGATCTGGAGGGCAAGCACGCCGCGTTGATCGTGCTCAACGCCCTGATCGAGCGCGGCGGCGCCGACACCGTGATGATCAGTGACGCTACCGCGCCGTTCCTGACGCGAGGGTTCGAGCTGTTCGAGCTGGGCGGCGAGGATCTCCCGCGTGGACGCGCCTTCGCTCTGGTGGGTCGCGGCCACACGGGCCCCGGTCAGGGCGGGCGCGCATCGGCCTTCGTCGGCCGCCACCGCGAGCTCGAGCTTCTATCGAGCCGGTTCGAGTCCGCGATCCGCGGCCGAGGCCAGATCGTCGGCATCAGCGGCGAGGCCGGCATCGGCAAGTCTCGCCTGATCTTCGAGTTCCGCGAGAGCCTTGCCGGGAAGTCGGTGACCTATCTGGAAGGGCAGTGCCCTTCGTACGGCTCGGCGATCCCGTACCTTCCCGTGCTCGACGTGTTCAAAGCGATCTGCGGCATCGCCGACGGCGACACCTCGGCCGAGATGGCGGACAAGGTGCGCACGAGCCTGCTGGAGGCCGGGCTGGACCTCCTCGAGACGGCGCCCTACCTCCTGCATCTGCTCGACATCGAGCACGACGCCGAGCGGTTCACCACCCTCACGCCGGAGGTGACGAAGGCACGCATCTTCGAAACGCTGCGGCAGCTGATCCTCAAGAAGAGCCGCCACACGCCTCTCATCCTCGTCGTCGAGGACCTGCACTGGATCGACAGCACGTCCGAGGAGTACCTCACCTCCCTCGCCGAGATCCTCGCGGGTGCCCGGGTGCTCCTCGTCTGCACTCATCGCGTCGGGTACCGGCCATCCTGGAGCGAGAAATCCTACACGACGCACGTGGCCCTGCAGCCGCTCGCCCCCGAGGAGAGCCTGCGCATTGCGAAGTCGATGCTGGGCATGGACAAGGCCGCCGACCCGCTCCACGACCTCATCGTCGCGAAGGCCGAGGGCAATCCCTTCTTCGTCGAGGAGCTCGCGCGGACCTTCCGGGAGCAGGTCGGGCTCGTGACGCCGGTGGCCGTGCCCGACACGATCGAGGAAGTGCTCGGGGGACGGATCGACCGGCTCGCCGCGGAGGACCGGCGGCTGCTCGAGGTCGCGGCGGTCGTGGGCAAAGACGTGTCGTTCTCCGTGGTTCACGCCGTGACCGGGATGCCGGAGGACGCGCTCCGTCGAGCGTTCGAGCGGCTCAAGAGCGCCGAGTTCCTCTACGAGACGAGCCCCGGACCCGAGACCGAGTACACGTTCAAGCACACCCTGACCCACGAGGTCGCGTACGGACGGCTCCTGGCGGAGCCGCGGCGCTCGCTGCACGCGCGCATCGTCGAGGCGATCGAGCGTCTGTATCCCGGGCGGCTCGCCGACCACGTCGAGCGCCTCGCCCACCACGCGTTCGAGGGCGAGGCCTGGGCGAGAGCGCACACGTACCTCCACCAGGCCGGGAAGAAGGCGTTCACCCGGTGCGCTCACCAGGAGGCGGTGACCTGCTTCGAGCGGGCCTTGAACGCTCTCGGGGGGCTGCCGGAGGGCCGCGAGCGCACGGAGCACGCCGTCGATCTTCTGTTCGATCTGCGCAATGCGTTCCAGCCGCTCGGGGAGTTCGGGCGAATCCTGGAATGCCTTCGCGACGCCGAGACCCTGGCGAGGACCCTGGACGACCAGCGCCGCCTCGGCGAGGCATCGGCATACCTGATCGACTATTTTCGGAACATGGGCGATCAGGATCGTGCGATCGGGTACGGCCGCCAGGCCCTCGCGATCGCCGACGCGCTCGGTGAATTCACACTCCGGCTACGGGTGAACACCTACCTGGGGCAGACGTATTACGCGCTCGGTGAATATCGTCGTGGGGCGGAGTTCCTGACGCGCAACGTCGAGTCCCTCGAAGGCGACTTGATGCGTCAGTCCTTCGGCTTTCTCCAGTTTCCCTCGGTCCACTCGCGCACCTGTCTGGTCTGGTGCCTCGCGGACCTCGGCGACTTCGAGGACGGCGTCAGGATAGGACGCGAGGCGGTGCGCATCGCCGAGGCCGTCGATCATCCCTTCACCCTCGTCACCGCGTACGCCGGGATCGGCAGCCTGTACCTCTGGCGCGGCGATCTCGAGGCCGCTATTCCCGTCCTCGAGCGCGGTCTCGATCTTTGCCGGACCTGGAACCTCTCGGTCTGGTTTCCTCCGATCGCCTCGTCCCTGGGTGCCGCCTACGCACTGTCGGGGCGCGTCGTCGAGGCGCTGCCGTTGCTGGAGCGGGCGGTCGAGCAGTCCGCCGCAATGCGGGTGGCGGCGAGGCACTCGCTCCTCCTGGTCGGCCTGGGCCACGGATATCTGCTGGCCGGCCGCGCCGACGAAGCGCTCGAGGTCGCGCGCCGCGCTCTGGACCTCGCGCGTGAGCACAAGGAGCGCGGCCACGAGGGGTGGGCGTGGCAGCTCCTCGGCGAGCTCTCCCTGCGCTCGAAGCGCGCCGTGAGCGCGGCCGAAGAGGAGTTTCGGCGTGCGCTGACCTTGGGGACCGAGCTGGAGATGCGTCCGCTCATCGCGCACAGCCGACTCGGTCTCGGCCTGTGCCACCGGCGGGCGAGCAGGCGTCCGGACGCCGAGGAGCACCTGCGCGCTGCCGCAGTCCTCTTCGGCGAGCTCGGTATGCGGCGCTGGCTCGCGCAGGCCGAGACGGCGCTCGAGAGCCTACGGTGAGCGGCGGGTCGCCGTGGCCCGCATCGTCTCGATCTGCAGCTCTTTGATCCTCCGGCCGTAACGCTTCGCGAGCCGACGGATCTCGAGCTGCAGAGCCTCGGCGTCGTGGGGATCGAGATCACCCACGATCCGGATGCGATCGACGCGCTCGCGCCGTTGCTTCTTCACCCTGAACGGTAGGCTCGACGGCGCCTCCCCGGCTTACTTGCTGATGGTCGCCTTGAACCGCTTCGCGAGCACCCGCACGCCCTTCTTGAAGCGCGCGAACTGCTTGGGCGTCATGTCGCTCCTGAATTTGAGCGCGATTCTCCGCGTGTGGCCTTTTTTCGGGGGCGGCGACTTGAAGGGCATCAGTGTTCCTCCGTGATTTGTGTCGTCAGGCTTCGGGAACCTCATTCGCGCGCGTCCACGATCTTATCGAACAACTCGTCGGCGCGGAAGATTCCTGTGGGCGTGTCCAGGTCTCTGACCGTGTAGTAACCCTCCGCGGGATCGTACTCCTCGCGGAGCTCGACGGGCTCGTCCAGGGCCACCCGGACGTACATGGCCGCCAGGTTGAATCGGCCGGTGAGGTCGAAGATGTTCGTTCCCGACGGGAACCGCCCGGCATTGATCTCGGTGAGGCACGGGACGCCGTGCGCGTTCTCCCGAAGATCGAAGTTGAAGGTGCCCGAGATCTTTCGGTCGATCGCGCGGATGGCCGCCGCACAGACCTCGACGACCCGTGGCGCGAAGACCGTCTTGGCGAGCTGGGAGACGGACGAGGTCCCGCTCGGATTAGCCCCGCCCCCGAAGTAGGAGAGACGCTCGGCCGTCTTCACGAGGATGAGCGCCCCGTCCTTCCACAAGGCCTGGCACGAGAAGTCGCGTCCGGGCAGATATTCCGAAAGCGTGAAGGACCTGGTCGGGACCCCGCGCATCTCGTTCCAGTACGCGATCCAGCTTCGCGCCTGCTCTGGACGCTTCACGGGAATCGCCCCGACCGACCCACTCCCGCTGCGCACCCGGCACCACACCAGCGTGCGCGCCGGAAAGCGAGCAAAGAGGGCCTCGAGCGCGTCGAGGCTGGTCACCGGGTAGGTCAGGGGCGCGGGAATGCCGCGAGCACGGAGGACGCGATTGAGCCGGTACTTGTCCTGACACAGGTCGACGACGGCCTTCCGCGGCAGGAACAGACGGCACGGGATCTTCGTCCGGAGCCGCGTGAAGGCGCGGACCTCCGCGTCCGTGGTCGGAATGAGCAGGTCGACCTTCTCCCTCGCGATCACCCGCCGCAGAGCCCGGAAGAAACCGGGGTGGGTGAGCGCGGGCACCAGATAGTTTCGATCGGCGGTCGACTTCCTGAGCATGAACCGGTCGCTGTGACATCCAATGAGCGTGAGGGGCCGACCTCCGGCCCTGAGGCTTCGAATCAGGTTGCTGGTGGCCGCCGATCCGGCGCCGCCGAGGAGCAGGCGTCGCCTCATGGGCGGCCGACCCGTACGGTGATCCGGCGCCTGGCGAAAGCGCGCCGAATGATCGGGCCGTAGCGGCCGCGATTCAAGGACACGTCGGCGGCGAAGATGTTCGAGGCCACCCTCGAGAACGTGACGCCGGTGCGGCGAGACTTCCGCCACGCCCGGGCGAGCAGCCGCGCGAAGTCCGCGGTGGCGTCGCGCAACGCGTCTGCAAAGCCGTCGGGGTTCTCCTTGAAGCGCGCGGCAAACCCCCGGCGAATCGCGGGCTGCGCCGTGGCGGCAGCCTCTGTCGAGCGGTCGGCGAGGTCCCGCGAGATGAGCCCACGCCGGACGAGATGGGCCTCGTAGATCTCGACGAGGATGTCGAAGGCGGCGCCGAGCAGGGGCTGCGCGTACGTGTACTTGTCCTGCCGCTTGCGGGCCCGTGCGACCGCGCGCATGGTCCGGTGGTGGAACGTGAGTCGGCTGGCCCGCCGCCCACTCTGGCCCAGGCGGTACTCACCGATCTGCGAGAGAATGTTCACCGAGAAGAGCTTCCCGCGCGTCTGATCGAGCACGGCAGCGATGACGCGATCGAAGTGAAGGATCGATACAAGAGAGACGAGATCGGCGCCGGCCTCGTCGTGCGACCTGCGCTCGAACTCGAGTCGACCCTCGGGCGCCGCGCCGATCACGCGCTTGAGGATGATGTGGCCGACCTCGTGGGCCACGACATCGAGGTTTTCGCAGTACGGTTGCGGCGGGTCCCGGTGGGCGAACCCGAACTCGAGGAATCCCTCGCCCGACCACGCCGTGTCGCCGACCGCCGTCACCTGCGGAATGATCTCGAGCTTCCTCTGGCCGCGCTCGCGCACGAGTGGCAGGCGCCGGCCGAGGAAGTGCTCCCAGATCTCCAGGACGCACCGGACCGACGCGTAGACGGCGGCCGCCGAGAAGCGCCGCGTGCCCGGCTGGAGGTAGTCGAAATGCCCCTCCGGGCCGGGGAAGACCGGAGCGTCCCGGAGCTTGGTCTTCGGATAGGGAGGGTGCCAGATGTAGTCGCCGGTGAACGCGTCCCGGTAGGGCGCCTTCCGGATCGCGTCGACCACGTACATGCGGCGATCCTCCGGACCAGGCCTGATCGTTCCGGGGCGCGAGTTCACACGAACGAGCCGCGGCAGCTCGAATCCAGGGACGGTTCGCGACTGCAGGTAGATCAGGAACCGGGTGCCATTCTCGTTGAAGCGGAACCACCGCGAGACAGCGGCAGGCGGCACGGCACGAATCTAAGGCAAACGCCGCCGGCGCGCTACCTCATCGTGCGCGGCGCTGCACCGCGTGGCCGTCGGCGTCCCGCACCGCCGATCCCCGGCGGACGGCGAGCAGCGCGGCGGGAGCCGACACGACGCCGGGCCGCACGGTCACGCCCGCTGCATTACGCGGCGTGCTGAAGCGGTTTCGTCGGCTGAGCGCGGCTGGTCTGGACGACGAGGTCGTAACCGGCGGGTGTGCGCTTGAGGACGTCGCGCCACACGCTGGCGGCGAGATCCTCGTAGCCTTCGGGCGCCCAAAGGACGACTCGCCCGGGATGCCAGGGCGTCTTCGGGACGACGTCGACGGTGAGCAGCGACTCGCCCTGGAGCCGTCGGTTGATCGCGCTTCGAATATCGGCACGCAAGAGGTCGGCCCGGTCGCGCCGCCGGTCGGCGCCGATCCGCCAGACCAGCGGAACCGCGACCAGCGTGACCAACAGGATCGTCGGCAGTATTGCAGTCATGGTCATTGCCTCCGTCATTCTGAGGATCAGGCAGCTTCCGAGGATTCTTGAATCGAAGGCGCCGCTCGCTGGATCTAAACAACTGATGGTGCCGAGCGCCGCATCGGCGGCTTCGCGTCGGGGACCATCGCGGGCTCCTTGACGCGCCGCTATCACAGGCTGCTCGTCGCCGCGCTCGAGCCGCCGCTGGGGCGCACGCTGCTCGTCGCCAAGGTCGACGAGACCCTCGCCTACGACGGAGCAACGCTTGCCCTTGCCACCAATCGCTGGGCCGGCGGCGCGGTCGATCCGCTCGGCTACCGCGCGATCGAGCACTTCGCCCTGGACGGGACCACTCGGGTATGGACCTACGCGGTCGCCGACGCGCTCGTCGAGAAGCGCGTGTGGCCGAACCGGTTTCCCGAGACGGGCGCGGTGATCGAATACAACACCGTCGATGCGACGCTCTGGTACTTCGAGGCGATTCGCGCATACCACGCGGCCACGGACGACGACGGACTCCTCAAAAATCTCTACCCGGCGCTCGAGGAGATCGTCCGATTTCACCGCACCGGCACGCGGCACGGGATCAGGGAGGATTCGGGCGACGGATTGCTCACGTCCGGCGAGCCGGCTGTGCAGCTCACCTGGATGGACGCGAAGGTGGATGACTGGGTCGAGCTCGCCGGCGCCTGAAGCGTGTCAGCGCCCGACGATCCGCGTCGGCGTACCCGGCCCGAGGTCTTAGCGGTATCCTTGGTGACGGGTGCCTCTGCGACTCATGGTGGCCACGACCAACGATCCCCTGGTGGCGCTGGCGACGCGCGCCCTCGACTTCGTCGAGGACGGCAGCGTCGTTGGCCTGGGCGCGGGCCGCGCGGCCAGCGCATTCGTCCACGTCCTCGCCGGGCGCGTCCGTGAGGGGCTTCGGGTCCGCGGCGTGCCGGCATCGGAGGAGACGGCGCGCCTGGCTCGTGAGCTCGGCATCGGCCTCGTCGGCCTCGAAACCGAGCTGGACCTCACCGTCGACGGGGCCGACGAGGTCGATCGCGAGCTGAATCTCATCAAGGGGTACGGCGGCGCGTTCGTGAGAGAGCGGATCGTCGCCGCGTCGTCGCGGCGGCAGGTCATTCTCGTGACCACGGAGAAGCTGGTCGAGATACTCGGCAGTCGCGGACGGCTGCCGGTCGAGGTCCTGCCGTTCGCGCTCCCGCTCTGTCGCCGGCGGCTGGACGGCCTCGGACTGAAGCCCGCGTTGCGGACCAGCGAGGAGCGGCCGTTCGTGACCGACAACTTCAACGTGATCGTCGACTGCGCCGTCGGTCCCATCGCGGATCCCGCCGGGCTCGAGCGGGCGATCCTCGCGATCTCTGGCGTCATCGACACCGGCCTCTTCCTGGGTACCGCCGACACCGTCCTCGTGGCCGACGGCCAGACCGTTCGCGAGCTGGTCCGGCGCCGGTCACCGTGATGGACGACACGACGACCTTCCAGCTGCCGGCCGACCTCGCCGCGGCGGTGCGCGCCACCCTCGACGAGTGGGCTTCGGGTGACAAGGTGCGGCGGCTCTGGGCGCGGGACGCGACCTTGTGGACGGGCGCGGACGAATCGAGCTGGCTCGGCTGGCTCGATGTCGCCGGTAACCAGCTCGCCCGCGTGAACGAGCTCCGCGGGCTCGCCGAGGAGGTCCGGGCCGCGGGCTTCACCCACGCGCTGGTGCTCGGCATGGGCGGCTCGAGCCTCTGCCCAGAGGTCCTGAAGACGACCTTCGGCAGGATCGCGGGCCATCCGGAGCTCTTCGTCCTGGACTCGACCGACCCGGCCCAGATCCGCGCCATCGAGCTGAAGACCGACGTGGCCAGGACGCTCTTCATCGTCTCGAGCAAATCGGGTAGCACGCTCGAGCCGAATATCTTCAAGGAGTACTTCTTCGAGCGCGCCCGGCAGCTCGTGGGCGCCGATCGGGCCGGCGGTCGCTTCGTCACGATCACCGATCCGGGCTCCAGGATGCAGGAGGTCGCGGCGGCCGACGGATTCTTTCGCATCGTCTTCGGCGTGCCGACGATCGGCGGTCGCTATTCGGCCCTGTCGAATTTCGGCATGGTGCCCGCGGCGATCATGGGGCTCGACGTCGCCAGACTCCTCGGCCACGCCGACGCGATGGCCGGGCGCTGCGGCGCGTCGGTGCCGGCCGCGGAGAATCCGGGCGCCCTGCTCGGCGTCCTCATGGGCGTCCTCGCACGGCACCGGCGCGACAAGGTCAACCTGGTCACCTCGCCCGGCATTTTCGATCTCGGCGCGTGGCTGGAGCAGCTCCTCGCCGAGTCCACCGGCAAGGCAGGCAAGGGATTGATCCCCGTCGATCGCGAGCCGCTGGGCCCGTCGGCGGTGTACGGCGACGACCGGCTCTTCGTGTACCTCCGCCTGGCCGCAGCACCCGATCGCGCCCAGGACGAGGCGGTGGCGGCGCTCGAGCGCGCTGGCCAGCCGGTCGTGAGGATCATCGTCCCCGATCCGTACCATCTCGGCGCCGAGTTCTTCCGCTGGGAATTCGCGACGGCCGTCGCCGGAGCGATCCTCGGCGTCAACCCCTTCGACCAGCCCGACGTCGAGGCGAGCAAGGTGGCGACGCGATCGCTGACCGACCACTACGAGAAGACCGGTGTCCTGTCGGCCGAATCGCCGCTGCGCGTGAGCGATCAGGCGTGCGGGGCGGCCCTGAAGGCGCACGTGCAGACGATCAGGCCCGGCGACTACGTGGCCTTTCTCGCCTACGTGCCGATGAACGAGGCGCACGAGGCCGAGCTGCAGGCGGCTCGGGTCACGGTGCGCGACCGGTTCCGGGTCGCGACGTGCGTCGGCTTCGGGCCCCGCTATCTCCACTCGACCGGGCAGGCGTACAAGGGCGGACCGAACGCCGGCGTCTTCATCCTGGTCACCTGCGACGACGCCGAGGACCTCCCGGTCCCGGGTCGGCGGCATTCCTTCGGCGTGGTGAAGGCGGCGCAGGCGATCGGCGACTTCCAGGTTCTGCGGGAGCGCGGGCGGCGGGCGTTGCGCGTGCACCTCGGGAGCGACGTGAAAGCCGGGCTGGCGCTGCTGCGCCAGGCCGTCGAGGCGTGAGGAGAATCTCCATGCAGGTCGGAATGGTGGGGCTCGGGAGGATGGGCGCCAACATGGCGGTGCGCCTGATTCGAGGCGGCCACGAGATCGTCGGCTACGCGGCGGACCCGGCGGGTGTCAAGGCGATCGCCCGTGAAGGCGCGACCGGGACGACGACGCTCGACGACTTCATCCGCGCCCTTCGACCTCCGCGCGTCGCGTGGGTGATGGTGCCCGCCGGCGCGGCCACCGAGCAGGTCGTGACGGACCTGGCCAAGCGCATGGCGCCGGACGACACGATCGTCGACGGCGGTAACTCGTTCTACAAGGACGACGTGCGTCGGATGAAGGTGCTGCGGGATAAGCGGATCCACTACGTCGACGTCGGCACGAGCGGGGGCGTCTGGGGCCTCGAGCGCGGCTACTGCCTGATGATCGGCGGCGAGCGCGACGTCGTCGAACGGCTCGAGCCGATCTTCAAGACGCTCGCACCGGGCAAGGGCAGCATCCCGCGCACACCCGGACGCGAGACGACGGGCGGGACGGCCGAGCAGGGGTATCTCTACTGCGGCCCCTCGGGCGCCGGCCACTTCGTGAAGATGATCCACAACGGCATCGAGTACGGGCTCATGCAGGCATACGCCGAGGGGCTCGACATCCTGAAGAACGCCAACGCGAAGGACCTGGAGGCCGACCTGAGGTACGAGCTGGACATCCCCGACATCACCGAGGTGTGGCGGCGCGGCTCCGTCGTGAGCTCCTGGCTCCTCGACCTGACCGCGCAGGCCCTCGTCGAGAATCCAACGCTGTCGAACTATACGGGCGTCGTCGCCGACTCCGGGGAAGGGCGGTGGACGGTCATGGCCGCGGTCGAGGAGGGCGTCCCTGCCGACGTGTTGTCGGCCTCGCTCTACACGCGCTTCCGCTCGCGCCAGAGCCACACCTTCGCCGAGAAGGTGCTCTCGGCCATGCGCCAGAAGTTCGGCGGCCACGTCGAGCCGCCGGCCGGAGGGTAGTCGAAGCCCGAGGGCCGGCATGATCCTCGCGGGCGACGTCGGCGGCACGAAAACGGCCCTGGCGCTCTTCGAGGAGCGGGGCCGCGAGCTCGTCGTGGTCCGGGAGGACGCGCTCCCGAGCCACGGCTTCGCGACGCTCGAGGACGCGATCGCTCACTTTCTCTCCGCCGGCCCACCGGCCCCGGTGGACGCCGCCTGCTTCGGCGTCGCCGGCCCCGTGGTGGATGGCCGATGCACCGCGACGAATCTTCCCTGGGTGGTCGACGAAGCATCGCTCGCGGCGAGCGTCCCCACCAAGCGCGTGAAGCTCTTGAACGATCTGGAGGCGACCGGCTACGGGACCCTCGGGCTCTCGCCTTCGTCGCTGGTACCGCTCCAGCGGGGCGCGCCGCGCCCGGGAAACATGGTGCTGATTGCGGCCGGCACGGGGCTCGGCGAAGCACTGCTCATCTGGGACGGGGCGCGGCATCACGTGGTCGCCTCGGAAGGAGGCCATGCCGACTTCGCGCCGCGCACCGAGCTCGAGATCGAGCTGCTCCGGTTCTTGCGCCGCGAGTTCGAGCGCGTGAGCTACGAGCGAGTGATCTCCGGACCCGGGCTCCACCACATCTATCGCTTTCTCCGCACGAGCGACGGCGCCGCGGAGCCCGCCTGGCTCCGAGAGCGGATCGGGGCGGGCGACCCGAGCGCCGTGGTCGCCGAGGTAGCGCTCGATCGACGCGATCCCCTGGCCGTGCGGGCGCTCGAGCTGTTCGTGTCCATCTACGGCGCTGAAGCCGGCAACCTCGCGCTCAAGGCCCTCGCGGTCGGCGGCGTCTTCATCGGTGGGGGTATTGCGCCCAAGATTCGCGCAATGCTCGTGGAAGGCACATTCGTCACCGCCTTCCGCGACAAGGGCCGGCTCGCCCCGCTCATGGCCTCGATACCGGTGCACCTGGTCCTCGAACCTCGCGCGGCGCTACTGGGCGCGGCGGCTGTCGCCCGGGCGCTCTTGTCCTGATTGCTCCACTCGGCCCCGCTCGCGTGTCCAAGCTTTGAGCGCACGAAAGACCATGACCAGGGAAGAGCTGCGGCTCCACAAATCTCAGGACCGCACCGCCCACTGGAAACGGTGGGGACCGTACCTGGCCGAGCGCCAGTGGGGGACCGTCCGCGAGGACTACAGCCCCCACGGCACCGCGTGGGACTCCTTCCCCCACGACCACGCCCGGTCGCGGGCGTACCGGTGGGGCGAGGACGGGATCGCGGGGATCACCGACAACCACGGGCGGCTCTGCCTGGCGCTGGCGCTCTGGAACGGCCGCGACCCGATCCTCAAGGAGCGCCTGTTCGGGCTCACCGGCCGCGAGGGGAATCACGGCGAGGATGTCAAGGAGTACTACTTCTACCTCGATTCGACGCCCACCCATTCCTACATGAAGTACCTCTACAAGTATCCCCAGGCGGCGTTTCCCTACGGAGCCTCGTGGAGGAAAACCGGCGGCGCGACCGCCGGATCCCGGAGTTCGAGCTGATCGCTGACCCTCTTCTACGAGTACTTCCACGGCGACAACGGCGCGGGCATCGGCGCCGGCCATCAGACGGGCTGGACGGGCATCGTCGCCAAGCTCCTCC
>Ga0066710_100000641_pt1 | contig 22310 bp, 13 predicted proteins | sample GraSoiAngelo_159_FD_79666 | JGI IMG/M metagenome (GOLD analysis project Ga0066710, IMG submission 79666) | Grasslands soil microbial communities from the Angelo Coastal Reserve, California, USA - 14_1009_16_40cm | ecosystem: Environmental > Terrestrial > Soil > Grasslands | place: USA...
GGATGACTTCCGGGTGACTCCCAATCTCACTCTGAATCTCGGCTTGCGTTACGAAGTGACTTCCCCGGCTAATGGTCGAGTTTCCAATTTTGATTTGGACCGGGCGGTCATCGTCACGTCTTATGGGCCCAATGGGGTCTCCCATGCTGGCGTCAAATTCGATAAGAATAACTGGGCGCCGCGAGTTGGTTTTGCCTACTCACCTTTCGGCAATAAGCGGACGGTCATTCGCAGCGCTTTCGGTGTGTTCTATTCGAGCGAAGGCAACATCTTCGATGACCTGGGCCTCAATCCCCCGGCTCTTTCAGTCAACTCACGGACCTTTAACTCAGGCAATATTCCAGATCCAAGTCAACTGATCTCTGCCGGCTTTCCCACGGATTTCTTTTTTGCTGACCCCAATCCTGCCGTTGGGACCGTGCGGTCCAACGGTCCGAAGCGGGTCATGCCCTACATCATGGAATGGAACTTCACGCTTCAGCACGAGCTTGCAAACGACTGGGTAGCTCAAGCTGCCTATGTGGGAACACGAGGGCTGCGGCTGTGGAACCATGAATCTGGTAATTTGAACCAACCGCCGCTGCCGCTGGATTCCAACTTCTCGGATGACACCGGGAACTTCGGGCGACCCTATTTCAACCGCCTTCCTAACCTGGGGTATATCGCGCCTCTGGACTTTCCCATGTTCAGCATGGCCTACCATGCGTTTGAAGCCTCAGTTAACAAACGTTTCTCTTACGGTCTCAACTTGCTTGCCTCTTACACGTTTGCCAAGAATCTGGGCACGGCTGACGGCAACGTGGCTGGCAATCTCCAAAGTATTTATACCGTCGGTTCTGAAAAGGGCCCCGTTCAACCGGACTTTCGCCACCGCTTTGTTGTCAGCTATCTGTACGAACTGCCTTTCGGGCACGGGAGACATTTTCTAAGCAACTCAGGGCGAGTGGCTGATCTGATATTGGGTGGGTGGCAACTTTCAGGCATTACCGTGATTCGAAGTGGCGAGGCTTATAATGCCGGTCTTTCCTCCGATCCAACCAACACCGAAGCCGGAGGGCGGCCTGATCGCATTCATGATCCATATGACTTCTCCTTTAGCACAGAAACCCAGGCGGTATTGGGCTGCAGCTCCCCGGGCAAACAGACTCTGGATTGCTTCTTTAACCAGGCTGCCTTTGTGCTTCCGGCTCTGGCGCCTGGACAGACTTTCGCCCGCCAGTTTGGCAATGCTGGGATCGGAAACCTGCGTGGTCCAGACCAGGTTAACTTCGACTTTGCCTTGCTGAAAAATTTCCGCCTCACTGAACGACATAAGCTACAGTTCCGGGCGGAGTTCTTCAACCTGTTCAACCATCCTCAGTTTGCTCTTCCCGGTGGAGGCGTGGATGAACCGGGGGGCGCGGCCATTACCAGCACTCTGCTGGACAACGAACGCGAAATCCAGTTTGGGTTGAAGTGGTCATTTTGAGCCGGACTTTTTCTGGCATTTAGGTTTTGAATGCAAGTGGGCGCCGTCCGAATGTGGGAGGCGTCCTCTGGACGGCCAGCTTGTCGATGTATATCGCCGCGCGGAGCGCCCGCTCCACCGCAAGTAGACAAAACGAGAAAAAAATCTCGCTTCAACGAGTCCCCTTCAAATCCTCAGGCAGATCCTTCAGCTTCCCAAGCATCTCGTAAATCCTTACCAGCGCATGATCGACCATGCGCTCACCCGCACCGGGTTCCACCCAGGTGGTCGCGCTGGCTGCGCCGTATCCACCTTCGGCCGCAGCATGCAGGGTAGGGAAATAACCGAAGTATCCGTTGGCGTAACCCAGAAAAAAAGCGTCCCGCACAGGACAGCGGTCTCGCCAGTTAATTTGGAATTCCACAAAAGGTTCTCCGGGCATTCCCATCAGTGCGATCCGTTTGTTAATGAGAACCGTGGTAACCGGAAGTTGCATTTGGGGACGGATGGGCTGGCCATAAGTCTCGAAAACCTCGGGACCAAAAACCTTGATAAGCGCCTGGCGAAATTTTTCCGGGTCCCAACGGAGATGAAAAGGCAATAAGTCTTCGGCAAAATCAACACTGGCCTCGCCTACGGCTTCGGTCCGGATAGCCAGAGCCACGCGCGCGGCTTCTTTGCCTAAATGCTCGCCGCTCCAGTCGCGCATTTTCAGCGCCTCCCCCTCCTGCGGCGTTTTGTCAAAGTAGGGATTGATGTCGCCCGGAGCTCCCTGCAGGAAAAAGCTGAGCGTTTGCCCGCCCAGTACCTGTTCCACGGTCCGGTTCATAGCGGCAGGAAAATCCGCCGAATACTCCAAATTATCCGGCCCAAACACAACAGGATGGCAGGCGTAATTCACCAGGACCGCCAGGGGCTTTCCGTCGGCTGTGTCAACGCGCAAAACCGAGACCGTAGGATCCAGCGGCGCCGTGGGAACCTTGGTTTCATTGCGCCAGAACATGGTGACGGTGCCGTCTGGATTGACTCGCCGGCGGTTGTGACCAATGTAAGCAACTCCGTAACCCGTGCCAAGACGGACTTCAACGCTGTGTTCGTATGCTTCGACGATTGCTTTCCCAATCTTCTCCAAGGCGGCAGTCTCCCAGGCAGGAACTCCTTTGGCATACTCGTCTTGCATCACCGGTCCGGAGTGAGTATGAGAAGCCGCGACAAGCACATAAGTAACTCCGTTCGATTTCCTGGCCGTCTGGCGAAGGCGCTCCAGCGATGCCGGTCCAAACGTTCGGCCCAAGTCCAGCGCCACCAGGACCAGCCGTTTTTCACCGGCATCCAATGCAAGGACCCGGGCATAGAGCGGATCAAGCGTCCCCTTGGCCGGAGATTTACGATTAGCGTACCCCCACATAAGCACGCCTTGGGGAGGTGTGATATCTGCCTTTGCCACGCCCGCTTTGAGTGGGGCTCCCAAGACTGGGCTGGAGATGAGTAGAGCCAATAAACCAGGACAGAGAAAAAGGTATAGTCTGCGAAGCATAGGGTCTCCTCGAAAATCCCCTCTTGGGAGGGGCAGAAGGCAACAGCCTTAAGGGGTGGGTTCTTGCCATCTGGAACAACCCACCCTTACACCCCTCCAGTGGAGGGGAATAATTGAAAATCCCCTCTTGGGAGATCGCACCTATCGGGGCTCTGAATACCTATAGGGGCAGAAGGCATCAGCCTTCAGGGGTGGGTCCTTCCGGTTCGAGGCAACCCACCCCTGCACCCCTCCAGCGGAGGGGAATCACCACCTGCTGCTACCTACCGCGAGCTGCTGCTGACGATGGCGACTGCGCCAGGACGAATTGTTTGATAGCCCTTCGACTCCGGGCCATCTGCTCGCGACGATTGCGCACCAGCTCTGCATATCGTGCCAGTTGCTGCTGGCCCAGTTCCAGTTGGTCCAGATTTCGATACGTCTGGCCCAGTCGATAGAATGCCATTTCAGAGCGGGGATCCAATTGAATGGTTTCGAGAAACTCACTTACAGCCTTCTGATTTTCCTTGCGAGCCACGTAGAGGTTGCCCAATGCCAGGTGGGCTTCGCCAAAGTTCGGCTTCAAACGAATGGCCTGCTCGATCAGAGATTGGGCCAAAGCAAAACTGTCACTTCGGTTGGAAGCGAGCCCCTGACTGAGAAGGGCCAGGCCATAACAGTACTGCGGCTCCGCAATTTTCGGATAACGTTCAGAAAGATGTTGCAGGCGCGGCAACAGGCTTTCCATTTCAGCGGGCGAAAGGAAGGAATGCAGTGCATTCCAGGCTGCGTAAGCACTGGGAGAGGAGGGATTGATTTCCAGCGCCGTCAAAAAGGCATCGGCAGCTTGTGGATATTGACGCAAAGCGTAGTGAACCAACCCAAGACCCTCGTGTTGTCTCGAAGAAGAGGGAAATTTCTTAGACCCCACGCCAAAGACTTCCAGGGCAGGGCCAAAAGTAAAGTGAGCCAGGTATTCCAGACCCAGGTCGAAGTAATATTGCTCGTTGGCAGGCTCCAGTTCCACCGCTTTCTGGAAATGACGTACTGCCTCCAGGTAGCGCCCCGCATTTTCTTGCAGCGAAGCAAGAAGGTTATGGAGTTCCGAAGTAGGCCTGCTTTTCAAGGTGCGTTCAACCAGATCAATGGCCGCCTGCGTCTTGCCCGAGTTCTTGCAGGCCAAAGCCAAATTATAGGCGGCGGAGTAACTGTCGGGCTCCAGGCGCACAGTCGCTTCAAAGTGTGGCACCGCTTCGCGATAAGCATTGTGCGAGGCGAGTAGCAGTCCTGCCGCGAAGTGCTGCTCAGCGGAAAGCCGGGGTGGGGCCGCTGGCAAGGAGAAATCAGAACCAGGGATAACCGCTTTGAGACTGGTACGAACGAGAGAGAGATAGATTTCAAAGGAATCGGGAGCAAACTCATAGGCTCGACGATAGAGCGAGGCAGCGGCCGCCGGTTCCTCCTGGTCTTCTGCCAGAACCGCTGACAATACAAAGTATTTAGCTGCCAGAGCCGCATTGTGGGGAGGAGCTGTTCGTTCCAGAACTTTTCGAGCCTGAGCCGTGTGTTTTAATTCTCGAAGCACACGTGCCAGCTCATAGCTTGTCTGAAAGTCTCCGGGTTTAGCACGCCAAGCCCTTTCAAGGTATGGAGCAGCCTGCTGGTATTTGTGCGAATCAGCTAAGGTCACACCCAGACCCAGGAGCGCCGTAAGATTTTGCGGTTCGCGTTTCAAGGCCTGGCGAAAACACTCCTCAGCCTCTCCCTGACGGTCTAATCCCGAAAGCAACGTGCCCAGGTTGTTATAGCCCAGCGCCGCCTCGGGCAACAACTGAATAACCTTTTGAAAACTGGCTTCGGCCTCTTTGTGACGACCCAGCTGACCCGTCACCAGGCCTCTGAGATTGTGCAGCGAGGGGTTGGCGGGAGACTGGACCAAAGCGGCATCGATTTCTGCAAGCGCCTCATTTAGCTTGCCGTTACCCAGCAGCTGGAACGCCCGATCGTACGCGAGCTGAGGACCCTGAGCATTTTGGCTCGGTGGTGTCGCAGGTTTTTCGTTGGCCCTTGCCGTCCTTCCAGGTGTCGTAAAGAAAAAGGAGATGAAGAAGAGAAACCACAGAGACCGCCGGCGTGGAGTAGTCCCGAATCCCGAAGTTGAACGGGGAGGTACTCTCGGACTTGACTCTGGACCGCCGGCTCCTCTCCCGAAGGGTCGGTGCGAAATACTTGGAGGGGCGAGCCTTCTGGCGAGCCCTCGTCCTCGTAAGCCGCGTGAGGCTCGGCGGGAGCTTCGCTCTCGCGATCTTGGCCGTACTTCGGAATCCAGGCTAATGGAAAATCCTCTGACCACAAGGTTGGGAAGCTCAAAACGCGTCTTCAGAGACAATCCCTTTACCCTCCTGCAGGGTCACCAGACGGTTTACTGGAACTCGCTCCAGGACTTCCCGGGTACCACTTAACCACCGCACCTCTATCCGCGCCACTTGGCGCACCTGGCCCAAGCCGAAGTGCAGGCGCAGATCGTTCTGCGAGCAAAAACTGCCGCCACTCCGTACCTCCTGAATCTGACGGCGGTTTTCCGTTTCAACCAAGACCCGTGATCCGATGGCGGCGCGATTCGTTTTTGTCCCAACCAAATTGATCAGCAGCCAGGAGTTTGGTGGAGGTGACTGGTTGCGAAGCAAGCTGGGGTGGTCATTGATGTTATTGACAACCACGTCGATTTGCCCAGTATGAAAGAGGTCTCCAAAGGCGGCTCCGCGGCTGCAGTGAGTTTGCAAAAGAGCCGGTCCGGCATGGGCGGAAATATCTTCGAAACGACCTTTTCCCAAATTACGGCAGAGAATCATTCTGCTCCCCTGGCTGAGCTTGGAATTCCGGGCACTCATGCCGGGCGGATAGATGGCTCCCGTCACGATCAGGAGGTCGGGATGACCATCGTTGTCATAATCGAAAAAAGCCGTACCCCATTTAACCGAGGATGCCTGCCCGGCCAAACCGCCTTGAGAGGTTGCATCAGTGAAGAAACCGCGACCGTCATTATGATAGAGCGATGGTGTTTCATCCGAGAAATTGGTTTTGATGATGTCGAGCAGTCCGTCTCCGTCATAATCTCCTGCATCGACACCCATGCCACCCTGGGAACGACCATTGGCGTCAAAAGCCACTCCAGCCAGGAGCCCCGCCTCCCTGAAGGTTCCGTCGCGATTATTCAAAAAAAACAGACTCGGCGTTGAATCGTCGGCCACATAAATGTCCGGCCAGCCGTCGTTGTCAAAGTCAGCAACGCAGGGAGTGAACCCGTAGGCCGGCTCGGGTCTTAAGATGCCAGCAGGCTCGGAGACATTCGTAAAAGTGCCATTGCCGTTATTACGATAGAGAATGTTGCGAGTCCCCTCCAGTCCTGCTACGCCGTAAAGTACCGGAGACTGCTCCCCCACCAAAGAAGGGTTGCTGTCGTAGAGAGTCAGACCATATTGATATCCCACATAGTTGCTGACAAATAAGTCGAGGTGACCGTCGCGATCATAGTCCAGGAAGGCAGCTCCTGTGTTCCATCGGTCTTCGGGTTGCAGGAGGCCCGATTCGCGGGTGACATCGGTGAAAGTGCCGTTTCCATTGTTGTGATAAAGCACATTCTTACCGTAATAAGTAACGAACAGGTCGAGGTGGTCATCGTTATCATAGTCCCCGACGCAAACGCCTTGTCCCCAACCGTGTCGCACCAGTCCGGCTTTTTCGGTCACATCCGTAAAGGTTCCATCGTGATTGTTCCTGAAAAGGTGATTGGTAGGTTCCGCTCCTTTGGAAAATTCACGCAGGCCCCAACCGTTGACCAGGAATATATCCAGCCAGCCGTCGTTGTCGTAATCGAAAAGCGCCACGCCGCCCCCGGTGGTAGACAAGAGGAAGTCTTTGGTTTCATGTCCGAGAATAACCGTTTTGGAGTTCAATCCTGCTTTCTCGGCCACGTCCACGTATTGAGGCCAGGAATGGGTCTCGTCTACCGATACTGGACTCTCAGAAAAAAGCTTATGAAAGGGAACGCAACCGACACTGGCAGCTTGTAGCAAAATCTTAAGGTATTGACGTCGGTTCATGTAGGGCTGGTGCAACAAAACATCAGATTCAGAACCTTCATTGCTGTAACAGCAAGTAGGGTGCGCTGCCTCTCCAGCGCACCTTTGCCCAGCAGAGCAAATCGGTGCGCCAGAATGAGGCGCACCCTACGTCGTTACTCACATTCTGGCTGCGATTTTGTCAATTGGGGTGGGGCTGGACGCTCATGTCAAAATTGGTATTGGGCCTGCTTGACGTCGATGCGAAAATCCGAGCCCTCAATACGAATGACTTTGCACATTTCATAGAGGCGCGATCGCAACCGGATGCCAATACGGTCTTCCAGACTTTCCTCGGATGAAACTCGACTTCCATCACTCAAGGTTTTGTATAGCTTGGGATTGTCATCAAAATTTGAAGTAATAAGTGTCGCCAGCTTCTGGTTGTATCGTGTGTTGATGATATAGGCAAAAGTATCTCTTACCCATTCCGTAGGCCGCTCGGAACCTAAGTCATCAAGTACTACAACTTCCGAATTGAGCACAGGATCGAGGATTTGCATTTCGGAGGCTTGCGAGACTGGATTATAGGAGTTCTGAATCCTTTTTAAGAGTTCGCGAAAGTCGCAAAAAAGTGCTTCCACCTCATGCTTGTAAATCAGGGCTCGTAAAATAGACACTGCCAGATGAGTCTTCCCCACACCGCAGGGGCCCAGGATCAAGAGACCACATTCTACGGTGGGGTAATCCTCGACAAACCGCTTGGCCAGAGTCTTAACCAGGTCCAACTTCGGCGTAATGGCGTGGAAATTCTCAAAAGAGCAAGAATCATAGCGAGTCGGGATATTGGCCATCAAGATGAGCCTTTCCAAGTGCTTTTTCTCAAAGCACTCACAGCGAGTCACAGCCTGGCGGCCTTCACTCTCCACAAACTTCCAGCCCGTCCCCTTGCATGTGGGACACATAAGGACACTTTCCATGAAGCCTCTCATGCCACCATTTTGGGGCATCATCGAACAAAAAAACGGAAAGGGAGACCCTCCCGACAGGGATTTTCAGCAGAGCTATTCTATTACAAGAAATTTGGGCCTGGGAGTATAAAAGGAAAAATTCAATGGACTATGTAACAACGCGGCTGTCACTGCGGAAATGTGAGGCTGCTTAACTCCTATTACATGAGAATTATATGAGGGAAGTTGAGGCAAACAAGGGAATGAGCCCCAGTTAGTCTCTCACCTTCAGGGTTTGAATAATCAGCGATTCAAGCGAATGATTCTTGGAGGGGTTGTTCTTACCAACGCGTTTTCTATTTTAGCGTGAAAACGGGGTGATTGAGCGCCAAACTCCCTCCCGACAAATTCCATAAACTCTTTGACTTCCCGCTGCATCTCTTCCATTTTTGCCCGCATATTGAGGATAATCTCGACCCCTGCCAGGTTCACACCCAGATCCCGGGTTAAATTTAGGATCAGTTCTAACCTCGCCAGATCATCGTCCGTATACAGCCGGGTGTTACCCTCCGATCGAGAGGGTTTGAGAAGACCCTGACGTTCATACAACCTGAGGGTCTGAGGATGAATATTATATGTGCTGGCAACCGTACTGATGGTATAGGCAGCTCTACCACGCTTTTTCATAGTGAGTGGACTCCCAAAAGCTAAGGTGTAGGCCATTCTTCAGGGCATGAGATCCCGCGATCCCTCACAATCTCAAAGCAGCCCGAACTAACCGGATTCCGTGCTCGATAGAATTCCTGCGAGCCCTCAGAAATGTAAAGCCTCAGCGCGCGGATTATCTGGATTCAACCGTGCTAATTCGCGGAGAATTTCTTTGCTGCGCTCATCAGAAACCCGTGGCACCACAATCGTCACTTCGACGAATTGATCACCTCGAGTTGACGCTCGCAGGGATGGCGCTCCTTTTTCCCTCAAGCGAAACTTCTGCCCACTTTGGGTTCCCGGTGGGATCTTCAACATGGCCTTTCCATCCACCGTTGGAACTTCAATCTTGGCCCCTAAGGCGGCTTCTGTCACGGTAATAGGGACTTTACAATAGATGTTATCTCCGACTCTTTCGAAGAAAGGATGCGGACTCACGGTCGAGACGATATACAGATCGCCTGGCGGCCCACCCAGAATGCCTGCGTCTCCCTTACCCGCAAAACGAATGCGTGAACCTGTCTGAACACCCGCAGGAATTTTGATTTCCAAATTCTCCGTTTTTCGAACTCGCCCCTCCCCGTTACACTGCGTGCACTGTCGGCCCACCTGCCCGCTGCCACCGCACTGAGGGCAAGTCGAAGTGAATCGCATTCTTCCATGCGCCTGCTCGACTTTGCCGCTTCCCTGGCAGGAAGGACAGAGCCGCTCCTTGCCTCCAGAGGCCAGACCTCTACCCGAACAGGTAGGGCAAACATCTTTACGCGCATAGGTAATTCGAGTCTGCAGGCCTTTAAGCGCCTCATCAAATCCAATTGAGATCTGGTACTCTAAGTCCTCTCCCTTCTGGGGACGCGGGGCACTTGTTTCCCCATGAAAGAACTGTGAAAAAATATCCGAGAAACCGGAATGACCCAAATTGGAAAAATCAAATCCGGCAAAATCAAAACCACCCCCCCGAGGAGCGGAACCGGGTTGGAAGTTTTCTGAGTAAGTACCGTAAGTGTCGTAGACCCCCCGTTTCTTAGGATCGCTCAAAACGTCATAGGCCTCAGAAATCTTCTTAAATCGCTCCTCCGCCTGCTTGTCCCCCGGGTTTACGTCAGGATGATACTTCCGGGCCAGCTTGCGATAGGCTTTCTTGATCTCATCGGCTGAGGCATCTCTTTTGACCCCTAGGAGCCGATAGTAATCCTCATTGCTCATGGACTTTAGATGGACTTTGTTAATGCCCCTGGATCGGGGCCACTACCTTTTAGGGTTTAGTTTGACTTTGATAGTCTGGGGCTGACGCACCGTTTTAGGAAGAAACACGCTCAATACACCCCCAGTCATTTGGGCCCTGATTTCATCCTGATTGATGGCTTCCGGAAGATTGAACCGGCGCTCAAACCTTCCGGAAGGCCGCTCCAATCGATGGTAAATCTGCTTGGGAAACTCCTTTGAAGGTTCTCGCTGCCCTCGAAGATACAGGACATGGTTTACGATCTGAAGGTCAATTTTGTCCTGTTCTGCACCCGGGATTTCAGCCGTCAGCACAAATTCATTCTCCGTCTCATAAACATCCACTACTGGAGACCAATTAGCGTCAGAGTGTGCCTCTGGCAGGTTCTGTGAGGTGGCCGCGGATTCCTCGAGAATCGAGTGAATCCGCTCTTGCAACGCCTCAATCTTATTCAGCAGATCCTGTTTTGTAGTGTTCAAAGCTACTCCAACGATCTCTTGCTATTTTTTCTTTTCGTCTACATCCACATATTCGGCATCAATGACTTCCCCTTCGGCCGGCTTCTGGCCTGAAGCGCCTGCAGATTGGCCGTTGGTCGACCCAGCACCCGCGCCGCCTTGAGTCCCGGCTTGCTTGTAGAGAACATCAGCCAGCTTATGGGTCGCAGCGGTAAGCTGGTCGACGGCTCGATTGATGCGATCGGTCCCACCTTCATTGATGGCCCGTTTGCAGTCCTCAAGCGCAGCCTCGATATTCTTGGCATCGGACTCAGAGATTTTCTCACGATTCTCTTTCAAGAGTTTTTCGGTGTTGTAGACCAGGTTGTCTGCCTTGTTTTTCGCTTCCACTTCCTCGCGATATTTCCGGTCCTCTTCTGAATGCGACTCCGCATCTCGAGTCATGCGTTCGATTTCTTCCTTACCCAATCCGCTGGAAGCGGTGATGGTGATCTTCTGCTCTTTGTTAGTTCCTAAGTCCTTAGCCGATACATTCACGATCCCGTTGGCATCGATATCAAAAGTCACTTCAATCTGTGGAACCCCCCGAGGAGCCGGTGGGATGCCTACCAGATGAAATTTGCCCAGGGTACGATTGTCTTTGGCCATGCTTCGTTCACCTTGAAGCACATGCACTTCCACAGAGGTCTGGCTATCAGCCGCAGTGGAAAAGACTTCGCTCTTCCGCGTCGGGATGGTGGTATTGCGCTCGATGAGCTTGGTAAATACTCCGCCTAAGGTTTCAATCCCCAACGAGAGTGGGGTTACGTCCAGCAGCAACAAGTCTTTTACGTCCCCTGCCAGGACACCCGCCTGTACAGCGGCTCCCACCGCAACAACTTCGTCCGGGTTAACTCCTTTATGCGGCTCTTTCTTGAAGAGTTCTCGAACAATCTGTTGCACCCGAGGAATACGCGTCGATCCGCCGACCAGGACCACTTCGTCAATATCTTCCGGCTTTACACCCGCATCGGACAAGGCCTGTTTGCAAGGCTGGACGCTTTTCTGCAGAATGTCTTCCACAAGTTGTTCAAACTTGGCCCGGCTAAGTCTCATGTTGAGGTGTTTCGGGCCAGAAGCATCAGCCGTGATAAAGGGTAAGTTGATCTCCGTTTCCAGTGTGGTGGATAGTTCCATTTTGGCTTTTTCTGCCGCTTCTTTTAAGCGTTGCAACGCCATCTTGTCTTTGGAGAGATCAATGCCTTGATCCTTGATGAATTCATCCACGATCCAATCGATGATACGCTGGTCAATGTTATCTCCACCTAAGTGAGTGTCGCCGTTGGTGGATTTGACTTCGACCACTCCTTCGCCGACTTCTAGAATGGAAATATCAAAAGTGCCACCTCCGAAATCATAAACCGCAATCGTTTCATCCTTTTTCTTATCCAATCCATAGGCCAAGGCTGCCGCTGTGGGTTCGTTGACAATTCGGAGCACCTCGAGTCCGGCGATCTTGCCGGCGTCCTTAGTGGCCTGCCGTTGAGAGTCGTTAAAATAGGCGGGGACCGTGATGACAGCCTTCGTCACTTTTTGACCCAGGTATTCTTCGGCGGCTTGCTTCATCTTCTGCAAAATCATGGAGGAAATCTCAGGGGGGCTGTACTCTTTACCCATAATCACAACGCGAGCATCGTTGTTTGAGGCCCGGGTTACCCGATAAGGAACGATCTTCATTTCCTCACTGACTTCTTCGTACTTTCTTCCCATGAATCGCTTGATGGAATAGACTGTGTTTTCCGGGTTAGTTACTGCTTGTCTTTTCGCCACCTGACCCACTAACCGTTCTCCACTCTTTGTAAAGGCAACGACTGAAGGAGTGGTTCGACTTCCTTCAGGGTTGGTTATGACAACCGGTTCTCCTCCCTCCATGACGGCAACCACTGAGTTGGTTGTGCCTAAATCTATGCCGATAATCTTACTCATTGAAACTCCTCCTAGCCGAAATGAACGTCTTAAAAAATTAGGAACCCTTCTCTTACAATTCCTTAGTCGTAAGGGAATATAATATATGAGTCCTCTGTTGTCAACGTCTTCTGTAAGCTATCGCTTTCAAATTGGTGTTGTTATTATGAAATTCATTCCCGGCAGCTTGTTTCGAACCTGGCATTAAATTATGATGATCTTGAGTTTGTTCGCGACAAGAGGTAGATGAGTTTATGGCATGTTTGGCCCTTTCGGTGGTAATTGAGGGAAGAAATGTCCTTGGAAAGATACTATTCGTCGTTTTGTTGTTGGTGTCCATAGCTTTGGGCGCCTTTACTGGCCTATTCATCGTATATAAAAGTGATCTTCCCCAAGTCCAGGAATTGGAGGACTATCGGCCAAACGTCATCACCGAGCTTTATTCCGACGACGGACGCGTCATTGGCTCATTTGCGCTGGAGCGAAGGATCGTTGTCAGTTATGAGCAAATCCCCAAGTTATTACGGGAGGCTATCATTGCCACAGAAGACCAGCATTTTGAAACCCACTGGGGCGTGGATTTCTTTGGAATAGCCCGAGCCCTGTTTAAAGATATGATTGCTCTGAGAAAGGCCGAAGGCGCTAGTACGTTAACCCAGCAGCTAAGCCGTCTCTGTTTCCTAACCCCTGAAAAAAGCTTTAAGAGAAAGTTCCAGGAAATACTGTTTTCCATTCAAATCGAGCGTTATTACACGAAGCCCCAGATAATGACTCTCTATTGCAACCAGGTCTACCTGGGACATGGAACCTATGGTTTTGAAGCGGCCGCCCAATATTACTTCAGCAAGACTCTCAAGGACCTAAGGCTGGAAGAGATTGCTTTACTTGCCGCTCTGCCAAGGAATCATGTTTATTATTCCCCGATTAATAATCCTGAAAATGCCAGGAGAAGGAGAGACCATGTCATAGATCGCATAGCGAAAGAAGACAAGATCTCTCCCGTTGTGGCAGAAATGGCCAAGAAGGCCCCTTTAACATTAAGCGTTTCTTCCCGTCAAAATACCTTGGCGCCTTATTTCGGTGAAGAAATTCGCAAGTATCTGGAGCAAAAGTATGGATCGGAAGCAGTTCATGAAAAAGGGTTACGGGTGTATACAACGCTCAATATCGAGATGCAGCAGGCAGCCAATGAAGCTTTGAAAGAAGGGTTGGAAGATTTCGACAAGCGTCATGGCTGGCGAGGAGTGAATAGCAACATCCTCAAACAAAAAGTTGGCACTTTGGAAAATTATGAGCACGAAGACTGGAAGAGACCGCCAGTTCCAGGGAATAGGATTACGGGACTGGTTATTTCGGTCAAGCCAAAGTCGGCTCTCATCAAATTTGGAAAATACGCGGCTCAGATCACCGAACAGAATATCGCTTGGATCGGCAAGCGTTCTCTAGCCAAGACCTTCTCCCCTGGGGATTTGGCCCTCTTCAAAGTCCTGAATGTCGATTTGTCAAAGAAGCAGTTGAGAGTGGAATTGGATCAAAGGCCCTTGGTCCAAGGAGGCCTGGTGGTGATTGAATCTTCAAGCGGTGAAATCAAAGCTATGGTCGGAGGCTACGATTTTGAGAGTAGTAAATTTAATAGGGCAACCCAAGCCTATCGCCAGACCGGGTCTGCCTTTAAGCCTTTTGTTTACACTATGGCTCTTGACCAAGGAATGTTGCCCACCGATACCATTTTAGATAGTCCTGTCAGCTTTCCCAGTGGCCAGGGCCAATGGTCGCCTCAGAATTATGATCACAAATTTGAGGGAGTCATCACCTTGAGAAGAGCTTTGGCCCAGTCTCGAAACGTTCCTGCCGTAAAACTTCTCAGTCAATTTGGTGTGGAGAAGGGGATTGAATACGTAAGAAAATTTGGCGTCACCAGCCCGAACCTCGCTCCTTATCTTCCCTTGGCTTTGGGTTCGGCGGAAATTACCTTGTTAGAAATGGCCTCTGCTTATACGGTTTTCCCCAACGATGGTGTCCGCATCTTGCCTCGTTTCATAAAAAGAGTCACTGATTACGTGGGAGAGGTTCGAGAGGAAAATCATGTGGAAGCAAGAGAAGTAGTTTCTCAAGCCACTGCTCGTGCCATGGTGGAACTGCTGCGAGGGGTGGTTGAATTTGGGACCGCGCAAAAAGCCAAGATGCTAAAACGACCGGTTGCGGGTAAGACAGGTACAACCAATGATTATACGGATGCCTGGTTTATTGGTTTCACTCCCTCCATTACTTGTGGAGTCTGGGTGGGTTACGATCAAAAGAAATCTCTGGGTAAAGGCGAAGTAGGAGCCAGAGCGGCTTTGCCCATTTGGATTGACTTTATCCAACAGGTCACTCGGAATAAGCCGCCAGAAGAATTTGCAGGTCTAAGAGCGCCCGAAAGAAAGCCTCTCGAAAAGTTGGACACGGTCGATGATGCCGCCGGTGATGGAGAAATGTCACCCGAATAGTAGGCTCAGAAGAACGAAACCATGATGCCGTGAAAGTCCCCACGCGGGGGTAACAGGTACCAGGCTACGGGAGGCTATCCCAGAACGTGTGAAAAAATTCGTGAGTCCTCGCAGAAGTCCCCCCTTTTCTAGAGACTCTTACAACCCATGAGAATTGCCTTTGACATTCGGAAGCTGAAGGATTTTGGAATTGGGACTTACATTCGAAATCTAATCTTAAACTTGGCCAACCTGGACCAGGAGAACCCGTACTTTCTCATAAGCCACGAAAGAGACCGGGTCGAATTGACAAATCTTCCGTCAAACTTCTCCTTTATCTTGGATCCTAGTGAAGAAAATCCTCTTTGGAATGATTTGGTTCTCCATTTTATTCTCAAGAAAAGACAAATCGACCTCCTGCATACGCCTCACTACCGGGCTCCCAGGTTTGTGGGATGCAGGTCAGTGATTACGGTTCACGACTGTGTCCACATTTTGTTTCCAAATTATGCAAGTTCAACCTCGACCTATAATCAGGCCAGGAAAGCCACCAAGAGAACCATCAGGAAATGTAGTCATATTTTCACTGTGTCTGAAACAACCCAGAGGGATTTGATGCGTCTGTTTTCAGTTCCGAAGCAGAAGATAACTGTGGTCTATAATGCCATTGACGAACGCGCGGTTTTGACCGACAACCCAGAGGAACAGAAGCGGGTCCTGGAACGTTACCAGATCGAAGATCCTTTTCTACTCTATGCAGGAAACATCAAACCGCACAAAAACATCGCTCGCATCATAGAAGCCTTCTCGGTATTGAAGACGGAACTTAAAGACGACGAACATTGGAAAAAACTGAAACTGCTGATCATTGGAGATGAGTTGTCCAAACACCAGTTTCTTCGCAGGACGGTCATCCGGAGCGGCGTTCAACACGACGTCCGCTTTTTTGGGTTCATTCCCTATGAAACACTCAAGGTCTTTTATAAATCTGCCCAGATCTTCGTCTTCCCTTCGCTCTATGAAGGATTCGGGCTTCCTCCATTAGAAGCTATGGCCAACGGTACGCCAGTCCTGGCTTCCAATGTTTCGTCACTCCCTGAAGTTTTGGGAGATGCGGCGCTGCTAGTGAATCCAGAAAATGTCTTCGAGATAAGCAAAGGATTAAAACACTTGTTGTTTGACACGAGCTTGCGGTCGAATCTGATAGAAAAAGGGCTAGAGCAATCCCGGAAATATTCCTGGAAAAAATCTGCCGAATTAGTTTGGAAAACCTACCAAGCGATCCTTCAAAACTAGGCACACCGAATCAAAGTACGGTGACGTATTTTAGTGTGTTTCAGATGACTTCTGAAAATCTGTTAGGTTTTCATTAGCCCCGTGCTGAAGCACGGGGTGGGCAGGCTTTCGCACAATCTTGCTCATCCGGGCTCGCATTGGTCGCCGCGACGGAGAGCGCCTCCCACATTCAGAGAGCGTGGGAGGCAAAGTGGGAGGCGCGCTCCGTCGCGGCGACTGTGCAAGCCCGGAAAATGCGTCAGCATCATTGCAAAAAACAGAACTAAGGCAGCAGGTTTTGATAAACCTCATCGATCACTTCTGCAGCTCCTTCCGTCAGGTCCAGATTTTTTAGCTCCTCCATCTTAAAATAGCTCACAGCTGCCGCATCGGTACTGGGCTGGGGCTCGCCCTCCAAAACCTCGCAAAGGTAATCCACGATGATGAAATGATACTGGATCTTTCCGTTGCCATCTCTATAGATACGATCGACCACTTTGCCAATCTGAATCGGGCGAACTCGCAACTGGGTCTCTTCCTCTACCTCTCGAACTACCGCGTCTTCCAGACTCTCACCCAAGTGGACCGCTCCTCCAGGTATCGACCACTTGCCATAACCAGGAGCATTCCTCCTTTGAATTAAAAGGACCGAATCCTGCTTGAAAATGATGGCCCCGACTGCGCAAATCGGCGCGATCGGATAGGCCCGATCCATGTTCATGATTTCATCCTCTCATCAGATCCTGTCATTAGTGACGCTTAAACACGGCGAGCCAGAAGACTTTGCCTTCGGAAATCAAAGTCTCCCGCTCTACTAAAGCTAGCAACAAGATAAAGATCAGCAAACCCGCAGCGGTCAGGCCAAAGACTGTCGCCCACGATGGAGTTAGCCTGGATTTAAAAATCAAGATCGGGACGCAGCTTGTCCCGCTCAAGAGGAGGGGCCGGTAAAGGCTCTGCTTCAGATCAATATTTGTAAATTGATTTAACTCCCTCAAAAGCCAGACTGAAATGGGCACGACACTCAAGCCATAGGCCATAGCGATTCCAGTAAAGCCAAAATAAGGACAAAGGGCCAAGGACAGCACCCAATCCAACAGAGTCCACCAAATCAAGATTCGAAGTGAAGTCCTCAACCGCCCCAAAGCATACAGTACGTTGATATAAAGGGTCGTGATGTTCGAGCCAATCATGCGCAAGGAATAAAAATAGAAGGCCGGTATGGCGGGTTTCCACTTGTCCGTAAAGACGACCGAGACAAATTCCGGGATCAGCGCAGCAGAAATGAAGATGACGGGAAAGGTGAAAAGATTAACGTATTTAAGAATGGTTTGCGTCATGTGCCTCACTGCCTCGGAATCCTGCTGTACCCGTGCAATAGACGGGAAGGCAACGCGAGACACGACTTGGGTAAAGACCTGGCTGGTGTAGAAGGTGGTATTCTTTGCCCAGTTCAGGTAACCCACCGACTGAGGACCAAAGAGTGGTCCACCTAGCACAACTCCAATGTGGTCTCTGAACAATGAAGTGAGGGTGGAAATCTGAAAAATGACGCCCAGCCGAAGGGTCTGTCCCATGCCGGAAAGTTTCAGGCGGAAGCCGACGGGCCACGGTGCTTCCCGGAAGGCCACCCAAGTTTTTACCAGTGTGCTGCAGATAATGGCTATCACGAAGCTCCAGGATCTGGCGCCCCAGTACGCCAGGCCGACGGCGAGACTTACATAAGTGACCCCGCGCAGTACATCGATTTTGGCAAAAACGGCGTAGCGTAACTCCCTTTCCAATTTGACAGTGGAAATCGTCCCGAAAGCACTGATCCACGGGCACAAAAGCAAGGCAAGGAGAATCCAGCGAATACTGATATCAAAATTCAACAGGGGGAATAACCACGGGGCCGTCAGAAAGGCCAAAAGAACCAGGGCAGAAACACCCAGTAGTTGAAAAGAAAACAATGTTTGATATTCTTCATCGCTTGCTTCATTCTGGCGTTGAATCAAAGCGGCTGCCAAGCCCACTTCCATCACCCCGGCAAGCGTAACGGTGATGAAGCTGGCAATGGCATAGATTCCAAAATCACTCGGCGCGAGTAATCTTGCCAGGCTAACTTCACCGATAAGGCCGACAGGATACAACACTAAAGTGCGCAAAACCATAAGGGAGGCTCCTTGCATGGTTTTGGCACCCACCTCTCGAGCCGTGGCTGGCGAGTTACTCAGCATGACGTTATTCCTGGACTCATTATTTCAGAACCGGTAGAAAATATCACCGCCATTTGGATTATGCCGGTTTCCCGAGTTGCCCTCTGTTCTGTGCTGCTGTATAATTTTTCGCGCTTCCAACCCCAGGCCTGGCTTGTGCTTAATGGTTCAGACTTTAGCCGGTTATGTGGATCGAAACGAGAATTTTGTGCCCGTTCATTGAATCGTCGTCGTTCTCGGCTTCCGGATTTCTAAGGCCGAGTAGGACGGCGACGAGTACGATATGCCGGGATATCAAAGGGGCAAGAGCTTGGTTAGTGGATGATCATTTATGAGTGCACCTCACAAGCTGATTTTCTTCTCAGATGCCATTTTTCTGGGTGGCGCCGAAGAATACCTCAAGCTGCTCGTCCCGGAAATGAGCCGCGAAAAATACCAGCCCCGAGTAGCTCTAACTCAAAGACTCGACACCCAACCTTTGGCTGAGTTCTTCAAAAAACAAAATATTGAAGTTGATTTTGTAGAGACTCATAGCAAGTCCCCACTACAAAATTTTATGGCGCCTCTGCGGTACTTTCGGCAGCAGCGACCTTTAATTGTTCATTTCAATCTAAACAACTCCTTTGGATGCTTCTTCCCCGTTGTGGCGGCTTTCTTCAGTGGAGTCCCCTGGAAACTCGCCACAGAACATCTGGCTTTCGAGCTCGCTTCAGGAAAGAGGGCTGGTGTACGAACGAAGCAACTGGTGAAGAAAATCCTGACCTTTTGCCTGGACTATACCATCGCCGTCTCACAAGCCAACAAGCGGCTTCTGGTAAAAGACTACAAAATAGATCCATTTAGAATAAAGCTCATTCGTAACTGCATTGATGTCGAAAAGTACGCGTTTTCTCAACGGGGCCGAACCCGGGTGAGGCATGAATTTGGGCTCTCTGAGGATCAATTCGTGGTAGGAACGGTCGCTCGATTCAGCTTTCAAAAGGGACACGAATTCACGATTGAGGCAATTCCGAAAATTCTGGAGGTTTTTCCGCAGACCCGGTTCCTTTTTGTTGGTGACGGACCGGAGCGCGAACGACTTCATTCCAGAATTCAGCAGCTTCAATTGGAACCTTACGTAATCTTTGCCGGAGTGAGGGAGGACGTTGCCAGTATCCTTTCGGCCATGGATCTGTTTCTGCTAACCTCCATCTTTGAAGGGCTGCCTCTGAGTGTTTTGGAAGCCATGGCCGCAGGTTTGCCCGTTATTGCCACTCACGTGAGTGGCACACCTGAAGCTGTGCTCCATGATCGAACCGGACTGTTGATCCCCCCGGCCGACTCCTCGGTGGTGTCGAAGGCTGTGATTGAATTGCTCGCCAATCCGGAGCGGAGGCGTTGCATGGGCGAACAAGGGTGCGCCCTGGTTCGAAAGCATTTCAGCAAGTCTTTTATGGTGAAACAGGTCGAAGACATCTACGACAATCTCATTGCAGCCAATCAAAAACAGACTGCAGTTTCCCTTTCTCCCTCCTCTAAGCCACCGAAGGCCTCCATCATTGTCCTTTCCTGGAACAAGAAGGACCTTCTCAAAGAATGTTTGGATGCGCTGGAGTTAGCGGTGGAATATGATGGGGGAGGCCATGAAATCATCCTGGTGGACAACGGCAGCACAGATGGCACTCAGGACTACGTTCGCACCCATTACCCCAATGTTCGCATTATCGAACTCGACAGGAATTATCGGTTTTGTCGGGCCAATAACATTGGAGTGAAGTGCTCCAAAAATGAAATTGTAGTCCTACTGAATAATGACGTGATCGTGGAACGCGGATTCCTTCGACCCCTCCTCAAGGGGTTTGAGCATCCGGATATCTTTGCGGTCACCTCCCAGATTTTCAACTATGACCATTCCAAGATACGCGAAGAGACCGGCAAAACCTTCGGGACTCTGGTCTTTGGATGTGTCTATGTAGGCCACACCCAGCCCAATGGAATTGACGAACAGCGGGAGTATATCCCCGTCTTCTACGCGGGAGGCGGATCAAGCGCGTATTCTCGTGAAAAATTTTTGGAGTTGGGCGGATTTGATGAAATTTATAATCCGGGCTACGTTGAAGATACGGATATTTCTTATCGGGCCTGGAAGGCTGGCTATCGAGTGCTCTTTTGCCCGAACAGCAAAGTCATCCATAAACATCGCAGCACGAATGCCTCTGAGTTAGGTAATCGGAAAATAGACTATCTCATTTCCCGCAATCTATTCATCTTTTTTTGGCAGAATGTCAATTCAGCCAAATTGTTTATCAAGCATCTGGTCCAACTTCCGCTGCGCATCCTTTTAGACATCAGCCGAGGCCGTTTTGCTATCTTGAAGGCATTCATGGGGGCCCTGGTCAAAATCCCGCTGATCGTCTGGCATCGACTGCGTTCTTACCGCCCCAACCAGCTTTCCGACGAAGAGGCTTTGGCTGTTATTGACTATTGGTTTTTCTATCGCCACAGACATCTTTTAAACGGTCAAGCTATTGGTTCAACCCGAAAAATTTTGATGATCTCCAAACGCTTGCCTAAGTTGGGATTTGATGGCTCCTGGGTTCTCGTCAACCTCATCAAAGGGTTATCGGTTCATCATGAAATCACTTTGTTGTCGTTCACGGAGACTGACGATGAGAAACCCCATGTAGACTATCTAGCCAGGTTTTGCAAAGAAGTTAGAACGATTACCCTTTACCCCTACCGCCAAGAATTGAAAAGTTCCTTTCTTTTCTCAAAGATCCTGGCCTTTGTCCATGCCTTCTTGTTGATGCGAAAAGAAGTTCACAATGAACTGAAGAATGGAGATTATGACTTGGTGCACTGTGAGTATCTGCACACATTAAATTTCATTCCCAACTTAAGCCGGTTCCCCAGTTTGCTGACGCATCACGAAGTCTTAAGCTTGGCTCACAAAAGAAGCTTTCAAAAAGGAGCTAATTTCATTCAAAAGGCTTTCTTGTTTCTCGAATGGAAAATAACGCAGTCGTATGAAAAACGTGTCTGCCGCAAAGTCAAATCCATCGTGACTCTTTCACCGGTGGATCAAGAGTACTTGAGATGCGTACTCAAAGTGGCCGAACCCAAAACCGTCCAGAGTGGCATCGACCTGGATTTTTTCAAGCCCAGTCCAGGCGTTGAGGAGATTCCTAACAGCCTGGTGTTTGTAGGATACTTCAAGCACCCTCCCAATGTGGAAGCTGTGCATTACTTCTTTCGTCAAATCTGGCCCGGGCTCATCAGCCTGATTCCGGAAACCAGGATCACGCTCATCGGCCGTTATGCCCCCTCTGATATTCTGGCGTACAGCCAAAAAGATTCTGTAACTTTTGCTGATTATGTTCCAGATTTGAGGCCCTATTTGCAGCAGAGCTCGGTTTTTGTTGCGCCTATCATTAGTGGCGCCGGATTGCGCGGAAAAATCCTGGAGGCGATGGCAATGGAAAAAGCCATCGTAGCCACCAGGCGATGCCTAGAAGGATTTCCGGTTCGGCATGACCAGGAAGTTATGATTGCCGACCAAGCACAAGATTTCATCCATTACGTTGTCGAATTGTTGAGAGATCCTGCCAAGAGAAAAACTCTTGGACAGAAGGCCCGGGCCAAGGTCGAAGTCGAGTTTGCTGCCGAGCGCCTTACGGCCGGATACGAAAAGCTGTATCAAGAGCTTTTCCAATGAACCTGCTTTCGGTGGTTATAGTCAATTATCGCTCTGTCGAATTTCTCAAATCCTGTCTTGCAGGCCTCTTTCAAACCACCCCAGCACCCGACGGCGAAGTTCTTGTAATCAACAACGACATAACTCAGGAACTGGCGCCTGCCCTGAACGGAACCTGGCCTAACGTTCGATTTCTTCAAAATAGTGCCAATCTTGGGTTTGCTGCGGGAGCAAACCTCGGTTTTCGCAAGTCGCAAGGAGAATTTGTCCTGATCTTAAATCCCGATGTGCTGGCTCAAGGTCGAGCTATAGAAACTTTGTTGGATACCCTGAAGACCAATCCCGAAGCGGCAATTGTCTTGCCCCGCCTAAGCAATCCAGACGGAA
>Ga0066710_100000643_pt1 | contig 22294 bp, 19 predicted proteins | sample GraSoiAngelo_159_FD_79666 | JGI IMG/M metagenome (GOLD analysis project Ga0066710, IMG submission 79666) | Grasslands soil microbial communities from the Angelo Coastal Reserve, California, USA - 14_1009_16_40cm | ecosystem: Environmental > Terrestrial > Soil > Grasslands | place: USA...
GCCTGGGCCAGCAGCGTGAACGCCTGCGCCGCACCGGCGGTGAGCAGCACCTCGTCGGCGGGCCGGCGGTGCCGCGCGGCAAGCGCCGCGCGCGCCGGGGCGGGATCCGGGTAGGCCGCGAGATCCTGCAGCGCCGCGGCGATCGGGCCGGCGAGCCAGTCGGGCAGCGGGTCGGTGCGGACGTTGACCGCGAGGTCGACCAGGCCCGGGGCGAGTTCGGCGTCGCCGTGGAACCCGAGTTCGTGCATGCCCGCGATGATGCCATCTGAATTCCCCGGCTTCGCCGCTACATCGTCCTGATTTGTCCTACCTTGGGAGTGTGACGAAGCGCATGATGACGGCGGTTGCGCAGGTCGCTCCCCTGGTCCGCACCGGGCTGCTGGGCGGGATCGCCGTCGCCGTGCTGCTGTACCCGGTCGCCTCGCTGGCAGGGCTCGCCGTGAAATCCGGCGCCGAAGCCGTCGACTCGCTGCCCCGGCAGCTGCTGATCGCGCCGTCGCCGCAGACCACCTACGTCTATGCAGCCGACGGGAAGACGCTGCTGACGACGTTCTACGAGGAGGACCGCAAGTACATCCCGATCAGCCAGATGTCGCCGCTGGTGCGCAACGCGATCGTCGCGGCCGAGGACTCGCGCTTCTTCGAGCACCACGGCGTCGACCTCAAGGGGACGGTCCGGGCGTTCGTCGCCAACCAGCAGGCCGGCGGGGTGTCGCAGGGCGCCTCGACGCTGACCATGCAGTACGTGCGCAACGTGCTGCGCGACGCCGCGGACAACCCGCAGGACGCGGTCGACGCCACCGCCCAGGACAGCGCGCGCAAGCTGCGCGAGATGCGGCTGGCCATCGCGCTGGAGAAGCGGATGAGCAAGACCCAGATCCTGGAGGGGTACCTCAACGTCGCGTACTTCGGGCACCGCGCCTACGGCATCTTCGCCGCATCCAACGTGTACTTCTCCAAGCCGCCGGACCAGCTCACGCTGGACGAGGCGGCGATGGTCGCCGGCCTCGTACAGGCGCCGTCGGACTACGACCCGGCCGGCCCGGACCGGTCGGCCGCGCTGGACCGGCGCAACTACGTCATCGACCGGATGGCCGCACTCGGCGACATCTCGCCAGCGCAGGCGGCCGCCGCCAAGGCGGCACCGGTCGCGCTGCACCTGAGCGAACTGCCCAACGACTGCGTGTCGGTACCCGCGGCGCACAACGACTGGGGCTTCTTCTGCGACATCTTCCGGCAGTGGTGGATGCGGCAGCCGGCGTTCGGTACCAGTCCCGCGGCGCGCTGGGACAACCTGCGGCGCGGCGGGTACACGGTGGTCACCTCGCTGGACCCGGACGTCCAGGCCAGCGCGATGAGGCACGCGACCGACAACGAGCGGATCGGCAACAGGTTCGCGCTCGGCGCGGTGTTCGTCGAACCCGGTACCGGACGGGTCAGGGCGGCCGCGGTCAACCGGGTGTACTCGCTGGACCAGTCGCACAACCCCGGCAACACCGACCCGGCCAAGCGGGCCGCGGGCATCCCCGGCAACTACCCGAACACGGTGAACATGCTGCTCGGCGGCGGACCGTCGATCGGGTACCAGGCCGGGTCGACGTTCAAGCTGTTCACCATGCTCACCGCGCTGGAGCAGGGGTACGGGCTGAACACGTCGTTCTACGCGCCGAGGCGGTACACGTCGCGGTACTACACCGGGCCGCGGGACCCGCAGGCGTGCGCCGGAGGGCACTGGTGCCCACGCAACGCCAGCCGCGGCATGACCGGTACCCAGACCATGTGGTCCGGCTTCGGCAAGTCCGTCAACACGTACTGGGTGCAGGTGGAGCAGAAGGTCGGCGCGCAGAACGCGGTCGCGATGGCGCAACGGCTCGGGCTGACCTGGCACACCGACATCGACCGGCTGCAGGCCTCGCCGGCCAAGGCCCGCACCTGGGGCGCCTTCACGCTCGGCGTCGCGGACACCACCCCGCTGGAGATGGCCGACGCGTACGCGACGATCGCGGCGGACGGGCGGTACTGCGAGCCGCTGCCGGTGCGGTCGATCACCCGGTCGGACGGTCAACCGGTACTCGGGCCGAACGGGCAACCGGTCGCCGCGCCGCGGTGCAGCCAGGTGGTCAGCCGGGACGTCGCCCGGGCGGCGGTGGACGCGGCGCGCTGCCCCACCGGGTACGGGGCGGCCGGCGGTGGCTGCGGCAGCTGGTCGACGGCACCCAGCGCGTACCCGACCGTCGGGCGGCCGTTCGCCGGCAAGACGGGTACCACCGACGACGCGCGGTCGGTGTGGTTCATCGGGTTCACCCCGCAGCTGGCCGGGTGCGCCTTCGTGGCCGATCCGGACAACCCGCTGGATCTGGCCGGCGAGTCGCAGTACCGCAAGCCGATCGCCACGATCTCGCTGACCATGCGGGACGCGATGCGCGGGCTGCCGGTGCTGGGGTTCACCCCGCCGCCGGCGGGCATGCTCGGCCGGCCCCGGCACGGCCGCGCGCACGACTGACCTCCTACCCCCGCAGGTCGCCGGCGACCAGTGACCACATCTGCAGGTCGACCCGACCCCCGTGCACGTACCCGGCGTTGCGCTGCAGCCCCTCGTAGACGAACCCGGCCTTCTCGGCGACCCGGCGGGAGGCGGTGTTGCCCGGCGCGATGCGCAGCTCGACCCGCTCGAAGCCGTGTTCCAGCAGCAGCGCGATCACGATCGCGTCGACCGCCTCCGATGCCACACCGAACCCGCGGGCACCCGGCGCGACCAGGTAGGACACCTCGGTGGCGCGGGCCGTCCAGTCGGTGCGCGAGGTCCACAGCACGGCGACCAGCCGACCGTCTTCCCGGCGCAGTGCCACGTAGTGGTCGCCGTCGCCGATCTCGCGCTGCCGGCCGGCCACGTCGGTGCACCAGGTGCGGCCGTCGATCGTCGAGTCGTCGGGCAGCGGCAGCCAGCGGCGGGTCAGCCGGTCGGCGAGGATCGCCTCGACCTCGGGTGCGTCGGCGGCCGCCAGCGGCCGGACGTCCAGCCGCGGCGTGGCGACGGTGAGCGCGGGGAACCGGGGAGCCGCGCGCGCCTCGGTGTCGATCAAGACGCCAGCCTCAACGTATCGTGCTCGCCGGCCGCGGCGGACACGATCCGGCCCGCGATCTCCGGCCGTGCCGCCCAGTGCAGGCACAGGTAGGAGGCGTGCACTCCGCCCATCACGAACCCTTCCGGTTGCCCGTCCGGCCACGACCAGGCCGGATGCTCTCCGGAGCGGGGGGTGACCTGGCCGCGGTGCTGCTTGTGCCCGACCAGCCCGGTACCCATCGGAGCGAGCGGTGAAACGGAACGGGCGGTCGCCTCGCGGTAACCCACGACGAGGTACTCGCCGGTGCGCCCGGTCGCGCCGAGGATCCCGCACATCGGCCGGCCGTCGAACTCCCGGGCCAGCCAGGCAACTCCGGCCCCCTCGACGATCACCGGCCGGCCCGCCGCTGCCAGTGATCGCACGGAGATGGCGAGCGCGGTGTTGGCGGACAGCTCGTCGAGGTAGGTCTCCGGCAGCCCGCCGCCGACGATCAGGGCGGTCGCGTCCTCGGGCAGCGACCCGTCGCGCAGCGGATCGACGGGTACCACCTCCGCGCCGGCCGCGGAGAGCAGCTCGCCGGTCTCGGCGTACCCGTAGGAGCACTGCGCCCCACCGGCCACCGCGACCACCGGACGCGGCCCGTGCCACGTGGTCTGCGGTGGCGTCCACACCTCGGTCACCAGGGCCGGTGCCGACCGGGCCAGGGCGAGCAGCCGGTCCAGGTCGACCGCGCCGGCCAGCACCTCGCCGAGCCGCCGTACCGCCCGGGTCGCGGTGACGCTGCGGTGCACCACCGGAAGCACGCCCTCAGCACGGCCGGGCAGCCCGCTGTGCGGCAGCTCGCGCTGGCGCAGCGCACCGAGAACCGGTACCCCGACGTCGTCGAGCGCCTCGCGCAGCAGGTCTTCGTGCCGGTCGGAGGCGACCCGGTTGAGGATGACGCCGCCGAGCCAGAGCAGTTCGTCGTAGGCCCGGAACCCGTGTGCCAGCGCGGCGACCGACTGCCCCATCGCGGCGGCGTCGACGACGAGGACGACCGGGGCGCGCAGCAGCCCGGCGATCTGCGCGGTGGACTCGGCGTCGGTGCGACCGGCCAGCCCGTCGTAGAGCCCCATGGTGCCCTCGACCACGGCGATGTCCGCACCGGTGCAGCCGTGCGCGAACAGCGGCGCGACCATCGGGGAGCCGACCAGCCGCGGGTCGAGGTTGCGGCCGGGGCGCCCGGCGGCCAGGCCCAGGTATGCCGCGTCCACGTAGTCGGGCCCGATCTTGAACCCGGTCGGGTGCAGCCCGCGCGCCCGCAGGGCCGCCAGCAGACCGACGGCGACGGCCGTCTTGCCGTGGCCGGACGATGGTGCGGCGATCACCACGCGGGGAACGGCGGTCATGGATGGCTCCTGCGGTCTGCGGTGCACGTCTCGGCCAGGCGCGACGATACCCAAGCCGGGCCACCCCGCCCGGTCACGGTAGCGTGGACCAGCGTGTACCGGTTCCTGCTGACCACCCGCTGGCTCGGCTTCGCCGCGCTGATGCTGGCGCTCGCGGCGGCCATGGTCGGGCTGGGGTTCTGGCAGCTGTCCCGGTATCACGAGCGCAGCTCCGTCAACGCGCGGATCGACGCGGCGCTGCGCGCCGAACCCGTGCCGGTCGGCCAGGTGCTGCCGGTCGGGGTAGCCCCCACGGCCGGCGCCGCGTGGACCCGGGTGCGGGCCACCGGGCGCTTCGACGCCGCCCACCAGGTGCTCGCCCGGGACCGCAGCTCCGACAGCGGCGTCGGCTTCGAGGTGCTCACCCCGCTGGTGCTCGCGGACGGCTCCGCGGTGCTCGTGGACCGCGGCTGGCTGCCGGCCGGGCCGGGCGGTGCCGGGTCGGTGCCGGCGGTACCCGCTGCGCCCGACGGACAGCAGACGGTCATCGGCCGGGTGCACCTGCCGGAGAGCCGGCCGGACCAGCCGCTGACGTCGGGCGGGCAGGTGCAGGTGCGCCGGATCGCGCCGCTGCGCCTGGCCGGCGCGCTGCCGTACCCGGTGGCCGGCGGATATGTCCTGCTCGACGAGCCGCGCGACCTGACCTTCGGCACGATCCCCGCCGATCACGAGAACGCCGCGCTCAACGCCGGGTATGTCGTGCAGTGGTGGGCCTTCGCGCTGCTGACCCTGATCGGCTTCGGTTGGGCCGCCCGCCGGGAGGCGCACGGTGCCGACCGGTTCGACCTCGCGGAGCTGTACACCGACCATCCGGACGCTCCCGTATCGCCCGCCATCTGATGTAATCGGCGCATGGTGGACCCCGAGACCCCGTTGCCGTACGGCGACCCGTGGCAGGAGTCGTCGCTGCCGGTGCCGAGCTCGGTGCCGCCACCCGTTTCCCCGTACGGAATCACCTCGCCGTATCCGGCCACCACGCCGTACCCGGCGGCCGAGCCGGTGATCGCGCAGATCGGCGAGATCCAGGTGACCTCGTCGACCGTGCGTACCCCGGCCGGCCAGTTTCCGCTGCGCGGCTCGCAGTGGACGGTGACCGACCAGTGGACCGCCGTGCAGAAGATCCCCGCCTGGGCGATCGTCCTGGCGATCGTGCTCATCCCGTGCACCGGTTTCCTGAGCCTGCTCTTCCTGCTCGCCAAGGAGAACGTGTACCAGGGCGTGGTCCTCGTGCAGGTATACAACGGCGCGTTTCAATACGTCTCCCGGGTGCCGGTGAACAACCAGAACTATGTGCAGCACGTCTACGCGCAGGTGAACTACGTGCGCTCGCTGGCTGCCATGTGAATCCGACGCACGTCGTCGATCGTGTCCGCCTCGGCGGCTGACTTGTCCTCCCGGTAGCGCAGCACCCGGGCGAAGCGCAGCGCCACCCCGCCCGGGTAGCGCGGACTGGTCTGCACGCCGTCGAACGCGATCTCGACGACCAGCTCCGGCCGCACCCGGACGACCCAGTCGCCGCGCTCGGTGGCCAGCTCCAGGAACCGCTCGGTCTGCCAGCGCAGCAGCTCGTCGGTCAGTCCCTTGAACGTCTTGCCGAGCATGACGAAGCCGCCCGTCGCCGGGTCGCGGGCACCCAGGTGCAGGTTGGACAGCCAGCCCCGGCGCCGGCCGTGTCCCCACTCCGCGGCGAGCACCACCAGGTCGAGGGTGTGCCGCGGCTTCACCTTCACCCAGGCCGAGCCGCGCCGCCCCACGTCGTATGGCGCCCGGGCCGCCTTCACCACGACACCCTCGTGGCCCGCGACGAGCGCCGCCTCGAAGGCGACGGTCGCCTCGTCGGCCGTGGCCGCCGTGGTGCGCGCGACGAGCAGCTCCGGCGGCATCGCCCGGCCCAGCGCCGCCCAGCGCTCGACGCCCGGCTCGTCGAGCAGATCGGCGCCGTCCAGATGCAGCAGATCGAAGAAGTACGGCGTGAGCCGCACGCTGGCCACCCCGCGCTGGGCCGCGCGCGAGGACGTTTCCTGGAACGGCCGCGCCCGGCCGGTCGCGTCCAGCGCGATGGCCTCCCCGTCGAGGACGAGCTGCCCGGCGGGCAGGTCACGGACGGCGGCCACCACCTCCGGTACCCGTGCGGTGATGTCGTCGAGGCTGCGGGTGAACACCGCGATGTCGGCGCCGGACCGGTGCACCTGGATGCGGATGCCGTCGAGCTTCACGTCGACCGCGGCCGGCGCGCCGGTGGCGGTCAGCGCTTCGTCCACTGTGGACGCCGACTGGGCGAGCATCGGCGCGAGCGGCCGGCCGACCTGCAACCGGAACCCGGCCAGACCCGCCGCGCCTTCGGCCAGCGCGGTGCGCGCGACGCTCTTCAGGTCACCGCAGAGCAGGAGGGCACGGCGCACGTCGGCAACTGGTACCTCCGCTGCTTTGGCAACGGCGTCCACCAGCAGGCCGGCCTGCGCGCCCTGGCGCAGCTCCCCCGACAGCAGGCCGAGCAGCAGCCGATGCTCCTCGGCGGTGGCCGCCGCGAACAGTGCCCGCACGAGCTCGCGGCGGCGGGCCTGCGATCCGGGGCCGGACTGCGCGCCGATCTCCGCGAGCGCCGCGTCGACCGCGGCGACGGTCAGCGTCGGCTCCGCGGCCGGCGGCGGCGTCTCGCGGACCGTCGCCCAACCGACCCCGATCTGCCGCTGGCGCAGCTCGCCGGACAGGTAGGCGGCGCCGGCCTCCATCTCGTCCGGCGCGAGCGCGCGCAGCGCGCCGGCCAGCAGCTCGATCTTCCCCCGGCGCGCCGAGATGGCCGCGACGGCGGCGGAGGTGGCGGCGAGGTCGACGAACCGCATGGCCCGATCCTCGCAGCCACCTCCGACAGTTTCCCCCTCCTCAGCCGGCAACGGGCTCGGCCACCCGGAAACCGCGGGCGCGTACCGCCTCCGCCAGCCGGGCCAGATGCCCGTCGACCTCGCACAGCGCGGCGGACAGCTCGTCCAGATGGGTGCGCAGGGTCGCGTCGGGCCAGTCGGCGAGGTCGACCTCGCCGAGCGCACGGATCGCCGCTTCCAGGCGACCGATCGCTTCGTTCGTACTCATGTTCGAAGAGGGTAGGGGTGTCCGATCAGCCTCGCAAGCACGCGATGGCGTGTTGCGCGCCTGGCAGGATCGGCTTGATGGAACACCGGCGGTATCTGAGCTGTCTGGTGTCGGTGTACGGGGTCAATATGCACAGCGGCGTACGTTGTTGTCCGGTCGCGGAGGGAGGTATGCGGTTCGAGATCTTGCTCATGGCGGTGCGGGGGCGGCGGGACGGCGACAGCGCAGAGGGGTTGCGGGCGGTTCAGGCTGCCCGGCGGCGGACCAGCCAGATGGTCACGGCGATGAGCAGGACTGACAGCGCGAGCAGCCAGCCGCCCTCGATCCATTGGAAGGGCCAGAACCGGCTGCCGGGCTGGTAGTTGGTCCATAGCGTGTAGCCGTGTTGGGTGAGGCACTGCGCGGGCGACCCCGGGCCGCTAATTCCAGGGCCGCGGCCAGTTCCCCCGTGGCACAACTGCATGACGGCGTCGACGAGTTGGGAGCCCCGGGCGGGGAACGCGAACTTGCCGTCCTTGGCGTACCACTGGCTCACAGCCCACGCGGAACCGGGCAGGTCGGGTTTGTTGGTGACCAGCGGTGTCGTGTAGTACTGGCGCAGGAACAGCCCGGCCGCGAAGGCGAGCCCGGCGTAGCCGGCCAGGGTGGCGGCGATCGCGGGGACGACGCGGCGGATGAGCATGCCGGCCAGGGCGCCGATCGCGAATGCGGCCAGCGTCCAGGCGGCGAACGCGACCCCGCGAAGGTCGAACACCATGGGCGTGAACGGGATCGTGTAGCCCACGGCGAACAGCGGCTGGACGTACCAGGAGAACAGCAGGCTGAACGCCCCGGCTGCGGCCGTCACCACGGCCGCGAGCAGCACCAGCTTGGCCAGTGCCCAGCGCCACCGGCCGAAACCCTGGGTCCAGGCGTACCGGAAGGTGCCGGTCTCCATCTCCCGGCCCAGCACCGGCGCCCCGATGAAGGCCCCGATCAACGCGGGCACCGCCTGCAGCAGGATCGCGGCTATCACCCCCTTGATGCCGTAGGAGCCAGTGAACAGGGCGCCGGCGTCCTGGCAGGCGGTCGAGTCTGCCGGGTGGCAGGCGATCAGGGCGGCGTAGGCGTGGTGCATCTGCAGGCCGGACAGCTCCAGGTAGACGGCGAAGGCGCCGAGCAGCGCGGCCACGCCGGCCAGCGCGATGCGGTGCTGCCGCCAGGTGACCCAGGCCATGCGCCGCCACGGCACCGGCCGTGGGCTCACGTCCCGCTCCGCGCGGGCGGGCACGGTCAGTGCGGTCATCTGGCCACCTCCGTCATCGTGGCGCCCCGGCCGCGGGCCGGGCCGGGCAGCGCCGCCGCGCCGGGCTCGCGCAGGTACGCCAGGACGAGTTCCTCCAATCCCACCGGGTGCGCCTCCCAGCCGTCTGGGACCGGATTCTGCGCACCGGCGCGGACCAGCAGGTGGGCCTGGGCCTCACCGCGCCGCACGTGCACTACGGGCCGGTCGGCGTACCGGTCGGCCTCGCCGGCCGGCCCGGACAGCATGCGGTGGGCGGCGAGCAGGTCCTCGACCTGCCCGGCGACCTGCACCCGGCCTTTCGACAGCAGGATCAGGTAGTCGGCCACCCGTTCCAGTTCGGCCAGCACGTGCGAGGACAGCAGCACCGACACGCCGTCGGCGGCCGCCGCCAGTACCGTGGCCATGAAGTCGTGCCGGGCGATCGGGTCGAGCATCGCCACCGGCTCGTCCAGCACCAGCAACCGCGGCCGGCGGGCCAGCGCCAAGGTCAGCGCGAGCTGCGCCTGCTGCCCGCCGGACATCCTGCCCGCCTTCTGCTTCAGCGGGATACCCAGCTCGGCCAGCCGGTCCTGCGCGTAGGCCCGGTCGAAGCGGTGGTTGAGGTTGCCGGTCACGTGCAGCATGTCGCCGGCCGACAGGTTCTTGTAGACCGGCGCGTCCTGCGCGACGAACGCGATGCCATCCAGCGCCGCCGGCGACCCGGCAGGCACGCCACCCAACACGGTGACCGCACCGGCGGACGGTTCCGCCAGGCCCACCGCCAGGTTCAACAGCGTGGTCTTGCCCGCGCCGTTCGGGCCGACCAACGCGGTCACGTGCCCGGCCGGGATCGCCAGCGCGCACTCATGCAGCGCCCAGGTGCGCCCGTACCGCTTGCCCAGGCCACTGGTCTCGACGACGTTCATGCGACGCCCTCCGTCTCGCCGCTCGCCGGGCTGCCGCGGGTACGTGACCCGCGGCGGCGCTCATAGAAATCCCGCAGCGCGCTGCTGAACAGCGCCACCATCCCGTCCCGGTCCAGCCCGGCCCCATCCGCGGCGGCAAGCCAGCCCGACAGGGAGCGGCGCAGCCCGGTCAGCTCCGGCAGCGCGACCTGGCTCAGCGTGGCCTGGATGAACGTGCCCTGGCCGGGCCGGCCAGCCGTCAGGCCCTTGGTCTCCAGCTCCTTGTACGCCTTCAGCACCGTGTTCGGGTTGATCGCCAGCGACGCCACCACATCCCGGACCTTCGGCAGCTGGTCGCCGGGTTTGAGGTAGCCCAGCCGCAGCGCGTGCTCCACCTGCTGCACAAGCTGCAGGTAGGTCGGCACCCCCGAGCCGGGGTCGAGCCGGAACTCGATCGCCGACCCGGCCGCCACACGCCCGGATGGGGCAATCTTCCCATCCCCACCGCCAGGCCCGGACCCCACGCCGGTTCCACCCGCGCCGGTCCCCTTATCTATAGACACAGGACAAGATTACAGCGTCGTCGGCCCTGGTCAAGCCTCCGCGACAAGCGGTACGCGTATCGGACCAGGCAAGCCTCGCGGGTGCGACGCGCCGCACCGGTGTGACAGAAACTTCCACCATCCGCACAGGTGACAACTACCGCGCCAAGCCCGGGACAGATACGGCCCTCCACCGTCGCCCGCGTACCAGCCTGCCGGCCACCTCCGGTGCCAACTAACGGTCGTGTTCGCAGATGGGGTGACGGCGCGTCTACCGGCTCACCGGGCGGCGGGCCGCACCGTCGCGGCGACGTTGGCGAACAGCAGTGCCTCGGCGAGGCAGGCGCGCGCGAACTCGCCCAGGTGCAGGCTCTCGTCCGGGCCGTGCGCCCGCGCGTCCGGATCCTCGACACCGGTGACGAGGACCGCGGCCGACGGGAACAGGTCCTGGAAGGTGGCGATGAACGGGATCGAGCCACCGACCCCCATGTCGACCGGCTCGACGCCGTCCCACGCGGCCCGGAAAGCGGCCCGTGCGGCGTCGTAGGCCGGCCCGACCGCGTCGATCTGGCAGGGCGGCCCGAGCTGCTCCAGGCTCACCTCGACGGTGGCGCCCCACTGCCGGTGCGCCTCCAGGTAGGCCTTGACGGTCTCGAACGCCTTCGACGCGTCGTCGCCGGGCGCGAGCCGCAGGCTGACCTTCGCGCGGGCGGTGGGTACCAGAGCGTTGGGCGCCTCGTTGGTGCGCGGCGCGTCGATGCCCAGTACCGCGATCGCGGGCCGGGTCCAGAGCCGGTCGACGAGCCGCCCGGTGCCGATCAGCTCGGTGTCCGGCAGCATGCCCGCCTCGGCGCGGAAGCGGTCCAGCGGGTACTCCAACGGTGCGGCCTCGGTGGCGACCAGGCCGGGTACCGCGACATCACCGGCCGCGTCGTGCAGCGTGGCGAGCAGCCGGCAGAGGACGGTCAGCGCATCGGGTACCGCGCCGCCGTACCCCCCGCTGTGCACCGCATGGTCGAGCACCTGGACGTCGACGAAGAAGTTCACGATGCCGCGCAGTGAGGTGGTCAGCGCCGGTACCCCGACGTCCCAGTTGCCGGAGTCGGCGATCACGATGACGTCGGCGGCCAACTCGTCGCGGTGTTCGAGGATCAGGCCCTCCAGCGACTCGGAGCCGAACTCCTCCTCGCCCTCCACGAAGACCCCGACGCCGACCGGCAGCTGGTCGCCGTATGCCCGCAGCGCGGCGACATGGGCCAGCACACCGGCCTTGTCGTCGGCGCATCCGCGGCCGAAGAGCCGGCCGTCGATGATGGTCGGTTCGAACGGCGGCGTGTGCCAGCGGCGCTCGTCACCGATCGGCTGGACGTCGTGATGCGCGTACAGCAGGACCGTCGGCGCACCCGGCGGCGCCGGCCTACGCGCGATGACCGCCGGCTGGCCGCCCTTGCGGACGATCTTCACGTCCGGCAGACCGGCACCGCGGAGCAACTCGGCGACCGCCTCGGCGGACCGGTCGACCTGCGTGTGGTCGAAGCCCTCGAAGGCGATTCCGGGAATGCGGGCGAGGCGGATGAGGTCCTGGGTGACGCCGGGCATTACTTGGGCGACTGCGGCACGCAGATCATCCTCGGTCATCCCGTGATCCTAGCTCGGGACAGTGTCCGGTTTGCGCCCCGAAGAGGTTCGGCGGCCGCGCGCGACGAGCGCCGCGGGTCGGGCGCGGCCCGGACGGACGGCGGCCGGGTCGGGCGAAGCCCGGGGCCGCACCACCCGCGCTCCAGGACGAGGGCTGCCGCACCGCCGCGCGGCAGCCCCGTCCTTCCGTCCCCGTCTAGCGGTCGCTGTCGCTCGGCGGCCGGTCGGTCGGTTCCTGGGATCCGTTGCCGGGCGGGCGGCCGCCGCTGGCCCACCAGTCGCGCACGCGTCCGGCACCGGCGCCCATCCACTCCCCGACGCTGCCCGCGCCCTCGCCGAACCGGCGCAGCAGGCCCATCAGGGGATCCTCCGAGCGGGCGAAGGTGCGCCGGTACTCCTCGGCCGCCTCCTTGGCGTCCGCGCTCACCGAGGCATCGCTGTCGTGCTCGCGGCGCGGATAGTCGCCACCGAGGATCCGCGCGTAGTGCCCGTCGTCGATCCACCGGCGCAGGTCGGCGGCGCGCGCCACCGGCAGCGGATGGGTCAGCCCGAACAGCATCCGCAGCTTGATGAGGCTGTCGCGCAGATCGCCGCCCCGGTCGTACTCGGCCGCCTGCTCAAGGAACGCGGCCGTGTCGATTTCCCGCAGATCGTTGCCGCCGGCCAGCTTCATGTGCGCGCGCAGCGCGGCGGCCGGATCCTGCCCGGCCAGCAGACCGGCCCGGTCGGCGGACAGTTCCGCCTTGCGCCACCACTCGAACAGCCCGAACATGACCATCCGGATCGCGAACAAGCCGAACGGCAGGGCGGTGGCCAGGCTGGCCAGGATCGCCATCATCGTCCGGTACACCGCGTGGCCGCTGAGCAGGTGGCCCAGCTCGTGTCCGAGGAGGTAACGCAGCTCGTCGTCGTCGAACAGCTCGACCGCCCGGCTGGTGACCACGATGAACGGCCGGGACATGCCGACGCAGCTCGCGTTCAGGTCCGGCGAGAACACGATGTACAGCTCGGGCAGCTCCGCGATGTCCAGGCTCGCCGCCGCCTCGGCGAACAGGCGGTGCACCCGCGGATGCTGGCGGTGGTCGACGCGGATCGCCCGGCCGAGGTACTCCAGACGCCACGCCCGTTCGTTCCACAGGCCCGAGATCGCCTTGAGCAGATCGTCGAAGCCCTTCAACTCACGCAGTGCGGTCAGCGCACCGCGGTCGGCCGGGTGCTCCCAGGCCCGCGAACTGATCCCGGTCAGGACCACTCGCCGTCGTGCCGGTACCGCCGTCTCGTCCATTCTCGCCCCCGAACTCAGGTCAGCCGCACGTACTCGCTCTCCGGATCGTGCCCCACCCGCGCCACCCCGTCCACCAGCCGGTCGACCCGACCGGCGGTGCCGGAGCGCGCGAAGTACCCGTCCTCCGCGGCCATCCAGTGCCGCAGCGGCTCCTCGATCTCCGGGCCGTCCCTGGCCAACGCACGCTTCAACCGCAGGTCACGGTCTGCCGCGAGCAGGACCGCGAGGGACACCCGGGGGTACCCTTCGGCACGCGCGCTCGAACATCCCTCCACAATCAACACGTCCGGTACCGGGACGTGCATGGTCGCGCCGAAGCACCCGCGTATCCAGTCGTAGACCGGGTACCGGCCGGGTTCGCCGCGCGCCAGCGGCTCCAGTACCCCGTGCTCCAGCCGCGGCCAGAAGGTGAACTGGTCCGCCCACCCGTCCAGCAGGTTGTCCAGGCGTACCGTCTCCACCCGCCACCCGCCCCGCTCCAGCGCGACCGCCAGCCGCCAGGCGAACGTCGTCTTACCGGAGCCGGACGTCCCGTCGACGGCCACCAGCCGTACCCCACCCAGCCGCGCCGGCCGGCGCGCGATCTCGGCGGCGAGGTCGGCGAAGCGCTCGACGGTCATCCGGCCGCCCCGGACGGCGGGCCGGGCGCCTCAGGCGGCAGCACCGGCGCGCCGGGGGGCAGGAACGGCAGCCCGGCCGGCGGGCCGGTTTCGATGAGCCGGGTCAGCGCTTCGGTGTCGAGGTGCTCCGCGACCAGGTCGCCCAGCAGGTCGAGCAGGTCCTCGCGCCGTTGCGCGAAGCAGGTGTCCGGCGCCACCTCGAAACCGTCACGCCCGGCCAGCCGCGCGGCTTCGGTGAGGAAGGCGCGCCGGTAGCTGTCGGACTCGAAGGTGCCGTGCCAGTGGGTACCGAAGACGTTGCCGTACCGGGCACCCTCGCCCGGCTCGATTAGCGGGTCGGCCTTGTTCGACGCCACGTACCCGTGGTGGATCTCGTACCCGCTGACCTCGCGTCCCCACGCCCACCCGGACGATCGTGCCAGGGTCTTGTCCGGGGCGAACCGGAACTCGACCGGTAGCAGGCCCAGCCCGTCGACCCGGCCGCGCCGGCTCTCCACCTCGTCGTCGATGCTGGTGCCGAGCATCTGGAAGCCACCACAGATGCCGATCAGCGGCTTGCCCGCCGCGACGTGCTCGACGACGGCACGGTCCAACCCGTTGCGGCGCAGCCATTCCAGATCGTCCACAGTGGACTTGCTGCCCGGAAGCACGACGAGATCGGCCTCGGCGACCTCGGCGGCGGACGTGGTGAGGCGTACCGCGACTCCCGGTTCGGCGGCCAGCGCCTCGATGTCGGTCGCGTTGGAGATGCGCGGCAGCCGGATCACCGCGACGCGCAGCCAGCGGGTACCCACGGCCGGGCCGGGCCGGCCGACGAGCCGGCCGTCCACATAGGACAGCGAGTCCTCGGTGTCCAGCCAGAGCTCGGGACGCCACGGCAGTACCCCGTAGGTGGGCCGGCCGGTGAGCCGGCGCAGGCTGTCGAGGCCGGGCTGGAGCAGGGCGCGCGAACCGCGGAACTTGTTCACCACGAACCCGGCCACCAGCGCCTGGTCCTCGGCGGCGAGCAGGGCCACGCTGCCGAGGAAGGACGCGAAGACGCCGCCCCGGTCGATGTCGCCGACCACCACGACGGGAAGCCCGGCGTGGCGGGCTAGTCCGAGGTTGACGAAGTCGCCGTCGCGCAGGTTGATCTCGGCCGGACTACCCGCGCCCTCGCACACCACGACGTCGAACTCGCGGCGCAGCTCGGCCAGCGTCGCGAAGGCGGACTCGGCCAGCGTCTGCCGTACCCGTGCGTAGTCGCCCGCACCGACGCTGCCGATCGCGCGGCCGCGCAGGACAACCTGGCTGGTGTGGTCGCTGCCCGGCTTGAGCAGCACCGGGTTGAACCGCACACTCGGTTCCAGGCCGCAGGCCGCCGCCTGCAGCGCCTGGGCGCGACCGATCTCGCCGCCGTCAAGCGCCACGGCCGAGTTGTTGGACATGTTCTGCGACTTGAACGGCGCGACCCGGACCCCCTGCCGGCGCAGCCACCGGCAGATCCCGGCGGCGAGCATGCTCTTGCCGGCGTCGGAACCGGTACCCGCGACGAGCAGCCCGCCGATCATCGCGCCAGCCTCGCCCACAGGAGCCGGCGGGCCGGCCGGGCGAGGATGTGCCCGGCGGTCAGCACGAGGGCTCCGGCGCCGACCGCCGCCGAGATGCGGGCGGCCGCCCGGATGTCGTCGGGCTTCGCCGTGCGACCGTCGCCCAGGGTCGGCCGCTGCTCGACGCGTTGTCCGTAGACGTTGCGCCCACCGAGCCGGATCCCCAGCGCGCCGGCCATCGCCGCCTCGCACCGACCGGCGTTCGGACTGGGATGCCGGCCGCCGTCGCGCAGCCAGGTCCGCAGGGCACCGCGCCAACTCCCACCGACCACCCGCGCCGCCACGACGGTCAGCGCGGCGGTCAGCCGGGCCGGTGCCAGGTTGGCGACGTCGTCGAGCCGGGCGGCTGCGGTGCCGAACCGGCGGTACCGCGCGGAGCGGTGCCCCACCATCGCGTCGAGCGTGTTCACCGCCCGGTACCCGACGAGTCCGGGAACGCCGGCCAGCGCGCCCCAGACGAGCGGAGCCACCTCGGCGTCGGAGCTGTTCTCGGCAACGGACTCGACCGTCGCGCGGGCCAGCTCCGATTCGTCCAATGTGGACGGATCGCGGCCGCACAGGTGCGGCAGGCGGCGCCGGGCGGCGGGCAGGTCGCCGTCGGCGAGCGAATCGGCGACCAGTCCCGCCTCGCGGCGCAGCGTCGTGCCGCCCAGTACCGCCCAGGTGGTGACGGCCATGAGGCCGGCCCGCAACCATGGGCGGCGCCGGGTGGCGAGGGTCGCGGCGACGGCCAGGGTCACCGGCGCGCCGACGGCGACCGCGACGTACCCGGCGCCCGCGGCCCGGTTCGGCGCGTACAGCCGCCGCTCGACCACGCCGGCCAGCCGGCCGAAGCCGGCGACCGGATGCAGCCGGCGCGGATCACCCAGGGCCGCGTCGAGCAGTGCACCGGCGACGAGACCACCCGCCTCGGCGGCCGCCAGGGTGATCGCCTTCCGGCGCTGGCGCGGATCTCCGCTGACCGCCATCCGTGACCCTCGCAATCTCCTCGACCGCACCGGTGCGTCGCCGTACTGCCGAAGCCTAACCATCCGGCTCGGCTTCCCGGCGCAGCTGGTGGATCCGTTGGTGGGACAGTTGCAGCAGGACCCCCAGGTCGCGCTGGGACAGGTCGGTGGCCAGCGTCAGCGCCTGCGCGGTGAGCTCCCTCGCCTGCTCCTCGGCCAGCTGCGCGGCCCGCCGGCTCGCCCGTACCCCACCGACGAGCCGGTCGAGCACGGGGTCACCGGTGCGGAACTGGTAGTCCACCCAACCCGGGCCGAGCATCTCCCGGATCCGCCGGTCCAGCGCGTGCAGCGTGCGGGCCCGCCGCTGGGCGCGCAGATCCGGGATGTCCGCGCGCCAGACGGCGCCCACCCGGGTGACGAGTACCCGAGGGCTGGCCCGCTCCGCCGCACCCGGGCTAGACACCGGCCGGGGCAAGCGGTTCCTCGTCGGCCGGGCGGGGCGCGATCGGCGAGGTGTCGTAGACCGCCGAGTCGAACTCGTCGAACAGCTCGCGGTCCGGCGGCAGGTCCTCGGGGCGGCCCGGGTCGTCGACCGGCTCGGTCAGCTCGCCGCCGGCCGCCACCGCACCGGCCGGGTCATTGATCATGTCGGTCGAGCCGACCGCCTTGCGCCGGGCGAACTTGTCGACCCCCTTGGCGAGGTCGTGCCCGATCGAGATGGCGTCCAGCTCGTAGGAGGTGCGCCGGGTGCCCTGGTCGTCGGTCCAGTCGCGGCTGTAGAGCCGGCCGTGCACGACGACGGGATCGCCGAGCTGGACCGACACCGAGACGTTCTCGCCCAGGCGCCGCCAGCACACCACCCGTACCCGCAGCGAGGCGCCGTCGACCCACACGCCGCGCTCCTTGTCGAAGCGGCGAGACGTCGAGGCCACCTTGAACGTCACCACGAATGTGCCGGTAATGGTGGTACGACGCCATTCCGGCGCGGTCAGCACGTTGCCGACCACGGTGACCGGTGTGTCGAACATCAGCTCTCCCTCAGCTCCGGACCCGGCCGGTGCCGGGACTCGATCCGCATACGGTGGCGGTCCGCGCCGCGCCGCGCGACCACACGACCCGGATCTGTGGATGACGAGGGCGCCTGTGGACAACTAAACGATCATGCCGAAGATGTGTTATGGAATCAGGTACCGTCCAGGTCGTGGAGACGGATTTTCTCGGCAGCACCTACCTTCGCCGTACCCTCGACCTCGGCTCGGACGACGAGGGCCCGGTGGTCGCGACGCTCATCAGCCACCCACCGGCCCGGCCGACCGGTCGTGCCGTGCTCTACATCCACGGTTACGTCGACTACTTCTTCCAGTCCCACATCGCCGAGTTCTTCCTCGACCGCGGGTTCCACTTCTACGCGCTCGACCTGCGCAAGCACGGGCGCAGCATCCTGCCGCACCAGACGCCGAACTTCGTGCGCGACATCCGCGAGTACTTCCCCGAACTGGACGAGGCGGTGCGGGTCATCCGCGAGGAGGACGGCCACCGGCATCTGCTCATCGACGCGCACTCGACCGGCGGGCTGATCGCCGCACTGTGGGCGCACCAGCACCGGGACCGGGAACTGGTCGACGCGCTGTTCCTCAACAGCCCGTTCTTCGAGTTCAACGTGCCGTGGTGGACGAAGCAGACGGTGGGCGCGCTCAGCGCGGTGGTGTCACGGTTCCGGCCATATGCGGCGGTACCCCGTGGGCTGCATCCCGTGTACGGCCACAGCATCCACGCCGACCACCACGGCGAGTGGGACTTCGACCTGGCGTGGAAACCGATCGGCGGCTTCCCGGTCCGGGTGGCGTGGCTCAACGCGATCCGGGCGGCGCACACCGAACTGCAGGCGGGGCTGGACATCCCGGTACCGGTACTCGTCGCGTGCTCGACCGCCACCTACCGGAAAGCGACCTGGAGCGAGGCGGCGATGACGGCCGACGCGGTACTCGACGTGGGGCACATCGCCGGGTACGCCAGCCGGCTCGGCCGGCACGTCACCATCGTGCGCATCGAGGGCGGCATGCACGACCTCACGCTGTCGTCGGCACCGGTACGCGCGCGGGTGTTCGACGAACTCGACCGCTGGATGCGTGCCTACGTACCGGCGACGAGCCCGGACTAGCGTCCCCCGAGCGGGTACCCCGATGACGACGTCGCCGGGATCCGAGCGCGGCAGGTCCGCCCAGGTGATCAGGCGCCGCCCGTCGAACGGCGGACCGCACATCGAGGAACTTAGTTGTTCAAGCGGAAGACGAAAAGTCCTCCGTTCATCGCTGTGACTAGTACCGGCGGCACATCTCCGACTGGCCGACAATCGTCTAGGGTCAGTACACATCCGGGCGGTAACCTTCTGATCAACCGGGTACCGCGCTCGTAGCTCAGTGGATAGAGCAGAGGACTTCTAATCCTAAGGTCGCAGGTTCGAATCCTGCCGGGCGCACCCAGCTAGACATCTCCCCATAGAGCCGCCGCACGAGATTTCGGAATGGCTCATCCGTTGTCGACCGGGCTCGCTGGCTGAGTACACACGGCGTGCTCGTGAGGTGGAGAGCGCCGTCGGTCGGTCGGGTGGTTTGTGGTCGGCCGGTCGGCTTTGAGGCTGTTGTCGACAGGGCCGCTGTGGAAGCGTTCCAGCTATGAGTGGTCGGGTCATCCCGGTGCGTGTCGGCAACGTGGAGTTGCTCGTGGAGACGGTGGCAGTGGCCGGCTCGGAGCCCACGTCAGCATTGGACAAGGCGGGACGTCGGGTGGTGGACGCCTTTGACCGTGCCGAGGCGGCGATCGTGGAAGTCGCCTCGTCGGTGGCGGGGACGGTCGCGGAGTTGGCGAAGCGGGCGGCCCGACCGGATCAGGTGGTTGTGGAGTTCGGGTTGAAGTTCTCCCTCCAGGGCGATGTTGTCGTGGCGTCGGCGTCCGGGGAGGCGTCGTTGACGGTGACGGTCACCTATGACGTGTCCCGGGCCCAGCCGTGACCGCTGAGCGCGCCGATCCCAGGGTGCCCCGTTTCCTCGGTCGGGTGCTGACCGCCGACGGCGTGCCGGTGGGGACGTGCTTCCAGGTGGCGCCCCGGGTGCTGGTGACGGCGTGGCATGTGCTCGAGGACCTGGACGCGGGTCGGGAAGGCTGCCGGGTCGACGTGGACGCTCTGGCCGGTGGGCTGCCGGTGCGGTCGTCGAAGGTGGTGCGGGTCGACGCGCTGCACGATGTGGCGGTACTGGTCCGCGACGAGCCGTTGGGCGACTCGGCGGTACACCTGGTCGCGACGGACAGCGTGCAGCGGTTGGCCCGGGTACGGGTGACCGGCGTACCGCGGGTTGACGACCCGGGTCACGTATACCGGTTCCTCGACGCGTCGGGGGTGTGGCAGGGCGGCACGATGCGCGATGAGGCGGTGGCGTTGGGCCGGTTGTCATCGTCGGCGGTGGTACCCGGGATGAGCGGCGCGCCGGTACTGCGGGACGCTGACGACGCGGTGGCAGGGGTCGTGTCCGCCCGGTACAACAGCCTGGACGGGTGGCTGCGCGACTCGGTGTGGGTGGCGCGGGTCGAGGATCTGCTGCCGCTGCTGGACGGGTTGGCGGCCCCGGTCGTGCGGCATCTGTGGCTGGATCGGGCCGGCGCGGAGGTCACCCTCGTCGTCGAGGACAGCCGCGTGGTGCTGCGCGCGAGCGGGGTCGAGGTCGCCCAGCCACACGCCGGGGTGTCCGCGGCGCTGGTTGCACAGGTCGACCGGTTACGGCAGACCCGGGCTCACCTGATGACCGTGCTCCGGGGCGCGCCGGGCGACGCGACGACGCGACCCCGCCTGGCCGGCGTGGTGGGTGGTCTGCTGGCGCAGTCGTTCCTGCCCGCGTCGGTGGGTGACCGGTTGGCGGAACTGGTCGGGCAGGCGACGGCCAGGCACCTACCGGTCCGGTTGGGTGTGCGGGTGGCCGGCGGGTGGGCCCGCCTGCCCTGGGAGACGTTGGAGTTGCCGGGGACCGGCCGGCCGGCGGCGTTGCATGAGCTGGTCCGGGTGTACCGGCAGGTCGACACGGCGGCCGTGGACCTGATGCCGGGGCCGCTGCGGATCCTGGTGGCCATCGCCTCGCCGCTGTCGGGCGGCAGCGGGGTACTGGACTACGAACGCGAACTGCGCAACGTCCTGGCCGCGGTGCGCAGTGCCCGGGTCAGCCAGGCACAGGTACGCATCGTGCACTTCGCCACCACAGCAGCCATCCACGCGGCACTGGAGCAGGCGCCGGTACACGTGTTGCACCTGTCCGGTCACGGCAGCCCGGGGCGGCTGGAACTGGAGGACGACGACGGCGTCGCCCGGCCGGTGTCGGCCGAGACCTTCGTCATGGAGGCGATCCCGCCCGGGCGGATGCCTCCGGTGGTGGCACTGGCCGCCTGCCACACCGACGTGTCCACCGCGGCCGGCGACCCGTCTTTCGCCGCCGGCCTGGTGGCCCGAGGTGCCCGGGTGGTGATCGCGACCGAGACCGCGATCACGGACGTGTACGCCACCCGGGTGTTCGCCCGGGTCTACGGGCACGTCGCCGCCACCCCGCACGCGGATGTGGTCGCAGCGGTGGCGGCGGCCCGGGTGGCGGTGCAGCGTGAACTGCAGGACTCGCACGACGAACGCGAGCACGAGTTGGCGGAGCTGGATGAGTGGTCGGTACTGACCGTGCTGTCCACCACCGGCGAGGTACCGCTGATCGATCCGGACCTTCCACCGCTCGATGCTGCCACCGTTGAGGTGAGCAGGGGTGTGCTGCGCCGCGACGTCGGTGAGGTTGTCGGGCGCCGCCGCGAGCAGCGCCGCTGGCCGATGGAACTGCTCGCAGCCGGTACGGCGGGAATCGTCATCCACGGCATCGGCGGGGTCGGCAAGACCACTCTCGCCGACGAGGTGTCGGCGAGAGCATTGGAACGCGACCCCGAGCGACTCGTCGTGACCGCGGTCGGCCAGATCAGCGGGGCTCAGTTGCTCGACACCGTCACCGCGGACCTGGCAATGCAGTCCGCCCAGACCCGATGGCGCAACGACCCACGGATCGGGCCGGCGCTGGCCCACGCCCGCGACGGGTCATTGCCGTGGGCCGAGCGGGTCGCCGCGCTGTGCCGGTACGTCTTTGCGGCGTTGCCCGTGCTGCTGGTACTGGACAACTTCGAAGACAACCTCACCGACACCGCGACCGGCCCGCGGCAGGTTGCTGACGAGACGCTCGCCGGCGTTCTCGCCGCGCTGTGCACCGCACCCGGGCAGTGCCGGCTGCTCATCACGAGCCGGTACCGTTTCACCCTCCCCAACGCGGCGCACCGGGTGCTGTCGTTCAAACAGCTCGGGCCGCTGACCCTGGCGGAGACGCTCAAACTGGCCTGGGCGCTGCCGCAGCTCGACCGGCTGACCGACGGCGAACTGGAACAGGTGTGGCGCTCCGTCGGACAGCCTGGGCATCCGGCTGTCGGACGTGGGACGCCCGGAGGAGGCACTGGCCGCCACCGAGAAGGCCGTCACGATCCGCCGGCGGCTGGCCCAGGCCAACCCCGCAGCGTTCGAACCCGACCTGGCAACCGCACTGAACAACCTGTCCGTCGACCTGTCGAGCCTGGGACGCATGGAGGAGGCGCTGGCCGCCACCGAGGAGGCCGTCGGCATGTACCGGCGGCTGGCCCAGGCCAACCCCGGCCGGTTCGAAGCCGACCTGGCCACGGCATTGGACAACCTGGGCATCCGGCTATACGACCTGCGACGGCCGGAGCAGGCGCTGTCCGCCACGACGGAGACTGTCACGATCCGCCGACGGTTGGCCCAGGTGGACCCCGACGCGTTCGACCCCGACCTGGCCGGTGCGCTGAACAACCTGTCCGTCGACCTGTCGAGCCTGGGACGCA
>Ga0066710_100000645_pt1 | contig 22264 bp, 23 predicted proteins | sample GraSoiAngelo_159_FD_79666 | JGI IMG/M metagenome (GOLD analysis project Ga0066710, IMG submission 79666) | Grasslands soil microbial communities from the Angelo Coastal Reserve, California, USA - 14_1009_16_40cm | ecosystem: Environmental > Terrestrial > Soil > Grasslands | place: USA...
CGCCCCGTGCGGACCGCCGCAAACTCGCGCCCGAGCGCCTCGAACGCGCTGGTCATCTTCGTCTCGACGTCCTTCATCATGCCTTGCGTGTCCGCCATAGACATCACCCTCCCGACGATACGATGGAGCCCACGGCCTCGCCGAGGACGATCCGCTTGATGTTACCGGGCCGGGTCAGGTCGAAGACGATGATCGGCAGCTTGTTGTCCATGCAGAGCGAGATCGCCGCGGCGTCCATCACCTGGAGGCCGCGATTGAGGACCTCGATGTACGTGAGCCGCTCGAGGCGCTGCGCGGTGGCGTCATGCACGGGATCGGCCGAGTAGATCCCGTCGACCTTCGTGGCCTTCATGATCGCGTCGGCGCCGATCTCGACGGCCCTGAGCGCCCCCGCGGTGTCCGTCGTGAAGAACGGGTTGCCGGTGCCGGCGGCGAAGATCACGACGCGGCCCTTCTCGAGGTGTCGGATGGAGCGCCGACGGATGTAGGGCTCGGCGACCGCTCGCATCTCGATCGCCGAGAGCACGCGGGTCTGGAGGCCGGCTTTCTCGAGCGCGTCCTGGAGAGCCAGCGCGTTGATGACCGTCGCCAGCATGCCCATGTAGTCCGCGGTCGAGCGGTCCATCCCGCCGGCGCTCGCCGCGATGCCGCGAAAGATGTTGCCGCCGCCGATGACGATCGCGATCTGCACGCCGAGCGCCGAGACGTCGCCCACCTCTGAGGCCACCCGATCGAGCACGAGCGGATCGATCCCGTAGCCCTGGCTCCCGGCGAGCGCCTCCCCCGAAAGCTTCAGGACGATACGGCGGTAGGCCGGGCGGCCGGAGCCGGCAACCGCCGCCATGCTACCCCCCCTCGCCTACCTGGAACCGGGCGAAGCGCTTGACGACAATCCGCTCGCCGGTCTTGGCGTTCACCCCGTCGACGAGCTCGCGGACAGTCGTTTTGCCGGAGGCGTCCTTGATGAACTGTTGCTCGAGCAGGCACTGCTCGGTGAAGAACTTCTCCAGCTTGCCGTCGATGATCTTGTCGATCACCTGCGGCGGCTTCTTCTGGTCGGCGATCTGGCCGCGATAGATCTCGCGCTCCTTCTCGATGACCTCCTTCGGGACGTCCTCGCGCGCGACGTAGGACGGGTTCGCCGCCGCGACCTGCATCCCGAGATCCTTCACCAGCTCCTGGAAGGCATCCGTGCGGGCGACGAAGTCCGACTCGCAGTTCACCTCGATCAGCACTCCGAGCTTGGCGCCGTGGTGGACGTACGTCCCGATGGCGCCCTCGCGGGCCTCGCGATGCGCTCGCTTGCCCGCCTGCGCGAGTCCCTTCTTCCTGAGGAACTCGACGGCGGCCTCCAGGTCGTCCCTGGCGGCCTGGAGTGCCTCCTTGCAGTCCATCACGCCCGCGCCGGTCCGATCGCGGAGCTCCTTCACCATTTGCGCGGTTGCGGCCATGCGTTAGTCCTCCGCCTCGGCCGCGGCCATCTCCGCGCCCTCGACCGGCGCGTCCGTCACCGCCGGCTCGCCCTCGTCCTTGCCGAGGGTGCCGCGTCCCTCGTTCACCGCGTCGGCGATGCGCGAGGTGATCAGGCGCACGGCGCGGATCGCGTCATCGTTGCCGGGGACCGGATAGTCGATCCCAGTGGGATCGCAGTTCGTGTCCACGATCGCGACGATCGCGATACCCAGCCGCTGCGCCTCGGCCACCGCGATCTTCTCCTTGCGGGGGTCGATGATGAACACCGCCGCCGGAAGCTGGTCCATGCTCTTGATGCCGACCAGGGCCTTCTCGAGCTTCTCGCGCTCCCGATCGAGCTCGAGCGCTTCTTTCTTGGGCACCCGCTCGTACTCGCCCGTCTCCTTCATTTCCTCGAGCTTCTTGAGCCGGGTGATCGACTTGCGGATCGTCGCGAAGTTGGTCAGCGTCCCGCCGAGCCAGCGCTGGTTGACGTAGAACATGCCGCAGCGGCTCGCTTCCTCGAACACGGTCTCCTGGGCCTGCTTCTTGGTCCCGATGAAGAGCACCGTGCCGCCGCCCGCGGCCAGGTCACGCACGAACCCGTAGGCCTCGCGGAACTTCTTGAGTGTCTTCTGAAGGTCGATGATGTAAATGCCGTTGCGCTCGCCGAAGATGTACTTCTGCATCTTCGGGTTCCAACGCTTGGTCTGATGGCCGAAGTGCACTCCGGCCTCGAGCAGCTCCTTCATCGTCAATGCGGCCATAGGTCCCTCCTTCGGTTTGCCTCCGCCGCGCTTAACAGGGTTTCCCGGCGGGCGGAAACCTGCCACCGAAAGCGCGCGGCGTGTGTGATGGTGAGCTACGTCGTGTACTTGGCGTTGAGCCTCACGTACTCCTCGCTGAGATCGCACGTCCAGACCCGGTCTTCGCCGCGGCCGAGCCCCAGATCGATCGAGATCTCATACTCCGACAATCCCATGATCTCCCGAACCCGCTCCAGACGCACGCCTTCCTTCTGCATCCCCCGCTCGACCAGGCGCTCGTCCCCGAAGGCGATCGCGATCTTGGCCGGGTCGATCCGGGCCGGAGATTTGCCGAGGGCCATCATGATCCGGCCCCAGTTGGGGTCCTGACCGTTGATGGCCGTCTTGACCAGTGGGGAGTTGGCCACGGCCCGCGCGGCGTGCAGGGCGTCCCGCCCGCTGGCGGCGCCGCGCACGGCGACCGTGACGAGCTTCGTGGCGCCCTCGCCGTCGGCCACGAGCATGCGCGCCAGCTTCGTCGTCACCGCGTCGAGGCCCTGCGCGAACTGACGGATTCCCCGCGAGCCCGTCTCGAGGGGGGTATTCTCGGCCAGGCCGTTCGTCAGGATGGCCACGGTGTCGCTGGTCGACTGGTCGGAGTCGATGGTGGTCCGGTTGAAGGACCGATCTACGGCACGCCGCAGGACCGGGGCGAGGGCGCCGCGCGCCACTGCCGCGTCCGACGCGACGAAGCAGAACATCGTGGCCAGATGCGGCTCGACCATCGCCACACCCTTCGCGATCCCGCCGATCGTGATGGGCCGCCCACCGATCTCGACGCGCACCGCCGCCTCTTTCGGCCGGGTGTCGGTGGTCATGATCGCCTCCGCGGCCGCTCGACCTCCCTGGGGCGACAGCGATTTGACGAGGTTCGGCATCGCGGCCCTGATCTTGTCCATCGGCAACGGAATGCCGATGACGCCGGTCGCGGCGACCAGCACGTGGCCGGCGGGGATGCGCAGCAGATCGCCGACGAGCCGCGTCATCTCGCGCGCGTCCGCGATCCCCTGCTCACCGGTGCAGACGTTGGCGCAGCCGCTCGAGGCGACGATCGCCTGGGCCTGCCCGCCGCGAACGTGCTCCGACGACACCAGAACGGGAGCGCCCTTGACCTGGTTCGAGGTGAACACCGCGGCCGCGCGCGCCGGGGTCGACGAGTAGATGAGGGCGAGGTCCTTTTTGCCGCTCGGCTTGATGCCCGCCACGACGCCGCCGGCGAGGATGCCCGGCACCGCCGTGATGCCGCCGTCGAGCCACTGAAGGTGGGTGGCCGCCATGGTCAGGGGTACACGGGCGGCGCCTCGAGCCCGGTGCGCTCGCCCCAGCTGAACATGATGTTGAGGTTCTGCACGCCGTTCGCCGCGCCGCCCTTGCCGAGGTTGTCGATCGCCGACACGCAGACCGCGCGGTTAGTCCGCGGATCGGCCACGACGGTGACGTCGCAGTAGTTGGAGCCGACGACGGTGCGCGTGGTCGGGCGCTCGCCTTCGTCGAGCACGCGGACGAACGGCTCCCCCGCGTAGAACTCACGGTAGACGTCCAGCAACCGAGCCGTGGTCACGGTCGCGGTCAGCGGCACCGAGGCGGTCGTGAAGAGACCACGATTGAGCGGAACCAGGTGCGGCGTGAACGCGACGCGCAGGGGCGTTCCGGCCAGCGCGCCGAGCTCCTGCTCGATCTCGGGCGTGTGCCGGTGCGAGGCCATTGCATACGCCTGCACGTTCTCGTTCGCTTCCGTGAACAAGTACATCGGGTCGATCTTTCGCCCCTGCGCCCCAGCCCCGGTGACCCCCGACTTGCCGTCGACGACGATGCCGTCGAGGCGCGCGAGTCCGGCCGGGAAGAGCGGAGCCGTCGCCAGGATCGCGCCGGCCGGGTAGCACCCGGGCGTGGCGACGAGCGCCGCCTGCGCGATCGCCTTCCGGTGAAGCTCGGCCAGCCCGTAGACCGCCTCACCGAGACCGGGCAGATCGATGTGCGGCGCCTTGTACCACGTGACGTAGTCGTTCGGATCACGCAGCCGATAATCGGCCGAGAGATCGATCGCCCTCCGGCCGTGGCGACGCAGGACCGGCACCGCTTTCTGCGACTCCATGTGCGGTAGCGCGAGGAAGACCACGTCCGCGACGCTCGCGAGCCACTCGGCGTCGAGGTCGTGGAAGCGGAGCTCGCTCAGCCCACGCAGGTGGGGGTAAGCCTTGGTCAGCGCCTCGCCGGCGAGCCGGTCCGAGGTCACGCCCGTCAGGGTGATGTGCGGATGAACGGAGAGGAGCCGGAGAAGCTCCGCGCCCATGTACCCGCTCGCGCCGGCGACAGCGACGCGGACGGCCATTACCGCTTGGAGTACTGGAACTTCTGCCGGGCACCCGGCTGGCCATACTTCTTCCGCTCGCGCATCCGTGGGTCGCGCGTGAGGAGGCCAGCCTTCTTCAGCGGCAGCCGCAACTTGTCGTCGAAGCGCGCGAGGGCGCGGGACAACCCGTGCCGGACGGCGCCGGCCTGGCCCGTGGGACCTCCGCCGCCGACCGTCACGAAGATGTCGAACTGGCCGACGGTGCTCGTGACCTCCAGCGGCTGCGCGATGATCATCCGCAACGTCTCGCGCGGGAAGTAGTCCTCGAACGCTCGCCGGTTCACGACGATGCGGCCGGCTCCCGGCCTGATCCACACCCGCGCGACGGACGTCTTGCGACGGCCCGTCGCGTAAAACCTGTCGAGCACTGCTGCCATCTAGCGAACCTCCGGCTTCGTCGTGAGAGTTTCGGGCTGTTGGGCCTGGTGCGGGTGCTTGCTATCGCGGTAGACCTTGAGCTTCTTGGCCATCGCCTTGCCCAGACGGTTCTTGGGCAGCATCCCCTGGACCGCCCACTCGATGACACGCTCGGGATGGGTCCTGAGCATCGTCTCGGCGTTCACTTCCCGCAGTCCCCCGATGTAGCCTGAGTGCCAGCGGTACAGCTTGTCCCTCATCTTGCGTCCGGTCAGGTGAACCTTCGCGGCGTTGACGACGACGACATGATCACCGACGTCGAGATGGGGGACGAACGTCTGCTTGTGCTTCCCGCGGAGGATTGACGCAACGCGGCTCGCGAGGCGGCCGAGCACTTGCCCGTCGGCATCCACGATGAACCATTTGCGCTCGATTTCGTGCTCTTTCGGTACCAACGTCGGCATCTGGCTTCCCCTCGCGACACTTCTAAGTAGGCGTCCAAGCTGCAAAAACGCAACGCCATACTCTAAGGGAGAAGAAGGGGCCTGTCAACGAATCTTGGTATTGCCGGGCCAGGGGCAGAGCGTTCGCACGGGACACATCGGGCAGAGCGGCTTTCGCGCGAAGCAGCATCGCCGCCCATGAGCCTGCATGAGGTGTGTCGTGAACGTCCACTCCTTTTCCGGAAGTACCTCGACGAGCTGATCGTGGATATCGTCGGGACCATCAGAGAGCACTAGCGCCAGGCGTTGAGAGACACGGAAGACGTGAGTGTCGACCGCGATGGCTTCCTCGCCGAACGCGTTGCCGAGGATCACGTTCGCCGTCTTGAGGCCGACACCCGGAAGCGGGACGAGCGCCGTCCGCGACTGTGGGACTTCGCCGCCGTGCTTCTCGAGGAGGGCCTTCGCCATGGCGATGATCGACCGGGTTTTCGCGCGATAGAAGCCGGTGGAGCGAACCTCCTCCTCGAGAGTGGCCGGCTCTGCCCGGGCGTAGTCACGCGCCGCCGCATACTTCTTGAACAGGGAGGGGGTGACCATGTTCACGCGCTCGTCCGTGCACTGAGCCGAGAGAATCGTGGCGACCAGGAGCTCGAGTGGATTCCCGAAGTCGAGGGCGATCTTGGCGTCGGGATAGGCCTTCTTCAACGCGCGAATGATCCTTCGGGCCCGGGCTCGCTTGGCGTCGCGCGACTCTCTCATGACGCTCCCCTTTACGGCCTGGCCGAGATTCGAATGGCCTCGGGTGTGATGTCGATCCGGCTCAGGGTGACGGGAATCGGTAGACGGCTCGCGATCCTCGGCGACGGGTCCCACGTGCGGACCACCCAATCGACGAGCATCGCCGGCACCGGGATTCCCCCGAGCGTAACGTGCTCGGCCACCAGCGCGAACGGCCGCTCGCTCGCCGGCAGCACCCGGACTCGCGCCGCGACATCCGGGCCGGGCAGGCTCACCGCGAATGCGAGCACCCCGGGCTCGAGCTTCACCGACGCCGTCCTGAATCCCTTCTGCTCCTTGAGAAACGCCTGGAGGTCGTCCTCGCGGATGGTGACCCGCTCGAGCACGGCGCGCCGGGCATCGAGCGGAGACAGACGGCCGGTGGCGTGGACGCCGAAGGGGTTGACGAGAACGTCCTCGAAGATGAACCGGACGTCGCCGACTCGAAGCAGCGGCGACCCCGGGCGCTTGAGCTCGCCCACGCGCGCCGACGCCGCGCGAACGTCGACGCGACCGATGTGTCCGCGCAGAAGCGTGTCGTCGTAGACCAGATCGATCTCCAGCCCGTGGACGTCGGCCGTCACGTCGGCGAGCGCCCGGCGGACGGCCGCCTGGACCTCGCGCGCGAAGGCGGGCGGCGCGACCGGGACCGCCTCGGTGAGCCGTCTCGCGTGGACCGTCGCCTTCGAGCCGTCCGGGAGCTGGAATTCGCCGATCGCCGGAAACACGCGCGCGAGCGAGGCGTCGGTGCGGAGGCGCTCGGCGATCCGGCGCGGCTTTTCGGCGGTCCACGACGGCCCGACGTCCCCCGTCTTGAGGATCATGTACTCGATCCCGATCGGCTCGCCGTCCCAGGCGCGCGTGAACTGCAGCGGGAGATGGTCTCGGGTCCCGTAGTATCGAAAATTGCTCACGGAGAAAAAGTTGTCGTTTGGGACGACGCTCACGGTCGCGGGCTCGCCGCGACTGTCCTTGCTGATGAGCGCCATGATCTCGCGGTGCCGCCAGTTTCCCGTGCCCGGCGGCGACTCCAGAACGAAGGGAACGCCGAGCCCCGGCAAGGTCCAGCCCGCGGGCACGGAGAGCGCGGTGGCGCTCACCTGGAGCGCGCAGGCGAGCGCCAGGACGATTCCGCCGACGGCGCGCGCCCGCCCTTTCACGAGGCCGAAGGCCATGCCCGCCAGGACGGCGGCGACAGGCATGATCGGCAAGGTGTAGCGCAGATTCTTGTTCTGGAGAAGCTCGAACAGAAGAAAGGGCGCCAGGAGGGCCGCGAGGACGAGCCATTGCCGCCTCATCACCGCGACGACCAGCCCGACGAGGAGCAGCACGACCGCCAGCACTCCGAGCTGGGGCGCAAGCCACGTCGGATAGAAGAGCAGCGCCGTCGCCGTGAGGGGATCGGGGTGCCCCGACTCGGCCGCTTGCTTGAACGAGCGGGCGGCGATCTGTGGCACGAAGCCGAAGAGACGCGGTCCATACCACGGCACGCTGAGCGCGGCCCCGACCAGGATCGCCAGCGCGGCGTAGCCCGCCGCGCGACGGCGCCGGCGACTCACGGCCGCGACGAGGAGAACCGGCACGATGACGTATGCCGCGAACGGCGGCTTCGTGAGCATGCCCACCGCGAACACGAGACCCGCGACGAGCGACCACCCGAGCCGGGTGAAGCCCTCGGTGAGCAAGATCACGACGAGGGCTATGGCGACCATCGCGGCGAGCGGCAGGTCGAGCTGAAACCGTTGCGCGGAGAACACCACGAACGGCGCGCAGCCGAACACGACCGCGGCCACGACCCCCTCGGCGCCGCCGGCCACGCGCCGGCCAAGCAAGTAGACGGCGGCCATCCCGAGCCCGAGGAATGCCAGGATCACGCTCTGGGCCGCGGCAGCGTCAGACGGCGCCAGCCGGTAGACGAGCGCGGCGGTGCACGGGACGACCGGCGGATAGAAGGACGAGCGCTCGATGATGGTGCGCACGTCGCCTCGCGCCAGATCCTCGGCGCAATGCACGACGCGCTCGAGGTGATTCGCGTGGTCCCACTCCGGCGGCCGCCGATCGATCGCGAGCCACACCGCCCCGACCACCACCAGAGCCAGGTAGACGCCGCCGACGATCGCCCATTCGCGGGCCGCCGCCGAGCGCGTCTCGTTCATCGCCGGCCGATCAGGAGGAGTGATGCGCCGAACGGAAGCCGAATGCGAGGCACCAGGTGACGCTCGAAGGCGAACACGCTCTCGAGCAGCCGGTTGAGCAGCGCCGCGGGGCGCTGCAGGTCGTGGCCCCGATCGCCTCTCAGGCGCTTCCAGGCACGGACAGCGACCAGCAGCGGAAAGAGCAGCGTGTTGAAGTAGCTCACGCGCAGCACCGTGAAGCCGGCGCGCTCGACGGCGCCGCGAAGCTCGGCCGCCGTGTAGCGACGGCGGTGGCCGAGCACCTCGTCGTGGCCGCTCCAGAGCCACCGGTAGGCCGGCACTGTCACGACGAGCAGCCCGCCCTCACCGACCCCCTTGCGCGCGGCGCAGAGTGTGGCCACGTCGTCGTCCACGTGCTCGATCACGTCGAGCAGCAGCACGACCTCGGCCCAGCCCGGGGCCACGCCGAGATCGTCGGGGAGGTGACCAACCCGGACGTCGAGGCCGGCCGCGCGGGCGGCGGCGGTGAGATCTTCGTGGGCGTCCATGCCGACGGCCTCGCCGAACTCGGACAGCGCCGCGAGCACGTTGCCACTGCCGCAGCCGAGCTCGAGCAGGCGCACGCGGCGCGGCGGCAGCGTCCGCCGGAGCGTCGCGCGGATGACGGCGAGCCGGCCGCGAAACCACCAGTGCGACCGGTCCTCCTCCATGTGGACGGCGATGTAGGCGGGATCCATCACCCTCGGCGCCGCGATCCGCCGAGGAAGCGGCGGAGGCGCTCGAGGCCCTCGCGGATGCGCTCGAGCGACGACGCGTACGAGAACCGCAGATAGCCCTCCGCGTTGGCGCCGAAAGCCGCGCCCGGCGTGACGGCGACGTGGCTCGACTCGAGGATCTCGCGGGCGAGGCTGACCGAGTCCGCCGACAGGTGCCGCGCGTTCGCCAGGACGTAGAAAGCTCCGGTCGGCTCGGCGCCGACGCCGAACCCGAGGGATCGCAGGCCGGCGAGCATCGCGCGGCGCCGCTCGTCAAAGATCGCGCGGAAGCGGCGGCTGTCGTCACCGGCCTCGCGCAGGGCCGCGACCCCGGCCCATTGCACGAACTCGTTGGTCGAGATGAAGAAGTTGCCGTAGAGCGTCTGCAGCGCCCTGATGTGCTCGCGCGGCGCGATCACCCATCCGAGCCGCCAGCCCGTCATGGCGTAGGCCTTCGAGAATCCGTTGAGCACGAAGGCCCGGTCCGTGAACTCGAGGATCGTGCGGTCCCGGCCCTCGTAGCTGAGCCCGTGATAGATCTCGTCGGAGACGATGAGGGGCCCGTCGCCCCGGGCGAGCGCGCCGATCGCGGCCATGCGATCGGCCGACAGCACGGTCCCGGTGGGATTCGCGGGCGAGTTGATCATGATCGCCCGGGTGCGCGGGCCGATCCGCTCCCGGATCGCTTCGGGCCTGTACTGGAAGCCATCCTCCTCCGTCACGCCGACATAGACCGGCTGCCCCTCGGCGTAACGGATGAAGTTCGGATAGCAGGCGTAATAGGGATCGCTCAGGACCACCTCGTCGCCGGGATTCAGGAGGTGGCCGAACAGGAGCAGCATGGCCGGGGAGGTGCCGGCCGTGACGAGGATCTGGTCGGGCGAGATCGTCACGCCATACGTCTGCGCGTAGTGCTCCGCGATCGCTTCGCGGAGCGGGAGGATGCCGAGGCTGTGCGCGTAGCGCGTCCGACCGTCCTTGATCGCGCGCGCCAGGGCATCGCGCACGGCCGGCGGCGCCTCGAAATCGGGCTCGCCGAACTCGAGGTGCACCACGTCGATGCCGGCGCGCTCGAGCTCCTGGGCGCGTTCCGCGACCTCGACGGCGAGAAACGGCTCGATCTCCTGGATCCGCCGTGCGAACGTCACGGACGTCTCCTGCCCACTCGTCGCCGCGCCTGCAAGATCTGCCAGAGCATTCCCGGCCCGTGGCGAAACACCCCGACTTTGCTCCCGGCCTGATCGGCCCAGTTCACCGGCACCTCGACGATGCGGGAGCCCGCGGCCCGGGCGAGCAAGAGCAGCTCGACGTCGAAGCCGAATCCCTGCGTGGAGAGCGCCTCGAACAGGCGGGTCGCGCTCGGCGCCGTGAATGCCTTGAAGCCGCACTGGGAGTCGGCGATGCCGTGGAGCCCCATCCGCGCGACGAGCCAATTGAAGAGGCGCCCGGCCGCGACGCGATGCGGACGCGTCGTCACCGCGACGCCGGGATCGACGAGGACGCGAGAGCCGATCACCACGTCGGCGCCCGCCACCAGGAGTGGCTCGAGCCGCTTCAGCTCCTCGATCGGCGTAGCTCCGTCGGCGTCGATGAAGACGCGATAGGCTCCCCTCGCCGCGAGCATCCCCGCGCGGACCGCGGCGCCCTTACCCGCGTTGTCCTGCCGGCGCAGCACACTGACCGACCGGAGGCGTCGTGCCTCGACGCGCGCGGCGGTGCCGTCGGTCGAGCCGTCGTCGACGACGATGACCTCGTAGGGCTCGTCGCGTCCCTCGAAGTACGCGACGACCTTCTCGAGAAACGGCGGAAGGCGTTCGGCTTCGTTGAACGCCGGGATGACGACCGACCAGCGAGGTGTCACCGAATCCTGGAAGCGTCCAGGCGCCGCCGGCGACGAGCCGTCGCGGTGTCGTGGGCGGCGCGCGCCACGCCTTCGGCCACGGCCGGCGCCACGCTCTTGTTGAAGACGCTGGGGATGATGTACTCCTCGCAGAGTTCGTTGCGGCTCACGCACGCGGCCAGCGCGCGCGCTGCCGCGATCTTCATCTCGTCGTTGACCACCCGCGCGCGGGCATCGAGCAGGCCCCGGAAGAACCCGGGGAAGCACAGCACGTTGTTGATCTGGTTGGGGTAGTCCGAGCGTCCCGTCGCCATCACGCGGACGTGCTTCTCGGCCTCCTCCGGCCGGATCTCGGGGTCCGGATTGGCCATCGCGAAGACGATGGGATCGCGCGCCATTCGCTTCAAGTCGCGCGGCGACAGGATTCCGGGAACCGAGAGGCCGATGAATACGTCCGCTCGCTCGAGCGCCGCGCTCAGAGCACCCGTGACCTGACGGGGGTTGGTGGCGGCGGCGACCCAGCGCTTCATGAAGTCCATGCCTCGTGTCCGGCCGCGGTGGATGGTGCCGTGCTCGTCGACCCCGATGATGTCACGGACCCCGGTCGATTGAAGAATCTTGATGGTGGCGGTCCCGGCGGCGCCGACGCCCGTCACGACCACCCGGATTCGCCGCGGGTCCTTGCGCACGATCTTCAGGGCATTGAGGAGGGCTGCCAGCACCACGACCGCCGTGCCGTGCTGATCGTCGTGGAAGACCGGGATGTCCAGCTCCTTGCGGAGGCGCTCCTCGACCTCGAAGCAGCGCGGCGCCGCGATGTCTTCGAGGTTGACGCCGCCGAACGCCGGCGCCACCAGCTTCACGGTCTCGACGATCTTGTCCACGTCCTTGGTGCCGAGACAGAGTGGGAAGGCGTCGACCCCGGCGAACTCCTTGAAGAGCATCGCCTTGCCTTCCATCACCGGCAGCGCCGCCTCGGGACCGATGTCCCCGAGCCCGAGGACCGCCGTCCCGTCGGTGACGACCGCGACCGTGTTGTGCTTGATCGTCAGCGAGAACGCCCGCTGCCGGTCTTCCCGGATCGCCAGGCAGACTCGCGCCACGCCCGGGGTGTACGCCATCGAGAGGTCGTCGCGAGTACGGATCGGGACCTTGTTTCGGACTTCGATCTTTCCGCCCAGGTGCATGAGGAACGTGCGGTCTGAGATGGCGCCGACGCGGACCCCGGCCACGCGCCGGAGACGGCTCACGATCTGCTGCGCGTGGACGCTGTCGCGCGCCTTGACGGTGATGTCGCGCTCGGTTCGCTCGCGCGTGGTCTCGACCAGGTCGACGGCGCCGATGTCACCGCCAGCGTCTCCGATCGCGGACGCGACGCGACCGAGCATGCCCGGCCGGCTCGCGATCTGTAGCCGGACGGTGAAGCTATAGCTCGCGCTCGGGGCAATCACTGCGTCGATTCTACCCCTCCCGGCAGGTCGAGTGGTCGCGCCCCTGGCCAACCCACGGGCACCTCGGAACTCCGGGCGGGGTGATTCGGTTTTGGACAGATACCAAGGACGGTGAATAGACCGGCGATCGTTACGGTCAGAAACCTGCCCCAGAACCGCGAAGGCTGCCGAGGCGCGATTCGGGGCCTCGGGTAAATCCCGCAAGGGCCCAGCGGCGATGACCCCAAGCCGGGCTCGGATGGGATGAAAGTCCAGTTTGATGAAACTTTGAAGCGGGTTCGCGCATCTGAAACAACAGGAATCTCCATAAGGGAAAGCCGGTGACACGATGACATTTCGCGAGACTTCGGACGCCGTTGAAGGTAGCTCCGTGGCTTCCGTCAGCATGACCTCGGCCGGAGAGCGCGAAGCACACGCGGTGGTCGAGGAGGACGCGGAGGAGACTCCGCGTGCGGCCGCCGAGGAGACGTATGCTCCCGGTCTCACCAAGGGTGAAGATCCGGTCCGCCTGTACCTGAAAGAGATCGGCAAGGTCCCTCTGCTTACCGCCGCGCAGGAGGTCCAGATCGGACGGCGCATCGAGGTCGGCCAGATCGCCCTGCGCCGCACGCTCGTCGCGATCCCGATGGCCGTCGAGGCCCTCCTGGAGGTTGGGGACAAGCTGCGTCGAGGCGAGATGCCCGCCGACGACGTGATCGTCCTGCCGGAGGGCGGCGAGCTCGAAGCGAAGGCGATCCGGCCGGTCGTTCTGGCCTTCGAGCGTGTTCGCCGTCTCGAGCGGAAGATCGCTCGTCTCGAGGAGTCGCTCACTGCCAGGCGGCGATCAGCTGCCTATCGCAAGAGCACTGCGACCGCGATCGCCGTCGCGCGCGAGGCGATCCAGGACGTCGTGGCCGAGATGACCTTGAAGCCGGCCTTGATCGACGATCTGGTGGCGCAGGTGCGGCGCCGCTGGGAGAAGATCAGCGAGCTGGATCGCGCGACCCGTCGGGCCCGCAACCCCGGGGCCACGCGTGAGCTCCGTTTGCTCGAGAAGCGCACCGGGCTCCCGCGCAAGCAGCTCGGTCCTCTCCTCGAGCAGATCGACCGGAGCGATCGCACGGTACGCCAGGCCAAGCGCGAGCTGATGGAAGCGAACCTGCGCCTGGTCGTGTCGGTGGCGAAGCGCTACCTCGGCAGCGATCTGTCTCTGCTGGATCTGGTCCAGGAGGGCAACATCGGGCTCATGAAGGCCGTCGACCGGTTCCAGTACCGGCGAGGCTTCAAGTTCTCGACGTATGCCACGTGGTGGATCCGCCAGGCGATCACCCGGGCGATCGCGGACCACTCGCGCACGATCCGGATCCCGGTCCACATGGTGGAGACCTTGAACCGGATCTCGCGGGTGAACCGCAATCTCGTGAACGAGATCGGGCGTGAGCCGACTCCGGAAGAGCTCGCTCAGCGGACCGGGGTGCCGGCGAAGAAGGTTCGGCTCATCCTCGAGTCGTCGAGGAAGCCCCTCTCGCTCGAGACACCTATCGGAGAGGACTCCGAGCTCGGAGACTTCCTCGAGGACAAGTCAGCCGGCTCGCCCAACGAGTCGCTGCTGAACCAGGACCTCACGACGCAGGTCGAGCGAGCGCTGTCGATGCTGTCGCCAAAGGAGAAGGAGATCCTGAGGCTGCGATTCGGCATCGGCGAAGAGGGCGAGCACACGCTCGAAGAGGTCGGCAAGCGCTTCGAAGTGACGCGTGAGCGCATCCGGCAGATCGAGGCCAAAGCGCTCCGGAAGCTGCGTCATCCGCTACGCGGCCGCAACCTCCGCGCTTTTATCGAAAATTGATATTGATGGGGGGCCTCGAAGGGCCCCCCAAGCCGCCCTCATCTCTAGCGCAGCTGGTTCGTCGTCACCAGGAGGTAGGTGGCGAGGCCGGTGTCTGGGGGTGAGCTGCTGACCATCGTCAGCATGGTCGCGATCTCGCTCCGATGGTGCGTGGCGTGATTGGCCACGTGCTGGAGCAACGGCCCGAGCGGCGCCCTGAACTGCTTGCCCTCCGCGTTGCCGTACTGGATCACGCGCTCGAAGTCGGGCACTGACAATCCATCGATGTAGGCGCGCTGCTCGCGCTCCACGTCGTCCCACGGAGCCCTGATCGAGGCGAGCGTCGCGAATTCCGCGCCGGGGGCCACCGTGAGCGATCGGCCCGTCCACCGCGACAGCCAGAGCCGATCCGCTCCATAGAGGTGGCCGAACATCCGTCTGATCGTTGTGTAGCTGAATTGCTTGCCCACGTCGCGGCAGACCAGGTCCTCCCCGAGCGCGGTCGCGACGTCGAAGAGCCGGCGGTTGGCCCAGCGGTGGTAGTCGTAGAGCCCGCGGATCAGGTCGACGCTCATCCGGTCCTCCCCAACTACTCCAGCACGGCGACGACGTCGCCTTCCTGGACGGTCTGCCCTTCCTGGACCTTGATCTCCTTTACCGCGCCGGCCCGCGGCGCCTCGACGGGGATCTCCATCTTCATCGACTCGAGCACGATCACCGCGTCGCCGGCCGCCACCCGATCGCCGGGCTTGGTGGTGATCTGAAACACGACCCCCGTGATGTGCGCCTTGATCTCCTCAGGCATTGAACGCTCCTTGTTCGAGCATCTGCGTGTGTACCCGGCCCTGCCGGAACTCGGCGCTCGCGACCACCCGACGCAGAAACGGAAGCGTGGTCCGAACGCCCTCGATCGTGCAGCGATCGAGCGCATCGGCCAGGCGCTCGATCGCCTTCGCCCGGGTCGCTCCGTAGGCGATCAGCTTGAGAAGCAGCGGGTCGTAGTGGACGGACACCGTGCTCCCGGCTTCGACTCCCGATTCGATCCTGATTCCATCGCCCGACGGCAGCTCGAGCCTCTGAACCGTACCGGGCGAGGGCAGGAAGCCCTTCGACGGGTCCTCAGCATACACTCGGCACTCGATCGCCGCTCGGCGCTGGACGATCTCGCTCTGGGGCCACGGCAGCGGCTCGCCCGCCGCCGCGCGAAGCTGAGCGACGACGAGATCGAGCCCCGTCACTTCCTCGGTGACGGGATGCTCGACCTGGAGCCGGGCGTTCATCTCGAGGAAGTAGAATCCCCCGCTCTCGTCCACGAGGAACTCCATCGTCCCGGCGTTCGTGTAGCCGATGGCCCTGGCGCCGGCGACCGCGGCGGCCGTCAGCCCTGTCTTCGTTGCCGCCGGTAAGCCCGGCGCCGGCGACTCCTCGACGAGCTTCTGGTGACGCCGCTGGATCGAGCATTCGCGCTCGTGCATGTGGACGACTGTTCCAGCGTCGTCGCCGAACACCTGGACCTCCACGTGCCTCGGCCGTTCCAGATAGCGCTCGACGTAGAGCTCTCCCGTCCCGAACGCGGCCTGGGCACGTCGATTCGCCGCGGCGAACGCGGCGGCGAGATCGCCGGGCTTGTCGACGCGCGCCATGCCGATGCCCCCGCCGCCGGCGGCGGCTTTCAGGATGATGGGGTAGCCGACCTCACGCGCGATCGCCTCGGCGCCGGCGACGTCGGCGACCGCGTCGAAGCTGCCGGGCAGCACCGAGACGCCGGCCGCGCTCATCAGCCGGCGCGCCTGGATCTTGTCTCCCATCTTGCGGATCGCGTCGGGCCTGGGTCCGATGAAGACGATCCCGGCGCGCTGTACGGCCTCGGCGAATCGCCAGCTCTCCGAGAGAAAGCCGTAGCCGGGATGGATGGCGTCGGCCCCCGCCTCGCGTGCCGCTTCGAGGATGCGCTCGGCGTTGAGGTAGCTTTCGCGGGCGGGTGCACCCCCGATCTCGACCGCCGCGTCGGCGTCCCGCACGTGCAGAGCTCCCCGATCCGCCTCCGAGTACACCGCGAGGGTCCGGAGGCCGAGCGCGCGGCAGGCGCGGAACACCCGGCGGGCGATCTCTCCCCGGTTGGCGACGAGGACGGTGCCGAACAACGAGGCTCTAGGCCGGGCGGACGCCGTCTCGCCCGGCGACGTCGAGGGCGGCGATGCGCCAGCCCTCCGGAGACGAGACCCAGCGGGCGAGCACCGTCGCCGAGCTCGACGGGCCGTCGAGCCTCGTCTTCACGAGCCGCTGGTGGCCGAGCCGCGCGAACGCGACCGTGACATGGTGGGAATACGAGGTGCCGCGCAGAAGAGCCCACGCGGTCGTCTCGAGCTCGAGACCCGGTACGAGCAGGCGAGCCAAGGCGGTGTCGTCACCCGCCACGAGCGCGTCGGCGAACGAGCGCTGGGCCTTCTCAAGGTCCGCGGGGATTGGCCAGGCGCCTGTCGCCCTCTCCAATCGAATGAACTCCCTCCCGTCGTCCGAGAGCTCGGCCTGGCCGACGAGCTCGGCCTGGCCGACCGCGACGTCGAGGGCCTCACGCATCGGAAGCCCGGCGCCTGTCACGCCGCCCGCGGCCGCCAGCAGCCCGTCCAGATGCCGGCGTCGCGCGCTCACGCGATCGATCACCCGCGGGCCGGCGGCGAGATACTTCAGTATCGTGTCACCTGCCGCGATGTGGCGCTCCTCGTCGTCGATGCACCGCGCCAGGATGCGGCGGGTCGGCGGCTCGTAGACCGGATTGGCGTGAGCCAGATGATCGCGATACGTCGCGAGCAAGTGGGGCTTCAGCACGACGTACACGCCCACCAGCCGCTCGACCGTCTGATCGGGCCCTTCGGCGTCCTCGAGCGAGTCCATGAACGTGGCGACCGCGGGATTCGCCGCCTCCGAGACCTGGGCGTGTGAGCGGAGCTCGGGGAGGCGCTGGCCGAAGGCGTCGCAGTGCTGGGCGAGGTCCCACACGTGGCGGCCCATCAGGAGCTTGGCCGATAATTCAGGCGTGAGGGCGATCCAGCCGCCGAGCGCCCGCATCGTGCGCTCGACGACGTAGCGGTACTGGCGGAGCAGACGAGCCGAATGCTCGGCGCTGAAGGTTCCTTCGAGGGGCTGCGACACGCCCGTCAGTAGACCTGAGACCGCTGGGTGGTCTTGATCAGACGCTCGATCTCTTCTTCCGTGAACCCCGCCATCCGCCGCACGTCCGTCGCGATGGAGATGGAGACCGCGTCGTGGTCGCCCTCGCGGCGGACGCCGCCGAGATTGAAGCGCTCGTCGATGCTCTCCTGGAACTCGATCGCACGGCGCCGGCGCTCGGCGTCGCCCTCGGTGAGCTTGGTCAGCCACTTCGAGCCCATGCGGACATGGGTGATCTCGTCGGCCAGGACGAAGTCCACGGCGCGTTCCAGGACCGGGTCGCCGATCTTGCGTGCGATGTGCACGAGCTGGTTGAAGACATCGCACGCGAGGCCCTCGAGACCGCGGTTGACTCCCGCGACGCGCGCGGCGGCGTCCTCGGCGCAGGCGCAGCGCCAGAGGATCGTCGTCTCGGGATACTCCCCGGCGTAGCCGTCGAGATGCTCGAGCAGCCTCAGATAGATCTCGACGTGGCGCGACTCGTCCCAGACCTGGCGCGCCATGTCCATCGTGAAGTCCCAGGGCGCGTCGGGGAAGTCGCACACGCTCCGGCCGGCGCCCTCCATCGCCTGGAGCTCGCCGACCATGATCCCGTGCACCCGTTCCTTGATCGACTCGCGGCTCGAGAGATCCGGAAACGGCGGGAGCCCCTGGGCCACCTTCAGCTCCGCGACCTCGCGCGCGCGCATCCTCACGAACCGCTCTTCACGCGCGAGCTTGTCGTAGGCGATCGGACGATCCATCGGGGTCCTCCACGGGAAATGAACCGCTGTTCATCGAAGTGTAAACGAGCGGTCGTCGCGTGGCAATCCCACCCGCCGCCCGGATCGCGGGAGAAGCGAAACTCCCGTCCGGATTGACGGATGGCGCCGCGCTGGCTATAAACGGAGCATTTCGCTCGACGACCCTGGGAGGACGCGCTGGACACGATCCTACAACTGGTGCTGAACGGTCTCGCCGTGGGCTGCATCTATGGGCTGGTCGCGCTCGGCTTCGTCCTGATCTACAAGGCCACGGAGCTGGTGAACTTCGCGCAGGGCGACCTCCTGATGCTGGGCGCCTTCACCTGCTACATGTTCGTGGTCTGGTACGGGGTCGGGTACTGGGTGGCCTTCGCGCTCGCGGTGGCCCTGGTCGCCCTCTTCGGCGCGGTGCTGGACGCGACGATCCTTCGACGGATCATCGGCCAGCCGCAGTTCTCGGTCGTCATGCTGACGATCGGGCTCGGCGCGATCTTCCGGAGCTTCGCGTCGATCGCGTGGGGCTCGGAGATCTACACGCTCCCGACGCCGTTCAGCGCGCGCGCCACCCGCCTGGCCGGGGTCGCGGTCAGCCACGAGTACGTGTCGATCATCATCGGCACGGTGGTGCTGTGCGCGGTGCTGTACGCGTTCTTCACCTTCACGCGAATCGGCCTGGCGATGCAGGCCTCGTCGCAGAATCAGCTCGCCGCCTACTACATGGGCATCCCGGTGAAGCTGATGTTCTCGCTGATCTGGGCGATCTCGGCGGGAGTCGCCGCGATCGCCGGCGTCCTGCTGGCGCCGGTGTCGTTGATCGACATCAACCTCGGGTTCATCGGCCTCAAGGCGTTCGCCGCGGCGGTGCTCGGCGGCTTCGGCTCGATCCCGGGCGCGCTGGTCGGCGGGATCACGATCGGGCTGATCGAGCTCTTCTCCGGCGCCTACCTGCCCCAGGGATTCAAGGACGTCGCGGCGTACGTCGTCCTGCTCGTCGTGCTCGCGGTGCGGCCTCAGGGCATGTTCGGGGCGATCACGAGGAAGAAGGTGTGAGCGTGCGCTTCGTGTTCAAGACCTCCTACGATCAGGATCTGGGAATCTTTCGCGACGACGTCCAGCGCAACTGGTATCTGGCTCTCCTGGTGGGCTTGCTGGTGCTCCCGCTGCTGATCCCGGCGTACGTCGTCGACGTGAGCCTCGTGTTCATCTACGGCCTCTGCGGCCTCTCGCTCATGGTGCTCGCCGGCTACACGGGCCTCGTCAGCCTCGGCCACGCCGCCTTCCTCGGCATCGGCGCCTACACGCATGTCTACGTCGTCCACGATCTGGGATTGCCGTGGGTCGTCGGGGTCGCGCTGGCCTGCGTGGTGACGGCGGCGGTCGGCGTGCTCGTGGGCCTGCCCGCGCTGCGCATGACCGGCGTCTACCTCTCGATCGCGACCCTGGCATTCGCGCTGATCATCCAGGAAGCGCTGACGCGCTGGGAGCGCGTGACCGGCGGGCTCAAGGGCAAGGCCGTCGAGAAGCCCGTCGTCTTCGGCGTCCACCTGGGCGGCGACACCGCGTTCTACTTCCTGTGCCTCGCCTTCCTGATCGCCGGCCTCTGGCTGACGGGCAACCTTCTGCGCGCGCCGACGGGCCGCGCCTGGGTGGCGATCCGGGACAGCGAGATCGCCGCGCAGTCGATGGGCGTAAACCTCGCCGTCTACAAGACGAGCGCCTTCGCCTATTCGGCCGCGCTCATGGGCGTCGCGGGTGCCTTGTTCGCGCACAAGATCGGCTTCCTGGCGCCCGACATCTTCACCGTGCTGCTCTCGATCCAGTTCCTCCTGATGGTGGTCGTCGGCGGCCTCGGCAGCCTTCACGGCGCGCTCTTCGGCGCCGTCTTCGTGGCGCTCCTGCCGGTGGCGATCTCGCAGGCCCGTGACTCGATTCCGGCGTGGCTGAGCGCCATTGCCTCGCCATTGGGGAAGGAGGCCGGCGCGGCCACGTTTCTCGCGGTGGATCAATTCGTCAAGAAGCCGGGCCTCGAGCCCGGGCTCTTCGGCGTGATCCTCGTGCTCTTCATCCTGTTCGAGCCTCTCGGGATCTACGGCCGGTGGCGCAAGATCCAGCTCTACTTCTCGACGTTCCCGCTCTACAAGCGCGCGACCTTTCGTCGCCAGAAGACCTACATGCGGTCGGAGCGGTTGCGATGAGCCTCTTCGCCGCGGACGGCCTCGTCATGGACTTCGGCGGGCTGCGGGCCGTCGACGGCGTGAGCTTCCAGATCGAGCCGGGCGAGGTCTTCACGATCATTGGCCCCAATGGCGCCGGCAAGACGACGATCTTCAATCTCGTGTCGCGAATCTACGAGCCGACCGCGGGCCGGCTGATCTTCGACGGCGAGGACATCACACGGGTGCCGCCGCACGAGGTCGCCCGCCGCGGCATCGCGCGGACGTTCCAGAACATCGAGCTGTTCGAGCACGCGACCGTGCTCCAGAACCTCCTGCTCGGCCGCCACGCCCACAAGCGCTCGCGCTTCGTGGAGGAGCTCCTGTTCCTGCCGAGCGTGCGCGCCCTCGAGCTCGAGCACCGCGAGGCGGTGGAGCGCGTGATCGATTTCCTGGACCTGCAGCCGCACCGTGACAACCTCGTCGTCAACCTGGCCTACGGTGTGCGCAAGGTGGTCGAGATGGCGCGGGCGCTCTGCACGCGACCGCGGCTCCTGCTCCTGGACGAGCCGTCCTCGGGCCTGAGCGTCGAGGAGACCGAGGACATGGCGTTCTGGATCCAGGACATCCGGACCGTCCTCGGCGTCACCGTGCTGATGGTCGAGCACGACATGAGCCTGGTCAGCTCGGTGTCCGATCGGGTGCTCGCGGTGAACTACGGGCGACCGATCGCCCTCGGCACCGCGCGCGAGGTGCAGGAGCATCCCGACGTGATCAAGGCCTACCTGGGCGGCTGACCGATGGCCGACACCTTGCTCGCCGTCGCGAACCTCGAGACCTACTATGGTCCGATCATGGCCATCCGGGGCATCAGCTTCGCGGTGCCGGAGCGCTCCGTGGTCACGATCCTGGGCGCCAACGGCGCGGGCAAGAGCACGATCCTCAAGACCGTCTCCGGCGTGATGGATCCCCAGAAGGGCACGGTGACCTTCGCGGGGCGGGAGATCCAGGGCATGGACCCCGACAAGGTGACCCGGCTCGGCATCAGCCACGTGCCGGAGGGACGTGAAGTGTTCCCGTTCCTCTCGGTCCGTGAGAACTTGTTGATGGGCGCGTTCACGCGGCGGGACGTCGCCGGCGTCGCCGAGGACCTGGCGCTCGTCTACTCGTACTTCCCGGTCCTGCGGTCGCGGGCCGAGCAGCGCGCGGGCTCGCTCTCGGGGGGCGAGCAGCAGATGCTCGCGATCAGCCGGGCCCTGATGGCGCGGCCGCGGATGATGCTGCTGGACGAGCCGTCGCTCGGCCTCTCGCCCCGGCTCGTCAAGGAGATCTTCGAGATCATCGCCCGGATCAACCGGGAGCGCGGAGTGACGGTCCTCCTGGTGGAGCAGAACGCCAACATGGCGCTCCACATCGCTGACTACGGCTACGTGCTCGAGGTCGGCCGCATCGTGATGGAGGACACGTGCCCGCGGCTCCTCGAGAAAGAGGACATCAAGGAGTTCTACCTCGGCATGAAGGAGTCGGGCGTCCGCGGCACGCGGCGCTGGAAGAGGAAGAAGACATGGCGGTGACGACCGGCTTCTCGACCACGGTCTTCGGTCAGGACACCCTGCCGAAGCTCTTTCGCCACGTCGTCCGCGAGCGCGGGCACCGCGTGGCCATGCGCGAGAAGGACCTGGGCGTGTGGCGCGCCGTCAGCTGGCACGAGTACGGCGAGCGGGCGAAGCACGTCGGGCTCGGGCTGGTCGCGCTCGGCCTGCGCCACCGTGACGTGGTCTCGATCATGGCCGACAACTGCCCGGAGTGGCTCTACACCGACCTCGGAACCCTGTCGGTCGGCGGCGTCACCAACGGCGTCTACACGACCGACTCGGCCCGGCAGGTCCAGTTCATCGTGAACGACAGCGGCACCCGGTTCTTCTTCGCCGCCGACGAGGAGCAGCTCGACAAGATCCTCGAGGTCCGCGCCGGCTGTCCGGAGCTCGTGAAGATCGTCGTCTTCGACACCGAGGGGCTCC
>Ga0066710_100000648_pt1 | contig 22254 bp, 19 predicted proteins | sample GraSoiAngelo_159_FD_79666 | JGI IMG/M metagenome (GOLD analysis project Ga0066710, IMG submission 79666) | Grasslands soil microbial communities from the Angelo Coastal Reserve, California, USA - 14_1009_16_40cm | ecosystem: Environmental > Terrestrial > Soil > Grasslands | place: USA...
AGCAGTACCGGTGCCCCGCGCATGCTCCCGCCCACCCTGCCGCCGGTGCGCCGGTACAGCCAGACGATCATGCGCATCATGGTGCGGCCGACCGCCTTGCCCGGCCCGCCCGACCGTACCGCCATCGGTCCCTCCTTCTGCCTCGGAGCCGGTCAGCCGCCGGCCGGATAGTGACGAGCCTCGATCACGTTGTCGTCCGGGTCGCGGAAGTAGAACGACTGCACCGCGGGCCCCTGCGCGCCGAAGGACCCCTCCGACACCGCCGACGTCGGGGTACCGCTGTCCGCCAGCCGTTGCGCGAGCGCCGCGAACTCTTCGCCGCTCATCGCCAGGCACACGTGGTTGACCGGGTGCCCCGCGGTACCCGTCGCGCCGACCATGGCGTCGACCCCGGCCGCCACGGTGCGCGACATCAGGTCGATGAGCGACAGGGACGAGACGCGGACGCTGGGGAACGGTACCCGGCCGGCGCGGAAGTCCTCGACCCGCACGCCGGGCAGACCGACGACCCGCTCGTAGAACTCGACCGAGCGCAGCGGATCCGCGCACCACAACACGACGTGATCGATGCTGGTGTTCGTAATCGGCGCCGTCATAACGGCACCGTACCGCGGCGCGGGCCATGGCCCGGGTGCGCAGACAAGTGAGGGGACCGGCGGATCGCCGGCCCCCTCACCCGTGGGAGTGCGTCGTTCAGCAGGGACCGTTGTCGGTCCACACGTTCTGGCTGTTGTTGCCGGGGATGTCACCCTGGGTCCACCACTTGGCGGTCCACTTGTGGCCGTTGTACATCACCGACTGGCCGCCGTTGTACGCCGTACCGGAGTTCCAGGCGAACAGGCCGGCGCAGTTGCCGGTACCGCCGGCGCCACCGGCGCCGCACGGGCCGTTGTCGGTCCACACACCCTGGCTGTTGTTGCCGGGGATGTCACCCTGGGTCCACCACTTGGCGGTCCAGTTGTGGCCGACGTAGGAGACCTGCTGGCCGCCGACGTAGGCGGTGCTGGCGTTCCAGGCCGGCAGGGTGCAGCCACCACCGCCGGTACCGGTCGGGGTCGGCGTCGGGGTACGGGTGCCGGTCGGGCTCGGCGACGGTGACCTGGACGGTGACCGCGAGCCGGTCGGCGACGGCGTGCCGGTACCGCCGGTGCACGTGGACGCCGAACCGTTGGTGGCGTTGATGATCTTGTTGACCAGTACGTTGTTCGGGTCGGCCTCCAGCGAGTACACCATCGCGCCGGCCAGGCCGTTGCAGTGCTGGTAGTCCGCCTTGGCCTGGATGGACGCGGCCGACTCACCGGTCCAGAAGGTGTTGCCGTCGTAGAAGTAGGCGCCCTTGGTGATCGGGTCCTGGAACGTCATCGACGGGTTGTCCACGAAGCCGGTCAGCTCCTTGTAGAACGACACGCCGGGCACGCTGCCGGAGTCCGGATGGCCCTGCGCCGCGCCGGTGGCCGGCTGGTACAGGCCGTGGTTGGCGCCCGCGCTCACGCCGCTCCAGCCGCGGTAGTAGAGGGGGTACCCGACGGTGAGCCGGTTGGCCGGGAACCCGCCCGGGATGCCGTAGGAGGAGTCGCCGTTGAGCCACGCCTTGACCGCCGAGTCGACGGTGTACTTCCCGTTGCCCGGGGGTACCGGCGCCATCGGGTCGTTCGGCGAGTTGAAGATCGGGCTCTGCAGGTTGGCGGGACCGGTGGCCTCCCACGCGCCGTGCATGTCGTAGGTCATCACGTTCGCGTAGTCGAGGATCGAGCCGATCTTGTTGGTCTGGATGTGCATGATCTTGTCCTGGCCGGCCGGTACCGCCGCGGTCAGGTACTTCTTGCTGCCGCCCAGCGCGTCGAGTTCGGTGCGGAATTCCTGCAACAGCAGCGTGTAGTTCTGCGTGTCGGCGGAGGTGAAGTGGTTGCCGGTGTGGCCGGCCGCACCCGGGTACTCCCAGTCGATGTCGATGCCGTCGAAGATGCCGGCACCGGTACCGGGCCCGCCGAACCCGCCGGGGCTCTTCGGCAGGTTGCCCTTGATGAACATGTCGATGCAGGAGGAGACCAGCGCCTTGCGGGAGGCGTCGGTCGCGGCCGCGTCGGAGAAGTACTTCGAGTACGTCCAGCCGCCGAGCGACATCAGGATCTTCAGGTTCGGGTGCTTGGCCTTGAGCTTCTTGAGCTGGTTGAAGTTGCCCGCGATCGGCTGGTTGAACACGTCACCGACCCCGTCGACGCTGATGTCGGCGCCGTAGCTCTTCTCGTAGTCGGCGAACTGGTCGCCGGCACCGTCGCCCGCGTTCGGGTTGCTCTCGTCCTGGGAGGCTGCCGAGGTGGCCTCGAAACAGGTGTGCGTGGTCGGGCTGATGTTCTCGAACGCGTACTGGATGAAGTCGATCTTGTTTGCGTCACCCGACGTGTCCAGGTTCTTGGGGTAGAACGCGTTGACGTAGATGCCCCACTGGGTGAAGTAGGCGAACTTGACGCCGCCGCTCGTGGTGGCCGCCTGGGCCGTGCTGGTACCCAGGATGGACGCGGCCGCGGCGCCGCCCGCGAGAAGGAACGCGGCGGCGCCGGCCGCGAAGAGCCGCACCGATCTCTGCATCGTGGCTCCCTCGGGTGATCCGTAAACAAACTTAAATGTTTGAAGGGTTTATATCAGCCAATGGGTCGACGAGCAACCGGTGAACTCAGCTGACGATGAGGACGGCCAGGTTGCGCGGGCCGTGTACCCCTTCGACGCGGTTCAGTTCGATGTCACTGGTCGCCGACGGTCCGCTGATCCACGTCTGCGGCCGCGACGGATCGAGTCTGGTCAACGCCTCGGCGACGGTGCCGACGATCTGGTCGGCGCGCACCACGCACAGGTGGTGGTCGGGCAGCAGGGTCAGCGCGCGCCGGCCCTGCGCGGTTCCGCCGTCCAGGATGATGGTTCCGGTCAGCGCGATGGCGACCGCGCAGCCGCTGACCACCCCGTCGGCCCCGTCCAGTTCCTGAACGCTGAGCGGCGGATCGTCGTGCAGCGGTTCCACGTCGGCCGCGGCCAGCCATTCGGGCGGCAGGCCGGCGGGTACCACGACCCGACCGCGCAGCGCTTCCGCAATGGCGCCGGGCAGCCCGGCCGGGGAGACCCGGCGCACCGTCGCCCGGTAGTCGGCGACCCGCTCGGCGAACAGCCCGACCACGTCGGCGTCGGGCAGCGTCCGGTGGTACTCCCGGGGAACGGTCGGGGTGGCCGGGTGGTCGGCCAGTGCCGCACGGATCCGCGCGAGCATGTCGTCACGAGCGGTCATGCTGCTTCCTCCACCAGGCGCGGAAGGACTGGCCGGGCGGGGCCGGCAGGTCGCGGGTACCGAACCAGGCGCTGATCCAGAACGGCCCGCGCAGCCGCAGCCGCCCGCGGCGGCCGACCACCCGCGCACCCAGCGCGCCCAGGCGTTGCGCCGCGCCCAGCCGCCGCGGCGACGTGAAGGTGGCCCGCATCGCGGCCATGACCGCGCCCTCGGTGCCCAGGTGCCCGCGCTTGTGCTCGACCACCTTGGCGCGCAGGTGCACCAGGACGTCGGGAATGTCGATGCGGACCGGGCAGACCTCGAAGCAGGCCCCGCACGGCGACGAGGCGAACGGCAGCGAGGCGGTCTGCGCGTCGACCGGATGCTGGTTGATGCCGCGCAGCTGCGGGGTGAGGATCGCGCCGATCGGGCCGGGGTAGGCCGAGCCGTACGCGCGGCCGCCGGTGCGCTCGTAGACCGGGCAGACGTTGAGGCAGGCCGAACACCGGATGCAGCGCAGCGCCTGGCGGCCGGTCGGGTCGGCCAGCGTACCGGTGCGGCCGTTGTCGAGCAGGACCAGGTGGAACTCCTGCGGCCCGTCGCCGGGGGTGACGCCGGTCCACATCGAGGTGTACGGGTTCATCCGCTCGGCGGTCGACGAGCGCGGCAGCAGCTGCATGAAGACTTCGAGGTCGGCCCAGGTCGGCAGCAGCTTCTCGATGCCGAGGACGGTGACGAGCACCTGCGGCAGGGTCAGGCACATCCGGCCGTTGCCCTCCGATTCGAGGACCACGACGGTACCCGTCTCGGCGATCGCGAAGTTGCCGCCGGACACGGCGACCTTGGCGCGCAGGAACTTCTCCCGCAGGTGCAGCCGGGCGGCTTCGGCGAGGGCGGCCGGTTCGTCGCCGATGCCGTCCGGCGCGGGCCGGCCGACCTTGCCCATCTCCTCGACGAAGATGTCGCGGATCTCCGACCGGTTGCGGTGGATCGCCGGTACCAGGATGTGCGACGGCAGGTCGTGTCCCAGCTGGACGATCAGCTCGGCGAGGTCGGTCTCCCAGACGTCGATGCCGTGCGCGGCGAGCGCGTTGTTCAGCTCGATCTCCTGCGTCGCCATCGACTTCACCTTGACGACCTCGCGCCCGTCGTGCGCCTTGACGATGTCCGCGACGATCGCGTTGGCCTGCGCCGCGTCGGCCGCCCAGTGCACCACGCCGCCGGCCGCGGTGACCCGCTCCTCCAGTTGCTCCAGCAGTTCGGGCAGGCGGGTGAGGACGGTGTCCTTGACCGCCGCGCCGGCCAGCCGCAGGTGTTCCCAGTCGGGCATTTCGGCGACCGCGCGGGCGCGCTTGTCGCGGATGGTGGCGGTCGCCTTCGCGAGGTTGGCCCGCTGCTGGGTGTTGGCCAGCGCCTCCTTCGCCGCCTCGGGGAACGGCGGCATGCCGAGGAAAGTCGGATGGCTCATTTGGTGGCCGCCAGTATCTCGGCCAGGTGCAGGATCCGCATCGGGTTGCCCTGCCGGGACATCAGGCCGCCGATGTGCATCAGGCAGGAGGTGTCGGCGGAGGCGAGCACCTCGGCGCCGGTACCCCGGATGTCGGCCACCTTGTCGATGCCCATCGCGGTCGAGGTGTCCGGGTTCTTCACGCTGAAGGTGCCGCCGAAACCGCAGCACTCGGCCGGGTGCGCAAGCGGCCGCAGGTCCAGCCCGTCGACCGCTTCGAGCAGCCGCCGCGGCCGGTCGCCGATGTGCAGCAGCCGCTGCGAGTGGCAGGTGGCGTGGAAGGCGACGGTGTGCGGGAAGTGCGCGCCGACATCGGTGACGTTAAGTACGTCGATGAGGTACTCGCACAGCTCGTACACCTTCGGCACCGCGACCGCCGGGTCCACCACGTGGTGGTAGTGGCGCACCATCGCCGCGCAGGACGCCGACGGGGTGACCACCGCCTCGTACCCGGCGAAGACGTCGGCGAAGCGGCGCACCAGCGGCACGCACTCGGGACGGTACCCGGAGTTGAAGTGCATCTGGCCGCAGCAGGTCTGCGCCTCGGGGAACTCGACGCGCACGCCGAGCCGCTCCAGCACGCTGACGGTGGCCCGGCCCACCTGGGGGAACAGGGTGTCGTTGAAGCAGGTGACGAACAGCCCGACGCGCACGCACGTAGCCTACGGCCTAGAGGACCACTCCGGCGCGGACGGCCTGTTCCCGCCAGGTGGCCAGGCCGGGCGGTAGGGCCGGCGCCGGGTGGCCGGGCGGCGCGGCGAGCACGACGTCGGAGACCCGGCCGGCCAGCCGCACGCGGGTGGTCAGCGCGGTGGTGAAACCCTGGCGGCGCAGGGCTTCCGGCACCGCCAGGTCCGCGTCGGTCACGGCACACAGCCGCCCCGGTACCGTGCGCCAGAACCGGTCCAGCGAACCGGCGAGGGTACCGGCGGCGTCGACCGCGAGGTTCCACGGCGGGTTGGTGAGCACGACGTCGGCGGCTCGCACGTCGGCGGGTCGCGCGTCCCCTCCCGCGTCGGCCTCTCCCGCGTCGGCGACGGCGAACTCGACCGCGACCCCGGCCCGTTGCGCGTTCGCCCTGGCGTTGGCGACCCGGGCCGGATCGATGTCGGTACCGGTGACGCGGGCGTCCGGGTACGCCAGCGTGGCCTCGATCGCGAGGGTGCCGTCGCCGCAGAACGGGTCGAGCACGCGCTCGCCGCCGGCCGGTGCGGCGAGCCGGGCCAGTGCCGCGGCGAGCGGTGGGTGCAGGGTACCCGGACCGGTGTCCTGCTTGTACGCGCGGCGGTGCAGCGGCCGGGCGCCCAGCCGCAGCGCGGCGACCGCGACCGGCCCGCGCAGGAACAGCCGGACGGTCACGTCGGATTCCCCGGCCGACCCGGCATCCGTCCGCGCGACGAACGTCGCGCCGAGTACCGGTGCGAGCGCCGCACCGGCGGCCGCCTCGACCGCGTACCGGTTGTACGTGCGCCGCCCCTCGATGCTCGCCACCACGTCGAAGCGCCGGCCGGGTACGGCGCCGGGGTCGGCGGCCGGCCGGCCGGGGACTGCAGCTGACCAGCCGGGTACGGCGCCGGGGGCGGCGGCCGACCAGTCGAGCGCCGCGAGCCGGCGTGCCAGGACCGGCAGGGCGTCCTTCGTGGTACCCACGTCGCCCACCTCGCCGACCCGGACGAACACGTCGTCGACGGTCCGCAGCGCGTGCAGCCGGTCGTCCACGCTCGGTAGGCGGAACGTCACCTCGCGCCGCGCGAGCCGGACGTCCCCGGCAGGCAGCGTCCGGGCGATCTCCTCGGCGCACACCCACTCGATGCCGTGCACGGCGCGCGCGATGAAGATCATGGCTCAGCGTAAGGGTTCGACGTTCGGATTCTCTGCGGCTGGCGGGGTGGGTCCGTTCCCCGCGGTGCCGAGGGGCGAGATCTTGGACGCTGGTACCCCCGCCAGGGGGTGTAGGTGTCCAAGATCTCGGAGGCTAGGCGCGGCCGGCGGGTTCGTCTTGACGAAATCGCAAGATCCACACGCCTCCCTCGGCGACCTGGGAGGCTGCCGGTTGACGTGGTTCGTCGATGGGCCTAGTGTCCCGCAATTAGTAAGGTAGATTGCCTATCAGTCGGGGGGCCGACCGTGCCTTCAACGCGTACTTTCGCCCTGCTCGGCGTCGCCGGGCTCGCGCTCGGCGCCCTCGCGCTGCCGAGCGCGGCCAGCGCGGCGACCGCCGGCCTGGTCCGCGTCGACCAGGTCGGGTACCTGCCCGGCGACACCAAGCAGGCGTACCTCATGGTGCAATCGCCGGTCAGCGACGTCTCCTTCGACGTCGTCGACTCGGCCGGGCACACGGTGCTGTCCGGCAAGGTGAACGGCACCAGCCGGGGTGTGTGGAATACCCAGTACAAGGCGGTGTACCCGATCACCTTCACCGGCCTGCACGCCACCGGCACGTACCACATCAAGGTCAGCGGCGGCGCCACCGGCAGCTCGCCGGACTTCCGCATCGCCGACCCCGCGTCCCTGTACCGCAAGGCGATCGCCGACGGTGTGGCGTTCTACCAGGTGCAGCGGGACGGGCCGGACGTGATCGCCGGCCAGACCGGCCGCAAGCCCGCGCACCTCAACGACGCCAAGGCGTCCGTGTACGCCACGCCCAACTTCGAACCGGACAGCGACGTCATCACCGACGCCGCGCTGAAGAAGGTCGGCGGCCCGGTCAACGTGCTGGGCGGGTGGTTCGACGCCGGCGACTACCTGAAGTTCACCCACACCACCGCGTTCGGCGACGCGATCCTCTTCGCCACCGAACGGGCGCTGGGCTCCGCCGCACCGTCCACATTGGACGCTGAGGCACACTTCGGCGAGAAGTGGCTGGACCAGATGTGGGACGCCCAGCACAAGACGCTGTACCTGCAGGTCGGCATCGGCAGCGGCAACAGCGCCGGTACCTTCAACGGCGACCACGACATCTGGCGGCTGCCGGAGGCCGACGACGCCGACGACGACCCGGCCGACACGTTCGCCGCCGTGCACCGGCCGGTGTTCCTCGCCGCCGACCCGGGTAAGAAGATCAGCCCCAACCTGGTCGGCCGGGTGTCCGCCGCCTTCGCGCTCGGCGCGCAGGTCGACGCGGCCGCCGGCAACACGGCCAAGGCGCTGAGCGAGTACGGGCAGGCGACCACGCTGTACGCGATGGCGGCCACCGCGTCGCCGCCCGCCCCGCTGGTGACCGCGCTGCCCAACGCGTTCTACCCGGAGGACACCTGGCGCGACGACATGGAGTTCGGCGCGACCGAGCTGGCGCTGGCGTCGCAGGCGTTGGGGCGCAACGCGTCCGGGTACCTGTCCGACGCGGCCGGGTTCGCCAGGGGGTACCTCGCGAACGACACCGGCGACACGTTCAACCTGTACGACACCAGCGCGCTGGCGCACGCCGACCTCATCAAGGCGCTGGCCGCCGCCGGTAACCCCAACGTGGGCATCAGCCGGGCGGCGCTGGTGGCCGACCTCAAGCGCCAGGTGAAGACCGGCGCCGACCGGGCGGCCAGGGACGTCTTCCACGCCGGTGGCATCTACAACGACTTCGACGTGGACTCGCACACCTTCGGGCTGCTGACCACGCAGGCGCTGTACAAGAAGGCCAGCGGGGACGGCTCGTTCGACAACTTCGCCACCCAGCAGCGCGACTGGCTGTTCGGCGGCAACGCGTGGGGCGTCAGCTTCATGGTCGGCGAGGGCAGCAACTTCCCGCAGTGCATGCAGCACCAGGTCGACAACATCGCACCCGGTCGGGCGGTCGGCGCGGTGGTCAACGGGCCGAACAACGTCAGCAACTTCGAGGGCGGCCTCGGCGACTACCAGGACGGCATGGTCAAGTGCCCGAAGGGCGGCGCCGACCCGTACCACCAGTTCTCCACCGTGGACAGCCGCTTCGTGGACGACGTGCGGTCCTGGCAGACCGACGAACCCGCGTTGGACATGACCGGATCGGCGATCCTCGGTCTCGCGCTGCAGCGCGAGCTCTGTTCCTGAATCCGCACGGTGCCATGAAAGGCCGCCCGGGACTGCCAGGTCCCGGGCGGCCCCTGGGCAACGGCCTACTTGGTTACCGTCTTGCCGTTGATGGTCACGTTGGTGAAGCTGCGGCCGTCGACGTTGCTCCACGTGTCGCTGGTGCTGGCCACGCCCTTGAACGCGCAGTTCTTCACCGTGAAGCCCTTGACGTGGTCGCTGGACAGGCCGCTGACGTCGAACACCTTCGGCGTCTTGGTGCAGCTGGAGTTGGTGATGCTGAACGGTCCGAACGCCGGCGGGTGGCTGCCGGTCTGGCCGTTGTAGGTCATCGTCACGAAGACGTACGAGCGGACCGGCGCACCGGTGATGCTGTCCAGGTTGACGTTCTGGGCACCGCCGCCGCGCTGGGTGTTGGATTTCACGTAGAGCGCGAACTTGGTCGCGCCGATGATGTTGCACTTGAACGCGTAGACGTTCTGCACGCCACCGGTGATTTCCGAGCCGCAGGTGACCGCGCCCCAGTTGCCGTTCATCACGTTGTTGTAGATGACCACGTCGCGGGTCGGCACGTTGACGCGGCGCCCGTCGGCGTCCCGGCCGGACTTGATGGCGATGTTGTCGTCGTGCGCGCCGAGGGTGCAGTTGCGGATGACGATGCCGCGGGTGCACTCCGGGTCGCAGCCGTCGGTGTTGGAGTGCGCGGTGCTCGGGTCGGTGCTGACACCGTCGACGATGACGTTGGTGCACAGCGTCGGGTGCAGCTGCCAGAACATCGGGTTCTTCAGCGTCACGCCGGAGATGAGCACCCGGTCGCAGTTGTACGGCTCGACGAACGTGGACCGCATGTTGTGGCCGGAACCCGGTACCACGCGCTTGTGCGGGTCGGTGATCCCCTTGGAAATCAACGACTCCAGGAAGGCGCGGTCGGAACCCTTGTTCCAGCTCGACGTGCCGCCCGCGTCCAGCGTGCCGCTGCCGGTGAGCGCGATGTTCTTCTCGCCGAACGCGTAGATCATCGGCGAGTGGTTCATGCACTCGATGCCCTCGTACCGGGTCAGCACCGTCGGGAACTTGCTCGCGTCGCCGCTGAACTTCAGCGTGGCGCCGGAGTTCAGGTGCAGGTCGACGTTGCTCTTGAGGTAGATCGCGCCGGTGACGTAGGTGCCGGACGGTACCACCACGTGCCCGCCGCCGGCCTTGTTGCATGCGGTGACCGCCGCCGCGAAGGCCGCCGTGTTGTCGGTCTTCCCGTCCGCCTTGGCGCCGAACTTGGTGACCTCGAAGGTGGCGTCCGGGAACGAGGTCGGCACGATGCCGTTGACGATGTCCCGGGCCGCCTGCCACGGCAGGTCGTTGACTGATACGGCGTGGCCGGCGCCGGCGGCGGGCGCCCCGGTACCGGCGCGGGCCGTGTTCGCCAGGATCGGCGCGGCGACCGCGGCACCGGCGACCGCGGCACCGATCCCGATCACCTGCCGGCGGGACAAGCTGTCTGCCATTGCTCTGCACTCCTCGTGGGCTACGGGCAGCGCATCCGCCGGCGGGATTCGGATGGCTCGATGGCACAGGTGTACCCGACCGGCGGCGAACCGGTCAAGGATCACCGGGAACCGCTGCCGCCGGGCGGAACCGCCGCGAAGGAAGCGGACGGGGCACGCTATTCGGCAGGCTTCTCCAGATCGGTACCCGGCTGGTCGGCCTTGAGCGATCCACCGGCCAACGCGTCGGCCGCCCGCTCGAAGAACCGCAGCATCTCCACGGGGAACGGCATCACCAGCGTCGAGTTCTTCTCGGCGGCCACCTCGACGACGGTCTGCAGCATGCGCAACTGCAGCGCGCCGGGTGTCTCCGCCATGATGGCCGAGGCGTCGGCGAGCCGTTGCGCCGCCGCGAACTCGCCGTCCGCGGTGATGATCCGCGCGCGCCGTTCCCGTTCCGCCTCGGCCTGCCGGGACATCGAGCGCTTCATCGACTCCGGTAGCTGGACGTCCTTGATCTCGATCCGGTCGATGTGGATGCCCCAGCCCAGCGCCGGACTGTCGATGAGCAGCTCCAGCCCGCGGTTGAGCTGCTCCCGGTTGGACAGCAGGTCGTCCAGCTCGCTCTTGCCGATGATGTTGCGCAGGGACGTCTGCGCGACCTGCTCGACGGCGAACCGGTACTGCTGTACCTCGATGAGCGCCTTCCACGGGTCCTCGACCCTGAAGTACACGACGGCGTCGACGCGCACGGTCACGTTGTCGCGGGTGATGCCGTCCTGTGCGGGTACCGGCAGCGTGACGATCTGGGTGTTCACCTTCCGCAGCCGGTCGGCCAAGGGCATGATGAACGTCAGTCCCGGCTCGCGCGGCGTGGGCAGCGCGCGGCCGAAGCGGAAGATGATGCCCCGCTCGTACTGGTTGATCACCCGTACCCCGGCGGCCAGCCACAGAGCGACGAGCACGACGACGACCACCAGAAGCTCGATCATGGGAGGCTCCCTGTTCCCGTTCTCCTTTCGAGCGTAATGCGCCGGCCCCATACTGGCTTGGTGGCCCCGATCTCCGCCGAACTGCTGGCCGACGCCGCCGAGACCGCGGAGGAGGCGGCGCGGCGGCACGGGCTGCGGGTGGCCCAGCTGCACGACTTCGCCGACCACGAGGCGGCCGTCGCGCTGCTCTGCGACGTGTGGGGCGTCGACTCGCCGCAGGACCTGGTGAACCCTTCGCTGCTGCGCGCGCTGGCACACTCCGGCAACTACGTGGCCGGTGCCTACGCCGGCGAGCGGCTCGTCGGCGCCGCGGTCGCGTTCTTCGGGGTGGACCACCTGCACTCGCACATCACCGGGGTGGACCAGAGCACCCAGGCCAGGGGCGTCGGGTACGCCCTGAAGCAGCACCAGCGCGCGTGGACCCTGGCCCGCGGGCTGACCCGGGTGTGCTGGACCTTCGACCCGCTGGTGCGCCGCAACGCCTGGTTCAACCTGCACAAGCTCGGCGCCGGCGCGACGGCGTACCTGCCGGACTTCTACGGCGCGCTCAAGGACGGCATCAACTCCGGCGACGCGAGCGATCGGCTGTACGTCGACTGGCGGCTGGACGCGCCGGCCGGCGATCCGCCGCTGGCCGGCGCTGCGGTGCTGCTCGACTGCGCCGGCGATTCGCCCGTCGCGGCCGCGCCGCCGCCGGGCGCCGACACCCTGCTGGTCGCCACCCCGCCGGACGTCGAGGGGCTGCGCCGCCGCGACGCCGAGCTGGCCGGGCGGTGGCGGTACGCGGTGCGCGACGCGCTGGTCGGTGCGTTCGACCGGGGGTACCGCATCAGCGGGTTCACCAGGGACGGCCGCTACGTGCTGGAGCGCCGATGAAGTTCAGCGGGCTGGAACTGCGCCGGGTCGCCATGCCGCTCGTGGCGCCGTTCCGCACCTCCATGGGTACCGAGCACGAGCGCGACGTGCTGCTCGTGCGCGCGGTCGGCGACGAGGCCGAGGGCTGGGGCGAGTGCGTGGCGATGTCCGAGCCGGGCTACTCGGCGGAGTACGTCGCGGGGGCGGCCGACGTCATCCGGCGGTTCCTGTCGCCGGCCCTCGCCGCACTGTCCACTGTGGACGCCCACCTCGCGGAGTCGGCCTTCGCCAAGGTGAAGGGGCATCCGATGGCGAAGGCGGCGGTGCAGACCGCGGTGCTGGACGCGCAGCTGCGGGCCGCCGGGATGTCGTTCGGCGCGTACCTCGGCGCGGTGAAGCCGGCGGTACCGGCCGGGGTGTCGGTCGGCATCATGGACACCGTCGCGCAACTGCTCGACGCGGTCGACGGGTACCTCGACCAGGGGTACCTGCGGATCAAGCTGAAGATCGAGCCGGGCTGGGACGTGGAACCCGTTCGGGCTGTCCGGGAACGGTTCGGCGACATCCTGCTGCAGGTCGACGCGAACTGCGCCTACACGTTGCAGGACGCCCGCCAGCTCGCCCGCCTCGACGCGTTCGACCTGTTGCTGATCGAGCAGCCGCTGCCCGAGGACGACATCCGCGGGCACGCCGAACTCGCGCGCCGGATGCGTACCCCGATGTGCCTGGACGAGTCGATCACCTCGGCGCGGGCCGCGGCGGACGCCATCGCGCTGCACGCGGCCGCGATCGTGAACATCAAGCCGGGCCGGGTCGGCGGCTACCTGGAAGCGCGCCGGGTGCACGACGTGTGCGCCGCCAACGGGGTACCGGTCTGGGCCGGCGGGATGCTGGAGACCGGCCTCGGCCGGGCCGCGAACGTGGCGCTCGCCGCGCTGCCCAACTTCACGCTGCCGGGCGACACGTCGGCGTCGGACCGGTACTACCGCACCGACATCACCGCGCCGTTCCGGCTGGAGGACGGGCACGTGCGGGTACCGACGGGTCCGGGCCTGGGTGTCGGGCCGGATCCGGATGCCCTGGCGGCGGCGACTACCGGTACCGAGTGGCTGGCGTGGTGAGTGCGGCGCTGAGCCGGCCCGCGGCCTCGGCCAGCGATTGCGGGTCATACATGGAGAACGACAGCCGGATCCGGTCCGCGCCACCGGGTCCGGCGTAGCAGCGGCTGCCCGGCAGGAACGACACCCCGTGCGCCTCGGCGGCGGACAGCAGCGTGGTCGCGGACATCCCCTCGGGCAGGCGCAGCCAGAGGAACCAGCCGCCGCCGGGCACGCCGACGTCAAGCGCGCCGCCGTCGAGCGCGCCGCCGTCGAGCGCGCCGCCGTCGAGCGCGCCGACGAGTGCGTCGCGTTGCCGGCGGTACCGGTCGCGGACCGCTTCGACGTGCGCGGCGTACCGGCCCGAGCGGCCCAGCACCGCCATCGCGAACGCAGTCGCGTGGTTGAGCCCGCCGCCGCTGTGCACGTAGCCGCGCTCGACGAGCCGCCGCACGAACGGCGCCGCGGCGGTGAGGAAGCCCAGCCGCAGGCCGGGTGCGACGGTCTTCGCGAACGACCCGACGCGCACGACGGTCTCGGGATCGAGGCTCCACAAGGACTCCGGGGCCGGGCCGTCGTAGGCGATCTCGCGGTAGGTGTCGTCCTCGACGATGACGGTACCGGCGTCGCGGGCCACCGCGACGAGTTCCCGCCGCCGCGCCGCGGACAGCGACACACCGGTCGGGTTGGCGAAGGTGGGCACCAGATACAGCAGCGGTACCCGCCGGCCGGCGCGGCGCAACCGGTGCAGCAGCGCGCCGGTCGCGTGCGGGTCGATGCCGTCGTCGTCGGCCGGTGCGCCGATGAGTTCGCCGTCGCGGTCGGCGAGGATGCGCAGCGCGAGGTGGTACGTGGGCGAGTCGACCAGGATCGCGTCGCCCGGCCGGGTCAGCACCGTCGACACCAGCTCGATGCCCTGCGACGCGCCGGCCGTGACGAACACCTCCTCCGGTACCGGTGCCCGCGCGTCGGTTTCGCCGAGCCGCTCGCAGAGCCACTCGACCAGCGGCGCCGGCCCGGCCTCGTACCCGTAGGTCAGCGCCTGCCATCCGTAGGTCTGCAGTGCCTCGTCGGTGGCGGCCCGCCAGTCGCCGGTCGGCAGGGCGTCGGGCAACGGAAGTCCCCAGCTGAGGTCGATGATGCCGGGCCGGTCGAGGTACTGGATGCTGCGCAGCGTCACCCGGTGACCATAGCGGCAACCTCGCGCGCGCAACCCCAGGAGAGGCTGACGCCGGAGCCGCCGTGGCCGTAGTTGTGCACGACGGGTACCGCGCCGGTGTCGTCGCGCTCGACGCGGATGCGCGGGCGGGCCGGCCGCAGCCCGACCCGGTGCTCCAGGATCCGCGCGCCGCGCAGCGCCGGCTCTATCTCGATGCAGCGCCGGACGATGGACACCGCGACGAGCGGATCGGGGAGGCGGTCGGCCTGGTCGTCCACCGCGCTGCCGCCGAGCACGATGTGGTCGCCCTGGGGCAGCAGGTACGTCAGCTCGCGCACGTCTTCGGTGTGCTCGGCGAAAAACTCGTCGATGCCCGGGTTCTCCACGACGACGAGCTGGCCCTGTACCGGGCGCACGGTCTCGTCGGGTACCAGCCAGCGGGCGCCGAGGCCGGCGCAGTTCACCACGATGCGCGCGGTCTCGGCGGCCTCGGCCAGCGAGTCGAACCGGCGGGCCCGCACCGTGACGCCGGCCTGGTCGAGCTGCTTGAACAGGTAGGCCAGGTACCGCGGCATGTCCACCACCGGCACCGTGTACCGCCACCCGCTGGCGAAGCCGGGCGGCAGGTTGACTGCGGAAAGGCGCTGGAAGTCCGCGACCTCCAGCGCCCAGCCGGGTGGCTCGGCCACTTCGCGGCCGGCCTCCACGCCGGGCACGAGGTACACGCCGGTGTCCGGCTGCGCCGCGAGGCGCTCCAGCCGCTGCCGGGTGTACCGGCCCCATTCGTCGGTACCGTGGTCCTCCGCCGACAGGTACGGGCCCCAGATGGCGCCCGCGCAGGAGGAGGTGGTCAGTTCCGGTGGTGTGTCGGCAAGCACCCGCATCGACGCGCCCGGTAATCCGGATTCCACGAGAGCCAGCGCGGTGGTCAGGCCGGACACGCCGGCGCCGATGATGAGCACGTCGGTTCTGGAACTGGCCATATCTAAAAGTAACCGCGATGTGTCGCTGAGCGAATAGTGAAGTTCTTCGTTCTCTGATCACGCCGGCGTGATTCACGTGAACATTCATCTCACGCGAAGTCTTCACGGATAGTCTCGTTAACCGGTACGCACCGTTGCATTGTCGGGTGTCGGTGGGGTCCAATCAATGGACAACTGTCGGGGGCGGACGAGGATGCGATGCTGACGTTCGGCGAGGTACACACGGGGCTGCTGCAGCATTCCTCGTCGCTTTCCACGGAACGGGGCACGCACGCGCTCGCGCTGCTGCCCGGGGAACGGGTCCGGCGGTCGGAGCGGCCGATCGCATACACCGTCTCACCGGACACGCTGACCGGCGTGGACTGCGCGCTGGCCACCGGGTCCGGCGCGCGTACCCGGGCCGTCGGCACCGCGGTATCCCACGCCTGCCTGACCGGCGGCCACATCCTGCAGGGCTCGACGAGCATCCGGATCCTGCGCAGCGTTGGCAGCCGGCGGCTGCCCTGGTCGCACTACCTCGCCCGGCCGGGTGTGGTGGAGACGATCGGCCGGGCGGATCCGGACGACCTCGTGCGCGGGTTCCTGGTACCGGAGCCGGCCGTCGGTACCCTCGACCTCGGTGCCATGAGCGGCCGGGTGATGGACAGCGCGCAACTGCGCGCGCGGCCGGACCGCAAGCCACCGTTCCGGATGCGGCGCACCCGGCTGCGCTGGGCCGCCGTCGTGACCGGCGCCGACGACGCGCCGCCACGGGTACGGTTCACCATCGAAGACGGCAACGTCCGCACCGTCGCGGTAACCACCGGGGCCGCCGCCGCCGCGCACGTGCCGGGCCTGTGCGAAGACCTCGCGCTGCACGACTGGCTGCTCACCGCGATCCTGGAGATCCTGGAACGCAGCCGGATCGGCGCGTTGCCGCGCGGCGAGGTGGTCCGCCGGCTCGCACCGGTGCTCGACCACCTGGTGCACCTGTGGATGCCCGCCGCGCGGGTGCATCCGTCGCTGCGGGACGTCTGGACGAGCATCGACCGGCGACCCGGCTTCAGCCGGCAGTGGGACGCGAGCGTGCACCGGGTACGCGATCAGGTCGCCGTCAACGCCGCGGTGGCATACCACACCGTGGCCGAAATGAATGTCCGGTCGGCATGAAGTGGTCCGCATTCGCGTGGCTCACCGAGTCGAGCGTGGTCCGCAAGATTGTCGCGACGCTGATCGTCGGCGGCGGGGTGTTTCTGGCGACCAACAGCCTCAACCTGTCCAGCGAGTGGAACATCGTGCTGCCCGTGTTCATCGGCGGCGTGGTACTCGTGGTGCAGTTCCTGGTCGAGTTCGACAACCGGCTGCAGCTGGTGGAGCTGGGCCAGAACCGCCATTTCGAGACCGTCGAGCGGCTGATCACCGGTACCTTCAACAGCATCAGCGAGGCGACCGAGCTCTTCGGCCAGGTCGAGACCTCCGCCATGCACACCGATCTGGTCAAGCAACTGGTCCGGCACGCGGCCAACCTGGACCGTTCGGCACACCAGCTGATGCACCTGTTCGCGCATGCCGAGATAACCAGAGTCTCCGAACTCATGAAAGGCCTCAGCGAGCGGGGTGAAATCACCTACGACGGCGAGGACCGTGACTGGCTGCTCGCGTTGACCCGCAACGCGCATTCCACCATCGACGCGACCAGCTTCACCGCCGTCGACGCCAGCGGCCACGGCGTCTACGACGGTGAACTGTGGACCAGCGACCTCGGCCAGCGGTACCTGGAGGCGCAGCAGAAGGCGCTGGAGCGCGGGGTGACGGTGCGGCGCATCTTCATCCTCGACGACCCCGACGGCGCCGACGATCCCGGTCTGCTGCGCATGTGCCAGATCCAGCAGAAGCTCGGCGTGCTGGTGCGCATCCTCGACCCGGAGACGCTGCCCGGCCTGCACCACAACTGGATGTTCGACTTCATCGTGTTCGACTCGGTGGTCAGCTACGAGAGCACTCCGGCCGCGTGGGCGCGCAAGGGCAGCAAGCCGGCCATCGTGAGTACCCGGCTGGTGCTCAGCCCCAAGCGGTTGGACGAACGGGTCGACGGGTTCCAGGACCTGTGGGAGCTGGCCCGTACCCCGGACCTACCGCCACGCGGCGGTGCTGCCGGTTAGCACGTACTCGATCCGGTCGACCAGTTCGGCCGGCAGCTCGGTGCCCTCCGCAGCGCTGCGGTCCACCGCCTGGCGGTCGGCGACCGGGTCGACGGCCACCTGGCCCAGGATCGTGCACACCGCGTCTTCGACCGCGAGGAACCGGCGGGGCAGGATGGACACCGTCCGGTACGCGTAGAACGACGCCGCGTCGGGGGCCAGCCGGATCACCGGTGGCAGCCGGTCCCAGTCGGTGGGCCAGTCGGCCGGCCACGGTACCGGTGCCGCGACCGTCCGGCCCTCATGGCGCAGCAGGCCCAACCGCAGCAGCTGCCAGACCGCGGCCAGGAACGGGCAGGACCAGGTGCGGGTACCCCCGTCGTCGTCCCACAGTTCGATATCGACAAAGATCGAGTGCCGGTTCGCCGCGGTCTGCCGGGGCGGCGCCCACGACCGCAGCGCGCCCATCGCCTCCACGGTCGCGTCGGACGGCGACCGTTCGCCGTTGGTGAGCCAGCCGCTCGCATCCGGCGGCGGCCGCGAACCGTTGGTGTTGAGCGGTGGTTCGGCCACCAGCCGCCCGGCGACCAGCTCCGCCAGGGGTACCTCGCCGGCCCGCGCGCAGCCGGATTCCCTTGCCAGGTAGTCGATCCGCAGCCCCGCCTGCGCCGCCGCGTCGAGCAGTTGCGCAATCACCACGTCGGGCGGGCTGAGCCGGGTGAAGTAGTCGTCCACCAGGAAGCAGGTGCTGACTCTCGCGGTGCGGCCGCCGAGACTGTCCACACAGGACTGTCGGGCCGCGTGGTACCACGGTGCGATGTCCCGGAAGTGCGCGCGCAGGAAGTCGGGGCCGCGCTGCAGGTCTTCCATGTACAGGTGACCCAGCTCGACGGAACGGTGCGCGTAGGCCACCGACTCCACTTTCGGCTCCGCGGCCACCTCGGTGAACTCCACCTCGGCCGGCATCTACAGGCCTTCCCACGCCGAGTCGTCGAACAGCCGCTTGGCGATGGTGTTGAACGCGTCGACGGTCGCCTGGTTGGCGATGTGCCTGGTCAGCACGTCGTTGTCGGAGATGAGCTGCTCGCGCCACTGCAGTACCGGATCCAGCGGTACCGCACCGAGCATCTGCGTGCGGCCGACCCGCCGGCCACTGGCGATCTCCTGCAGATCCGTGTTGCAGTCGCGCAGCCAGGCGATCTGTGCGGCGCGCAGGCCGGCCAGCTCGGTCGAGTCGGGGTCCACCACGGCGGTGCGGACGAACCGGATCGCCGAGGACAGCCGGTCGCGGTCGTGCCCCAGTTCGGCGCCGGTCTCGATGATGCCGCGCCGGCCGTTGACCAGGTTCGCCGCGGCGATGATGTGTTGCCTGGTCCAGCGGTGGTAGATCAGCCAGCGGTACGGTACCGCCGCCAGCTCCGGCGTGGCCGTTGCGGCGAGCACGATCTGGGTGGCGTACGAGCGGCCGGCGCTGAGGTCGACCAGACACAACTCGAACTCCTCGTCCAACCGCAGCAACAGGTTGACGCAGCGCCGGACGACGTCCCGGTCGGCGGAGAACTCACCACCGCCGCTGTCGCCGGGAAGGAACACCAGCCGGCCGGCGCCGGGCGGGCGGCCACGCAGGCTGTCGCGGTCGGAGGACGTCCACACGTCGTACCGCACCGGGTCGTTCGCCTTGCCCAGCAGGTAGGAGTGCAGACCGCGCTCGGGTACGCCGCTGACGAGCGCGTTGATGTGGAAGATCGCGCCCGCGGTGGGCGAACCGAAGTCGAAGTCGAGGTAGCAGACGTCACTGCTCTGCAGGGCGCGCCGGTACACGACGTTGCAACTGGTGACCGAGCGGCCGGTGCCGCCCTTGTCGGACGTGGCGAACACCAGCACGGCTACAACCCGCCGGACAGGTCCGAGCGCGCCGCGGCCAGCCGGTCCAGATCGCGCAGCACCTCACTCACCAGTACGAACGCGGTGCCCGGATGGTCGGCGACGATTTCCCGGGCCCGGCGCAGCGTGGCCCGCGCACTCTGCAGCGTGCTGCGCATGGCCGGCCCGGCCTCGGTGGAGCCGCGCAGCAGTTCCTGGTCGAACCGGTGGTCCGCCTCGCTCAGCAGGTCGCCGGCCAGCTCCGCCAGCCGTTCGTTGCGCAACGGCGGAGAACCCACCACGTCTGCGGCAGTCACCAGACACTCCACCACGCGACGGGTGTAGTACCACGACGGGTGGTCGGAGATCGACGGGAGCTGGCTGAACACGTTGCCCGGCTGGTCCCACAGGTCGGTGCCCGGCTCGCCGGCGATCCGCCGCAGCTGCAGGTGGTCCCAGACGTCGTCGGCCAGGCCCAGCAGCGCGCCGCGCCGCTCGGTGTCGCGCATCAGACCGGCGATCCGGACCGTGCGTTGCAGCAGCAGCGGCGCGAAGTCGGAGACCGTCCAGCGCAGTGTGGTCTCCGTGTCGCCGTCGGCGCCGAACAGGTCGATCCGCACGCCGGGGGAGTGCATGGGCAGTGCCGGGTCGTTCAGCTCGAACGGCCGCCGGGTGATGCGTGACCGGTTGGCCAGTTCGTTGAGTACCTGACCCACCCGGCTCAGCGCCGCATCCGGTGCCCGCCGCCGCACCAGATCCTGTACCACGATGGAAGTCACCAGGAGACTGAAGTAGTCGGACTCCGCGCGGTCGGTGGTGCGCCACGGGATGTCCTCCAGCGGCCAGCGTCCCGAACCGAACGTCGCGATCGTCGACCAGTACGACTGGGTCAGGTCCCAGCGCAGTTGCAGCGCCTGCGCCAACCGGGTCTGCTCCTCGTTGAGCAGGCCGAGCAGCCGGGTGCGTTCGGAGAACAGCGCGGCGATGCCGTCCAGGGCGACCACCGTGAAGTACAGGTACGGCGCCGCCTGCGCCACGCCCTCGCGCTGTTCGCCGACCTGCTCGCTGGTGACGATCGCGGGTGCCTTGCGCACGATGCCCCAGGACCAGCCGCACTCGAACAGGCGGTTGGGGTTGTCGAGATCCTCCGCGATACCGGCACCCGACCCGATGGTGACATCGCGCAGCCGGGCGTTGATTTCCCGCAGTGCGCGCCGCAGGTCTTCGATGATCTGCCGCTCCGGCACGCCGCTCTGGTTCGCCGTGCGGCACAGCGCCCGGCCTTCCGGCGAGTGCGCGTCGAACACGCTGACCGTGAAGCTGCGCAGCAGGCCCACCATGGCGGCGGACAGTCGCTTGCTCGCCAGCGCCTCCAGCGCCTCGACCTCGCGGCGCAGGTCTTCGCGCTTGATGACTTCCCGGAAGACGCGCAGGAAACCGATGGTCGACAGGGACAGCGCCACCGACGTCGAGAACGAGTCGACCACGTCCATCGTGCGCAGTGTGTCGCTGAGTTCGGGTACTCCCGGCGGTGGCTGGAAATACTCCTCACCGGCGAACACCGGCGTACCGTCGGCCGCCGAGTACCGCTCCATGTACTCGGTCAGGATCCGGATGAGCAGCCGCGGAATCTCCACGCTGTCACCGAGGCCACGCAGCGCCCGCAGGACGTCGTCGCTGGTCTCGTCGGGACGGTCGAGCTTGAACACCGCCGGGCCGGCGGCCGGTGTCATCAGGCACAGCAACTGTTCGGCGTCGCTGATCGAGTTGCTGCTGTCGCGACCGCCCCAGATCCATTTACCGTCTTGAAACGAGGTGCGTGCTGTTGCCTGCCAGATCTCAAGAATCTGCTGGCGCGGTTGCAGCTTCATCGGTGTTCGGCCGCCGTCCCTGTGCTGTCAGCGCCGCGCGATCCTTCCCGTCACGAGCACCATGCCGACGCCGTCACGCAACGGATTCGCGCTGTCGATGTTGATAACGCTTGCTTTCCGGATGCCCTCGCTGTGCAAGCATTTTTGCACATCGTCCGCGGTGATCGCGACGGCTGGAAAATGGACACCGTTGACTTCGTACCCGTGCGAGTTGCGCATGAACGCCGCCGCGAACGGGGCGTTGGGTCGCAGCGACCGCAGAAAGCAACGCGTCGCGCGGGCGAACTCGTCGCCCCGTTCGGTGATCGATTCGGCGCAGAAGAACATGGTGCCGATGTCGTAGGCGCTCTTCGGCAGGTCGAAGATGCTGCCGCGGTTGACCCGCGTGCGTTCGTGCACCGCCCACTGCGGGTCGCGGATCGGCGCGTACAGCGGCCACTTCGACAGCACGTCCCAGTACGGCTGCCAGATCCCGATGTCGGTGTGCCGCGCCGTCTCCCTGGCGAGCCAGCCGCAGTTGGTCTTCGCCCGCTCGTACATGGTGATCTGGCTGCACAGCGGCAGCAGCGCGAAGACCGGGTACAGGTTGGTGCCGGTGCCGACGTCGATCCCCCGCAACAGCTTCGGCTCGCGTAACCCGCTGAAGAACTCCGCGAGCCGCATGAGGATGTCCTGGTCGTCGTCGCGCATGACGCCGTAGTTGTGCCGCAGGTACCACTCGGAGTCGAAGGTGTCCCAGGGGAACTCTTCGTTCAAGAGTGGCCGGACGGCGGTGTCCTGCTTCGGCTGTGCCACGTGACCTCTCGAAGCCTTTGGTTGTCGGCGGCGTTCCCGCCTGGTCCGGGTGGCCGAGGAGTCCAGGCTTGCGGAGCTTACTCGATGGTCTCTCAACGACGCAGGTTCCAGTTAGGTAACGCTTGCTTCGACGGTACCTCCAGAACGCTGCCCGCGTACCGGTATGTCGGACCTAACGGCCGTTGAGGAATGGCGAATGTGCAGGTAATGAGTCTTACTGCGTCAGGTGGCGAATGCCGCTGACCAATCGCTGACAACCGGCCGGCCGGGTGG
>Ga0066710_100000649_pt1 | contig 22247 bp, 18 predicted proteins | sample GraSoiAngelo_159_FD_79666 | JGI IMG/M metagenome (GOLD analysis project Ga0066710, IMG submission 79666) | Grasslands soil microbial communities from the Angelo Coastal Reserve, California, USA - 14_1009_16_40cm | ecosystem: Environmental > Terrestrial > Soil > Grasslands | place: USA...
TCGGCGGAGGTGTTGCACTGGCGGCGACGACGATGGACGGGCTCAGGGGTGAGGCCGCGCTGGCGCCGGGTCAGACGCCGTCCGGGGCGCCGCCCGTGCCCGCCAAGACCGTTCGGCGCGTCGTGACCGGCCACAACCGCGAGGGAAAGTCCTATATCGTGAGCGACGAGCTCGTTCCAGCGAGCGGTATCTGGACCACGACGGGCGAGCAGCCTCTCGGAGCCCCTGCGTCTGGAGAGAAGGTGCAAGTCGCCCGCGTGACCGGTGACACGCGTCATTTCGTGGCGACCATTCAGCCGTCGAAGGCGCCGAAGCCCGATCTCACGAACCGCATCGGCTTTCATCGGACGCCCGGCATCGCCTACTGCTTCCTGCTGAACGGCCAGATCGTGTTCCTCACCGACACACAGGAGGTCACGGTCAAGGCGGGCGACGTCGTCGTTGAGCGGAACACCCTGCATTCGTGGCGCAACGACACCAACGAGCCCGTCAGCATGCTGATCACGACGGTGAACAGCGTGGCGTGAAGCGGTCAGCGGTCAGCGATCAGCGATCAGCGGTCAGCGGTCAGCGGTCAGCGGTCAGCTTAGGAGGTTTACACGAATGGAACGAGATCATGGCTCGCGGGGCATTAGTCGCCGCACTGCGCTCCGCCTCTTCGGGGTGGGAACTGGCGCCGGTCTGATCACCGGCCTCCGAGGTCTAGAGGGGGCCGGAGAGCTGTCGGCCGCCTCGCTTCAGGCACCAAGCCGCACCCAGAGTCCCCGCGGGGCAATCATCCGGACGATCTTGAAGGACCTGTCGCCCGAAGCGCTCGGCAACGGCCACATCCTCTTCCACGAGCACATGTCGTTCGACCGGACCTTCTTCGAGAGGATGCGGCCACCGAACGCTCCCAAGCCGACGACGCCGACGCCTCCGTCCTATCTCGAGGATGTCGATGTCATCACCGAGGAGGTGAAGGCATCGGGCAAGGAGGGCATCGGCTGCATCGTGGACGGCGGACACAAAGACATGGGAACGAGCTACGCGAACCTTCGGACGATCGCGCAGCGTTCCGGCGTCCATATCGTGGCGAGCGGCGGGTACTACCTGCAGACGACCTATCCGCCGGACGTGCAGACGCAGTCCGAGGATCAGCTCGTCGAAGGGCTGGTCCGCGACGCCGCGGCGGAACGCTGGGGAGCCTTCGGCGAGATTGGCAGCTCACCGGAGATGACCTCGGACGAGCGCAAGGTGTTCCGGGTGATCGCCAAGACACATGTCCGGACGGCGATTCCGATCTTCACGCACACCTCACACGCGGGCTGCAAGGCGTGTGCGCTCGAGCAGCTCGACATCCTCGAGGGCGTCGGCGTGACGATGAGAAACCTGTGCATAGGACATTTGTCCGACATCACCGATGACCCCAAGGCCGAGACGCACAAGGCGATCGCCAAACGTGGCGCGTTCCTCGGGTTCGACACCGTCGGACATCAGCTCGGTCAGGGGGACTCGAAGAAGCTGGCGCTCATCATGGCCGTGCTCGAGGCCGGCTACGAAGATCACGTGCTCCTGTCGGCCGACTTCGCGTCGGAGCGTGAGACCAAGTTCAACGGAGGGGCAGGCTATTCGTCGGTCTCGATGGTCTTCTTGCCCAAGCTCCGGTACGCCGGTGTGAAGGAAGCCACGATCCGCAAGATCATGGTCGAGAACCCGAAGCGGTTCCTTGCGTTCGTCCCGAAGAAGGCGTCGTAGCGGGGCGGGCGCCTTACTTTCCGAGCTCGCGGTAGATCTTCTCGACGTTGGCCTTGGCCTGCTGCATGTCGTAGCCCTTGTACTTATCGGGGAGCTGAAGCGAGGCACCGGCCTCGGCGGCGGTCTTGCCGGCTTTTACGGCGGCCTGCACGGCCGCCAGGAACTCGCGGTTGAACTCCACATATTCCTGCAGATCGTTCCAGGACATCGTTCTCGGGTTCGCATAGATCGCCGATCCAGAGCCGGCATCCCGCGGGGTCAGCGACGCCTGGTCGTGTCCCGTGGTCACGCGGACCACCCCTTTGATCTCTGCGACCGCCTTGGCCAGCGTCTCGGGGAGCGCGACGAGGCTTCCGCCGTTGGCCGTGTCGATGAAAGGCGCGGACTTGGACGGAAACAGATCGCCGAAATGCGCGAGGCGTTTCTCCGGAAACACCACGACGAGGTCGCCGTCGGTGTGCCCACGCCCGAAGTAGTACAGATCCATGCGATCGAGGCCGTCGAAGAAGGACAGCCGCTCCGTGAACGTCTTGTTTGGAAGCGCCTTGGCGTTCGCGCCCCTGAACGCGTCCATCTTCTGCATGGCGACCTTCGTGCGCTCGTGGGCGAGGATCTGGGTCGCTGTCGGGAAGTCCACGTTCCCACCGGTGTGATTACCGTGCGTGTGCGTGTTGATGATCATCGTCACGGGCTTGTCGGTGACGGTTTGGATCGCCTGCAGCAGGGGGCGCCCCCATCCGGGCAGCTTCGTGTCGATGAGCACGACCCCGTCGTCCCGCATGAGAGCCAGGGTGTTGCCGCCACCGCCCTTGAGGATGTACAGGATGTCGCGGACGTCCAGCGTCTGGACCTGGACGACCTGCGGGGCTTGAGTCTGGCCCTTGACCTCGAGCACCGCCGAGGAGATCGCGCCGATCACGACGAGCGCACCGAGCATCATCGCCCGCGTCATATCACCTCCTCGCCGCCTCCTGAGGCATCCTCCACGGATTGGTCCCGCGCGTCAGCGGCCGTCGGCCGCCAGCGAGACACTGATGATTTCCTCGTCGTTGCGCGCGTAGATGTGCTTGTTGGCGTACGCCGGGTATAGCCAGTTCACGTATACGAGCTCACGACGGTTCTGTGGGGGCGATGTCGGTTTGATCAACTGGGTGCGGCTGACCTCCTTGTACCCGTCGGGGCTCGGAGTCACGATGATCAGCTCGCCGCGGTCGTTGTTGATGAACAGTTGTTCACCGTGGCGCACGATGACGCCGGACGCCCAGCGGGCCCGTTCCTTCGTGACGGCCTGGCTCTCCCAGACGCGCTCGCCGGTCTGGGCCTTCAGGCACCGGAACTGCCCGTAGCTGCAGATGCCGTAGATGAAGTCGCCGATGATCACGGGCGTGGTGATCACGGCGTGCAGCCCGTCGGTTTGAATTTCGCTGTCGCTCTTTCCTTTCCAGGCCACCTTCGCACCAGGCTTCTCGAGGTCGAGCGTGAGCATCAGCGGGCCGTCATAAAACGTCGTGAAGAAGAGCTGTGCGCCGATCTGTCTCGGAATCGCGACCGTCATCGACCCGCCCACCTTGTACGGCTGCTCCCAATACACCTTCCCAGTGACCGGGTCGAGCGAGGTGACGGCACCCGGATACCAGATGATGAGCTGCCGGGTGCGGCCCGCGGTGATGATGATCGGCTGCGCCACACCGAGCTCGGTTTCCGATGAGATGGCGCGCCAGATCTCCTTGCCCGTCATCTTGTCGAAGGCGACGACCTTGGCGTCGCCCTTGCCGCCGACCATGCAGATCAGCCGGTCGCCGTCCACGAGCGGTGAGCTCGCAAAGCCCCAGTCGAACGCCCACTTCAGGTGGTCCGCCCCGTAGTCGGCCGCGTAGTCTTTCTTCCACCTGATCGCGCCGGTCTTCACGTCCAGGCAGAAGAGCTTGCCGTCGGCGCCGAGCACGTAGACGCGGTCGCCGTCCACGGTCGGCGTCGCGCGGGGGCCAACCGGCCAGGAGATGCCGCGATAATCTGCCGTCCACTCCTGCGTCCAGAGAATCTTGCCGGTCTTCTCGTCGAGCGCCATCGCGCGCTCGATCCCGCGAGGCTTCTGCGTCTCGTTCCAGTCGAGGACGAACACGCGTCCGTCGGCAACCGCCGGTCCCGCGTACCCGGCCTTGATTGGCGTGCGCCAGAGGACCTTCAGCCCGTCTGCGGGAAACTTGTCGATAATGCCCGTTTCGTTCCAGACGCCGAGGCGGCCCTTGCCTGCAACCTCGGGCCAGTCCTCGGCGCGTGGCGCGACGACCGCGCCCGCGACGAACAGCATGGCGAGCCACACGCCAGGACGTCGGGTTCTGCCGGATGTCATCATCGGTTACCTCTTCAGAAACAACAGCAGCAGACGATTGAGGTCCGCCGGCTTGTCGAGCATCAGCCAGTGCGAGGCTCCGGATATTCTCTCGTACTGGAACGATCCGCGGATGCGCTCACCCGAGGTCCGCATCGGCGCTTCAGTCAGGTAGGCGTCCCCATTGCTCCAGATCCCGAGCACGGGGCAGACCACCGGTGGCGGAGGTTTGACGGTCCCCGGTGCCGGCGGTGCGCCGCTCGCGCGATACCAGTTCAGCGCCGCCGTGAGGGCGCCAGGTCTGGAGAGATTGGCAATGTAACGATCGACATCGACCGGGTTGCGCGCCCACTCGCGGAACAGCTGCCAGTTCTTCTGCTGCAACTGCTCTTCGGCGACGCCTGGTTGCCTGAAGAAAGCGATGTACCACGACTTCTCGCGCTGCTCGATCGTCGTCGGACCACCCGGCGCCCCCACCGAGACGGCGGCGTATCGCTCCACGCGGTCGGGGTGCTCCGCGGCCAGCCGCCAGCCAACTGCGGCTCCCCAGTCGTGAGCGACGAGCTGAACCCGAGCGACTCCCAGCGCATCGAGGATGCCGAGGACGTCACGGATCACGATCGGAATCCCGTACTCGGCCGGATCGGTCGGCCGCGGCGCATCGCCGAACCCGCGCAGATCGGGTGCCAGCACCCGAAAACCGGCGTCCGCCAGGGCCGGGATCTGATAGCGCCAGAGATGGCGATCGTCGGGGAAGCCGTGCAGCAGCAGCACGGCGGGGCCGCTGCCAACGTCAACGACAGGGAACGACAGGCCGTTCGAGCGGACGGTCCTGGTGGCGGCCGCCAGGTCGACCATACGCGGTGGCTGCGCAGCGGCAACGCCGGACACGAAGGCCGTCGCCAGGGTCCAGGGGATGACGGACTGAGTCGTCATGTTGAACTTCCTGACCGGTCATCTTAGCACTCGGGTTGATACCCCGAGCCCAACATCCGGGGCGACGTTGTCACCTCTGTGGTGTACACTCGGCCGTCGCTGATTGAGGGAGGCCTGACGTGAAAAAGCTGCTGATTGCCTCGCTGTTGCTACTTGTTGTCGGAGTCGGTGCCCAGCAGCCCGCGCCACCCACGCCGCAGGCGGCGCCGGACATTCCCTTCGACGTGCAGGACGTCATCAAGATGCCGGAGAACCTGTACCTGGGCGAAGTGGCGGGCGTCGCGCTCAATTCCAAGCGCCATATTTTCGTCTACACCCGCACGGGGGCTGACGATGGCTCGACGATTCTGGAGCCGCGGTCGGCGCGCATCTTCGAATTCAATCCCGACGGCAGCTTCTTGAAGGAGATCGGCAAGACGCTGTACTCAAAGGGCTGGGCGCACGCGGTGCGCATCGATCGCGAAGACAATATCTGGCTCGTTGACAACGGTACCGACGAGGTCGTCAAGCTCAGTCCGGACTACAAGGTCCGACTCATTCTTGGCCGTCGGAACGAGCCGGTGGGCGAACGCGTTCGGCGTGCCGGCATGACCCCGGGCCAACCGGTCCCGCCGCCGCGTCCAGGCTACTTCTACGAACCGACCGATGTCGCCTTCGATCCTCAGGGGAACGTCTTCATCAGCGATGGTTACCAGAACTCGAGCGTGCACAAGTTCGACAAGGACGGCAACATCGTCAAGCTGGCGGGGAGCGCGCGCGGAAGCGGTCCGGGCCAGTTCAGCACGCCGCACGGCATCGCCGTGGATAGTCAGGGGAATGTGTACGTCGCGGACCGCTCGAACTCGCGGATTCAGATTCTGGACAACAACCTGAACTACGTGCGGGAGATCAAGTACGACCCGCCACAGGCTGAAGGGTACGTGGCGCCCATTCCCGCCTTCGGCAAGCGGCCCGATGGCAGGTACTCCACCCTCTGGCCGAACATGATTTGCATTACGCCGGGGCCAACGCAGTACATCTACACGAACTCGATGCTCCCGGGGCAGGTCCAGAAGTTCACGCTAGACGGGAAGCTGGTGGGTCAGTTCGGCACCGCCGGGCGCAAACTCGGCCAGTTCGGCTGGATCCATGCCCTGGCCTGCGTTTCGGAGAACGAGATCTGGACCGGCGAGCTCTTGAACTGGCGCGTGCAGAAGTTCACGCTGCATCCCGAACGCGCCGCCAGAACAACCACGGGCCGTTGAAAAAGGCGTTGACCGCCTGAAACGGCGCGAATCCGCTATTTTTTCGCCTAGCCTCGAGACCGGGCCGGGCGTAATCTTGAAGATCGAAGAGGGGCGTCTGGCCCCGGTCGGTGAAACAGGAGGGCAGGCTGATGAGACAGATCAATAAAGGGTCGGCAACCGCGTTCGCCCTGGCTGCCGCGGCCTTGTTGGCCCAGGTCGTGGGCGCGCAGGCGCCGGCCAAGACTGGGGCGCGATTGGTCACGTTCACCAAGGACGTTGCGCCGATTCTCCAGCGCTCCTGCCAAGCCTGTCATCGACCCGACTCCATGGCGCCCATGTCGTTCCTCACCTACGAGGACGTCCGGCCGTGGGCGCGCGCTATCAAGCAGAAGGTCTCGGCCCGCGAGATGCCGCCGTGGTACATCGATCGCACGGTTGGCATCACGAAGTTCATCGATGATCCGTCGCTCACCGATCAGGAAATCCAGACCATCGTCGCCTGGGTGGACGGTGGAGCCCAGCGGGGCAGTCCGGCCGACATGCCGCCTCCCCGTGAGTTTCAGAACGCCGACATCTGGCACATCGGGAAGCCGGACCTCGTTGTGAAGTCGACTCGTCATGCCGTCCCGGCGACCGGCTCTGACTGGTGGGGAGATTACGTGGTCGAGACGGGTCTGACCGAGGATCGTTACCTGAAAGCCGTGGAAACCAAGCCGTCTCCGGGCGCGAAGAAAGTGACCCACCACGCCGTCACCTTCCTGATGCAGGACGAGGGCACGCCCGACCTCGTGGGTCGTCGCACGCCCCAGGGTCGTACCGGTGAGACGGGCGGGTTCCTGAACGAATACGCTGTCGGCAAGAATGGCGACGTGTTCCCCGAGGGCACGGGCCGCCTGGTCAAGGCCGGCGCGAAGATCCGCTTCAACATGCATTACCACCCGGTCGGCGAGGAGACGGTAGATCAAACCGAAGTCGCGCTCGTGTTCTATCCGAAGGGCTACAAGCCGAAGTACTACGTTGAAGCGCTGCATACAGGCGACGCCGAGGACCTGGATCTCCCGGCGGGGGTGGATAACATCCGCTCCGACGGCTACTCGCGATTGACGAAGAACGCGCGGCTCACGTCGTTCCAGCCGCACCTGCACAATCGCGGCAAGGCGCAGTGCATCGAAGCGATCTATCCCGACGGCAAGGTCGAGCAGCTCAATTGCGTCAACAACTACCAGTTCGGATGGCACATCGTCTACAACTACGCCGACGACGTGCAGCCGCTGCTGCCGGCGGGCACGATGCTCCACGTCATCAGCTGGCACAACAACACGGCGTCGAATCGTTACAACCCCGATCCGAGGAATTGGGTGGGGTTTGGACAGCGCTCCATCGATGACATGGCATTCGCGTGGGTGAACTACGTCTGGCTCACCGACGAGGACTTCAAGACCCAGGTCGATGAGCGTAAAGCCAAAGAGCGCAAGGTGACGACTCAGCAGCAGCAACAGTAGTCAGCAGGTCGCAACGGTAAATGCACAGGGACCGACTCTACCGGAAGGGCCCGCTCGTCATTGCGCTGTTGCTCGTGGTGTCAGCGGGTTCGCACGCGCAGATTGGGCAGCAGCTCGGCCAGATCCGCTACAACTCAGGGCAGAACGTCGTGCCCGTGTACGAGGGTTGGGAGAAGAATCCCGACGGCACCTTCAACCTCGTATTCGGGTACATGAACCGGAACTACAAGGAGGAGCCGGAGATCCCCATCGGGGCGAACAACAGCTTCTCGCCCGGCCCGGCAGACCAGGGGCAGCCGACGCATTTCTATCCGCGTCGGCAGCAGTTCATGTTCAAGGTCAAGGTGCCCGCAGACTTCGGCCGGAAGGAGCTCCTCTGGACGTTGACTCGAAACGGACAGACCGAAAAGGCGTACGGCACGCTCCTGATGGAAGAGCAGTTGACCGACGTGGTCATCAGCGAGAACCGCGGCGGGCTCGGCAACGACTCGGTCACGGCCAAACCCAACCAGCCGCCGAAGATCAGCATCGATGGGGCGGGCACACGCACTGCGGCTGTCGGCGAGCCCGTATCGCTCACAGCCTCTGCTAGCGACGACGGCATTCCAACACCGCCTCCCGCACGCGGGCGCGGCGGCCCACCGGTTGCCGTCGTGGACGGTGTGCCGCTTCAGACAACGCGCGAGCGTCCGACGACCCAGGCGATTGTCAAACCGAGCCGGGAAGGACTCGCGGTTACGTGGACGCAGTGGCGCGGGCCGGGGACGCTGACCTTCGATCCGATGACGGTTGTGGTCAAGGACGGCAAAGCCTCGACGCGGGTGACTTTCACCGAGCCGGGTACCTACGTGATAAGGGCATACGCGGACGACGGAGTATTGGCGGTGCCGGCGGACGTGACCATCAACGTCACGGGCAAGGCAACCCGCTGATGACGGGAGTCCCGATCAGGCCCGTGGGTTGTGGAGGCTAGTCATGCGTAGAAGCGCAACACCGCTCGGAGCCGTTCTGCTGCTCGTGGTTGCCCCGATGGTTGTCTCCGTGTCGGGTGCGGGCGAGGAGATCACCCTCAAGGGCGAGGTTGTGGACGTCTCCTGTTACAGCAAGAACGGCGTGGCGAAAGGCACTGGCGCCGGGCACCTGAAGTGCGCGATCGACTGTGCGAAAGAGGGCAAGCCCCTCGGACTCCTGACCGATGGCGACGGACTGTTCAAGTTCGTTGGCGAGTACACCGAAAACAACAACGCGAAGCTGATGTCCTTTGTCGGGAAGACCGTGGAAGTGAAGGGCACGCGCGATCGGTACACCGACTACACGATCGCCATCCGGCCCACGAAGATCACCGTCACCAAGTAACAGAACGTCTTCGCTAGTAGGCGCCGAACGAGATCGAGTTGCGGTAGCGGACGGGCTGGCCGTTCTTCTGGGCCGGGTCGAAGCGCCACGACTTGATCGCGTGCAGGCCTGTGGCCATCAGCAGCGACTCCCCGACGCTCCGCGGCACGCCTTTGGCCTTGGCGAACTCCACCTCGCCTTGCTCGTTGACCACGAACTCGATCGTGACTTCGGCCCCTGGTTCAATCGCGCCGATGATGCCGCCGAGCTTCCTCTGAATGATGGGCTTTGGCGGAGCGACGTCCGCGTCGGCGGAGCTGTAGAGCGGTGTCCGTGTGGCCGCCGGTGCGATGCGGGATCGCGGAAGAGGGGCGGCCGGTCGCTCCGCCGCAGGGCCAGCGATGGGTACCCGCTCCGGTGGCGCTGCTGCCTGTCCGGTCGCCGCGGAGACAGTGCCCCCCGAGCCATCGGGGGCGGCGACTACCTGCCCGTCGGGAAGAGCCGATGCCGGCTCGCCGGCTGAAAGGCTGCTGGATCTGGCCTGACTTCTGGCCGTCGGCACCTTCACTACTGGCAATGTTGTGGGATGCACGTCTGGGATCGCATGTGTCGATGCTTCGGCGCTCGGAGTGGCGGACGCGGAGGCTGCCTCCGCGGACGGCGACACCTCTGCCTGAGTCTGGTCCGGCGTGCTGCTGCCAGTCGGGTTGAAAACGGCGGGGATCGAGGTTTGGCTTGCTACGGAGTGGAACATCGCAATGACCATGGGAATCGGCTGGAAGAACCAGACACCTATTCCCACCCCCGCGAGCACAACTGCCACGAAGACGAGCTTGAGCAGCCGAAGGAAACCCAGCTTTGGGGCCTTGGCCTTGGTCCCGCCGGTGGCATCCTTCGTCGGCGTTGACTCCTCAGTTGCCTGCGTCGGCCCGAAGAGGCCCACAAGAACGTGGCTCGACATGATCCACATATCGGCGCAAGTGGCATTACGCCTTAGTACGTAGACCGGCTGCTGCGCACTTCTGCGCAAGACTTTACGCTGGGGATGCTCTGGCTCTGGGTTTGGGGCTTTAGGAGACCGCGATCCAGCGGCCCCTTACGTCACTACGATTCTTGATGCCTACCGTGCGACGGTCACCTTGATGTCGCTGTCCGTGCTCAGGATACGGTCGCTCGCCCGCCCGCGGATGATGTAATCACCTGGTGTGGTGAAAGTGATCGTCGTCTGGGCCTTGTCGTCCTTGACCTGAGAGACACGCGGCTCGAACTCGGCTCCTGCCGGCCCACGCCAGATCATCCACGTCACCGTCGGCCCTCGAACCTGGCCGCGACCGGCTCCGCCCCCTGGTTGACGTCCGATCCCTGCTACCTGGGGCACATTGACTGGCGCGTCAGGAAACCCCTGAAGTGTCGGCGGGGTCTCCTGTCCGACGGCCGGCTTGCGCGGCGCCCGAGGCTTGGGAATCCCGTCGTCGGTCACCGTGGCGTTCAACGTCAGCGTGCTGGGAAGGGTCACCGCTGAGGGCGCGGTTACCGTTATGGTCGGCGCCTTGTTGTTGAGCAACTCCTTGTCGGTCTGGCCGCCGCTGGCCGCACCGCCGGCGGGGTCGATTTCCCACTCTGGCTGAAGCCACCCGAATGCCTTCTGCGTCTTGCCGTTGGCGGTGAGTGTCCAGACGAGCTCCTTCTTTCCCCAGTCCTTGGGCACGGTCACGGTGAACATGTTGCGGTTCGTGCGCACCGCGAAAAACGTCGGTTGACCGCGGTCCGGTCCGCCGGGCTCGATGCTGTTGGCCGGACCGACCGGAATGGAGAGTGCCTGCACGTAGTTACGGTTCAAGTACCCGAAATGAAATCGGAAGGATCCATCAGAGGTCTTCGACCAGCCCTCGAAGATCGGCTGGACATCCTGACCGGAGTTGTACTTGAAGTTGTTCTGGATCTCGACTTGCGCGATGGTGCGGTGCGGAGCACCCGCGAGCACGACCAGCGCCGTCAGAGAGACGAGCCATCGGGTTTGAGCGGACATGCGAACCTTCCGGTTGATGCGCGTGAACAGATGAGGGACGAACGGCTTGCCGTGAGGCCGGGCCCGACTGGGCCCGGCTCTCGGTCAGTGATGGCGCCAGGGGCGGGCGCCGCGCCTGGCTACTGCTGTTGTCCCTGCTGCGTCGTCGTTGCCTTCTTCGGCTTTCGAGCCTCGAGCTCCTGCTTGTATTCGTCGTCGCTCAGGTCGTACCACCCGATCCACGCGAAGCCCATCTCGTCGATCGTTCGCTGGCCGTCACCAACCCAGTTCTTCGGATCCGGATTATTTTTGTTGGCCGTCGAATTGTCGTGCCATGTGATGGTGTGCAGGATGGTCCCCTTGGGCACGATCGGGGCGGCATCGTCCGCGTAGCTGTAGTTCAGATGCCAGTTGTAGTTGAAGTTGGCGCAGCTGACCACCTCGGTCTTTGCTGCAGCGCCCGACGTCGGGTAGATCAACTCCAGACACTGACGCTTGCCGCGAATGTGCATGTGCGGCTGGAACGAGATGATACGGGCATTCTTGTTCAGGAAGGTGTAGCCGTCGATACGAGCCACCGTCCCGGACGGAATGTCGATCTCAGTGGGGGACATCGCCAGCTGCTTCGACCAGCGGATGTGTTTGGGAGTGTAACCCTCGGGGTACAGCTGGATGCCGACCTCGATCAAGGCGTTGGTCTCTTCGCCCACCGAGTGCAGATGGAAGCTCACCATGGCTTTCTTGCCGGCCTGAAGCAGGACGCCCGAATCCTCCGGATACACTTCGGCGTTCTTGCCGGACGCGTACTCGACGAGGAACTGGCCACCGTCGACGCCTACACTGTCATCCCCATTGGTGTCGTTGTTCGGATCGTCGACCGCATAGGACAGCGCATGATGCACGACCTTGCGGGAAGCGGCGTCGCCTGCTCGGGTCTGAATCGCCTTGATGTAGCGGTCCTTCGTAATCGGAATCTCCGCGTAGAGATTCCCGAAGAGATCCGGGCCCGCGGCCGCCACCTTGTAGGCCGGATACTTGATGACGAGATCGGGCTTGAATTGCCACTCGGAATTGCTGGCAAACTGCGGGGCGGGCGGCATGTCGGCTGGATTCCCGCGCGGCGCCCCGCTGTCGGCCCACTTCACGATCGTAGCGATCTCGGCGTCAGTCAACGAGGGATCATTCTTGAACTTCTGGATCCCGATGGTCCGATCGATGTGGAACGGAGGCATCTCGCGGGCGGACACGCGGGTCTTCATCGACTTCGCCCACGGGCGTGCATCCTCGTAGGTCATCAGCGACATCGGGGCCATCTCGCCGGGGCGATGGCAGGTCACGCACGAACGCTGCAGAATCGGCGCGACGTCCTTGGTGAACGTCACGGCCTGCGTCTGCGCGGTCGACGTGGCCGGTAGCAGGGCCAGAGCCGGCACAGCCGCGAAAAATACCCAGTTTCCCAACCTGAATGAGCCGGACTGCATCCTCAACCTCACCTTCTTCGTGCCCCCGCCGAGCGGTGGGTGAACACTTAAAGTTAATGATGCTAAGCCGTTCCACGCTTGTCAACGAGATTGTCGCCACTGCGCGGGCTTGCAAGGCGGCGAAAACCGCACCATTTCGCACGGCACGCCGGCCCGAACGCGGCCACTGCGGAAGCTTCAAGCCGTGTCGAGGCCTCTGGGTCCCCATAAGAGAGTCATAAGTCACCGGCGGATTACATCGAAACCCGCAGCCTGAGGGCCCGAGCCGACGTCCGACCTCAGGTGACGTTCGGTCCGCGCTGCGCGCCCTTGACCGGTGCCGTGCGCGAGCGTATGGTCCTCGGCACGTTCAAGTACCTGGAGGGTAACGATGCCCCGGGTTCTCGGAAGCCGCGCGCAGCGACGGCCACAAGCCGATCACCACGGAAGCTGACTTCCGGGTCGCCATGAAGGAGGTTTCGAACTGGGGGCGATGGGGTCCGGATGACGAGATGGGGGCGTCGAATCTGATTACGCCCGCCAAGCGGAAACAAGCGGCGGCCCTCGTGAAGGAGGGTATCTCCGTCTCACTTGCCCACGACGTCATCCAGGAGGACGCGCCGGACGCCCGGCGATGTGATGCTGCTTTACACGGGCCGGTGGAAGCGCCGCGCCGCGCTCGGGCCCTGGAAGCTGTCGGAGGGGTTTGCCGGCTACCAGGCTGACGTCGCGTACTTCATGAAGGAACGCGGCGTCGCATTCATCGGGCATGACGCGGGGCATGACGCGTGGAACGACGTGTCGCCGCACGGCTTTCCGCCGAGCGTCGGCCTGCCCATCCACCGCCTGGCGCTCGTGGCACTCGGCGTGTCCATCTTCGACAATCTCGACTTCGAGCGCGCGGTGGAGACTGCGAGGCGGTTGAACCGGTGGGCATTCCTGTTCACCGCATCGCCCCTGCGTATCGAGAAGGGCATGGGATCGCCGCTCAACCCGATTGGAACGTTCTAGACGCGCTCGCTTACTTACGAGGCCACACGACGCCCTGCTCCGCGGGGACCGTGCCGACGCCCTTGTTGATGAAGCGCTGCACACGTTTCCCTTCGTAGGTTTCCGTCGTATAGACGTTGCCCTTGGAGTCCACGGCGATGCTGTGCACGCCAAACCACTGGCCCGGCAGCCGCCCTCCGTCGCCGAAGCTCGTCAGCAGCCGCAGCGTCTGGCGCTCCACGACGTACACCCTCTCGTTCTGGCCGTCGGCGAGATAGAGATACCTCTGCTGGGGATCTCGGGAAAACGCGAGGTCCCATGCGGAGCCTGATGCCAGCGTCGACTTCGCGAACATCTGCTCCTTGACGAACTTGCCATCCGGTGTAAAGACCTGGACTCGATCGTTTGCGCGGTCGCACACGTACAGCAGGTTGTCCTTCGACAGATCCGCGCAGTGGACCGGATTGCGGAACTGCTGCAAGGGCGGGGCGTTCGGATTGTACCGTCCGTAGTTCACGTCGTCGGGCTTGTTGCCGTAGGCGCCCCAGTGCCGTTTGAACGCGCCGGTCTCCGCATCGATGACGGCGACCCGGTGGTTGCCGTAGCCGTCTGCGATGTACGCCTCATTCTTCGCGTCGTCCACGAAGATCTTGGCGGGCTGACGGAATGCCCACGGATCGTTGCTGCCGGCGTTGGCGTACCCGAACCCGAACTGCTTGATGAACTTGCCGTCCTTGGTGAACTTCAGCACCTGGCCGTCGTTCGCGCCGTTACCCCCGATCCACACGTTGCCCTTGCCGTCGATTGTGATGCCATGGTTCGACTCGGGCCATTCGTAGGGCGCGCCGCGGACCGGCCCGCCCCACGAGGCGAGCAGATTGCCGTCCTGATCGAACGCGAGCACGGGTGGCGCCCCCTTGCAGCACTCCGCGACCGGCGGGTCGAGCTCCGCGCCCTTTTCGTTGTTGTTCAACGTGTTCGAGCTGCGATGGATGATCCAGACATGATCCTGCGCGTCCACCGACACGCCGATCGTCGATCCCAACAGCCAGTGGTTGGGCAGCGGTTTGGGCCACAACGGATCGACCTCGAACCGGGGTGCCTGAACACTGCTCTTCGCCTGAGCCGCCGCCTGCCTCTCGAAGGCCACCTGGGCGATGCCCAGTCCCGTCAGCACCGCCACGAAGGTGGCTCCCAACACGAGATTACGGCTACGCGTCATCATCTCGCCCTCCCTCAGTTGCCGCTCTTGGCCGGTGCCGCCGCCCGATTCCTTTCAAGCCGTGCGTCCACGAGCGCGACGATTTCCTCCAGCGTGTCGGACTGCACACCTTGCTGCCGAGCGATCCGTCGCACGAGACAATCCACCCGCTCGATGTGCTCCGCGCCGCCGAAGAGCGCTCGCGCGGCCGAGGACGGTTTGCCCAGCCCTGCCGCCGCCGCCGCGTATTTGTCGAACGGCACCAGGTCGTCATCGTTTGCGCCCAGCGTTTTGCACAGCTTCCAGACCCAGTCGTAGACCGCACGCGAAGCCTCGATGTCGCCGTGAACCGCGTCCTTGATCGCGATCATGTTGTCGGGCCGGATGCACCGATAGTTGCCCGCCATGAGCATCGGCCACTTGGCAAGCGGCACGAAGAGCGAGTCGTGCACTTTGAGCTTCACGGGGATCTCGAGGGCGCCGTCACCGGGGTCGAACCGCGCCTCTTCGATGTCGGCCTCGAGACCGCGCAGAAGCGCTGTGGCGTCCGGGCTGTCGAACGGCGCGGCCTTGAAGTTGGTGGGCAGCCCCACGCGGAGCACGTTTTTCGGCTGATCCGGCGGGCGAAACGCTTGGGGATCCGGGCTTGCCAGCGTTGTCAGGCCGGGCTCGAACTCCTTCCACACGGCAGGATGCGCGTAGCAGGATTCGAGACTCTCGGTCGAGAGCGTGGACAGCCGCTTCAGATAAGGCAGAGGCGGCATGTTCATGATTGCGAGACACGGTTTCCGCGATCGGGCGACCCTCCCCATCAGCTCACGAACCCCTGGGGAGCCGTACTGGGCTTCCTGCATGGCCAGCACGACGAGGTCGAACGCTCCCACGTCCACGTCGTCGGGCACGTCGGCGGACAGCGCTCCGGGCAGGCGCTTCGACGCGACCTCGACCGGCGCCGACCGCCCCCGGATCGGGAAGCGGACGACGGTCCCCTCGCGGTTGATCAGGTCGGCGGTGGGCCGGGTGCAGACGAGCGATACCGTGTGTCCCGCCATCAGGAGCTTGGTGCCGAAGAGTGAGCCGTACGAGGCGCCCAGTACGAGCACGCTGTGTTTCACGACGAACTCCGTTGGCGCGTCTCGCGCGCCGACTCAGACCGCGCCCTGTTGGCGGGCGGCCTTGATGTCCTGGTCTTTGAAACCGAGCACCGATGACAGCACCTCGTCGGTGTGCTCGCCGAGGAGGGGAGAGCGGCGTACGTCGGAAGGCGAGTCCGACAGCTTGATCGGGTTGCCCACGGTCAGGTATTTACCGCGTGTGGGGTGATCCACTTCGACGACCGTGCCGGTGTCGCGGAGGGAAGGTTCCTCCGCTATCTCTTTCATCGAGAGGATCGGACCGCAGGGCACGTTCAGCGAATTGAGAGTTGCCATCACCTCCATCTTGGTCATGGTCATGGTCCACTTCTCGATTTCTGCAAACACGTAATCCAGCTTCGGCAGGCGCGCCTCGGGCGTGTTGAATTCCGGATTCTCTAGCCAGTCTGCATGGCCGATGACCTTGGCCAGCGCAGGAAAGGCCTGTGCCTGGGTGATCACGTATTGGTAGGCATCCGGATCGGTTTCCCATCCCTTGCAGCGCACGATCCACCCCGGATGGCCTCCGCCGGAGGCATTGCCGGCTCGCGGCACCGCGGCGCCAAATGTGCCGTTGGGATATTGCGGATATTCCTTGAGCACGCCGGTCCGGCTGAGCCGCTGCTGATCGCGAAGTTTGACCCGGCAAAGATTCAACACCGTATCCTGCATCGCGCATGTCACTCGCTGGCCGCGACCGGTCTTCTCGCGATGAAGAAGAGCCGCAAGGATACCGGCCACGAGATGGATGCCCGTGCCTGAATCGCCAATCTGGGAGCCGGTCACCATGGGAAAACCGCCGATTTCGCCGGTGGTCGAGGCCGACCCGCCGGTGCACTGGGCCACGTTCTCATAGACTTTGCAGTCTTCGTACGGTCCCGGGCCGAAGCCCTTCACCGACGCATAGACCATCCGCGGATTGATCTGCTGGATCGTTTCCCAGGGAAAGCCCATGCGATCGATCGCGCCGGGCGCGAAGTTTTCCACCATCACATCGCATACTTCAATCAGCCTGGTGAAGATCTTCTTGCCCCACTCAGTCTTCGGATTGAGCGTCAGGCTGCGCTTGTTCGAGTTGAGCATCGTGAAGTAGAGACTGTCCACGCCTGGGACGTCCCGCAGCTGACTCCGCGTGGGATCACCCTCTCCGGGCTTCTCGATCTTGATCACGTCCGCGCCAAACCACGCCAGGATCTGTGTGCACGTCGGACCCGATTGGACGTGCGTCATATCCAGCACTCGGACACCTTCCAGCGCTTTACCCATGATTCCCTCTTGGATGCGAAACAGGCATTCTACTCCCTCAGCGTTCCTTCGTGCGGCTGCCCGCGCCCTTGGCGGCTTCGTCGCCGCCGACCGTCGAGCCGAGAAGAAATAGCGCGGAAAGGAGTAGAACCGCGCCGATGGGCACCAGGAGCACCGAGAGGCCCGGATCGCCGCCGACGAACCCGAAGCCGCCCAGGAAGAAGCCGGCCGGCACGAGCAGGCTGGCGAGGGTGAGCGTCCGCGAAATCAGGCGCGCCCGAGGGAGGGGTCTGTCGGCTTCGGTCCGCAACGTCAATCCAAAGAGGACGTGCACGACGCCGAGCAGCGTGCCGTGCGCGTGCGCCAGCCGCCAGAGCATCCGCCGGGTTTCGTTGGAGACATCGAGGTAGGCGCCAACCTTGAAACCCTGCAGGGTTTCGAGCAGGAGGCCGAGTCCGGCAAAGACCAGCATCGACCACCATCCGAAGCGCAGATGGCGGTGGGCGTACTCTCTATTCGGACGTGAACCGTCCGCCATCACTCCCGGTAGAAGACCCGACGGTTGTTTCGCTGTGCCGACAGGCGCGTCACCTGCTCAGCGATGAACGTGCCGTCCGGATTGAAGAGCAATGCCGCTTCCCCGCGGTGTCCCGGGGCGCTTCCTCCATCTCGCCAGGCATCGAGCGCCCGCCTGCGCATGACGATCCGCTGGTCAGGGGACGCGACGAAGTCGTAGGGGAACGACTCGTATCCGGGGAGTGTCTTCAGCGACCGGCCTGCGATATAGCGGACCGCGTCGTACGGATCGGTCAGCAGGAGCGACAGGAACGGGGCCATCCAGTCGGTGCCCGCCGTCTGCTGTGCCGGGGCCCAGCCGAGGGCTTGCGCGATGATGGCGCGCTGTCCGGCGTCGCCTCGAAAGAGCACAAGGATCGACGCGGCCACCGATCGCTCGTCTGATCCGAGCGCCGGGGGCGGCGGGATCCTGTACCACTGGTCCAGATAGCGGCTCGTCCACTCGAGGGTCTTGTCCAGGTGACAGAGGTTGCACGCGTTGGGACGGCCGGTGTCGAGCGTGGCCTGCACCGACGGGCTGTTGATCTGATGGCTGCGAATGGTCTTGAGCAGACCATACGTCGTGTGCGGCATGTGGCAGTTGTAGCAGGAGCTGCCCACCGAGTCGGCGCGATGACGCGTGTGCGCCGTGACCGTGTCTCTGAGGCTGCCGTGGCACTGCAGACACGCGTCGTTTCCAAGCGCTTCGGACTTCAGCTGATCGTCAGCCCAGCTGTCGAGCGCACGAGGATCGCCGCTCGGCTTGTGCATCGCGTGGCACGACATGCACGACAGGGTCCGCGCGCCTTCCACGGCGTTCTTGTAACAGGGCGAGTCGATCAGGCCGTTGTATTCGCGACCGGTGGCCCGCACCATCCCGTCCTTCCAAAAGATGTCGCTCACGAAGTTCGGGTCTTCCTTGAGCAGCCGCTTCAGTGTCGGCGAGTCTAGATTTAACGTCGGCTGCACGATGAAACGCGTCTTGGTGAGCTGATCGCCCGGACGATACGGCAAACCCTCGGAATTGGCCTGGCGCTCGGCGGCCTCGTCGTAGTACTCCCAGAGACCGTGGCATTGCCCGCAGACCTCCGAGGATCGATGGACGTCGAGCCGCCTCGGCTCGACGATCGTCGGATCCGGCGTCCTCGTCAGGTGAAGGCCGTAGCGGCGCAGCGGGCTGCGGTTCGCAGCCACGTGCTCGTTGGCAGGCCCATGGCAGCTCTCGCATGCAATGCCGAACTCGACGGCCCTGGTGTCGATGGTCTGCACGAAGAGATTCTCGGCGCCAAAGGGAGTGCTGAACTCCGGCCTTCCGTTGGTGGTGTGGCACTGCACGCAGATGCCGTTCCAGCTGCCGCTCTCCGAAACCAGCGGTACGTCGGGCGGGTGCATCACCGCCGACCGCCGTGGAACCCAGCGCCGCTCGGCCGCCAGTTGAATAGCCGGCAGCTGGCCGAGCAACCGGCCGTGACCGGTCGCATACCAGTAGATCTGCTGGTGGTGTGAGCCGGTGGTCAGCACGACCTGGCGGCGAATGCGCGGTGGCGCGTCGCCCTGCCCGTCCCAGTCCGGCTCGTCGATTTCGGCCCACAGCTCGTCGCCGCGGCGCTCGAGGAACATCGGCCGGCCGTTCACCTGGTCCACCCTTACACGGTCGAAGCTGGCGAGGACGGAAGTTGGCGTAGCCACCGCGGTCATCGTGCGGTGGTAGGAACGGTGCCAGCTGGCGTACTGACCGGGGTGGCACGCGCGGCAGGTGTCCGACGAGACGAACCCTCCGTCTGCCACCTGGATGGGTCGCTCGGCGTGTGCCGTTTCGGGACGATGGGGTGTGCGCACCCGCAGGGACCCGTAAGCCAGGGCTCCCGAGAAGCCGAGGGCAGCAACCAAGACGAGGCCGAGGGGGCGCCAGGAGTCGCCCGCTGGCGTGGTTGGTGCCATGCGGCCGATTATAGTGGGTTGACGATTCTTCCCCGGTGAGCGAGAGTGTAGCGGCGACGGCTCGGGTCGTCCGGCGCGCGGCGGCTCGATTGGGAGGTGGCCCGGTGAGCATCAACAATCGCTGGTTCCAGCTGACGGCGTTTCTCATCGCGATGACCATGATCGCGAACCTGCAGTACGCCTGGACCTTGTTCGTCAAGCCCGTACAGGCCGGCACCGGGTGGAAGCTGTCTGATATTCAGTTGGCGTTCACACTGTTCATTTTTTTCCAGACCTGGGCGCAGCCGGCGCAGGGATGGCTGATCGATCGCATGGGCCCGCGGTTGTTCATCAGCATCGCGGGCGTACTGTGCGGCGTCGGGTGGGCAGGTCTTGGTCTTGTCAGCAGTCTGCCCGCCTTCTACTCGCTATACGTCATTGCGGGCATCGGCGCCGCGCTCGTCTACGGCGGCTCGATCGGCTCGGCCCTGAAGTGGTTCACCAGCAAGCGGGGCCTGGCGTCCGGCATCCTGGCCGCGGGATTCGGCGGTGGCGCGGCGCTTTTCATCCCGTTGATTGGCTGGATGCTCAAGACCCAGGGATATCAAGCGACGTTTCTCTGGACCGGTGTGTTTCAGGGACTGATCATTCTGATCGCCGCGCAGTTTGTCCGGCACCCCACGCCCGAGGCCGTACCGGCCGCCGCAGCGGGCAGCAAGCCGGCGGCGCCAGCCTCGAAGCTCGGACGGCACCACTTCACGACCGTCGAGATGCTGAAGACGCCTCAGTTCTACGTGCTGTATTTGATGTTCCTGATGATGGCCACCGGCGGACTGATGCTCACCGCCAACGCAGGACCGATTGCAGGGGCGTGGGGCATCCCCGTGGCAGCCTTGACGCTTGCGACGTCGCTCAACGCGCTCGCCAACGGCGCCAGCCGGATTTTCTGGGGCGCCGTCTCCGATCGAATTGGGCGGGAGACGTGCCTGAGCATCGCCTTCGTGCTTCAGGCGGTGTGCCTGCTGCTCGTCGCGACTTTAGGACGCCTGTCGGGCACCTGGTTCACGATCACACTGGTCCTGACGTTCTTCACCTGGGGCGAGATCTACTCGCTCTTTCCCTCCATCGTCGGTGACTATTTCGGAACCCGTCACGCAACATCCAACTACGGTGTGATGTACTCGGCCAAGGGTGTGGCGTCGATCATCGGCGGGTGGGTGGCGGCTCTGCTGAACGAGCGGTTTGGCACGTGGACGGCATTGATCTACGGCGGCGCCGTGTTGGCGCTTCTCGCAGCTGCGCTCGTCCGGACGCTGCGGCGCGCGCCTGAAACCAGCCATGAGCCGGCGATGGGGGTGCCTGCGCCCGCGAAGTAGCTGCAACCCCGGCCCAGACCGTTTCTCTGCGACGAGGAGGCGTTATGACGCGCAGCCTGCTACCTGGTCTGGCGCTGTCCATCGGGCTGGCGGCGGCGTTCCACCATGTGGCCCTTGGCGCCGGGACTTCTTGCGAGGGTCTCGCCTCGCTGAAGCTCCCAACACAACCATCACACTTGCCCAGACGGTTGCGGCAGGCGCGTTTACCCCACTGACCGCGGTCGAGCAGTGGACCGACGATGCTGCCAATTTCGTCTGCCGCATGCGTTGACCGGCGAACTGCAAGGGTTCAGGGTGCTGCCGCCGCCTGCGATGAGAAAGAGGGTAGAGCCGTGAAGCGTGTGATGCTCGTGCTCCTCGGAATCGGCTCGGTCGGCGCGCTCCTGACCGCCGCCCCCGCGACGCCCCAGAAGATTGTCTTCGCCCGGGTCTTTCCAAGCCCAGGTCAGATAGGGCTGTATGTCGCAGCGCGCGACGGTAGCGGTGAACATCCGCTCCTCGCCAACCCCGACGCGGACTACGACGCGGTCTGGTCGCCCGATGGCACCTCCATTGTGTTCACGTCCGACCGCGAGGGGTCGGCCGATCTGTTTCGCGTCAAGCCCGATGGGACTGGGCTCGAGCGTCTGACCGACGACCCCGGGTACGACGATCAGGCGGCGTTCTCCTCCGACGGCAAGCAGCTCGCATTTGTGACCACCCGTGCCGGCGGCACCGCTGATATCTGGATTCTCGATCTCCAGACGCGGCGGGCCAGGCCGTTGACGTCGGGGCCCGGCGGCGACTTCCGTCCGTCGTGGTCGCCCGACGGGCAGTGGATCGCCTTTTCATCCGATCGCCTCAGCAACCTGCCCTTCGCCCACGGGCGCTGGGAGCCTCTCCATCTCGTGGACGTTTACATCGTTCATCCCGACGGCTCCGGTCTGAAGCGGCTCACCGAGCACGGGAATTTTTGCGGCAGTCCGAAGTTCACGAGCGACAGCAAGCGTGTGATCGTCTACTGCATGACCGGGGAGCAGACGCTCGCGAACCGAAGACCGGCCCCCGTACCCGGCAACGACACGCGTCTCGTGTCGATCGACGTGGCGACCGGCGCACAGTCCGATGTGCCCGCGGGGCCCGGCGTGAAGATGAACCCATCGCCGCTCTCTGGCAACGAGATCGCGTACATCCGCAAGGACACGGCCGGGGACGGCGCTGGCATCTACTACACGAGCGGCAAGACCGGACCGAAAGGGGATGTGCGCTGGGCGTCGTGGTCACCCGACGGGAGCCGCGTCGTCTATCACAA
>Ga0066710_100000650_pt1 | contig 22224 bp, 21 predicted proteins | sample GraSoiAngelo_159_FD_79666 | JGI IMG/M metagenome (GOLD analysis project Ga0066710, IMG submission 79666) | Grasslands soil microbial communities from the Angelo Coastal Reserve, California, USA - 14_1009_16_40cm | ecosystem: Environmental > Terrestrial > Soil > Grasslands | place: USA...
ATCGCGCGCGAGGCGCTGTCGAGCCTCGAGCTCCCGTATCGGCTGTACAACGTCGCCCAGGGCAGCGCGCGGCGCGAGGCGTTCCTCGCGCGGTCGGGGCGCATGATGGTGCCGTGGCTCGCCGATCCGAACACGGGCGCCGAGATGTTCGAGTCGGCGGACATCGTCGCGTATCTCGAGAAGACCTACGCGCTGTGATGGCGGATGGCGCTCGCTGATCCGCCCTACGAGCCCAGGCGCCCGACAGATGCGAGGTGGCGGCGGTGAACGTCGCATGGACGGCGCCTACTGAAGTACCCGACGCGACGTCGAATGCGTTCTGCGTGCCGAGCCGCGGCAGCACGCACTCGAAGACGTGGGCGAGGACGCCGGCCTGGTAGGTGCCGCGAGCCCCGCCTCCCGACAGGACGAGGGCGGTGCGCGGACTGACGGGTTCGGTCATCGATGCGGTTTCGGCGCGCCCGAGCATAGCGGCGGTGGTCGGCGCCGCTCCGCCTCGTGCAGCTACCCTCCGTCGCGATGTCGGCTCCCGATCCGGGCCTGCGCGTCCTCGACGGCGAAATGGACGAGGTGGCCGTTCACGCGCTCGCGTCCGGCGAGGTCGCCGTGTTCAGCTGCCGCTCTCCGGGGCGCGAGGGTCCGAACGAAGATTCGGCCGCGGTGCTCCCGTTCGGCGACGGATCCTACGTGCTCGCGGTAGCGGACGGACTCGGCGGCGGGCGCGCGGGTGCGCGCGCGTCCGCGCTCGCGATCGACGCGCTCGAAGCGGCGCTGGCCGAGGCGCGGCGCGAGCAGTGGCCGATCCGCACCGCGGTGCTGAACGGGATCGAGCGCGCGAACGAGGAGATTCGCGGGCTCGGCGTCGGCGCGTGCACGACGCTGTCGGCGGTCGAGATCGCCGACGGCGCGATCCGCCCCTATCACGTCGGCGACTCGATGATCCTGCTGATCGGTCAGCGCGGCCGCCTCAAGCTCCAGACCGTGGCGCACTCGCCGGTGGGCTTCGCGGTGGAGGCGGGCCTGCTCGACGAAGGCGAGGCGATGCACCACAAGGAGCGACACCTCGTCTCCAACGTGCTCGGCGCACCGGACATGCGGATCGAGGTGGGGTCGCAGCGGCGGATCGCGCTGCGCGACACGCTGCTGCTCGCGAGCGACGGACTCTCCGACAACCTGCGCACCGAGGAGATCGCGGCGCTGCTGCGCACGGGCCCACTCGACGCCGCCTGCGAGCGGCTCGCCGAGGTCGCGCGCGCGCGCATGCTGGCGCCGATTCAGGGTGATCCGTCGAAGCCCGACGACCTCACATTCATGGCGTTCCGGTTGGCCGGAGCTATGCGAGCTTCTGCAGGCGCTCGATCGTCGCGCGCGCGTCGCGCATCACGCGGTCGATGATCTCGGCGCAGGTCGGGATGTCGGAGATCGCACCCGCTCCCTGACCGCACGGCATGCAGGCGCGGTCGGCCTCGAAGCTGTCCGCTTCGGCAGTGGCGAACAGCAGCACGCCCTCGCGCGCCGCGAACGACATCTGCTCGGGGAAGCGCTTGATCTCGTTCGGCCGGCGCTCCCAGTCGTCCACCCACGAATTGCGCACCACGCGCATCGGCTTGCCCGAGTAGGAGCGCGTGATCGCCGTGTCCGCCGAGCTGATCTCGGTGATCCGCTTCTTGTATCCCTCGTTCGCGCGCGCCTCCTGCGACGCGATGAAGCGCGTGCCCATCCACACGCCCTGCGCGCCGAATGCGAGCGCCGCCGCGAGCCCGCGCCCGTCCACGAACGCGCCCGCGGCGAGCACCGGAATCCTCACGGCGTCGACGATCTGCGGGATCAGTGCGACGCCTCCGATCAGCCCGGTGTGTCCACCGGCTTCGGTGCCCTGTGCCACCACGACATCGCAGCCGGCTTCCTCCGCTGCGACCGCGTGGCTGACCTTTCCGCACATGCTCATCACGAGCAGACCTGCGTCGTGGCAGCGCTGGATCACCGGACCGGGCACCCCGAGCCCGGCGATGAACGCCTTGGCTCCGCCCTCGATGATCACGTCGATCGAGGCGAGCATGCTCTCGGGCAGCGCTGCCAGCAGATCGACGCCGAATGGCTTGTCGGTGAGATCGCGGACCTTGCGCATCTCTTCGCGGATGCCCTGGGTGGTGGCGGCGGCCATGCCGAGCGTGCCGAAGCCGCCCGCTTCGGAAACGGCGGTGCAGACCTCGGCGTAGGCGACGCCACCCATTCCGGCGAGACAGATCGGCACTTCGATCCCGAGCAGATCACAAAGGGGGGTTCGCAGGTTCATGGGGCGCATTGTAGCCGCAGCGATTCTCACGGTGCGTTTCGCGCCTCCGGGCGCGTGGGCGAATCTCAATGTGCTGTTTTCGCCCCGCGCCGGGCGCTCGGCCGTTTCTGGAAAGTTGAATGATCGCGGGAGGGTTGCCTGTAGAGTCGCGGCTCGGAATCGCGCTGTCTGCGCTATGGTGGTGCGACCAGCATCACGCCGAACGACACGGGGTCGCCTCGCGGGGGGCGGGGTTGCCGAGAGCGTGTCGTCGAAGCGGATGTGGAGGCGCCGATGAAGTCGCTGATCATGGCGATCGTTCAGGCACTGGTGGACAAGCCCGCGGAGGTCCAGATCAAAGAAGTGATTGGCGAGCACGCGCACGTACTCGAGCTGCGTGTCGCCAAGGAAGATCTGGGGAAGGTGATCGGAAAGGGCGGCGCGCACGCTTCCGCGATCCGCACGCTGATGGCAGCGGCGAGCGGCAAGGAGAAGAAGCGCTACATCCTCGAGATCATCGAGTACTGATTCGGGTTACCGGATCGCACTCGGAATTACGGATTCGAACTTCGACCCGCACAGCGGGTGATGCGCCGTCACGTCGAAAAGACGTGCCCGCGCCCACGGCTTCGCGCGCGGCTGCGAAGAGCCTGCATACGGCACACGGCTTGCGATGTGATCGGGAACACCGATTCGCCGCCACGCCGGCGGCCAGGAGCGGGTCTTCCCATGAGCAACCATGCCAGCGCGCAGGAGCACTTCCGCCAGGGCCGCGAGGAGCTGCGCGGCGAGGTACTCGACCGCGCGCTTGCGCATTTCCGCACTGCGCACCGCCTCGATCCCGGCTCAGCGCAATTCCGGTCCTTCTACGGCCTCGTGCTCGGTCTGTGCGAGCGGCGCTGGGAGCAGGCGCTCGAGCTCTGCCGCTCCGCCGCGCGCGACGAGTTCTTCGATCCGATCCACTATCACAACCTCGCGCTCCTCCACCTCGCGTTCGGGTTCAAGGCGGAGGGGCTGCGGCTGCTCAAGCGCGCCTTGATGATCGCGCCAGGCCACGAGGAGATCCTCGACTCGTTGCGCAGTCTCGGCGTGCGCAGGCGTCCGCCGCTGGGGTTCCTGCGGCGCGCGAACGCGCTGAATCGCTGGCTCGGCAAGCTGCTCGACCGCGTTCGCGTCGCGCCCGAGCCGGAGCCCTCTCCGAGCGCGTAGGACCGCTGCGCGCGCGGCCGGATCTCTGCTCAGCGCTTCCGCTTGTGGCGAGCACGCCGGAGCAGCTTGCGCTTCTTGTGCTTGCGCATCTTCTTCCGGCGTTTCTTGATCACGCTACCCAAAGGGTGTCCCTCGCTGAACGGGCCGCGCGATGGCGGCCGCGAGTGGTTAGTCGCTGATCGATTCGAAGTCAACTGCGGGGGCGGCGCGGGCGCTGCGGATCGGGCGAGCTCGCGCGGTTCGAAAACTGCGTTTTCAGCGCGGAATCCCAGACGTTTTTCGCACTCGATCCGGTTCCGGGGCCGCAATTCGAGATTGCATCATATTGATTTTTTTGTGGTTGTGACTTGACGAACGCGAAAAGGCGGTGTTAGCGTCACCCGCAAGAGTTGCTCTAGCCCCGCGGTTTCTGAACGGAACGAAGGCAAATTGCCTTCAAGTGGTGCGTCGAGCGGTCCGATAGGAGGCGAACCAGAAGGCTGTCAGGTCCTTGCGACAGTGCGGAGATTCCTCTCCGAGTCGCGACGTGAGACGCACAGCCCGTGGGTTCGAGCAACGCAACCAGGGGGGTGAACCCGAATATGGCAGCTCGCAAGAAGGCCCGCCGCAAGAAGCGGTAAGGTCTGAAGATCGGCCTTCTTCGGAAGGTCCGAGGACCCCGGCCGGCGCTGCGTCGGCCGGGGTTTCCTTTTCCGGAGCGGTGTCCTAGGTTCGGCGCCCACCCGCGGGAGATCTCGATTGGCGCGCATCACCGTCGAAGACTGCACGGAGAAGGTTCCGAATCGATTCCATCTGGTGCAGATGGCATCGATCCGGACGAAGCAGCTGAAGAAGGGCGCGCGCCCGCTCGTGGCGGCCGAAGACAACAAAGAGGTGGTCGTCGCGCTGCGCGAGATCGCAGCGGGCTTCATCAAGCCCGACTACCCGGACGAAGAAGCCGAGGACTGAGCGCGGAACGCGCGCGCGTTCAGCTCTCGAGCGGGATCGTGAACGCCACCGTCGTGCCGTGGCCGATGTCGCTCTGGAGCGACACCTCGCCGCCGAGCAGCGTGATCAGATCGCGCACGAGCGTGAGGCCCAGCCCGGCGCCGCGGTACTTCTGAGACGCCGGCTCGTCGACCTGGAAGAACTCGTCGAACACGAACTGCTGATCGTCGTGGCAGATCCCGATGCCCTCGTCTTCGACCGCTACCCAGAGCTTGCCCTCGCTCACGCGACCGCGGATCAGGATCCGGCCCTCGGGCGTGAACTTCGCGGCGTTGTCGAGCAGCAGGAACAGAATCTGGTTGAGCTTGGTCAGATCGGTGCGCAGACGCGGGAACGGCTCGACCAGCTCGGTTTCGATGTGCAGTGGCTTGGTGCCGATCGAGTCCTGGATGCTGAAGATCGCCTCGTCCACGAGCTCGCGGAAGTTGACGGCCTGGCACTCCACTGGGAGCTCGCCCTGCTTGATCTTCCAGAGGTCGAGGATGTTCTGGAGAGTGCGGAGGAACGCGGCGCCCTCGTCGAGCGCACTGCGCAGCGCGGTCTTCGCGCCCTCCGAGAGGGAGTCGTTCTCGCCCGTGAGCACCGAGATGATCGCCTCGATGATGCTGTTGAGCGGCGTGCGCAGCTCGCGGCTCATCTTCTCGATGAAGTCGTTCTTGAGCCGCTCGATCTTGCCGAGCTTCTCGGTGCTGCGCAGCAGCTCGATGTCCTGAGCGAACAGCGCCTCGGACAGGCGCAGCACCTCTTCGCTCTGTCCGGCGGCCTCCGGCGCCGCGCCCTTTGCCGCGAGCTCGCTGCATTCGCGCGCGAGCCGCGCGTGGTCGAAGCGGATCGCGATCGCCTCGACGATCTCCGCCACGCGCTCGGTCTGCTCGGCGGTAGGCACCGCGGGCGATCCCACCACGAGCGCGCCGTGCAGCTGTGATCCCACGAGCAGCGGGTGCACACGCACGCCGCCCGCGGCGCGCGCGCCGAGCGCGACGCCGTCCACCTCGATCTCGGATACGCCGGCCGCGCGCATCGCCTCAACCACGCGCGGCGCGAGCGACGCGCCCGCGCTGCGCGCGTGCTCGGGCGCGGCGAAGCCCGCGGCCGCCCGCAGCCGGACCGCTTCGGAGCCGTTCTCGCCGGCCGCGTACACGAGCGCGACGCCGCCGCCGGAGGCGCGCGCCGCGCGCGTGGCGCCGGTGCGCAGCGCCTGGGCCAGCGCGGCGGACGGATCTGCTGCGGGTGCGCTCAACTGGATCTGCCTCCGCGGCTCATGGTCTTCGCTCGCCCACCTGATGGTCTTCGCTCGCCTTTGGCTCGCTGCGCGAAACTTGCTCAGAAGCGCTCGTCCGACTCGAGCTCCATCGGCGCGAGCACACGCTCCACTGCGCCGCGATCGTCGGGATCGCCGCCCTCGAGGGCGAGCTTGGTCTTGAAGTCGGTCGGATTCGAAGCCGCGGCCATCGCCGTCTCCACGGAGATCTTGTTCGCGCGCAGGAGATCGAGCAGGTGCTGGTCGAACGTCCGCATGCCGTCGGCGCGGGCGCGGGCGATGTAGTCGGTGATCTCGTGGGTCTTCCCGGGATCCTTGATGCATTCCTGGATGCTGCGCGTGCTCACCATCAGCTCGACGGCCGGAACCCGCGCGGTGCCTTTCTTGTTGGGCAGCAGGCGCAGCGAGACCACCGCGCGCAGGTTGTCCGCGACGCGCGCGCGCACCTGGAGCTGCTCCTCGGGCGGGAAGAACGACACCAGCCGGTTGATCGTGGAGGCGACGTCGGCGGTGTGGATCGAGGAGAACACCATGTGCCCGGTCTCGGCGGCCTTGAGCGAAGTATCGACGGTCTGGTGGTCGCGCATCTCGCCGACCATGATCACGTCGGGGTCCTGGCGCAGCGCCGAGTGGAGCGCGGAGGGGAACGTGCGCGTGTCGGTGCCCACTTCGCGCTGCGTGATGATGCTCTTGTCGTGCGTGAACACGAACTCGATCGGGTCCTCGATCGTGACGATCTTCGCCTTCCGGACCTTGTTCACCTCTTCGATCATCGTCGCGAGCGTGGTCGACTTGCCCATGCCGGTCGCGCCGGTCACGAGCACGCAGCCGCGGCGGATCTGCGCGAGGTCGCGCAGCACGTTCGGGAGGTTCAGCTCCTCGAAGGTGCGGATCTGGAGCGGGATCACGCGCAGCACGACGTTGTAGAAGCGGCGCTGCCGGGAGATGTTGACGCGGAACCGGCCCTCGCTCGGGAGCTCGAACGCGAGGTCGACTTCGTCGAAGTTCATCGCCTGCTGGCGCGGATGGTCCGCGAGCAAGAGCTTCGCGATCGCCTCGGTGTCGGTGTCGGTGAGCATCTTGTAGCGGAGCTCGACCAGATCGCCGTTGAAGCGGTAGAGCGGCAGGTAGCCGACCTGGAAATGGATGTCGGAGGCACCCTTCTCCAGGCCCAGGCGCAGGAGGCGGTAGAGCTTCTCCCGATCCATTACTTCGGCACCCTCCGCGGATATCCGGCCGACAGCCCGTGCGGGCCCCGCATGGTTATCGGCGGATCGCGAGTCGCCTTGACCGGGAACCTGCGCACGATGCGCACGGCGCGCACCCCTCGGGAATCTCGTTCTGCGTCCGCACCTCTCGGCTAGACTGCCTTGCGTGGCGGGCCAAGGACTGTCGCTGCGCGCGTGCGTCGCGTTGTTCGTCCTCCTGATCGGGCGGGTGGTCGCCGGAGACGAGGCCGCCACGCCCGAACCGGCACCTGCCCAGACGCCGCCGGTCGGCTACGACGCGCTGTTCCGGCTCCCGAGCGAGAACAAGTCGCCGCAACCGGAGGGCGCTGCGCTCGATCGCAAGCGCTGGGAGGAGCGGTTTGCCGCCACCCGGGGCGATCTCGACACCGCGAAGTCGCAGCTCGCAAAGGCGCAGTCCGACCTCGAGGCGCTCGCGCACAAGACGGAGAGCTGGCAGATGGCCGCACCGGGCGCGCAGCCCACCGCCGAGAACTCACCGGTCAGCTACAAGCTGCGCCAGGACATCCGCAAGTACCGCGAAGAGGTCGGGCGCGCGGAGCGCCGGCTGCGCGACCTCGAGGTGGAGGCGAGCCTCGCGGGCGTGCCGCCGGAATGGCAGAAGGCGCCCGAGCACACCGACGCGGCGCCGGGGTCTTAGTTCTCTTCTGCTGCGGGCTCGAGCCAGCGCGCCGCGCGCGAGAGGAACGCGAACGCGGGCGCCGCGAATGCGGCGGTGAGCGCGAAGTAGCCCGCATAGCCGACTGCCTCGGTGATCCATCCGGACGCGCCGGCGAGCATGGCCCCGGCCGCTGCATACAGCGAGCTGACCAGCGCGTACTCGACCGCCGCATAGCGCGGATCGCAGATCGACATCAGGAACGCGACGAACGCCGCGCCGACGGCGCCGCTGGTCGCCGATTCGATCGCGCCCGCGGCGTAGACGGCGAGCTTCCCGCTCTCGGGCCATTCGGCCACGGCCGCATACCCGAGGTTCGAGACGAGCGCGAGCGCGCCCGTCACCCACAGCGCCCGGACCATTCCGGCGCGCGCCATCCAGGCTCCCGCCGCCACTCCGCCTGCCACGAAGAGGAGTGCACCGAGAAATCCCGCGAACGTGCCGTATTCCGCAGCGTTGATTCCGCGCTGGTGCCAGAACGGCGCGATCATCGGGCCCATCGCGCTATCGCCGATCCGGAACAGCAGCACGAACGCGATCACCCAAGGCGCTCCGGGTCGCTTGATCCAGCGCAACAGCGCCTCGACCGGCCGCCGCTCCGCAGCCGGTGGAAGCGAGATCGGCGGCGTCACCGCAAGTCCGGCGGCCAGGAGCAGGGACAGGGCCGCACCGGCGAGAAACGCGGCATCCCAGCCGATGCGGTCGGGCAAGAGCAACAGACCGGTGCTCGAGGCCAGCATTCCCACCCGATAGGCGGCCGTGCGCACGGCGTTCGCGGGTCCGAGGTTGGCGCGGTCGACGAGTCCGATCGTGTATGCGTCGATCGCGATGTCCTGGGTTGCGGACGCAGCGCAGTAGACTCCGAGCGCAGTCCACAGCGCCGCGCCGATCGGATCGGGCGGCAGCCACGCGAACGCGGCGAACGCTCCGGCCATGACGATCAGGGCGCCCGCGATCCATTGCTGGCGCGTACCAAAGCGCTCGACGATCGGCGACCAGACCACCTTGAACGACCAGGCGAGCCGGAGCGATCCGAGCAGCCCGATCGATGCGAGCGCGACGTGCTGGCTCGCGAAGTAGAACCCGAACACGCTCGAGTAGGCGCCCATCGGGAAGCCCTCGATCACGTAGACGAGTGCGACGACCGCGAGCTGACGGCGCAGGTCCACTTCACCCCCGGAACCCGAAACGGAAGCCGCTAGGCTATCGAGATGGACGCATCCCTGCTCGCGGACGACGATGCGCTGCTCGCGCACGCGGGCATCGATCGATCGCTGCCCGAACGCGTCGGGCTGTTCCGCGACGACGGCTGGCTGCGGCGCGTGAGCCGAGAGCCGGCGGTGCTGTTCGGTGGCGGATGCGCGCTGCTGCTCGAGGTGGCGCATCCGCTGGTCGCGGCCGGCGTCGCCGAGCATTCCGATTTCCGGCGCGATCCGTTCGGCCGGCTCCAGCGGACGCTCGCGGCGATCACCGCGCTCGCGCTCGAGCCGCGCGGTGCGGCGCTCGCCGCGGCGCGCGGGGTTGCGCGCGCGCACGAGCGCGTGTGCGGCCGGCTTCCCGAAGCGGTCGGGCCGTTCGCGGCGGGGACGAGCTACCGCGGCCGCGATCCCGATCTCGTGCTGTGGGTGTGGGCGACACTCGTCGACACCGCGCTCGCGGTCTATCGCGACTTCGTCGGCCTGCTCGATGCATCCGCGCTCGCGGAATACCACCGCGATCAGCGCGCGCTCGCGCTGCTGCTCGGCGCTCCCGCCGACCGCACGCCCGGCGATCCCTCCGCGTTTCGGAGCTGGTTCGACGAGATGGTCGCAGGCGACGCGCTTACCGTCGGCGCGACCGCGCGCGAGATCGCGCGCGCGGTGCTCGACACGCCGGGCGTTGCGCGCGGTCCCGTCCCGCTGATCACCGCGGCGCTCTTGCCCGAGCGCCTGCGCCGCGACTTCGGGCTCGCGTGGGACGGCGATCGTCAGCGCCGCTATCGCGAGCTCACCGCGGGAGTGCGCGCGCTGCGCCCCGCGCCACCCGTCGACGCGCGCGCCGAGGGCGGCTAGGCAAGCCGGCGAAGCCGGCGCGCAGCGAGCCGCAGGCGAGCGAAGTCGAACCGCGGCCTCCGCGCTGACCACTGCACCCGAGGCGCGAGTCTCGGGTCGTTCTGCTAGCTTCCGCGCCGCCCGCAATCCGGAGGCGCCATGCGACCCGATGACGACGAACCGCGCGGCAAGGTGGACGCCGTCTCGCTGCTCTACATCTTCGGCGGGATCCCGGTGATCGTGCTCTACATGGTGGTGCTGTTCGCGCTCGCGCGCTCCTGCAACGCCCCCGCCTAGGCGCATTGCCGCTGCACGCGCCGGCAACATCGCCGCCCGCGCGCGCGTCCAGAAACGCGATCGCTGCCTTCTGCGAAAGCGACGTGATTCCGGGGTCTTAGGTACGAAGCCCTAGACGCCGATACACGATCGTATGCGGGCGTGTGGGGCAGTGCGAAAGCGGAAGCGGGCGGCGCTCGGTTTCCTGCTCGGCAGTGCGGCGCTGCTCGCCGTGGGCGGCTGCCGCACGGTGATGCCGGCGGTGGACGGCGGCCAGCTCAGCTACTTCACGCCGCCTGCACCCGACGACGCGTGGAGCCGCAAGATCCGCGGCTGGCAGCAGCGCGAGCTGGGCGCGCCCTCGGGCCCGGCCCCCGTAGGCGCGCAGCCGCCGCGCCTCGATCCCGCCGAGCACGGGTCGTTGCGCGACAACTACAACGAGTTTCTCGTCGAGCGGAAGCGCCAGGTCGCGAGCGAGCTCGCGGTCTGGATCCAGGAGCAGTCGCGCGACCACTACATCCCCGACGGTCCGGTCGATCACTGGGCCACGTTCGAGGAGACGCTGCGCAACAACGGCGACGACTGTGACGGTCTCGAGCTGCTCGCCTACCACTTCCTGCGCGAGCTCGGCTTCCGCGAAGACGAGGTGTACCGCGCGATCGTCGTGCGGCCCGCGGACGGGCAGCACCACATGGTCACGCTCTGGTTCGAGACGCCGAACGATCCCTGGGTGATCGATCCGACCGGTGCGATGACGACGGGGATGCCGCGCATGTCGCAGGTCCCGGGCTGGAAGGCGATCAAGGTATTCAGCGAGAAGCGCGACTTCACGGTGGCACCGAGCCAGCTGAGCACCGCGCAGCGCTGACCTGGGAGCAGGCGGCTACTCCGCCCCCTCGTCGTCCTTCTCGCCCTCGAGCTCGAGCTGCTTGCGCTGCTGATCGGCGCGCTCGCGCGCCTTCTTCCGCTCGCGCTCGATCTCGACCTGGAGCGCCTTGCGGATCTCCTCGTTGCGCTCGCGCTCGCGGTCGAGCCGCTGCTGGCGCGCGATCAGCAGACAGTCTTCGAGCAGCCGATTGCGCTGCACGACCAGTCCGACCGGCAGCTCGGGCTCCTGCTCGGGCTGGTCGACGAGCGAGACCTCGATGCGGCGCTCCGCCGACGCGCCTTCCTCTGCCACCGCGGTGGCGCGGATCGGATTGGCGCCGGGCTCGAGCGCGAGGAATCCTGCCCACGAGCCGTCGGCGGTGATCCGGAACGGTCGCGCCTCGACGCGCGTCTTCTCCTGCACGAGCGTCACCTTCTCGATGTCGGCGAAGCTCACCTCCTCGACGATGTCGACGAGATCGCCCGGCTTGCGCACCGGCGTGAAGTAGCCGCGCGTGCGGCTCGCCATCTCCACGGCCGCGATCGGTCCGGCGAGCGCTTCCGGGCCGATCGCGAACGAGTGGATCCGGATGTCGGCGCGGTGCGCGCGATCGGCCGCGCGCAGCACGGCGCGCACGTTGTCGGCCTCGCGCTCCTTCGGATACGGCAGCGTCGGCTGGCCGTCGGTGAAGAAGAAGACGACCTTCTCGCTGTCGGGGTCGAGCTTCGAGTAGGCGCCGCGCAGGCCGGCCAGCTCGATCGTCGCCTGATCGACGCCCGCGGCCATGTGGGTCTGGCCGGCGGGCGGCGTCGCGAGGATCTCGTCGAGCCCGCGCTCGATCTGCGCGTAGTCGCGCGAGAGCGCGGTGACCGTGGCGGCGGGCTTGCGCGCTTTGCCGGTGCCCGGCAGTTCGCCCGCGAACTTCACGAGGCCGACGCGCGTGCTGCGCGGGTCGAGGCCGGCGAGCACGCGCCGCGCCGCCGCGACTTCCGCGGCGAGGATCGTGTCGCCCGGGTCGGTGAGCGCGGCGCCGAGCAGTGCGCCGAGATCGCCGAGCTTCGGCTCGCCGACCACACCGTTCTCGTTCACGTCGGTGCCGGCCGCGGCGATCGTCGAGACCGACGTGTCGATCACGATGATCACGTCGAAGCGGCGCGGCGCGCCGCGCGTGGCCTGCGCGCGCCCCGCCACGAACGTGCCGCACGCGGTCGAGGAGACCTGCGCGCCGTCGCGCGGGTACTCGATCGAGAGCTCGAGGTTGGTGCCCTTCCCCGCGGTCGGCTGGATCAGACTGCGCCCCGCGGCCGGCGAAGCCGCGCTCTTCGGCGCCGCCGGCTGCACGGCGGGCGCGAGCTCGGCGAAGCGGCGGCCCTTGCCGCCGTCGAGCGGCGTGTGCAGCGCATCGAGCACGCCGCCGATCGGCGCCGCGAGCACGCGCGCGGTGCCCTCCGCTGGCACGGCCGCCTCGAGGATCCCGACCACGCGCCCGCTGTCGGCAGCGAGCACGGGCGCGCCGCCCCAGCCGTCGAGTGCGCGGAGGCCGTCGAGCTGGATCTCGATCCGCTCCGCGGTGGCGGCGGTGACCGTGCCGAGTGCGTCCTGCTCGTTCTGTTTGCCCGTGCCGGGCCCGAGCAGCCGCACGCGCGCACCGGAGGAGATCGGGTGCGGTTCCGCCGCGAGCGCGCGCACGCCGCGCGGCTTGCTCGCGAGCAGCAGCACGGCGAAGTCTTCGCGCAGCGTGCCGTCGGTGGCGCTGAACGGCTGGCCCGGCGCCACCGCGAAGCGCTCCGCCACCGCGACCTGCGCGAGCGATCCGGGCAGCGCGAGCTCGACGCGCTGCGCGCGCGCGAGTGCTTCGGGCGCGAGCGTGTGAGCGGTGCCGACCGCCACCATGCCGGGCGCGAGCGCCGACTCGAGGAAGAACACGACGCCGCGCGCGTCGGCGGCCGGAACGCCGATCCTCGCGAGACCGGGGCGCGCGATCGCGGGCGCTTCGGCAGCCGAGTCGCCGGCGGCGAAAAGCAGCGCGACGGCCGCCGCCACAAACGTCGAACGTCGCACGCAATCCTCCACGACCGACCGCAGACGCGGCTCGCAACCGCGCGTGATACGATCGGCGAAACCTCCCCCCCGCTGAACGAAACCGTTCAGGGCCCCGAGCCTACCTCCGCCGGTTGCGCGCGCGAGAGGGTAGGCGAGATCGGCGAAGCGCGGTGGACGGCGGCGAAGCGGTGCGCGAATCGGGAGCGGGCGACCCGCTTCCGGCGGGCATGCGCCGGCGGCTCGGCGCGCTGCGCGCCGAGGGCGCGCCGGTGTCGCTGGTCGAGGTCGCGCGGGAGCTGCTCGCGCTCGACGCGCTGCCGGCCGCGCGGATCGCGCGGCGCATCGTCGCGGGTCTGCTCGGCGCGCGTCCCGAGGCGCTCCCCGAGCAGCTCGCGCCGCGCGAGCTGCTCGGGGAGGAGTGCGCTGTCGCCGCCGCGCCACTTTCACGCGCGTGCTTCGCGGTCGTCGACATCGAGACGACCGGGCTCGATCGCCGCCGCGATGCGATCATCGAGATCGGCGCCGTGCGCGTCGAAGGCCTGTGCGCGACGGCGCGCTTCGAGACCCTCGTGCGGCCGCCGGGCCCGGGGCCACTCTCCGCCGCGATCGTCGCGCTCACCGGAATCGACGACGCGCTGCTCGAGCCCGCTCCGCCCGCGCACCGCGCGCTCGCGAGCTTCGCGGGCTGGCTCGGCGAAGCGGGCGATGCGCCGTGGGTCGCCCACAACGCTCGCTTCGACAGTGGCTTCCTGCGCCGCGCGTTCGCGGGGCAGGCGACTCGCGCGCCGGCGGTTGCGGTGCTGTGCACGCAGCGGCTCGCGCGCCGCCTCCTGCCGCGGCTCGGGCGCTACGACCTCGACCACGTGTGCGCGCAATTCGGCGTGCGCAACCGCGCGCGCCACCGCGCGCTCGGCGACGCCGACGCCACCGCGCAGGTCTGGATCGAGCTGCTCGGCCTCGCCGCCGCGCGCGGCGCCGAGACGATCGGCGACCTGCTCGACCTCCAGGAACAGCCGCTGCGCCGCCGCCGGCGGCGCCGTTAGTCAATGATCTGCGCGCGCGCGCGGAAACTCCTGCTCCTTCGTCTTGGTGCCGCGCTGATACACCGCCACCTTGCGCGGCGCGCCGTCCTCGTACCAGCCGGTCCACGTGCCGTCGAATGCGCCGCGAGCGAACGAGCCCTCCGACTGCTTCTGCCCATTCTCGTAGTAGGCGACTGCGCGGCCGTGGCGCTCGCCGTCGACGTATTGCTCTTCGAAGCGCAGCTGCCCGTTCGGGTACCACTCCTTCGCGGTGCCCTGCTGCCGGCCGGCGCGGTATTCCTGGCTGCGCGCGGGCTTCCCGTCGGGGTACCAGGCTTCCCAGACTCCCTCGCGGCGATCGTTTGCGTAGGAGCCCGAGATCCCCAGCTGTCCGTTCTCGTGCCAGCTCCGGTAGGCGCCCTGCATCGCGCCGTGCTCGAAGTGGGCCTCGATGCGCATCCGCTGCTGCTCGTCCCAGGTCACGCTCGGGCCGTGCTGGCGGTGCTCCGCGTCCTCGCACCACTGGCGCACGCCCGCCGGCGGCGCCTGCCCGCGGAGCTCGGCGCCGGCCGGGCACGTCAGCTCGCCGGCCGAGGCGGGGAGCGGGAGCGCGAGCGTCCAGAGGATCGCGAGCGCGCGACTCATGGCCCGGGTCACGTTGACCGAGACGATCGCGAACCGCAAGCGCGGCGCGTTCGTCCGATGGGTTACGTTGGCAGCGGAGTTCGGGGGGAGCACGTGAGACCGATCGCCGGCGGTGTGCACGGAGGCGCGTGGCTCGTCCTCGCTGCGCTCGCGCTGGGCGCGGCGGCGCCGGCCGCGTCGGCGGGGGAGCGCTTCGACACGGTCGTGATCGACGCCGGCCACGGCGGCTCCGACGTCGGGGCGAAGGGGTTCTCGGGCTCGCTCGAGAAGGACGTCGCGCTCGCCGTGGCGCGCAACCTCGCGGCGCGGCTGCGCGCGCGCGGCCTCCACGTCGTGATGACGCGCGACGCCGACGTGCGCGTTCCGCTCGAGCAGCGCACCGCGATCGCCAACGACGCGCGCGGCGATCTGTTCGTCTCGATCCACGCCAACGCCTCGCCCGATGCCGAGATCCACGGCAGCGAGACCTACTTCCTCGCGCTCGAGGCGAGCGACTCGGGCGCGGCGGGCGTCGCGCAGCGCGAGAACAGCGCGTTCGCGGCCGACGCGGACGAGAAGATCGACGCGCTCTCCGATCCGTTCATCGCACTGCTCGGCGACATGATCTCGACCGAGCACCTCGACGAGTCGAGTGCGTTCGCGCAGCGCGTGCAGCAGGAGCTCGGGCACATGGCGGTGAAGTCGCGCGGCGTGAAGCAGGCGCTGTTCGTCGTGCTGTCCGGCGTGCAGATGCCAGCCGCGCTCGTCGAGATCGGTTTCGTCACCCATCGCGGCGACGAGGGCGTGATGAACGGCACCGAGGGCCGGAAGGGGATCGTGGACGCGCTCGAGAAGGCGGTGGTCGCGTTCGGCGAGCGCTACGATGCGCGCCGCGGCCTGGGCAAGACGGCGGCGCCCGCGCCCGCTGTGCCGTAAACGCGCGGCGCCGGAGGATCCGTGAGAAGTGACGGCCGCGCGGCCGACGAGCTGCGCGCGGTGCGATTCGAGGTCGACTTCACCGAGCAGCCGCTGTGCTCGGTGCTGTGTCGCGTCGGGCGCACGACCGTGCTCTGCACGGTGTGCGAGGAGCTCTCCGTGCCGCGCTTCCTCGCCGGCAGCGGGCGCGGCTGGGTGACCGCCGAGTACTCGATGCTGCCGGGCGCGACCGACACGCGCGGCGAGCGCGAGGCGTCGCGCGGCCGGCCGTCGGGCCGCACGCTGGAGATCCAGCGCCTGATCGGGCGCAGCCTGCGCGCCGTGGTCGACCTCGCGGCGCTCGGCGAGCGCACGCTGTGGGTCGACTGCGACGTGCTCCAAGCCGACGGCGGCACGCGCTGTGCGTCGATCACCGGTGCGTCGGTGGCGCTCTCGATCGCCGGCGCGCGGCTCGCCGCGCGCGCTGCGGTTGCGCGCAATCCGATCCGCGATTCGGTCGCGGCGATCTCGGTCGGCATCGTGAAGGGAGAGCTCCTGCTCGATCTGCCCTACGCCGAGGACGCGGTCGCCGAGGTCGACATGAACGTGGTCGCGACGGGCGCCGGGCAGTTCGTGGAAGTGCAGGGCACCGGCGAGCACGGCACGTTCTCGCGCGACGAGCTCGCGCGCCTGACCGAGCTCGCGATGCGCGGCACCGCTCTGCTCGCGCAGCTGCAATCGCGCGCGGTCGCAGGGGCGGCGCGTTGATCGATTTCAGCGCGCGCGGCCGCGAGGTCGTGGTCGCGACCGGGAATCCCGGCAAGCTGCGCGAGTTCCGCGAGATCCTCGCAGGAGCGAGCGTCGCGCTGCGGTCGCTCGCGGAATTTCCCGAACTGAAGCTGCCCGACGAGGGCGACGACTACGCCGCCAACGCGGTCGCGAAAGCGCGCGCTGCTGCGCTCGCCACGGGGTTGCCGTCGCTCGCCGACGATTCGGGACTCGAGGTCGATGCGCTCGCCGGACGCCCGGGCGCGCAGTCGGCGCGCTATGGCGGACCGGGGCTCGACGATGCGGGGCGCGCGGCGCTGCTGCTCTCCGAGCTCGCGGGTGCGCGCGGGCGCGGCGCGCGCTTCGTGTGCGTGGCCGCGCTCGCCACGCCGGACGGCGCGACGCTGACCGCGCGCGGCGAGTGCGCCGGCGAGATTCTCGCCGCGCCGCGCGGCGGCCGCGGCTTCGGCTATGACCCCGTGTTCGTTCCGCGCGGCGAAGCCTTTTCGATGGCCGAGCTGCCCGCGCAGCGCAAGAACGAGATCTCGCATCGCGCGCTGGCGGTCGGCGCGCTGCGCGCCGCGATCGAGCGCGCGGCCGCTGCGGCGGCGCCCACCTCGTTCGTGTTGATCCGCCACGCCGAGTCGGTCTGGAATGCAGACGGCCGCTGGCAGGGCCAGGCCGACCCGCCGCTCTCCGCGCGCGGCGCTGCGCAGGCGGAGGACCTCGCGCGCGCGCTCGCACGCGAGCGCGCCGACGCGCTGCTCAGCAGCGATCTGCGCCGCGCGTGGCAGACGGCGGAGATCCTCGGGCGCGCGCTCGGGCTCGCGCCCCGATCCGATTTGCGCCTGCGCGAGCTCGATGTCGGCCGCTGGGCTGGGCTCACGCGCAGCGAGATCCTCGCGATCGATTCGGAGGGGCTCCGGAAGTTCGAGGCGGAGGATCCGGACGTCCGCGCGGGCGGCGGCGAGTCGCGCGCGGAGATTCGCGCGCGCGTGCGCGCGGCGTTCCACGCCCTGACGCACGACCATCCGGGCGAGCGCCTGATCGTGGTGACACACCTCGGGGTCGTGCGCGCGTTGAGGCCGGGTGCCGAACTGGCGAACGCGGAGTGCATCGAGCTCCGAGCAGACGAACTACCCAGTCCGGCTTGAATCGCGCCGGCCGGGGTGGCCGAGGCGGCGGGGTCTTCCCGGGCCTCCGTCGGGGCGGCCCAGTTTTGGGTTGGCGGAGTGGCTCGCTTGTCACCGGCCATTGGCGGTGGGATCAACCCGCGTCACCCGGCCGATTGAATGGCTCGACCGGCATGCACCCGCCTCTGTTCTCCGCACGTCGTGTGGAAGCTCCCGGGTCCGGGAAGTACTTCCCCGCGCCATGATTCCGATGGGCGTACGGCCTCGTGCCGTCAGCGGCTCTTCGCCGCGGATCGGGGCCGTGCACCCCGAATTCTGCTCGATCCCACCGTCGCCGATTGCCGGTCACGACCCATTGCGGCCGGATGATTTCGGCGGCGGAACCGAGACCTCGGTCTCCTTGCACCGCGAGCCGCGACCGTCGACTCGCAGTGTACTCCTGCGCGGAGCGCTTGCAATCGAAATATTCGCGAAATGCAGCGAAACCCGGAACGCAAAATGACCTGTTCCGCGCTCAGCGGAACTGTGCAGGAATTTTGACGCTAGGCACCGCGCGCGGTATCGAACGGCACCGCGCCGAGGCCGCGCAGCGCATTCTTGAGCAGCTTGCCGGCCGGGTTGCGCGGCAGCGCCTCGTCGGTGAATTCCACGATCTCGGGCACCTTGAAGCTCGCGAGGTGTGCCGCGACGTGCGCGCGCACGGCGGCTTCGCCGAGCGCGGAGCCCGGCACGCGGCGCACGATCGCCTTCACGCGCTCGCCGAGCTCGGCATCCGGCACGCCCACCACGGCGGCTTCGTCGATCTCGGGATGATCGGCGAGACAGTTCTCGATCTCGGTGCAATACACGTTCTCACCGCCGCGCAGGATCATGTCCTTGGCGCGGTCGACCACGAAGTAGAAGCCTTCCGCGTCGCGGTAGCCGAGATCGCCGGTGTGGAGCCAGCCGTCGCGCACCGCTTCGGCGGTGGCGTCCGGGCGGTTCCAGTAACCCGGTGTGATCGTCGGGCCGTAGATCAGGAGCTCGCCGAGCTCGCCGTCGGGCAGCTCCTTGCCTTCCGCGTCGACGATCTTCATGTCGAGAATCGGCAGCGGCCGGCCCACCGAGGTCTTGCGCTCGAGCACGTCCTTGCCGCCGTTCACGGTGGCGACGCCGTGCGTCTCGGTGAGCCCGTAGGCGTTGGCGAAGCTCGGCTCGATCGGCAGTACCTCGCGCGCGCGCTCGATCGTCTCGGGCGGTGTCGGTGCGCCGCCGAACGAGATGCCGCGCAGCGAGCCGAGGTCGTAATCGCCGATCTTCGGGTGGTGCACCACGCGGTGCAGCATGGTGGGGATGGCGCTCCAGATCGAGATCTTCTCGCTCGCGATCAGCTGCATCACCTCCTCGGCGTCGAACCGGCCGCGGTTGAACACCAGCTTCGCGCCGATCGTCATCTGCGTGCACACGATCGAGTGGATTCCGCCGACGTGGAACAGCGGCGAGGTGAGCAGCGACGAGGGCTGCGCGCCGCTCGGCGGCAACAGGTTGCGGCCCGACAGCGCGGCGCTCACGAGGTTCGCGAACAGGATCCCGGTGACCTGCGCAATCGTGCCGCGGTGGGTCGTGATGCAGCCCTTCGAGCGACCCGTGGTGCCCGACGTGTATAGGATCACGAACGGATCGTCCTCGTCGATCGCGGTGGTCGGCGGCGTGTCGTGCGGCACGAGCAGCTCGGCGATCGGCACGGTGCCGGCCGGCGCGTGCTCGCCGATGTAGAAGATCGTCTCGAGGCCCGGAATCCGACCGAGCAGCGGCTCGACGCGCGGGAACAGCCGCTCGTCGACGACCAGATAGCGGCTGCCCGAATCGACGAGACCGTATTCGAGCTCCTCGGTCGCCCACCAGCCGTTCAGCCCCACCGCGATCCCGCCCGCGGAGGTGGCGCCGAATAGCGCGATGATCCAGTCGGGGCAGTTGTAGGAGAGGATCGCGACGCGATCGCCTTTGGCGAGGCCGTGGTCGCGCGCGAGTGCCTGCGCGGCGCCCCAGACGGAGCGCCCGAACTCGCCGTACGAGAAGCGCCGTTCTCCCTGTACCAGGAACGGGACGTCGCCGCGCGCCGCGGCCGCCGCCACCTTCTCGCGCAACGAGCGCTCGCGGTTCTTGAACGTCTTCATCGGCCGCCCGCGCACCGTCTCGGTGACCACTTCGAACGGTGCACCCGGCGCCGTCAGGCCGCGGACCACGTCGTCGTACGATTGTGTCATCGGGCACCTCGCCGTTCGTCAGCGGCGGCTCTCTCCACGCTACCACGGCGGCGCGCGAAGCTCAGCGCGGCGAGCGCGGCGCAGGCGCCGGCCGCGTCGAGCAGGACGTCGGACGCGGCCCCCGTGCGCGTGCGCGTCTGGCTCTGGCGCATCTCGTCGAGGCCCGCGACCGAGATCGCCATCGCGAGCGCGACCGCCGCGCCCCGCACCAGGCCCGACACGCCCGAGAGCAGCGCGGCGCGAAACGCGAGCCCGGCGAGCACTGCATACACGCTCGGGTGGGCGATCTTGCGGATCGTCATCAGGATCGCGAAGCGGTGCTCGGGCGAGAGGCCCGGGAAGAGCCAATCGATGATCGGTCCGAGGTAGCGCGACGTCATCGGGGCGCCGAACAGATCGCTGCCGAGCAACCAGACGATCGCGGTCCAGATCGCGACCAGCAGCCAGGCCGAAGTGGCGCGTGCGGGCGGGACGTCGGGCTTCGAAACGGATCGGATGCTGGACACGGCGGGAGACCTTAGCTCGCGCAAGTCGCGCGCAGCGAGGCGAAGCCGAGCGAAGGCCATAGAGATGGCGCGCGCCGCGAGGCGAAGCCGAGCGAAGGCCCTCGAGATCGGAGCGGTATCCTGCCGCCGTGAACGCGCTTCGCTTCGGACTCGTATTCGATCTGCTCGGCACGCACCCGCCGCGCCCGGCCGCGCCCGTGGACCTCGATGCCGAGTACGAGCCCGAGGCGACCGTCGAGCTGCTCGAGGCCTCGGTGCGCCGGCTCGGACACGTCCCGGTGCGGCTCGGCAATCCACACGCGCTGCTCGCGACGCTGGGCAAGGGCGAGCTGCCGCCGCTCGACGTCGCGCTCTCGATCGCCGAGGGCTATGGCAGCCGCAATCGCGAGGCCTGGGCGCCTGCGCTGCTCGAGATGTCCGGCGTGCCGTGCCTCGGCTCCGACGGCCTGTGTCTGTCCGCTTCGCTCGACAAAGCGTGGGCGCACCGGATCGCTGCCGCGGCGGGTGTACCGGTGCCGGATCCGCGCGTCGTGGTGTCGGCCGATCTCGCGGGCGTCGATTGGCGCTTTCCGCTGTTCGTGAAGCCGCGCTGGGAGGGCACGGCGAAGGGCATCGGCCCGCACTCGCGCGCCGACGATCTCGCGTCGCTCGCGCGCGCGGTCGCGCGCATCGAGCGCGACTACGATCAACCCGCACTCGTCGAGCGCTTCCTGCCCGGCGCGGAATACACGGTGACGGTGGTAGGCCACGCGCCGCCGCACGCACTGCCGGTGCTCCAGCGCGCCCTCGAGCCGACCACCGGGATCGGCCTGCACGCGGTCGAGCGCCACCCCGCGCCCCCGGCCGGCTGGCTCGCGCATACGCCGGGCTCGCTCGACCCCGCTTTCGAGCGCGAGCTCGCGCGACTCGCCCTGCTCGCGTTCGAGGCGCTCGAGTGCCGCGACTTCGCGCGCGCCGACTTCAAGCTCGATGCGAGCGGGCGCCCTCATTTCCTCGAGATCAACCCGCTGCCGACGTTTGCGCGCGACGGGTCGTTCGGAATCCTCGCCGAGCTCGCGGGGCGTGAGGCGGCTGACCTGATCGCGGAGATTCTCGGCGAGGGACTCGAGCGCCTGGGGCTCGCGCGGTGAGCGCACTCGCGACCGCCTCCGACCTGCGTGCGAGCCCGGACTGGCGCGACTGGAGCTGGCAGATGCGCCACCGCGTCCGCACCGCGCGCGAGCTCGAGCGCTTCCTCGCCCCGACGCCCGAAGAGCGCGCGGGCATCGAGCGGCTCGCCGACCGCTTCCACTTCGTGATCACACCCTACTACGCGGCGCTGATGGATCCGGCCGACCCCGCGTGCCCGATCCGGCGCCAGGTAGTGCCGCACGCGGCCGAGCTCGATGATCCGGCCGGGCTCACCGATCCGCTCGACGAGGTCGCGCACTCGCCGGTCAAGAACGTGATCCGCGTCTACCGCGATCGAATCGCGTTCTGCGTCAACAACGAGTGTGCGCTCTACTGCCGCTTCTGCCTTCGCAAGCGGATGGTCGGCGAGCCGGAATGGGCGATGAAGAAGCGCGAGCTCCAGGTGGCGCTCGACTGGATCCGCGCGACGCCCGCGATCCGCGACGTGCTGCTGACCGGCGGCGATCCGCTGGTGTTCTCCGACGAACGGCTCGCGTGGCTGCTCGAAGAGCTGCGCGCGATCGCGCATGTGGAGATCGTGCGGCTCGGCACGCGGCTGCCGGTCACGCTGCCGTTCCGCATCACCGACGATCTCTGCAGGATGCTCGCGGGATTCCACCCCATCTGGCTCAACACGCACTTCAACCACCCGAAGGAGCTCACGCCCGAGGCCGCCGATGCGCTCGCTCGGCTCGCGGATGCGGGCATCCCGATCGGGAACCAGAGCGTGCTCCTGCGCGGGATCAACGACGACGTCGAGACGATGAAGGCGCTGTGCGAGGGGCTGGTCCGACTGCGCGTGCGGCCCTACTACTGCTATCAGGCGCAGCGGCTCGAGGGCACCGCACACTTCCGGGTGCCGATCGAGGACGGCGTCGCGCTGTTCCGCGCGCTGCGCGGGCGCACGAGCGGGTTCGCCATCCCGCAGTACGTGCTCGACACGCCGTACGGCAAGGTGCCGCTCGCCCACCCGTATCTGCGCGGTC